>Ga0265293_10000121_pt1 | contig 182301 bp, 146 predicted proteins | sample Munlanlewell138R_FD_192505 | JGI IMG/M metagenome (GOLD analysis project Ga0265293, IMG submission 192505) | Leachate microbial communities from a municipal landfill in Southern Ontario, Canada - Leachate well 138R | ecosystem: Engineered > Solid waste > Landfill > Unclassified | place... | reverse complement strand
TGATTGCAATTTTACGATAGCTTTGTTTAAAAACGATTTCGTGCGTAGCATAAGCTACAAGATAACTCCACGCAGCGGGATTTGAAGATTCAAGATTCAAAGATTCAAGGATTCAAAGATTCAAGACTTGCCTGCTGCCTGCCTGGCCGTCAGACAGGACCGCAGGAAGGCAGGTTCAAAGATTGAGCCCCCTCCGATAATAACCATTTTCTCGCTACACCACAAAAGCGTTAACGCACTGCACAATACCACCCTGCCGCCATCCGATCCGTTCTGGGATAGCTATATGCCACCCCTCGACTGGAACTGCCGTTGCACAGTGGTGCAGGTGCTTGCAGATAAGTACGCCAAAAGCAATAGCGCCGAGGCTGTATCAAAGGGCGAAACGGCCACCACACGCATCGACAAAAAAGGTGTAAACCGTGCAGCTATGTTCCGCTTCAACCCGGGCAAGCAAAAGGTTATTTTCCCACAAAATCATCCTTATTTTAAGGTGCAGCAGGGTGTAACCGGTGTGATTGATGGGCTTTATAAAACCGCCCAAAAAATTGAGCGTAAAAGGGTAGATGACGGCATTAAGCAATGGGCAAAAACAAATATTCCTGAACAGGGTATTAAGGTTAATTCTGAAAAGCTTATTACCGGAAACGCTATACTTTTAAGGAAAAACGTAAGAAACATAGCAGCACACCTGGCAAACCCAGACCTTAAAAAGATGGCCACTGAAATACCTGATATACTGAAAAGGGTTCAGCCAATGACTCAGGCAACTTTAAGCGAATCTATTAAACCAAAATCAGAGGCTAACATAAAGCGCAAAATAGAAAGAGGTGTAACCCAATATAATTATTACAGCTTTGAATATGAGGGCGAAACTTTTAGGCTTAACGTGGAGGTGATAGATGGGACTGAATTTCCCCACAGTATCAATAAAATAATAAATGCCGACTAATCAACTAAAAAGGGTTTCGTCCCCTCCCGTATCATAATCGGCATTTATTGAACCACAAAGATACATCAATTAACACACAAATGTCAAGTAAAAATGAAAAGTAACCAATTCTTACAAAAAGTACTTAGAGACCTGCGTGTGGATTTGCTTGATGAGTTCGACAGAAACTTTGAGCGTAAAGGCTTTTTTAACAAGCCCTGGGATGCCCGCAAATTTGGCCGTAAAGGCTCACTATGAAGCCGGCGGAAAGGTGAAACAGAAAAAAAGTGGCGGCATCACAAAGGCTTCGGTTAGATACAACGCAGATTTATCAAATAATTTCGGTTTACTCTAATTTTTTTGCTAATTATAAAAACTAACAACACTTTTAACTCACTCACGAAAAAGGTTTGACAATTATCTTTGTCTAATATCACAAAACCCCAAACTGAAATACCCAGTTTTGATTTAAAAACCACCGCCTAAGCCACTCATCATAAATAATTCTACGCTGCCAATTTTAGTGTGTCTGCAAAAAATGTAATTTTGCGCCCCTGAACGGGCTTACTGTCAAGCCTTGTTAAATTAAAAACTGATCGTAATGGAAGCGTCCGAAAAAGAAAAGAAATCGCTCAATTTTATTGAAACAATTATTGAAGAGGACATCAAAAACCATAAAAATGATGCCCGGGTGCATACCCGTTTTCCGCCCGAACCCAATGGATACTTGCATATTGGACATGCCAAATCCATCTGCCTCAACTTTGGTATGGCTGAAAAATATAATGGCAAATGCAATCTGCGTTTTGACGATACCAATCCTACCAAAGAGGAGATGGAGTATGTTGATTCCATCAAAGCTGATGTGCAATGGCTTGGTTTTGAATGGAATGGACAGGAACTTTTCGCTTCCGACTATTTTGATCAATTGTATGACTGGGCTGTAATGCTCATCAAAAAAGGCAAAGCTTACGTTGACGATCAGCCACAGGAATTGATTAGCCAGCAGCGCGGAACGCCAACACGTCCTGGAATTGAAAGTCCGTTTCGCAGCCGTAGCATTGACGAAAACCTGGCACTTTTTGAAGCCATGAAACGCGGCGATTTTCCCAATGGTGCTAAAGTGCTACGTGCTAAAGTGGACATGGCTTCGCCCAATATGCATATGCGCGATCCGGTGATGTACCGCATACTAAATGCACCGCACCATCGCACCGGCGACACCTGGAAAATCTATCCAATGTATGACTATGCGCACGGACAATCAGACTACCTCGAAGGTATCACCCATTCGCTTTGCACGCTGGAGTTTGAAGTGCATCGCCCACTCTACGACTGGTTTTTGGATGAGCTTATTGATACCGAATACCGTCCGCGCCAGATTGAATTTGCCCGCCTCAACCTCAGCTATACCGTGATGAGCAAGCGCAAGCTGCTCGAACTGGTGAAAAATGGTGTTGTAAACGGCTGGGACGATCCACGCATGCCTACTATCGCCGGTTTGCGTCGCCGCGGATACACAGCAGCTTCCATCCGCACCTTTGCCGACCGCATCGGCGTAGCCAAACGCGACAACACCATCGATGTAGGACTGTTGGAGTTTAGCGTACGCGAAGACCTGAATAATATAGCGCCACGCGTGATGGCCGTTTTGGATCCGGTAAAGCTGATAATTTCCAATTATCCCGAAGGGCAAACAGAACAAATCGAACTGATAAACAACCCGGAGCAGCCCGAAGCGGGTAGCCGCAATATTCCGTTTAGTCGTGAGCTGTATATTGAGCGCGACGATTTTATGATAGATCCACCAAAGAAATTTTTCCGACTTGCACCCGATAAGGAGGTGCGGCTGAAAGGTGCTTACGTGGTACGCTGCGAAAGTTATGAACTGGACGATGCAGGTGAAGTAAAGACAATTTATTGCAGTTATGACGCCGAAACCCGCAGTGGTACCGGTACCAAAAATCCCAAAGTGAAAGGCACGCTGCATTGGGTAGAAGCTAACACAGCAGTAGATGCCGAGGTGCGCCTCTATGATCGTTTGTTTAACGACGAAGACCCGGCAGGCCACAAAGAAAAGGATGCGATGGAGTTTTTAAACCCGGATTCGCTGCAAATCAAGACGTATTGTAAGCTGGAGCGGATGCTTGCCGACGTGCAACCGGAGGATAAATTCCAGTTTCAACGTATTGGATATTTCTGTGTTGATAAAGACAGCAAAGCCGGACAGCTGGTGTTTAACCGTACGGTCTCGCTGCGCGATACTTGGGCAAAAATGAACCAGTAAAACTAAAGCCGAAAAATTTCAATTAGCGGGATTTTTATTCTGATAATATTACTAATTTTGCGGCTTCATTGCCCGATGGTGTAATTGGCAACACGTCTGATTCTGGATCAGAAGAGTTCAGGTTCGAGACCTGATCGGGCAACAAAGAGGCCGTCTCAAGTTACTTTTGAGACGGCCTCTTTTTCTATTAAGTCAATACTGAATTACAAAACAACCAACCTATGTGCTGAAACCCCTTCTGCTGTTTGCACCTGAATGATGTAAGTACCTGCAGAAAGTGCATGTTCTATATGTATCAAGCCTGCTTCATTTTCTTCTGAGTGCAACATTCTGCCATGCATATCCAAAATGCTAACAGTGGCTTTGTTGGCCAGCTGCAATGAAAATCTGCCTGATGTGGGATTGGGATAGATACGGAGTTCAGCTGGTTGATTAGCCTCTAAACCTACTATAACAATCTCAATATCAGTTTTTTCAGAGAAACCGGTTTCATATACGGCTTCTACTTCTGCGATATGCTCACCGTATGAAAGGTCTTCGAGCACAAAAGTGGTTTCTGTCACATTCGCCGCAACTAATTCACCGTCGAAGTAGATATTGTATGACAGCACATGATGATATTCCTTTTCAAACGTCAAATCGTCAATTTTCAGGATATACGTGTCGTTGCCTACATAATTTATAGCTACATATTTTGTTTCGGCTGGCGCATCAAAAGCGTATAAAGTCCAGTCGGCAGGCACGCTTATTACATTATCGAAAGTTGTGAAATCTGAAACCTCAATTCCAGTGGTAGAATACAATACACGCATTTTTTCCAGGTCAGTAGACACCAGCGAAGATGCCCAAAAGGAGAACTCTCCGCTTCCGGCAGGTATGATCAGCCAGTCGTTATTTACTCCGTAAGGCCCGGCAAAAGCGGTTAAAAATTTACGGCCTGACAAGGGCTCCATGACTATCGCCGGTGTGGTTGAATAGGGATTGAAAACCATAAACGACATCGGAATTCCGGCATTTGGCCAGGTGAAATTGTTGTAGGTATAGGTTTCAAGGCCATCCAGATCTTTCAGAATATAATCTCCAATATTATCGCGTTCGAAGTCTTCATATTTCTCAATTTGATCGGTAAATGTGCCATGTAAAGACCAATCGAGTGTCACCGAGGTCGTACCTTCGATAAAGTCAACCGTCAGATTTGATGGCTGGACTTTAAGCAGGTTGAGGGGAATGGAGATTGTGCCGGCTTCTTGGATGGGAACTACTGGAAGCTCTACTATCTCATAGTTTTCCAACTCAATCCTTATGTTATAAACTCCACGCAAAAAGTCAGTGAAAGTAACTGAATAAGGCGCAGCGGGAGCATAAGCTTCGACGAAATTGTCATCATTCCAAACAGAAATATAAGCACCTTCTGCACTACCAAAATCAGGCTCAACCTCCAAGGTCAAGTCAAAATACATATTGTGTTGAATGGCATTGGAGATTGCCTTCTCAGAAACCAAATCACTGCCGTATTCTGCGCTAATACCATATTTGTACATATCCGGTTCTGCATCGCTGAGTGTTTCATCGCTGAATGCTGTTGCTATAATGGGCGTGGTGGTAAGCTCTGTCCAGTCATCCACTGATGCCGGACTTCTGTATACTTTATATCCTGTAGGATCAGCATCCATTGTGTAGTTGGCTATGCCGTATATGTTCCAGTTTTTATTGGTTAGGCTCATCTTTTTCCAAATACCATCCTGGTACAGCATACTTCCTTTTTTGTCGGGAGCATTTGGGCCGTCATCCAAACCTATTGGGTAGGCGCCATATTCTCCGGCGAGGAATTCAATACCAATCCACAGTTCCTTGCTAAGGTCGATAGGCAGTGAAGAGGTGAGCTCGAATATATACCAGTCTTCGGTTGAAATAGAAGCCGGCTGTGAATGGATAAGCTGTTCAGCATTTTCACCTTCAAATACCTTGATGATAATTTCAGCATTATTAGCGATATAGGCTTTAACATGAGTAAGTTCAGCGCCTTCAGTCAGCTGGCTTTGCAGGTCAGAAGTTTCAAACCTGATTCCCGAGATGAATGGATCGCCACCGGCACCCCATGCATCTCCGGCAGTAATAAAACTACCCCACCCCAGCATCGTTTCGTTGTAATGACCTACCGGAATCCGCCAGTTTACATCGCCTACACCATTATTATTAACAGCCACAACGTTTCCAGGTTTGTGGGGTACGATGGTTAGTGTAATCGGGTCAAGGCTGTAATCGCTCCCGCCGCTTGTAAACGACACTGATTCAGTGATATACAGCGGGTGAAAAGCTTCAAGGTCATATTGTTTGTCAGCGAAAGCTTCCAGCGTAAAGCTACCGCTAGCATCGCTGATAGTAGAAAAGCTTGAAAATCCGGTCAGGTTCAGGTTTACACCTTCTATCCCATTGCCTGAAGCATCAATCACGGTTCCGGAAATCAATATAGAAACCGAGTTGTTGAGTGTGACATCCAACGTAAGTTGTTCGTTTGCCTCGATGGTAATACTTGTTTCATAAGTATTAAACGCATCTTTGGTAAAGCTGGCCAAATAGTTTCCGGACAAAAGCGCGGGTATAAGATATGCACCTGTTTGGTCTGTTGTAGTCGTTTCTATTTGATAGGAGCCAGCACCTTCCGGAGTAATCGTTACGTTTACACCCTCAAGCGGGCTGTTATCATCAAGCTTTGTGACAACGCCTGCCAGGCTGCCATAATCTGTTCTTTTTTCGACAACCACACTTGGAATGGTAGCCACGTTATCTGTTGACCAGGAGGCAGGTTGTGTAGAAATCAAGCTGAGGTCAACGCCATAACCATTAGCATAATAGGTGCGCATGCCATCAACGGGAGTGTTAAAAAACTCTCTTGGATTTACTGAAGGCGGATTGGCCAATAAAGGCTTTACAATAGAAATGATTACATTTTCATTGTTGCTGTCATCATAATAAAAGGGCTGATCCAATTCAATCGTTATGGCATGTCGCCCTGCCGGGAAAGCAATATCTCCATCAAACAAGAGCTTTTGGTCACCGAAATATTCCCAAATGGCATCGTCCAAGTTTGTGCCGAATGTTCCCCGGTCGGTCATGCTCATGTATATTTTATAGCGAGCCGTGGAAGTAGCTCCCAGGTTTCCAAAATAAGACAGGGAGGTAATCAGGCCGCTACTCCCGATTTGATCAGGGGTGTAGATACTCTGCGAAATGATGGAATTTCTGCTAAGCTCGAAGGCTTGTTCTGAGGCCTCATTGCCACTGGTTACCGATACCTGATTTACGTTCATGCCAGAATAGTCAGAAACTATAGCAGGCACACCAAAATCAACAGGGCTGGTTTGTGCCAGCAGGGTATAAGTGTATAAATTGAATGTCGGGATGTCGGTTTCAGTATAGCTGGTGCTGCTGTGCATTTTGACCAAAGTATCCGAGTTGTTCCCCAAACTCCGGACAATCGTGTAACCCACTACCGGGTTTTCCAGTGTACCACCCATGGCGCCATAGTCCACCTCATCCCAAGAAATCACGGTATGTAGGCTTTCATTTTGTGTGAACACTATGTTTTCCGGAGCACCCGGTATGGTTTCATAACCGAAAAACGTAACCGGTGTAGTGTAAACTTCACCATTTCCTGCGCTATTGTAAGGAACAAATCTATGCATATAAAATCCGCCCTCGGGCAGAATGTCTGTGTATGCCATGCTTTGGCCCGCCGCTGAAGGCAGATCAGCTATTTCAGTAAGATTCATTGGATGTGTGCCTCTGTAAACTTTTACGCCAGTCATGCTGCCGAGTGAATTGCCTGCAAAATCAACAGTAGGATTCACCCAGTTGAAGGTAGCCTGAATTTGAGCGCCGATTTGAGCACTCGCTGAAAAGCCTGTGATAGAACCCGGTGCAAGGTTGGCAACATTATGCACGAACTGGATGTCGTCAACAACCATCATCACGGCTTCCGACACGCAGTTTATTGCCAGGAATTTTGCGTCGGCAGGAATTTCGTATTCAAATTTGGCCCACACTTCTGAAGGTGTGTAGGCGTTACCATTATTAAAGAGTGTGAAATCTGCTGGACTCGCACCTGTGGTTGAGTATCCTACCTTAAATTTATCGTCACCCGCATAAGTGGCAGCACTTTTGACATAAAACGAAAATATTCCACCCGGATGAGTGGCCAGTTCATCGGAGATCAGCCAGTCGTTCACCGGTCCATCCCAGGATGAGATACTTGCTAAATATTTTTTTCCCGAATAAGTAGCGTAACTGTCAAGTTCGTTTGGCGGAGTGGTTTGCGATGGCGTATAAACGATAAAACCCAGCGGGCCGCCCTTTCCCGGGAAATCGTGATAGGAAGGGCTGCCTGTATTGTATCCATCCAGATCCAGCGAGGTCCATCCAGTCAGGTTTTCATGCTCAAAATCAGCATGCCATTCTACATCATCCTTAAAAGGCTGAAGCATTCCACGGGTGCTTGAATTAACATCACCCTGAGCCCATCCTGCTGTTATATACAATAAGGCGGCTAAAAAAATTGTGTGTGTTTTTCTCATTACAAATAGATTTAATATGGTTTTGTTTGCAATCAGTGTATTGCTGACTGACTGCAAGAGATTTTGTTTAGCAAACTAATCAGTTTCTTGTCAAATATACAAATTATATTACTCCTTCCCGTCCCAAACGTATATATAGGCTGAAAAGCAAACTGAATGTCAGCAACTTAAGAACTGCTTGCTTGTTTTCGATAAACTGCAGGAGTAACATTTTCGATTTCCTTAAAAAACTTATAAAAGACCGACATGGATTTGAATCCGGATTCAGCCGCAATACCTTCTATAGTAAGATGGTTTAAATTGTCATCAGCAAGCAATCGTTTGCACTCCGCAATGCGCAATTCGTTGATGTAATTATAAAATGTTTTGTGTAAACTTGTGTTGAGTGTATGAGAAATGGCGTTGCGGCTTTCGGAAATTGCACCAGCTAGATCATTCAGGCTGAAGTTCGGATTTTTATATAGCTGTTGTTCTTCCATAATTTTTTCAAGTTTAGCAATGATACGCTTTTCTTTTATGCTATCGTTCTCGCCGGAAAATAGAAGTTTATGCGGTAGAGGAGTTTCTTTGGCTACTGCGAACATAGGATTGATTTCATTGAAGATTACAGAGTCAGCCTCAAGCCTGGCAAAAACTATGGGATATTTGTAAATCATTAATAGGATGTAAAACAAACTGATGGCTATTACCGCATGATAAGCCATATACAGCAGGTATGGATCAAGATAGGTACTTTTAACAAGGGTTGAAATACCACCAATTATAAAAACTAACGCAAAGCTGTAGTTGATGATTTGGAACCACTCCAATTTGCGGCTTTCTATTTCTGAATACTGCTCTTTAAGCATCCGCTGCCGCAGCTTCAATATATGATTGGTTTTTACAAAATAGTATGGCCCCTGCAATGTGGCAACATAAGAACTTACCAAAGCACGCGAATGATACCAGTCATGCTGCCTCATGCTGTTTATGGAAAAATTGCTGTCAAAATAAAGATATAAAGTAAAGCCCAAGTAAAGATATATCGGCAAGAAATGAAAGTGGTCACTTTTTTGGAATCCCTCGTATTCATAAAACAAATATTTTACATAAAGAAATACTGGAGGAAAGAGCGTAAGGGAGAGCATAGGTCCTATAAAGCTGGTAACCGCAACACTAAAATATGGCCCTTGGTGGATAAAACCAAAGAACCAATAACATGAAAAACCCCAAGCAAAAAGAAGCAGCGCAAGCAAATTGTTTGAAAACGGTCTGTTTTTATCCTTTAGTAACAAAAAAATACCCGTAACTGCCTGTGAAGCACCAAATAGCATTAAAAGCGAAAAATAGGATTCAATCATCGATAATTTATAAAACTATTGCAACTTAAGGATGGAGTAAAATTAATGCTTTTTAGCTGATCTGTGAATTCAAAAGCCAAGTTGTTCATTTCATTGATAATGCCTGTCATTACAGTATATTCAACAAAAAACACACCTCTTTCTACTGCTGACTTTTCAAATCTCCAGGCTGCGACTATCTTGCGAAAAACAACTGTCGCACCCTGACTTTTTAGCATGCACGCGTCTAAACTCCTCAGTAAAATATTTTATTTATATTTGGCTCATCTGCAGTTGCAGATTGAGAATAATTAAAAAAAAACATCATGGAAAAGATCACTAAACCCAAAATAAAGCTATTGGCTACCGGAAAAAAATTTACTGTAAAGCAGATGGAGGCTAAAGCCGGCGACCTCTTGCCGAAACATATTGCAAGCATCGAATCTGTGCTGACGGTAATAGAAGGAGAATGTGTGTTGGCCTTGGACGGTACTGATCATACTTTACAACAAGGAGACAGTTTTATTGTGCCTCCAGAAATTATTCATCAGATCAGGGCGATCACCGATTTTAAAGCTGTTCATGCAATGCCCAAGAATATCGCGTTCGAGTTTTTCGAATAAAGTGTGAAACGAAAATTGAATTAGACAGTTGTTTTGAGCGTGATTGATTTGGGAATAGGGCATACAGTAAATTAATACTTGCAAAACATCAAGTCAATATGGCCTAACCTCTTGCGGTTGACCTGTGGTTTACTTAATCATTCGCCTTAATATCACGCACTTATCTCGTCAAAAATATTTTGGCGAGACCGTGATATTCTTTGATGAAGAGTTTTTCAGTAATATTACTAAACCACCAACTAAACCCGCTTTTTCCCTCCACGCTAACCTACTATTTCTTCCAAATTCAAAACTTTCAACCGTTTTCCCAAAACACTTTGGCTCACAACTACTTACGACGAGAGCGTAAACCCCGGGTCTCTCAATTAAGGCGCGTATATCAACGCATTATTTCGATATCCAGGTTTATCCTGATACCAATCCGGGTATAAAACACCACCACTTTCGGCCCATTCGGCAAACTTCAAATAGGCTGATGTAATCTCGCTTTTTTCTGTGGGATAATCAAAACTCTCAGGGATATTAATCGCCCAGGGCAAATTGGTTACGGTTTTGTAATACTTAGCTGTTGCCGAGTTAGAATCATCTTCACTGCTGCCAAACAAGGCCTGGTTTGCGAGACTTGTTGGCGGGTAATCGGGCAGATGAACCTCGACCTCTCTTACCAGATTTACCATTATAAACGGGTTAAAATCTGCAATGGCTAAGTCTGTCAAAGTAACCGATCCATCCTTGTAGTCAATATATATCTCTATGGTTTCGGGAGTAACGTAAGGTGCAGAGCTTTCTGTATTTACACCAACGCCACTACCAGGATGCGGCATAAGGTTAAATGAATTATCATACACTATTATAGTCGGAATTGACTGCCCTGATTCAATACCATTTGCCAGTAGATTTATATAGCCTTCCTGAAGGTTATATCCAGTTACAGAAACAATATCTGAAGAAGCAATATTATTGTTGGCAAACTGGAAGCCGAAACCATTTTCAAACGAGGCTCCAAAGGCTTTTATAGTAAATGTTGCAAAAGTTTCAACGATATGGTTTGAACCGCTCGTTATGGTTTTAAATTGATAGTCGATTACTAAGTCATTAAAATCATAATCACCTTTTCCAGGCCATAAATCTTCGTAGGCAAGCGTTCCAAAGCCTGCTGCCGGATAATAATTGGTATAAGCTCGTGTGGCATCTGTTGGGAATTCGTCATCAATATCGGCAACACCATCGCCATCTGTATCAACAGGTGCTGGAACAAAAAACTCATAAGATCCCATATCAACAATTCCATTATCAATACGTGCATTTCCATCTAAGTCAGGAACTGTATTCATCCAGGCAAAATTCATCCCGGCATCAATACATGCAGAGGTCAGCTGAAGCCGATAATCTTCAGAGCCAGGAGTTAAATCAATAAAATCCGGTGCTGAGCTTATGCAATCCGTGCTGTATGAGCCTGGCAAAGCAGGAGTCGTACAGCTATTATAATAATGATAACCCGAGCCATTCACCTCATAATTATCACCATTGTTGTAATAGATGATGCTATTGTAAACAATCCCGGCTTTCCGGGTTCTGATTCCTGCACCGCCTGGTCCATTATTATCAGTAATGACACAGTTTGAAACTACTCCAGCAGTCCAGATATTTACACCCCCACCATACAGGGTAGTTGTATTACCTTTTATAAGACAATTTCTAACTTCGCCGCCGTTCAATAGACGAATGCCGCCCCCGTATTGGGCAGTATTTTCATACACGTAACAGTTTTCAACAAGGCCTCCGTTATCGATTGCCACACCACCACCATCACGCGCAATATTATTTTGAATAACACAGTTTCGAACGATACCGGCATTCACAATATTAACGCCACCACCAAAACCACTGGTATTTCTTCCGTTCTGGATCGTCAGGCCTTCAATTACCACATCGGCATGATCAATCCTAAAACAAGTAACGGCGTTATTACCATCAACAATAGTTACATCGGCGCCATTGATACTGGAAACAGCTATTCCTTTATTAATATAAATATTGGAGGACAAAACATAGGTTCCATCATCAATTAAAATAACATCACCGTTAATGCTTAGCGACACAACAGTTGATATTTGATGTGCTGCTGTTGCTAAGCTTGTATATGGTGGTGTATTGCTACCACTTGGGGAAACGTAACGCGTTACAGATGCTGCAAATATTCCTGAAATAGTTACAACTATCAAAATGCTGAGTAAGAAAATTCTTTTTTTCATAGCTTATGTTTTTTAAATGAAGTGATAATTCCAACCCAAATTTAATTGAAACTATAACTCAGGTTATTACCAGCCACAGAAACTTTAATGTTCTGCCTATTAAATAATAATAAAACCTCTTCTTTATAGGAGGGTATCGTGATATTGGTAGAGAGATTTTCTCCGGCTTTCAAAAAAGCCTTTAAGTATATATCACCTTCTTCCGATTGGATATACACTGTATTGCTGGTCGAACTCCTTAGCACAACCTGGATGCTTTTAGTTGTTTTCCAATCAAATTGAGCATCAATAGTTAAATCGAGCATTGATTTATCTCCGATCTGAATATCATCAATCTTGTTATCCTTCTTACAGGAGGTAGCTACGATTAAAAACAAAGCGAGTATTAAAATTAGTTTTTTCATGGTTATCGGTGTTTAATGCAGTTTTTTTGAACAAAAATCTATTGCCAAAAGTTATGCCAATTTAATATTTCGGCCTTTAACAGCTGGTTTATAGTGCTTTATAAAATTTTTGACTATGGGGAATTTTCCAATATCAAGACTCACCTTGATTATCGAGACTGATTTTCCATGGAATCACAATAGCTTTTCGACCAGGAAAGCGAAGCGATAAAACAGCATCAAACACCTCGAATAAGGCAGAACCGTCGAGCTTGCTTCCCGAAGGAAATGAGGTGTTGCGATTTAAACCGGGAATCACTTTTCCAAAACAGGACTTTTGTTAGAGCTGCGCAAAGCTTCTGATATTGATTTGCAGTTCGCTATATTGAATGCAGCTTGAAACAAGCCGAAATTTTTATTATCTTTGCACATATTTTTCACGATTAGTTCATTAAATCATTTAAAAATGGAAAAAGCAAGGGTTCTTTTTGTTGAACAGGCTATTATGCCATATCTCAAAGAAACCCCCATGAGCAGAATCGGACGTTATCTGCCCCAGGGAATTCAGGAAAAAGGAAAAGAAATTAGGACTTTCATGCCGCGTTTTGGTAATATCAACGAGCGTCGCAATCAACTGCATGAAGTTATTCGGCTTTCCGGCATGAATTTGATCATCAACGATACCGATCATCCGTTGATCATCAAAGTTGCTTCGATACAGCAAGCACGCATGCAAATTTATTTTATCGATAACGAAGATTTTTTTCACCGTAAATTTACCATTCGCGACAAGGCTAATAAGTTTTACAAAGACAATGATGAACGTTCCATATTCTTTTCGCGCGGTGTGCTCGAAACTGTAAAAAAACTGGGATGGGCACCCGATGTGGTGCATTGCCACGGCTGGATATCAGCATTGGTGCCACTCTACGTGAAACGCGCTTATAAAGATAACCCACTTTTCTCCGAGTCAAAAGTGATTTATTCTGTATACGATGACAGCTTTAACGAAGACTTTCAAGAGGGCTTCGATAAAAAAATCAAGCTGCCGGGCATCACTGCCAAAGATTTGAAATACTATAAAAAACCAAATTACGTTACCATAACCAAAGCAGCACTCGATTATGCTGATGCCATCATTATGGGAAGTGAAAAAGTGCATCCCGAAATTGACGAGTATATCCAAACCCTGAAAAAACCTATATTGGAATATCAGACAGAAGATAACTACATTGAGGCATACAATGCGTTTTACGACACGCTGCTTGGAAAGTAAATTATTTTGAATTTCGAAAATTATACCTATTGAGACCTCAATTTTTGCTAAAGCAGCTGTTACTGTCAACGACAGTTATAGCTTTGTTGTTGACAATATCCTGCAGTAAAAAGCCCGAACGTATTGGCGACAATCTACAGCCGGATCAAAATAATATCCAACTGTTTTACACAGATACCGTTAGCATCGTAGCCTATAGTGTGGCTGAGGATTCTATCCGAACCGACAGCCCCACTAACATCTTATTTGGAAGCATGAAAGACCCCGTTTTTGGTACTACCATAGCGGGTTTTTTCACTCAAATCCGTCTTTCAACCAATGGCCATAACTTCGGTACCAACCCACAGCTTGATTCACTGGTGTTGCAGCTGGCCTATTCCGGCCACTATGGAGACACTACTGCCATGCAAACTATGCGCGTTTACGAATTAAAAGAGGATATCAACATTGACTCGGCTTACTACTCCAACAGGTCACTTTCGGTTGGCGAAACAGATTTTGCCAGTAATCAGTTTGCTCCACTTCCCAAGACACCATTCCCTTTTAGAGGAGACACTTTAGCACCCCTAATCAGGGTTCCGCTAACGCTTAACTCTACTGCCCTGGGTGAAAAAATTCTGACTGCTTCCGAATCTGATCTGGAATCCACAGCCAAATTCAAAGAATATTTCAAGGGTCTCTACATCACCGCCGACCCGGTAGCTACAGGAGGCGCGATAAGTTATTTTGACTTGCCCTCAAACCTCTCACGGCTCACCATTTATTACAGCAACGACTCGGACGACTCACTGCGTTATGATTTTTATATAACCAGTTCAGATGCCCGCTTCAACCGTTTCGACCACAATGAATTTCAGGATGCCAGCCCCGATTTTGTAAATCAGGTGGTGCAGGGCGATACGCTAGCCGGAAAACAAAAACTATATGCTCAGGCCATGAGTGGCATAAAGACAAAAATCCTATTTCCCAACATCACCAAAATGCAGCATCCTTCAGGCCAAAAGATGATAGTTAATGAAGCCAAACTAATTATGTATGCCTCCGATCTGGCTGAAGAATATGGTGCACCATCACAAATGGCATTGGTGTTAAACGATGGCAACAAAGCTTATCAGGTGCTGCCCGATCAGCGTGAAGGTGACGACTATTTTGGTGGTAAATATAAGTCTTCTATTAAGGGCTATCAATACCGCATTACCCGCCATATTCAGGAAATGATATTGGCTGGAGAAACCAAAGAAAACTACGGCCTCTACTTTCTGGTATATGGCGCATCGTCTAAGGCTGACCGCTGGGTTTTTAATGGCATTTCACCTATCAATGATTCGCTTAAACCCTTGAAACTACAGCTAACTTATTCTATCGTGAATGAATAAAATGCCAAATAATTTGTTTATGTATTTTAGCGTGCTTACTTTTGCAAAGTGAATAAAAGCAGCACACATTTTTAACAAAACTACCCAACCAATCAATTAATAAAATCCTACAACTATGTGTGGAATAGTCGCTTATTTAGGCCCTAAAGAAGCCTATCCAATTTTGATAAACGGTCTTAGACGCTTGGAATACAGAGGATATGATAGCGCTGGGGTAGCCCTACTCAACGACAGCCTCGAGGTCTACAAAACCAAAGGTAAGGTTGCTGATTTAGAGAATTTCGTGAAAGAGGTTGATCTGCGCGGCACAATCGGGATTGCACATACCCGCTGGGCAACACACGGAGAGCCAAATGATGTCAATGCCCATCCCCATTTTTCGCAGTCCAAAGAAATTGCCCTAATTCATAATGGCATCATTGAGAATTATGCACCCTTGCGCAGCGAACTCGAGACAAGAGGTTATGTATTCGAATCAAGCACAGATACTGAAGTACTCACCAATTTGATTGAAGACATCAGAAAAAACGAAAATGTTTCGCTGTTTGAAGCCGTTCGGATTGCGCTAAACCAGGTGATTGGTGCTTATGCCATTGTAGTAATTGACGCCAAAGACCCAAACAGCCTTATTGCTGCCCGAAAAGGGAGCCCGCTGGTAATCGGCATTGGCAACGACGATTATTATATCGCTTCAGACGCTACTCCCATCATCGAATATACCCGAAACGTGGTTTATCTTGATGATGAAGAAATTGCATTGATTTCGCGCTCCAGCGACCTGAAGATAAAAACCATCCGCAACAAGGAAAAAACGCCTTATGTGCAAGAACTGGAAATGAACCTAAGCGCATTGGAAAAAGGTGGTTTTGAGCATTTTATGCTAAAAGAAATTTTCGAACAGCCCCAATCAATACGCGATAGTATGCGTGGCCGCCTTCATGCCGATATTGGTTCTGTATCACTGGGTGGTATTATCGACTACGAACAAAAGCTGGTAAACGCCAAACGTATTATTATAGTGGCCTGTGGCACTTCGTGGCATGCCGGCCTGGTAGGTGAATACCTTTTTGAAGATATTGCCCGCATTCCTGTTGAGGTAGAATATGCGTCAGAGTTTCGTTACCGCAATCCGGTGATTTATGAAAGTGATGTGGTAATTGCTATTTCGCAATCCGGCGAAACAGCCGACACACTTGCTGCCATTGATCTGGCTAAACAAAAAGGGGCAACTATTTTAGGAATCTGTAATGTGGTGGGATCTTCTATCGCTCGCGCCACGCATGCCGGCAGCTATACCCATGCTGGCCCCGAAATTGGAGTAGCTTCAACAAAGGCATTTACAGCTCAAGTAACGCTTCTAACACTAATGGCACTAAGGCTTGCACAGCTAAAAGGCACCATCACAAAAACACGATTTGTGCACCTGCTTAACGAGTTGGAACGTATTCCTGATAAAGTAGCGAAAACCCTGCAAAGCAGCAAAAAGGTGATTGAAATTGCGGAGAAATACAAAGATGTGCGCAACTTCCTGTATTTAGGACGCGGCTACAACTTCCCGGTAGCACTTGAAGGGGCGCTCAAGCTCAAAGAAATTTCTTATATCCATGCTGAAGGCTATCCGGCAGCTGAAATGAAACACGGCCCCATTGCCCTTATCGACGAAGAAATGCCCGTAGTGGTTATTGCCACCAACAAAGGCACTTACGACAAGGTGGTGAGCAATATTCAGGAGGTAAAAGCCCGTAAAGGACAAGTTATTGCCATTGTTACCGAAGGTAATGTGGCGGTTTATGGCATGGCCGATTATGTGATTGAAATCCCGGAAACGGAAGAAATGTTTGTGCCGCTGCTGGCTACCGTTCCATTGCAAAAACTCGCCTACTATATCGCAGTAATGCGTGGCTGTAACGTAGATCAGCCCCGAAACCTGGCGAAATCAGTAACGGTAGAATAAACCAATAAGCTAAAACTTTTTCAAAACTTATAGCAAAAAAACGGACCACCTAAGTAGTCCGTTTTTTTGTGTCAAGAAATTCTGTTGAGGTAATAGGCTTCAACAGCTTTCCAATTGACGATTTTCCAGAAATCATCAATATAAGCCGGACGGCTGTTGCGTTTGTCAATATAATAGGCGTGTTCCCACACATCGCAGGTGAGTAGCGGCGATAATCCCTGTCGAAGCGGGTTTCCGGCATTGCTTTCCTGTACAATGGAAAGTTTCCCGGCTCTATCGCTAACCAACCAGGCCCAGCCCGCTCCAAAAAGCGTTGCGGCAGCCTGGCTAAATTGTACTTTGAACTGTGCAAAACTGCCAAAATCACGTACTATGGCATCGCTCAGTTTCCCACTAACAGGCTCCTCGCCACCATCAGCACTCAGGCAGTTCCAGTAAAAGCTGTGGTTCCAAACCTGTGCACCGTTGTTGTATATGCCACCCTCGGCCTCTTTGACAATAGTCTCAAGGCTTGCATTCTCAAAACGTGAACCCGGTATCAGTTCGTTCAACTTGTTCACATAAGCTGCATGGTGTTTTCCGTAGTGAAATTCGATTGTCTCTTTGGAAATATAGGGTTCCAAAGCATCTACTGCATAAGGCAGCGCAGGTAACTCAAATGCCATAATAAAATATTTTAGTTATAAATTATTCCAGACGCAAATATAAGAAAAGCAAACTGCTTATCCAAAAAAAAATTGAGCCAAAACAGGCCGGCTAATCGTCGGATATTTCGCTGAGTTTGCGTCGGTAAGTAGAAAAAACATTGGCACGCGACACATAACCCAGGTAGCGATCTTTGTGCACTACCGGAATATTATATTTTCCGGATTCATGGAACTTACGTGCTACTTCGGCCATGGGTTCGCTAGGATCGATGATATATTCTGGCATCACCATCAGGTTTTCCACCCTGGTATCATACATCTCGGTGTCGAACATAATATTCCGTACGTCATCAAGCAGGAGATGTCCGTAGAATTTCTTGTCGTCGTCAACCACCGGAAAAATATTTCGCTTTGAACTGGCAATGATGCGTACCAATTCGCCCAGGCTTGTTCCAGGTTTTACTTCGTTGAAGTTGGTTTCCACCAAACGCCTAAGGCTCATCATATTGAGAATGCTACGATCTTTATTGTGCGAGATAAGCTGTCCGCGTTTAGCCAATTGATAGGTGTAAACGGAGTTGGAGTTGAATATTTTTACCGTTGCAAAAGCGATTGTAGAAACAATCATCAGTGGCACAATAAGGGTGTAGCCATTGGTGATTTCTGCTATTAGAAAAATCCCGGTAAGCGGTGCATGCAATACGCCTGCTATCAAACCTGCCATTCCCACAAGAGCAAACTTACCTGCGTTCAGGTTGCCAAGCCCAAGATAGTTAGTGGCCAACGCAAAAAACAAACCGGTAAAGGCACCGAGAAACAATGACGGGGCAAAGATACCTCCCACTCCGCCGGCTCCGAATGTGAAAGAGGTGGCGAAAGCCTTGACTAAAATCACTGCTATAAAGAGCAGCAGCACCACCAAACCAAAATCCTTATAAGGATAAAAAATGCTGTTGTTGTATAAATCACTGTAATCGCCCTGCAAACTTTGGTTAATGGCTTCATAACCCTCGCCATAAAGTATTGGGAAGAAAAATATAAGAAGACCCAGCACCGAGCTCCCGATAAAAAAGCGCTTCCACTGACTTTGAAAGTGGCTAAAAAATTTTTCCACCATTAAATAAACATTGGTGAAATAGGCCGAAACCAATCCCGCCAGCACTCCGAGGGCAATATAATACACTGTATTTGAAGGAATAAAAGCTTCGTGCAGCTCAATAGGATACATCACCGCCTGACCCAACAAAAAATAAGAAGTAAGCACAGCAGAGAGTGTCGCAATAAGCAAAGGCACCAGCGATGCCGCTGTTAAATCAATCATCAAAACCTCAAGGGCAAAAACGATTCCGGCAATGGGAGACTGAAAGATGGCCGCCATAGCTGCTGCTCCCGAAAGGCTGATCATCAGCGTGATTTGCTTTAGGTTGAGCCGCAGCATCTGACCTATGTTAGAGCCAATAGCCGCTCCGGTAGAAACAGTTGGCCCCTCAAGCCCAACAGAACCACCAAAACCCACCGTGAAAGCACTGGTGATGATTGACGTAAATACCTTATGCGTTTTGATAATGCCGTTTTTTCGCGACATCGCGTACAAAACGTCTGGAATGCCATGGCCAATATCTTGACGCACAATATAGCGCATAAACACTATCGCTAAAAAAATGCCAACCGCAGGATAAATAAAGTAGAGGTAATTGTCGTACTTACCTATAAAGCCACTTGTAACCAACTCCTGGATCAGATGAGCTGTGTTTTTGATGATAACCGCCGACAAACCAGCCAGTATTCCCACCACCACACTCAGGAAATACATATACTGTTTATCGCTGATGTGCGTGCTGCGCCAATTTAAAAACTTGGTAAGTAAAGGCCTTGGTTTAACCACTTTTCAATTTGATGATTTAAGTTGCGAATTTATACAAATGAAACTAAACCGGCAAGTAGCTCAAAGTATTATCTTCGCTGAAAATCTATTTTCATGAAAATTATCAGTTATAATGTCAACGGTATCCGGGCAGCCATCAACAAAGGTTTTTTGGAGTGGCTTGCCGCCTCCAAGGCCGATATCGTTTGTTTACAAGAAATTAAAGCCATGCACGAACAAATTCCATTGTTAGACTTTGATGCTTTGGGTTATCATCACTTTTGGTATCCTGCTCAAAAGAAGGGTTATAGCGGCGTGGCTATTTTGTCGAAACAAATGCCTGACAACGTAGTTTATGGTATGGGGATGGAAGAATATGACCGGGAAGGCCGTTTTTTACGTGCAGATTTTGGCGACCTTAGCGTAGCCAGTATTTATCATCCATCGGGAAGTAGTGGCGACGAAAGACAAGCCTTTAAGATGCAGTGGCTTGCCGATTTTGAGCAATATATAGAAAAACTTAGACAGGAAAGGCCAAAGTTAGTGCTGTCAGGCGATTACAATATCTGTCACCAAGCCATTGACATCCACGATCCGGTGCGCAACGCTACGGTTTCCGGCTTTTTGCCCGAAGAGCGAGAATGGATGAGCGGCTTTTTCGCGAAAGGTTATGTTGATAGTTTCAGGGAGCTGAACAAACAGCCACATCAATACAGCTGGTGGAGCTATCGCGCCAATGCACGCGCCAACAACAAAGGATGGCGGATTGATTACCATGTGCTTACACAAAACCTAAAACCCAAACTCAAAGCAGTAGATATATTGCCAGAGATAAAACATTCAGACCATTGCCCGGTGGTGGTTGAGATGAGCTGAAATTCAAAGATTCAAAGATTCTGAATTCAAGGATTCAAAGATTCAAGGCAAGCCTACACGGCGCTCAATCTTTGAATCTTTGAATTTTTGAATGTCAAATGCAATCTCTACCCCTCCAAAACCACGAAGGCGTTGGCCATTTCTTTTACATGCGAAATGCTGAGGTGGATGTTTTTTATGCCCTGCTTTTCAATAAATTCCTTCACTTTGCCGTAAACGTGAATCACGGGTTTCCCAAGATCGTCGTTGATGACTTCTATTTCACAAAAGGCCATTCCGAAACGATAGCCGGTGCCAAGTGCCTTAAAAAAAGCTTCTTTAGCAGCAAAGCGTGCGGCATAATGCTGATACATACTGGCTTTGTCGTTAGCATAAGCCTGCTCGCGCTCCGTGAAAAGCTTGTCGCGCAAGGCTTCGCTATTGTTGAGATGGCGTTCCATGCGCCTCACTTCAATGATGTCGGTTCCAATTCCAAAAATCATGGTTAAAAGCTATAAATCACAAATGTACAGTATTTTCAAACGTTGCCAGCTTTGGGTCTGTTCCTGAATAATAAGTCTTCTCCAAACAACATAATCGTCACTTTTTATGAAAAATAGCGACCTTTGCACAAAATTTAAACGACATGCAGGTAGCAGCACTTGTTTCGGGCGGCGTTGACAGCAGCGTGACCATTCCTTTGCTCAAAGAAAAAGGCTATGATCCGGTTATTTTTTACATCAAAATAGGCATGGAAGACGATCCTTCATTTTCTGATTGCCCTTCGGATGAAGATATTGAGATAACGACTTTTATCGCTAAAAAATACGGCTGCAAGATGGAAATCGTTGATTTACAGAAAAATTATTGGGAAACTGTGGTGGCTTATACCATCGAAACAGTAAAAAAAGGACTCACACCCAATCCCGATGTGATGTGCAACAGACTGATAAAGTTTGGAGCTTTTGAGGCCGGGTACGGACATGAGTTTGACAAGATCAGCACAGGACATTATGCACGTGTTTTAGAAAAAGAAGGCAACTTTTATTTAGGAACAGCCATTGATCCGGTGAAAGATCAGACATATTTTTTAGGCCGGATTACCTATCCACAGCTCAGCAAACTGATGTTTCCGGTTGGCGATCTGCCTAAGGCAGAAGTGCGTCGCATAGCTGAAGAAATGCGGCTTCCGAGCGCACATCGTCCTGACAGCCAGGGGATTTGTTTTTTAGGAAAAATCAATTACAATGATTTTATCCGCCGCTATGCCGGCGAGAAAGAAGGCTTGATTGTAGAACTGGAAACCGGTAAAAGACTGGGCAGCCATAAAGGATTTTGGTTTCATACCATCGGCCAGCGCAAAGGATTAGGATTGAGTGGCGGCCCCTGGTTTGTAGTGGAAAAAGATATAGACGAGAATATCATTTACGTCTCAAACGGCTACGATCCGGTGAGCCAATACCGGGATCGCATTGATCTGGATGATGTGCAGCTTTTGCATCCCGATTTTAAGTTGGAAAACGAAATGCCAGTGCGCTTTAAAATCCGCCATCAGCCTGAGTTTAACACCGGAAAGATGCTGCATGACGATTTGGGCTGGTACATTCAATCCGATAAAGCCATTTCTGGTGTGGCACCCGGTCAGTTTGGTGTTTTATATCATCCCGAAAACCCGTACTGTCTGGGAAGCGGGATTATTTCGGAACGTTAGTTTACTAACTTTATTAAAATGGCAAAGGCAGCCAAAAGGCAGCCTTTACCAACGATCCGGTTTTTCTATTAAGCAATCATTATTGTCATAAGATGAAACAACTCTCCTTGAGTCTTTGATAAGAAAAACTAATACCCAAACACCTCACTGCAAACATCAGCAGGCAAATCAATGCCTACGTAGGTATATTCTTCAGCTGTCACAACCACTTCAGTTTCATACCATTGGTTGTCGTAGTAGATACCAACGATATAAGTGCCACCCATTTCAACACCCATAATTTCAGCATAACCGTTTTCCATTGCAACCGGGTTCCAATTCCAATTGCTTATCGGGCGGTACCAGGCACTGAAACTTGGACGGATAATCATATTGGGCTGGCTGGCGCAGTATGCTTCCACATCAATGGTAACCGTAGTTGTATTGCTTGTATTGTTAAGTATGTTTATTTGAAAGGGGCCACCGCCGCATAAATCATTAATCAGCGTAGGCTGCGAAGAAGGTGCGATTGTAATATTGGGATAACTGCTTTCGTTCCACACGATTTTCACTGGAACTCCACTTGGTGCATAACTGGTATAAACAGGTTGGCCCGGACAAACCCACATATAAATACTCATCAGGTAAGCGTTATCACTTTGGCGATACATAGTGCCTGCTATTACGTAGCAACCCGAAATTGGGTTATCGGCAACAAACTGGAAAGCAGCACCCTGATAGCAGAAATCACCATAAAACCAATCGAAATTATAATAAGAAAGGTGTGTGAGTTCAAAGTCGGCAATGAGCTGACCATCAATATTCTGCATGGTAGAAACGCCTTCTTCTTTCCATTCTCCGGTATTTTCGTTATAGCTCCAAACCGGTACTATATCTCCGGCGGCAACAGCTCCATTTGTTTCTGGATTATACGTTTCAGGACTTACCACAGCTTCCATCCTTACCGTTCCCTCCTCAAAAGTAGCGGCATGGCGGCCACTGGCATCCGTAATTTCTATGGCCAAAAAGCCAGCCGAATAAAACATGCCATCGGCAACACTTCCATCGGTTCTGGTAACGGTAGGCATCAGCCCTCCCGGAAATGCTGCGAGAGCTTCATCGCTGGTGTTGTCGAAATGCACTACATCCACATTTATGCTTCCGGAAAGCGGGTTTCCTTCCGAATCACGCAACACAATACCATTAGGAATTTCGATTTTTGCTTTTCCTGTAGGTGTGCTCACCGTGGCCGGATTCTGAATACGTCCGTCGATAGCAGTTGTTACGCCAGTTTCCCTGTTTACTGTAACGCCCTGTGGCGGATTATCGAGCCTAACCATATTGATTCTATACTGGTTACGTCCTTCTGACACTACTGTAATTTTTTGGCTTGTAGATAGATAACCCGATAAATCTGTTACAATATTAAAAACTATTGGCCTGGTTTCAGAAGGTGTAAAGGCTGCCTCTGGAATTAGCGCCAGACCAAGCATGCCGCGTTGCGAATAATAGAGCATGTCGTTGTTTTGTACACCAGTAATATCCATCACCCCGTCTTTATCGAGTCCGGTAATTTTTACTTTGACAGAAGCATCACCATCACGGCCTATCAGCTCACCGGTAGCGGCATCATAAAGCTGGACATCAATGGTAGTTTCTATTAAATTGTAATCAATAATCAGTTTTGCACCTTCGGTAACGTTTTCGAGCTTATTGCAAGAGCTGATAAAAAACAAGCTAAAAAACAGTAAGCTACTTCCAATGACAAATAAGACATTTTTAATTTTTTTCATGGCTGTAAAGAATTGGTTTTCATGTTATAGTAATCGAAATGAAAGCTGAAAATTCAGCATGGGATAGATAGTAAAACCTGAGAGGTTGTCCTCAAGAATCTGTCGTTGTTCTTCAGAACCTGTTGGCTCCAACATTCCTGTAGCACCCAACTCAACCTTAGGACTTCCGTGAAAAGCAGCTCCCACCTCAAAGGCAAAAGAAAAAATATTGTTTTTTGATAATGAACGCCCTAAGCCAATGCCGGCGTAAGGTGTAAGCGATGAGCCAGGTTTTATCTTAAGATTTACACTTCCAATTTTTTCGGGAGACACTTCCATTGAGCCAACTGTCATCGACTTGGTGAAAAATCCGTCGAGGCCAATTTCATTCATGTTGTACAAAATTCCACCGGAAACGAAAAACACCCTTGCCAACTGATAATTCGCAAGCAAAGAAAAACTGCTCAGATGTGATTCGGCACTGCCGTTTACCTCAACATTTTTGTCCCTGTAGTGATAGGTATAATCCATATAGGTTCCTCCCAACCTAAGATGTAACTTAGGAGTGACCGCTGCAATAATTTCGACTCCAGGTCCAAATGTGCTCATTTTTATTCCGATTCCCATTCCGAACCGGCTGTTATCAATGGTTTCTTCTGATTCGTACTGTGAATCATCATATAATTCCTGAGCCTTCAAAAAATGACAGAAACCTAACAAGATAAAACCTGTTAAAAGGTAAGGCAGAAAATTTTTCATAGCTGTAATAGTTGGTTGTGGACTACAAATACTTTACAAAGTTACATTATGTTGGCATACAAATCAATATCAAGAAAAAAAATATTGAAAAAAATAATTTTCCCCACAGCTTTGGCGTTTAGTGCAGCCTTCAAATAGGGTAAAACTTGTTTATCTAAACAATTTATTTACTTTTATGCGTGCGAACAACGCTTTTTTATGCTTAAAACAGTACATATTTTTTTAAAAATCATCTTTTTTGCAGTTGTTTTATCGCTTTGGTCTTGTGCTTCTGATACAAATAGAAAGGCCGCTTCAGCGAAAAAAGATAAAAAAGAACAAGCCGACAAATTGCAGCAAATCATCAACCGCCGCAAGCTTGTTGCCCTTACCGATTACAACTCGATAAACTACTATATTTATCGGGGTGAACCGATGGGCTATCAATATGAGATGCTTGAGAAGTTTACCAAGTACTTAGGCATACAGCTTGAGCTACGCATCGAAGAAAATCTGGAAAAAGGTTTTAAACTTTTAGAAAAAGGTGATGTGGATGTAATTGCAATGGGTCTTACTGTTACAGGAAAACGCAAAAGTCAGTTTGATTTTACCGATCCATTAATTATTACCCGGCAAGTATTGGTGCAGCGCATGCCCAAGGGCTGGCAAAAAATGTCAACGCGCGATCAGATTGAGCGCCAACTTCTGCGCTCAAGCCTTGAACTAGCCGGAAAAACTATCCATGTTGAAGCCGGCAGTATTTTTAAAAAACGGCTGGAAACCCTGATGGATGAAATCGCTGACACCATATATATTATAGAAGACGAACGCGAGGTGGAAGACTTAATTGCTGCCGTTGCCAATGGTGAAATTGATTATACCGTTGCAGATGAGCATATTGCATTGATTAATGAGCAAGTTTATCCCGGAATTGACACCAAAATGCCAATCAGTTTCCCGCAAAAGCTGGCCTGGGCTTTAAAGAAAGAAGAAGATAAAGCCCTTTTGAACGAGATAAATCTCTGGCTGAATACTTTCAACGACACTTTTGAAGCTCGAGTGATTTATAATAAATATTTCAAAAACAGCAGGGTACGCTATTTGGCAAAAAGCGAATACACCTCTTTCAACGAAGGACATTTGTCGGCCTACGACGAAACCATTAAACAAGTAGCAGCCGAAATAAACTGGGATTGGCGCTTGCTGGCTTCCTTAATTTATCAGGAATCTGAATTCAAGCCGGATGTTGTCAGCTGGGCTGGCGCTTATGGACTTATGCAGCTGATGCCTGTGGTAATGGAGCAATTTGGGATAGACTCAACAGCAAGCCCCGAAGAACAAATTCGTATTGGCGGGAAATTTATTCAATACTTAGATCGACAAATTCCGGCCAGTGTGACAGATTCAAGCGAACGAATAAAATTTATTTTGGCCTCCTACAATGCTGGTGTAGGCCATGTTTTAGACGCTCGCCGTTTAGCCAAAAAATACAAGAAAAACCCCAATGTATGGACAGATGAAACCGACTTTTTTATGCTTAATAAATCAAAACCGGCCTTTTATCACGATTCAGTGGTGTATTATGGCTATGCCCGAGGTGAAGAAACCTACGCATTTGTTGAGCAAATTATTGATCGCTACGACCACTACCGAAATTTAATTGTGGAATAAGATTCAAAAAGTTAATGACTCAATGATTCAAAGCGTGCTGGTGCGGACATGCAATCCGTTTCCGGAACACCCTTTTGCGTGTTAAATACCCAGCTCGGAATAGCCTGTGACTATGTCGCACAGATTTTGTTGTTTTACAAACCTGAATAGTCTTTTAAGAAAAACCTGGTATTTTTTTAAGAACACCTCTAATTCAGACCAGCATATTACAAGCCCATTTCGCGGCTAATTTGCGCTGTCCATTGTTTGATACGCTCAGGCGTAAGGTCTTTCTGGAAGTCTTCATCTAATGCCAAGCCAAAGAATTTCCCATCTGCCACACCTTCCGAATCGGTAAAGCTATAACCTTCAGTAGGCCAATAACCTACAATAGTTCCTTTGCGCTTTTCTACCTCTTTTTTCAAATATCCCAGTGCATCCACATAGTGTTCCGGATAAAGCACCTGGTTTCCAAGACCATAGAATGCGAATTTTTTCCCTTCAAAGGATGTATTTTCTAAATTCACAAAAAAGTCATTCCAATAATTGTCGCCCTGCGTGTCGCGCCAAATTTCAGCACCAACAGTAGCAATACCAAAAATAAAGTTGTCAAACTCATCAAATCTATGGTAGTCAAAGCTGGCTAAATCAGCCATTTCAAGTTTCTCAGCACCTAATTCTGCATAAATTTGTTGTGCAGCTTTCTCTACATTACCACCAGTGGCCCAGTATAATAAAATGCTTTTACTCATGTTATTTATTTTTTGCAATCGTTTTCAGCGGTAAAATTAAAACTATTTGCTACTTCTACCTGCGATTCTTCTATTTTAGAACGTATATAAATAATGGTCATCAATGATTTAGCTGTTCTTAGGCATTTTCTGCCAAATAATAAGCGCAAATTTCAGCTATTGTGTCTTCTACAGGTCTGAATTGAAAGCCTGTTGCCTGCTTTAGTTTTGTGACCGGATAAAAATGTTTGTTCTTCGCTGATCGCGCTGTTTCAAGCGTTACCAAGGCCTTTTTTCCGGTTAGCAATTGTTTGACGAAATAAAATCGCCAGGCCAAAGCACCCATCCAGGGCCGTGCATAAATACTTGGTGCATCAACATTTAAGCCTGCTGCAATCTGTTTAAAAAGAGCTTCATAGCTGATATCAGCAGCCGAAACAATAAAGCGTTCCCCTGCATTTTCTAACGTCATAAGCAGCAACATGGCATCCACTACATCTTTCACATCAACAAAACCATTGATGCCTTTGGTATAAAACTTCAAACCATCGGCTACTGTTTTAAAAAGTGCTGCACTTCCATCATCCCAGTTTCCGGCGCCCAGAACAATAGAAGGGTTTACAATAACAGCTTCCAGTCCTTCGGCAATGCCGCGCCAAACTTCCCTTTCGGCACCATATTTAGAAACGGCATAAGCTGAATTATTGCCAGAAGCCTTCCAAGCCGATTTTTCAGATACAGGTTTTCCAGCCTCAGCACGTCCTAAGGCAGCCACAGAACTGACATGGCAGAATTTCTTTATCCCACAATACAGGGCAGCGTTTACCAAATTTGCCGTTCCTTGAATATTGGTGTATTGCATATCTTTCTGTTCAGCAGGCCTAAAGGAAACCGTTGCAGCACAGTGATATACAAAATCTACCCCGGCAAGGGCCGCTTCAAGACTGCCATAGTCACTCAGTTCGCCCTCTACCCAGGTTATTTTTTCAAAAGCCGTTTTTGGATCTTCAAAGCTGCGCGCCAGCACCCGTTTCACCAGCGAAAGATCAGACTGCGGCCTGCGCAATGCCTTCACCTCTGCACCTTCGCTTAATAGCTTGACCACCAAATGCGATCCTACTAAACCCGTAGCTCCCGTAACAAAATTCATCCAACAAAAGTACGCAAGAGTTTTTAATAAGGCCTTATAAAAATACGCAAGACCCAGCCGAGCTATGATCTCACGATTTGTTGAAAAGCCTATCTTTGCGGCGAAAAAAATTAACCGATATGATGCACAAAAATTTTGTAGAAGAATTGCGTTGGAGAGGCATGATTCACGACCTAACACCCGGCACCGAAGAACAGCTTTCAAATGAAATGACAACCGCTTACGTGGGTATCGATCCAACTGCCGACTCTTTACATATCGGTCATTTGGTAGGTATTATGATGCTAAAACACCTGCAAATGGCGGGTCACAGACCGCTGGCGCTTATCGGAGGTGCTACCGGAATGATTGGCGATCCTTCCGGAAAATCGCAGGAAAGAAACCTGCTCGACGAAGCTACCCTGCGCCACAACCAGGAATGCCTCAAGCTGCAATTGGCTAAATTCCTGGATTTTAAAACCGAAGCCCCTAACAAAGCTGCTTTGGTAAATAATTACGACTGGATGAAATCTTTCAGCTTCCTGGATTTTATCCGTGAAATTGGCAAGCATATCACCGTAAATTATATGATGTCTAAAGACTCCGTAAAAAAGCGCCTCACAGCAGAAAATGCCACCGGAATGTCGTTTACCGAGTTTACCTACCAGCTGGTTCAGGGCTATGATTTTCTGCATTTGCACCAGCACGAAAACTGCAAGCTACAAATGGGTGGCTCTGACCAATGGGGCAATATCACCACTGGCACAGAACTGATACGCAGAAAGTTAGGCTCAGAAGCCAAAGCCTTTGCCCTCACCTGCCCACTTATTACCAAGGCCGATGGCGGTAAGTTTGGCAAAACCGAAAGCGGTAATATTTGGCTCGACCCCGAGAAAACTACGCCTTATGCTTTTTACCAATTCTGGCTCAACTGTTCCGATGAGGATGCCGCAAAGTATATAAAAATATTTACGCTGATGACGCGCCAGGAAATAGAAAAGCTGGAGCAAGAACACCAGCAAGCACCCCATCAGCGGCAGCTACAAAAAGCTTTGGCACAAGAAATTACAATTCGAGTACATGGTGAAGAAGCACTGCAACTGGCCGAAGAAGCCAGCCAGATTCTGTTTGGCAAAGGCACCACTGATGCCCTGCGCAAACTGGATGAAAAAACCTTATTGAGCGTTTTTGAGGGCGTTCCCTCCGTTGAGATAAGCCGCGATATTATTACGGAAACAGCAGATATTATTGAGTTTTTAACCACACACACCGCCATCTTTCCATCCAAAGGCGAGGCACGTCGCATGCTTAAAGATAATGGCGTGAGCCTTAACAAAGAAAAAGTGAAAGACGACCTGCAAGTAGGAACAGCCGACCTACTCAATAACAAGTATATACTGGTTCAAAAAGGCAAAAAAAACTATTATTTGGTGCGTGTAGTTTAAACGCAAGCACTGTTTTTGGGTAATAAAATCTTGCGCCAAGTCATAACTGTATTACAAAGGTTTTGATTTTACTAATCAATACTTTGTGGCACTTAATTCCGATAGCTATCGGAATGGGGACACTTCGGCAGGCTTAGTGGCATTTCTTAACTTCTCGGAGTAAGTATATTATTTTCTGGGGTAAGTAAAATAAACCTGGTGCTTCCGGCTTCAATTGATTTTGATGTAAAAAAGTTTAGTGGTATGCTCGTCAACTAATAAAATCAAAAAGCCATCCTAAATAAAATTTATATACTTTTGAGCCTTAATCATTCACTAACACCTTTTATTAAATGAAAAAGAATTTTATCATACTGCTTAGTTCCTTGGTAATCATACTTGTTGCAGGCATGCAATGGGTAATCAGCGACGACAGCAAAACAGAACGCGAACGTCGCAATATGGTTGACACCCGCGTTGACAACAACGGATACTATAAGCGTTTGGCTGCAAAAGGTTTATATACCTTAAATCCGGAAATGCGCACTGCCGAAGCGATTTTTACCGGCAGTAAAATTACAGCCTATTCTGTACTTACCGATGACTCACCTGATGTACCGGTAACAACACAAAACTCTACTCAGTCAGAAAACTCAATCTTTATTGACCCTAACAATCCTGACGTAGTTTTACAATCCAACAACTCCACCCAAAATCCCGTGGGATCGCTTTATGGCGCCAACGACTTTTACTCCTTTGATTATGGCGAAACCTGGCATGGCAAAATACAAGGTGTTTCTGGTGGCAATAGCGGCGACCCGGCCACTGCCATCGGCCTCAACGGTCGCTGGTATGTAAACTATATTTCAAATCCAGGCGGGCAAGGTGTAGCTTATTCCGATGACCAAGGCGCAAACTGGACGGCACGCACTATCGCGCCAAACCCGGGCTCGCTGGCCGACAAAAATCATTTCTGGATCGACAACAGTCTCACCTCCACCTACGAAGGAAATCTCTATAACGTTTGGACAGACTTTGGTGGCTCCTACGATTCTGAAATCGTTGTTTCTTATTCATCAGATGATGGAGATACCTGGACACCAAGAGTACCTATCAGCAATGCTGTAAATGCAGGAAGCCATAACCAGGGCGTAAACCTAAACACAGGCCCTAATGGCGAAGTATATGCTGTATGGGCAATTTATGATGGGTGGCCAACGGACGAAAAAGCACTTGGATTTGCCCGTTCATTCGATGGTGGCGAAACCTGGGAAGATGCCACCCGCATCATTGACAATCTACGCGGAATCCGTACTACCGAAACCAGCAAAAACCACCGCGTAAACAGCTTTCCGGTGATGTCTGTTGATATCTCAGGCGGCCCGAATAACGGAAATATATACGTGGTTTGGACAAATATCGGTATTCCTGGTGTCAATCAAAACGAAAGTATTGACGTCTACATGATAAAATCTACCGATCAGGGAAATACTTGGTCTACTCCCACCCGTGTAAACCAAGATCCTTATGGCGAAGGCAAAGAGCATTATTTCCCTTGGATTAGCTGCGATCCAGAAAACGGTATCCTGAGCGTTGTGTTCTACGACGACAGAAATGTAAATAGTAACCAATGCGAAACATTTTGTGCCAACAGCTTTGACGGTGGCGAAACCTGGGAAGATTTCAAAGTTTCTGACGTAGCTTTCACGCCCTCTCCTATTCCCGGTTTGGCCGGTGGCTATATGGGCGATTATCTCGGCATCTCGGCACGCGGCGGAAAAGTATATCCCGTTTGGGCTGATAACCGACTGGGTTATATGATGACTTATACTTCACCTTACGAAACAAACGCCCTAAGCAGACCTTTCGATTTAGTTGCTGAAACACCTTTTGAAACCGGCGAAACAGCTCTGGAGTGGCAATACGAGGCAGAAGCCGGCTTTATCCATTTTAATATTTACCGAAACAACGAGCTGATTGGCACTACCGAAGATCTAAATTATGCCGATCAATTGCCTGATTATGGTGTCTTTACTTATGGCGTAACGGCTGCCTACACCGATGATGGCGAAAGCGGTGCTGCCCGTGCCACCGTGCAGTGGGGCGACGCGCGCATCAGCGTTGATCCTGCAAGCGTTTTTCAGATTTTACAACCTGGAGCAACGGCTACTCAGCAGCTTGTTATCAGCAATGTTGGTCAACTTGATATGAACTACAGTGTTAGCTCTGAGGTGATTGGTCTGCCACGCGAAATAACCGATTATTGTGCTGCTTCCGGTGGCGGTGATGAGTATATTTCAAAGGTTGAATTTGGTGATATCAACAATGTCTCAGGCGAAGACGGTTATGCCGATTACACCGAAACCATGTCAACAGAAGTGCGCACAGGCGAGCCTATGCAGCTAACTGTAACTAACGGGAAACCATACAGCAGTGACCAATGTGGCGTTTGGATTGACTGGGATCAAAACGGTGTTTTTGATGATGATCCAATTATTGTTTCAGGCTCACCCGGAAACGGCCCATATTCTGCCATGATTGAGCCTCCCGTTGGATCAGTTCCAGGCGAAACCCGCATGCGTATTAGAATAACTTATACTGGTGAAGTATCGCCTTGTGGAACAACATCTTACGGTGAAGTAGAAGATTATACCCTCAACGTGATTAGCTGGATGAACTACGCTCCGAATAATGGTACTATTGTAGCCGGACAATCAGATACAATCACTATTGGCTTTAACGCACAGGACGTTGAGTTGGGCGATTATTACGCACAACTGAAAATCTCAAATAACGACCCCGATAATCCTTTACTCGAAGTGCCAATACACTTGAAAGTAGCTGACATCATGGTTATTTCAGAGGCTAATCCAGCTGAAATCTGCGCAGGCGAAAGCAGCACTCTTTTCGTGGAAGCAACAGGACAAGGAGAAACCTTTAGCTATCTTTGGACAACAGCCACAGGCGAGGTAATCTCCGAAACTCAGGAAGCAACAGTTAGCCCAGCCGAAACCAGTATCTATCTGCCTTTCGCTATCATCGAAAATGATACGATTGCAGGCGATCCGGTAACTGTGGTAGTTTATGCACTTCCACAACCCAACTTGGGCGAGGATCAGTTTGCTTGCGGAACGGACCTCATCAGCCTGGATGCCAATACCGAAGGAGCCAGCTTTGAATGGTCAAACGGCGCAACGACTTCAAACATTGAAGCCTCTGCCGAGGATTTTGGTTTTGGCACACATGAAATCTGGGTGAAAGTAACCTCAGAAAATGGCTGCGAAAACGCCGATACCGTAATGGTAACTTTTGGCGAAATTCCAGCAGTAAACCTGGGTGCAGATCAGCAGCTTTGCAAAGACGCTTCCATTAGCCTTGATGCGACTGTTGATGGTGCTACCTATCTTTGGTCAACAGGCCAAACAACGGCTAATGTTACTTATGAAGGTGCTGAGCTTGGCGTTGGAACACACGAAATTTGGGTAGAAGTTACATCAGCTTTAGGCTGCGTAAATAGCGATACGCTTCAAGTTACTGTAAATGATGTTCCACCAACTGTTTCGCTGGGCGAAAACAAGGTTTTTTGTGGCAGCGAACAATATACACTAGATGCTGCTAATGAAGGCTATACCTACAATTGGTCGAATGGTGAAAGCACACAGACTATTGTTGTTGACACCACTGGATTCGGCTATGGAACACAAACTGTTTGGGTTGAACTTATCAGTGAAAATAACTGCATAAGTCGCTCCGACGAAGTGTTGATTGAGTTTATCAACTGCACCGGAATCAACGAAGCAACAGCTATCAAGCTGGCTGTTTATCCCAATCCGGGTGATGGTGTATTCTACCTTGATATGCAATCAATGGATAAACAAAAAGTACAGCTCAATGTGTTTGATGCACAAGGCGTTAATGTTTATTCAACTACAGAATTGCAAACCAATGACGGCAAATGGAAACTGGAACTAAGTCACTTACCTGCCGGTGTTTATCACTTAATCATTGATGGAAAATCGCGCGTTGACCGTAAATTGATTATTAGATAGTCTTTGTAATCAGCAACAGACATAAAAACGGTATTGTAAGAAACTTACAATACCGTTTTTTTATGCTGAAAGAACAGCGTTTTTTCAATTCCGGAAATCTGGGACTAAAGTGATCCATAATAACGGGGATTATTACGAAGTAGAGCGTAAATGCCGCGCCGGAAAAAAATCACAATCCTTAGTGAACTCCCCTGCTAAGTACCGATCCAAATCATTGACCCTTCTTACCTTCAGCAGGTAAATCTACTTGTAGCAGAAAGGCCTTTCTGCGGTTAGCAAGCAGGTCTTTGAATCTTTGAACCTGCCTTCCTGCGGTCCTGTCTGACGGCCAGGCAGGCAGCAGGCAGGTCATCGAATCTTTGAATCTTGAATCCCCTACTGTTTTCCCGTAGTTTAGCTATCTTTGCCGAAATTTTTTGACTATGAGCATGATTTTGAGTGAGCAGGAACAGCAGCGTCGGCAATCACTGGCCGAAATTTATAAAATGGGCATCAATCCCTATCCACCAGAAGCCTTTGAGGTAAGCACTTCTACCGAGAAAATTCTGGATAATTTTGAGCAAAATCCAGAACAGTTCAAGCAGGTGAGCATTGCTGGACGCATTATGAGCCGCCGGATTATGGGCGCAGCTTCATTTGTAGAGCTTCAAGACAGTGCAGGACGCATTCAGCTGTATATAAAACGTGACGATTTATGCCCCGACGAGGATAAAAGTTTTTATAATATCATATTCAAACGTCACCTCGATATTGGCGATATTATTGGCGTAGAGGGTTTTGTGTTTATCACACAGATGGGCGAAATTACAATTCACGTAACTTCACTTAAAATATTGAGCAAATCGCTGCGGCCACTTCCTATCGTAAAGGAAAAAGACGGTGTGCTGTACGACGCCTTCACCGATCCGGAGCAGCGTTACCGCATGCGCTATGTGGATTTGATCGTGAATGAAACCGTTAAAGACACTTTTGTGAAACGCACCAAAGTGATCAATAGCATGCGCAACTTTTTCAATAAGTTTGATTACTTAGAAGTTGAAACACCCATTTTACAACCTATTCCGGGAGGTGCTGCTGCCAGGCCGTTTATCACCCATCACAATGCGTTAGATATGCCACTTTATTTGCGCATTGCCAATGAGCTTTACCTGAAACGCCTTATCGTAGGAGGTTTTGATGGCGTATATGAGTTTGCTAAAGACTTCCGTAACGAAGGCATGGACCGCACACATAACCCTGAGTTTACTGTTTTGGAAATTTATGTGGCTTACAAAGATTACCGCTGGATGATGGATTTCACCGAAACGATGGTTAAGCATGTGGTGGCCGAAACTATCAACAAAAAAACCGTGAAAGTAGGCGAACGCGAAATCAATTTTGAGCCAGTTTTTGCGCGTGTTCCCATACTCGAAGCTATTAAAATACATACTGGTTTTGATGTACTGGGAATGGACGAAGTTGCCTTGCGCGATGTGTGCAAAAAGTTGAATATCGACGTGGACGAAAGTATGGGCAAAGGAAAACTAATCGACGAAATTTTTGGTGAAAAATGTGAGTCACATTATATTCAGCCCACTTTCATCACTGATTATCCTGTTGAAATGTCGCCACTTACCAAACGCCACCGCGATAACCCAGATCTTACCGAACGCTTTGAATTGTTTATCAATGGCAAAGAAATTGCCAACGCATACACCGAACTTAATGACCCAATTGATCAACGGAAGCGCTTTGAAGAACAGATGCAGCTTTCCGAGCGTGGCGATGACGAAGCCATGTTTATTGATCAGGACTTTTTGCGTGCACTAGAATATGGCATGCCTCCTACTTCTGGCATGGGAATTGGCATCGACCGCTTGGTGATGCTGCTCACAGGCCAAACAAGCATTCAGGAAGTGTTATTTTTCCCACAGATGCGGCCGGAAAAAGCACAAAAGCAACTTGAAGTTAAAGATTTATTAAAATACACTATTCCGCAAGCCTGGGCTGAGCTGATTTTGGAAGCAGGCTATCATAATCTGGAAGCCATACGCGAGGAAAAAGCCACTGCACTGCTCCAAAAGCTGAATGGGTTGCGTAAAAAAAATAAACTATCTATCGACGCCCTCCAACTTGAAGAAGTAGAAAGTTGGATAGCCAGCTTAAATAAATAAAGAAAAAACAAAGGGGTTATAAACAATAAACTGTTTATAACCCCTTAATTTTTCATCGATTAAGACTAAAGTTTTTCTTTAATTTAGCCAGCTAAGCACCATAATAACCACCCTATTGAATTCAACACACCAGAAACCATGAAAGAAGTGTACACCAAACTATCGCATCTGGTATTGATATTTTTTGTAACTGCTTTGATATCAAACTATTCAATTGCTCAAACAACTTATTCCAAACAATCAGCTAAGCCAGAATCGCGCCCCAAAAAATCTTCGGAAACTACGCCCTCCTATAGCGGCTCTTCACCCAATGCCCTGCGATTGTCTGTCAGCTTCGGGCCTACATTATTTTTTGGTGACGTAAAACAGTACAAGTATTACCCTGTAAGCAATTACGAAAACGAATGGAAGTTTGGCGGCTCGCTGATGCTTGAATACCAGATAGGCCCTATTTTCAGCCTACGCGGACAAGCGTTATATTCTGAGCTGGCAGGTACCAGGCGCGAATGGAAAAAATATTTTAACTCCGAATTGATTGAATTTAACCTCAATACAGCCATAAACCTCAACAACCTGATTGGTGGTTATCGTGCCGATCGGCCTTGGAATATCAACCTGGTTGTTGGTGTAGGCTTACTTAATTATAACACAACCGTTTACGAGCTGGGCTCAAATAAAATACTCGCCAAAAGAGGTTTTGGAAACGGAACTGGTATTGATGGCCGAACACTTGAAGGCGTATTGATGGGTGGAATTGGCTTCGATTACCACTTCAATAAAAACTGGTCGTTACGGATTGAAACCGCTAACAGGGCACTTAATTCTGATCTGCTCGACAATCATGCCAATGGCTTTAAATATGACGTCTATAACCACACTTCCATTGGTTTTTCTTATACTTTTAAAAGTACCGGAAAAAATATTAGGATGGTACCCGAAGCAGAATCTGACCTACAGGTCGTCGAACCTGATGCACTTATACCTGTTGAACCCACTGATAAAAGTGATTCTGAAGGCTTTAACCGTGTTATTGATGTACTCGAGCTGCAACCCAAAGCTGAACCGGAAAAAATTGTTGAAGAAGTTATTGTGAAAGAAACTCCCACACCAAAGCCTGTTTATACCGGCACTGAATACAGGGTACAAATACGGGCGCGATACGGGCGTCAAATTTCTAAACAGGAATTGGCAAAAAACTATAATTTGCCTGCCGCAGAAATCATGGAAAACACCTATAACGGGTATTATATATACACGATAGGCTCGTACAGCAATTATGATCAGGCTGCCCAACGCAGAAATACAATTCGCTCAACACATGGGGTGTATGATGCCTTTATAGTAGCTTTCCGCAATGGCGAGAGGTTGAGTAAACTACCTTAATTAACAGTTTAACTTTAATAAAAACACCTGGCCAACGCCTGATTACCAGCAGTAGTCTACTAAAAACATAAACTCAAAATACTGATTAGCAATAGTCTATGTCTTTTGTTGTAAAATAATAATATTTCTGTGTATATTTGACTTTTCAACAGCAATACCAAAAAGCACTTTCTAAACGATGAAAAAAAACGACTTTGACTACGACGAAAAGACAGATGATTTGCCTACTAAGGTAAAAGTCTGGCTTGTTATTCTTGCTTTGATTGCCGCTGTCTATCTGAGTCAGATTTTGGTATAAAAAAGTCGTGCTGCTTCTTGAGCTGCTTCACTTGTATTCAGGATACAACATTCAGGCGAATTCTGATGAGTCGCAGCCCGAATGAGTTGGAAAAATAATAATCTACTGCTTTATCACCTTAATTATTTGCTGCTGCTTCCCATCAGTTATCTTCAAGAAATAAACGCCTTTCGCCAACTTTCCAGCTATTTGCAGCTGATGTTCGCCCGCCTCAAAAGCACTCACCGAAACAAATTCAACGATTCTTCCGCTCAAATCAGTTAGTACAATTTGCAGCTTTTCTGACTGTGGCAAATTTAGCCTGATGTTCAACTGCTGATCAAAAGGATTGGGGTAAACCCGAGCTTCAAGATTTCTATCTTCTGAAATACTACTAACCAAGCTTTTTCTAATTTTAGCCGGCACCGTATAATCACCAATATCTGTGGCAATCTCAATATTTGCATACATATACTCCTCTGGATCCATTTGCAGTATTACCCCTACAAAAACTGTTATTTCAATGCTTTCGCCAGGTTCAATTACAAAAGGCAATTCGGGTAGTTCATAAAAATCAAAATACCACACATCATCAAATCCCATTTCTGTAACCGTAATTGGATCTGCTGTTTCATTTTTAAGGATCAGGTAATCTTCATAATCATCGATAAAATAGAGCGTATCCGGCAATATCGTTAGCTCCGTAATTTGCTGTTCTTCAACCATAAACTGATGCGGATCAAAAGCACCGGTATAAGGCTGCATCAGGCGGCGGCCAGTTTCGTCCTTAGCAAAAACGTAATAATCTACCGTATCTCCTCCTTCGTAACCTTTAATATAAGCCACAAATTCATCTTCCTCAGCACTTGCTGCAAAAGTAGTGGTTTGATAAGCCGCACCGTTAATGCTGTAATACACCAATAGGGAATCGTTTACTAAATCCTCACCCGAATAGGCAATTATTTTGCTGCTAATAGCCAACGAATCTTTGTAACTTACTGTGCCATAAAGTGGTCTGTGATCAATAAACAGCATTTCTAAATCAGCGATTCCTCTTGTGCGACAGTGCAAGGCATCGGTATTGTACCAGCTATTCCAAGTAATTCCAACAATTTCGTAGCCCGGCATCGCTTCTTCATACACGGCCATGGCTTCGTCATCGTATTGGCTTCCGGTAAGCGGAACCAGCACTTTATTATTAACTATCGTTGAATTGCTGTAAGGCGTGGCTGGATTTCCGCCGGGCGTAAAAACCCTGTAAACCTTGTATGGATAACCATAAGCAGAAGGCGTTGTCGCAAAATAATTGGCCACAGCTTCATATTCTTCATAGCGGTAATCCGATTCGGGTACTTGACCAATCAGTATTTTATCTGGAGCAAGATATTTTCCCCAGCAGTCGATATGCTTGATATAATCGTCTAACGGGTCAACAGTTACATCGTAGCGCGTTATGCCAAGATAGCTTTCTACTTTGTCAGAAACCTGTTGGGGTGTCATATTATTTTCGTCATAAACCAAATCCGTAGAAGCTGCCATACCACGCCCATCAACCATCATATTTCCACCTGTATGGACTAAATTCATGCCATACAAATTCACACCTAACTCCTCCGCGACGGCTTGCGGCACATTGTTATCATTGGGTCGAGGTCGATCATACGGAAAGTCAACAATACCGGGCTGCTTATTGCCATCAAAAACAAACCAAGGACCATAATCGCGTGTCCAATGGCTGTCGCTGGGCGCAATAATAAAACTACAATTGTCCGTATTCACACCATTTTGGGTGTAAAGATTCAGCACCTGATTGGCTTGCGAGGTGCTGCTAACCAAGGTTGTCACGTTGATATCTTCTGCCATTTCAACGATCAGCGAATACGGAATCCCCAAAGGATATCGAATCAAAACGGATTGCATGGGTTCAAACTCAGCCACCATACGGGGATTTTCAGGAGGGTCAGTTTCTGTAAAATTAAGGCTGTTAGTAACCGGTGTGGCCATTTCTTCTGCGGAAAGGTAGTGCAGCTTACGCCAGTCGGCAGGCAGTTTTTCCTGTGAGAAAACTACCTGAATATTCATCAAAACGAGGGCAATAATGCTAAGATGTATAAAACGTTTCATCGATTAAGTGAAGGTTTGTGAGTATTCTTTCGAGAGCCAAAGTTAAACATATAGCCAATTCAAGGGGGTTTTTATTGTAAAAAATGTCTGAAATCTCAAGTTAGAAAAGTTTGGCTTTACATAGAAACCAAAAAAAACCGCATTAATAGGGTAAAATATAGTACCCGGAAGTAGAAACTTTAGAAGAAATAATTCATGTATCTTTGCCCCTGCACATATCAAAATTTTGAAACTATGAATTTAAGTATATTATTAGCAATGCCAGGAGGCTGGGAGATTGCGATAATCGTGATGATTATTTTATTGCTTTTTGGCGGTAAAAAAATTCCGGAACTGATGCGCGGATTAGGCAGAGGCGTAAAAGAGTTTAAAGACGGCATTGGTGGCGAAGGTGAAGAAAAGAAATCAAAATCTGAGAAAGAAATCAAATAATTCTGTTTTCATTCCTTATTTCACCATACTATAAGGAAACTTACTGCGTTTGTCATCCAGCTGACTTATTAACCTTTAACTGTTGGTTACTATCAGTTATTCATGGCTTTATCATTTTTTTATCCTTTATTTTTGCATCAATAATTAATAATTTTTAGTTTATGAAGCGCAATATTATTGCTGTTCTACTACTCAACTTTTTCTTATTGTCCGGCGTTTTATTCGCCCAGTCAGAAATAGAAGAACTTCTTCAAGACTCTACATTCGCAGTAGCTGACAGCAGTTTTTTCAATGCTGACAGCTTGATAATGACCGAGACTGAAATCAACGCGCAAAATAGCGGTGAAGCTATTGTAGAGGATTCTCCCATTCTTAAAATGCTCGACAGCCTATATAGAATTCGTTATTTTAGTGACAGCATACTTACAACAGATTCATCAATCCTGAACCAATATGGCTACGCGGCCAATGATGTCCCGCAATTTGCTGACAGCATTTACAGCAAGCGCATCGCTGATCTGAACCGTGAGACACCCATTGATCTAACTTATAACAAACACGTAAAATCATTTATCGAGCTGTATGCCAACCGCAAACGTGAGCTAACCAGCCGCGTTTTGGGACTGTCATATGTATATTATCCGATGTTTGAAGAGTTGCTCGACCGCTACGATATTCCATTGGAAATGAAACACTTAGCCGTTGTTGAATCGGCTTTAAACCCCACTGCCGGATCACATATGGGCGCTAAAGGACTGTGGCAGTTTATGTATGGCACCGGCAAGGTTTACGACCTCAAAGTAACCTCATTGGTTGACGACCGCTACGATCCGTACAAATCTACCGAAGCGGCCTGTCAGCATATGCTCGATCTGCACGCTATATACGGCGACTGGCTTTTGGTGCTTGCCGCCTATAATTCAGGTGCAGGCAACGTCAACCGCGCCATCAGACGTGCGGGAGGAACAAAAAACTATTGGGCAATCTGGCCATTCCTTCCTCGCGAAACGAGAGGCTATGTGCCGGCCTTTATTGCTGTAAATTATGTGATGAACTATGCCACCGAACACAATATTTATCCTGCACATCCCGGAATGGTGATGCACGGCACGGATACTGTTAGTGTGCGCGATGTGCTGGCTTTCGACCAGTTGAACGAAATGCTTGGAATTAGCATAGAAGATCTGCGGTTTTTTAATCCTCAGTTCAAAAAAGATATTATTCCGGCCACTGCCGAGAAGCCTTATATCCTTCGTATTCCTACCGATTTCATTGGCGCATACCTGAACAATGAGGAGCAGCTTTATGCCTACACCACCAAAGAAGGCCTTAAAAAAGAAAAACTGATCGAGGAAATTAAAAAAGTGAGTGATCGCAGTCTGCATATCGTGCGTAGCGGTGAAAATCTTGGACTAATTGCAAGAAAATACCGGGTTAGTGTAAATCAGCTCATGGCTTGGAATAATATGAGAAGCACGATGATTCGTCCGGGCCAAAAGCTGGTAGTTTATGGCTCAGGTTCACCAATGGCGCAGGCAGGAAGTAAGCCGGTAATGCGTTCTGCCAGCTCGAGTACGCATACCGTAAAATCGGGCGAGAACCTCGGTCTTATTGCCAAGAAATATAAATGTACGGTCACTGACCTTAAAGAATGGAACAGCATTCGTGGCTCCGTGATTGTTCCCGGGCAAAAACTGCGCGTGTATCAGCCTGCTGAGCAAACAGCAAATGCAGTAACCGAAGGTAATTTTCTGATTCACACCGTGCGCAATGGCGATACACTTTGGGACATTGCCCGCGAGTATGATGGCGTTACCGTTGATCAGATTAAAAGCCTGAATCACCTCAACAATGCCTCACGCATCAAGCCAGGCCAAAAGCTAAAGATTGCTCAAACGAGCTAATTCTTTTCTCTTAAGGTACTATTTCTGTGGTTTTAATCGTTTATTTTTGTAGAAGGCGAATTGTGTTGGAGTGTTGGATAGCCCAAAATACGCTTGCTAAATTTTCAAAGATAAATTTGGTAAGACATACATATCTTTCAATATCAAAATTTTAGACTGATGAAAAGTACGACTTTTGTTTCAATTCTTACTGTTTTATTTTTGTTACAGGCCTGTAGCAATCCACAGCCTCGCACGCCACGTTCGGTAGGCGGCACTTCTGAAATTTTAGCTATTACTCAAACCGTAGAGCAATGGAATGGCGCGCCGGGCGAGGCAATCCGCAGCTATTTTGGTCAGGATCAATATGGGCTACCTCAAGCAGAAGCGAAATTCAGGGTCGCGAATATTCTGGTTTCAAACCTTTCGGATATGTTTAAAAAGCACCGAAACATGATTATTGTTGAGATTGATCCAAAACTGAAAGAAGCTGTAGTGGAAAGTCGCTCCGACCTCTGGGCCAAGCCACAAAAAGTAATAAAAATCACTGCACCCTCTGCCGCAGCATGGGTGGAAGCTTTTGAGGCACAAAAAGAGGGGTTTTTGATTCTTTTTGACAGATCAGAACGGGAAAGGCTGATGGATTTTTTCAGGCCTTCTGCCGACTACAAAATAATCAGTGAAATAGAAAAAACGCTGGACATCAAATTATTGGTACCCGAAGGCTTTTTCGTCGCCAAAAATGAAGGTAATTTTATGTGGATACGCAAAGAAGTTGCAGAATACAGTCAAGGGCTAATTTTATATGTGCGCCCCTACAATGACACTGCTGACCTGAGTCTATCGCGCCTGATCAAAGTACGGGATTCGCTGCTCCAAAAATATATTCCCGGTCCGGTGGGCAACTCTTTTATGTCAACCGATAAGGAATTTATATTGCCGGTGAGTGTGCCTACAAACCAGTATGTTACAGATTTTGCCATGGAAACGCGTGGATTATGGAATGTAGTAGGCGATTATATGGCCGGCCCGTTTTTATCCTATACCGTTGTTGATGAACGCTATGAACGCCTTATAACACTCGAAGGCTATGTATATGCGCCCAATAAACCCAAACGCGATTATTTGCGCCAGCTTGAAGCGATACTTTATACGCTGGAAATACCTGAAGAGAAAGCAAAATAATCGCTATTTCGACTTCTCAAAAATCGTAACAATATCGCCCAGTGATGTGGATGAAGTGGCTGTAATGACATTGTTTTTCAAAGTGCCAAGCTCATAAAAGGTCTGATCTTTTTCAAATTGATAGCTGATAAGCCCGTTGTCGCCCAGTGTCCAAAGACTGCGGTGGGTGTTGTTACCGTCGATAATGCTTAGGGTGCTGTCACTGGTAAATTTCAGGATGGTTTGTTTTTCGCGATTTTCAACTTGTGAAATGGTTTGAGGATCGGCCTTCTGTCCATCAAAATTTACCTTTACTTCAGTTACTTTCCAGGTGCCGAGTAATTTACTTTCGGGAGTGGAAGAGCAGGAAGAAAACGCTAAAGCTAATCCAATCAACACGATACTTATTAAGGAGAAAAGGCTTTTCATAGGCTATAATTTTCTGCAAAACTACGTGAATTTTTCAATCGTTATGAAATATGTTGATGTGGTGATGTGCTGACCTACCTTCCTGCGGTTCTGTCTGACGGTCGGAGGCAGGCAGCAGGCAGGTGTGGTGATTTGCTGATAAGTGGATGGGTTTAAAACTCTTGAACCCGTGAACTCGTCAACCCGTGAACTCATAAATTTCCGCAATTTTTTCCCATTATCGCTTTGCTCTTATAAAATCACCTATTTTTGGCATCATATTTACCAAACTGATTTTGGCCGGGACTTATCGCAAACAACAACTCTTGAAGCACACAAATCGTAATAATGCCTGGTCTTTTATCAAAAATTATTCACCAAATAACACTTAATCCTATGACAAACAAAGTCTTATCATTTTTATTTATTCTTACTTTCAGCATCGCGTCGCTCAGCGTTTCGGCACAAAATAATGCCGATCGCGTACTTGGAAAATGGCTCAACGAAGACGGCGATGCACACATTGAAATTACAGAGCAGGATGGCGTTTTCACTGGAAAGCTTGTCTGGCTGAAATTTCCTATCGACGAAGAAACCGGAAAACCCAAGCTCGACAAAAAAAACCCGGACGAAAAGCTGAAAACTCGTCCGACTTTAGGCCTTGAAATGCTCACAGGCTTCCGCTATGATAGCGGAAACAAGGAATGGACTGATGGTGAAATTTACGATCCAAAATCAGGAAAAACCTACAGCTGCTACATGAAATTTGAAGATAGCGGCAGGCTGAAAATCCGTGGATATATCGGTATTTCCTTGATTGGAAAGACCACCTACTGGACCGCCGTGGAGGAATAAACTTTATGTCTGTGTTTTAGTCCGCAAAGCCTGAGATTTTGCGGATTAAAAACCAGACAGCTATCAAACAGGGTCTTCCCGTTGTACGGAATCGTGCCTTTCAGCTTAAAAAACCTTACTGTAGCTTCCATTCAAGCGATTTTAGCCTTTTTGCAGGCATCCAAGTTTAAACTTCCTCTCAAAGCTTTCGGCCAGCTGTTTACAGGATATCTGAGTTCGACGTTAAGCCATTCAAAATAGCATGTATTTTTGAAGTGGTCATACTGGTCGATTTCAGAAAATCTGATAAGGCAAATGTTCATTGCAACAAACATCATTTTCGCGTATATTTGTCAAAAAACCAGCAGTTGATGAAGGCTATTCGGCTTTTTTTATTTTCAGCTTTGATTCTGTTGCTAAGCTTTGATCTGCTGGCACAGGAACCTGTTTACCGTCAGTTCACCAATGAGCAAGGCCTGCCGTCGTCTGAGGTTTATGATGTGCTGCAAGACAAACACGGCTATATGTGGTTCGCTACCGATCAAGGTATCGTCAGCTATGATGGTTACAATTTCACGACTTACAACGAAAACAATGGCCTGCCCGAGAACACTGTTTTCGATTTAGAGCTCGACAAGCAGGGAAATATTTGGGTAAACTCCATCCGGGGTCACCTGGCTTTTTTTGATGGCGAAAAAATTCAGCCCTACCGCTATAACCACTTGCTCGACAGCTTGTTTGCAGAAAATCTTTCCAAAATCTATCTTTTTAACACCTACCATATCTTCTCGCCAGATTCTGTAGTCATCAATACAGTTGGTCATGATTTAGTGTCGATCACCGGTGATGGTACAATTTATAAGCCTTTGGAAAAAGATTCCACATTTAATCATTTGTTTTTGCTTGACGAAGGTAAAGTTTTGATAAATGGTTCAAGCAGGAATTACCGCCCTACTTATAAAGTTCATAGCTCGAAAGGCTCATTTACATTTGAATTGCCCCTACTTGTATATGAAGGCTCCCCACACCAACTTAAGATGAAGCACCATAAAAACCGGTTATTTATATCCGATTACAATATCATTTATGAGATTGATTTTGAAGGAAAAATAGTAAATAGCAAAACCTTTAACAGCATAATTTACGCCTTAAATATTGATACTGAAGATAATATCTGGATTGGCACATCAACAAACGGTTTGTATAAATTTAGCAACTTAAACCTCACAGAGAAGCCCTCCAACTACTTCAAAACTGTGCCGGTTTCCTCCTTTGGTTTCGATCACGAGGGCGGTGTATGGATAACAAGCCTATCTAAAGGCATATTTTATATTCCACTCAAAAGTAACTTTTTCTATAATCGACGTACTGGTCAGAATTTCAATATCGTGCGTGACCTGTTTATTGATTCTGAAGGCGTGTGCTGGCTGGCTCTTTCGCGTGGACGATTAGGCAGATTAATGCCAGATCAAAGTATCCACATTATTGAATTGGATACGACAATCAACTTTGAAATCAATGATATTTTATTCCATCAGCCTAGCGCATCGATTTTGATAGCTACTAGCGTATATTTATACCAACTTAAGATGTTGCCCGGCAGTTCGCCACCCCAATACGACATCAAAATGTTCAACACTGAAAAAGGTGAAGGCAAATACCGCAGTATTTTAGATTTATTTATTGATAAAAGTGGTGCCTTGTGGAGTGGACAGTTTGATGGTCTCTACCGCTTCTACCCCAATTTAGAAGTAGCTTATTCCAGCTCACAAACCACTGGATTTCGTATGCGTATCGAAGATATCTCGCAGATAGGCGACACCATTTACTTTGCCACCTTAAATGGCTTATACAGCTTTCACGACAGCACGTTTACACATTTAGGAGATAAATTTGATCTCTTGCGTAAACGGATTACCGATATTTTCACGCTCAACGACACACTTCTTATCGGAACCAAAGCCAATGGCTTGCTGATGCTTACCAAACAAGGGCTTAGCCGTTTCGACCAGTCAAAAGGACTGCTATCCAACACTATAAAAAATATTGGTGCCAATAAAGAATACCTATTGATAGGAACCAATAACGGCATCAGTTTGATAAAACGCAGCGCTTTAAAGCAAGGCAAGTCATTTGAGTCGTTCAATATAAACTCGGGCATGCACGCCAACGAAATTAATTCTATCGAAAGCCGTGATGGTGTCTTTTACTTAGCAACAGCCAACGGACTGCAAGTGATAGACCCACAAATCCTTGTCCGGCCCGATATTCAGATGCCTATTTACCTTACCAAGCTACTGGTAAACCAGCAGCCTCAACAAGTTACTAAACAGCTGCAAGTCAATCATTCTCAAAGTGATATCCAAATAGATTATTTCGCGATAAGTTTTCGAGACAAAAGCAAACAAACCTATCGCCACAGATTGCTTGGCCTTGAGGAAGACTGGATTGTAAATCAAAAAACCACAGCGCAGTATCCTTATCTACCTTCGGGCCAATATATTTTTGAAGTGAGTGTACTCAATGGCAATGGCAACTGGAATCCCAATTCTGCGCGCTTGTCTATCCATGTTTTAAAACCCTACTGGGCAAAACCCTGGTTTATTGTTATTATGTTGTTGTTATTCATTGGCTTAATTGTAGCCTTGTTTTACTGGCGTATCAAAGCGGCAAACAAGCACAACCAATTGCTATACGACATCAACTGGTATCAGCAGGAAGCGTTGATAAACCAAATGAACCCGCATTTTTTATTTAACTCGCTCAATACCGTGCATCGCTATGTGCTGCAAAACGACCGCCTGGCCTCAAGCCGCTATCTCACCAAATTCGCGAACCTGATGCGCAGAATCCTGGAAAATTCCCAGGAAAAAAGCATCACCATAGCTGCTGAAAAAGAAGCCTTAAACCTGTATCTGGAACTGGAGTCAGCCCGTTTTAAAGACAAGTTTAACTACCAAATTCATGTAGATGAGCGCATTGCCGAAAATAAGGTGAAAATTCCAGTGTTTATTGTGCAGCCTATTGTTGAAAATGCCATTTGGCACGGCCTGATGCCAAGTGATAAACCCGGCCAGGTTGCTATTTATTTTGAACGCGAAACTTATAACAGCCTAAAAATAAGGGTGATTGACAATGGAATAGGACGCAAAGAAGCAGCTGTACAAGCCGAAGCCAATAAAACAACCCACAAAAAATCACTTGGACTTTCCATTATAAAAAGACGTATTGAACTAATCAATATTCAGGAAAAAACAAATATCTCGCTTTCCTACAAAGACTTAATAGCCGAAGACAAAAGCGCTTCCGGCACCGAGGTTACCGTATACTTTCCCAATTTTATCAAAACCCATCTCCTATGAAACCTTACAAAGTAATCCTTATAGATGACGAGCCCGATTCGCTGATTTCGCTGGAAATAATACTTCAGGAGTTTTGCACCGACAGCCTACTTATTGTGGATAGCGTACCCATGATCGATCTAGCTTGGGACAGCATCAAACAACATCAGCCCGACCTGATTTTTCTGGATATTGATATGCCGCGTGGCAATGGATTCGATTTGCTGGAGCGCTTTCCCATCCGTAAATTCGATGTTATTTTCATCACCGCCTACGGGCGTTATGAAACCAAAGCGAAAGCTTACGGCGCTTTCGATTACCTACTCAAACCAATTGATATCGACAGCCTAAGGCAAAGCATAGATCGCTTTATCGCCTTTCGCGAGGCCAACCCGCAGCACACTTATAAATTGAGTTTATAAAAAAACCGATACACATAGCATATCGGTTTTTGACAATTCTGGTTTTTGGTTCCTATTCCTCTTCGTTGAGGCTTTCTTCGTATTCTTTGAGCAGTTTTGTTTGAACATCGCCCGGCACCTGAGCATACTCTGCATATTTCATGGAGTAAGTTCCTCTACCAGAGGTGATAGAGCTTAATGAGGTGTTGTATTTATCCATTTCGGCTAATGGCACTTTTGCATTGATGATCTGGTATTTTCCATCAGCATCCATGCCCATAATGCTGGCGCGGCGGCCTTGCAGATCGGTCATACAGGCACCCATCATATCTTCGGGCATACGCACGGAAACATCGTAAATCGGCTCCATAATTTTTGGTCCGGCATTCTTAAACGCTGTGCTAAACGCATGACGGCCAGCTAGTTTAAACGAAATTTCGTTTGAGTCAACAGGATGCATTTTCCCATCATAAACATATACGATTATGTCGCGGGCATAAGATCCTGTAAGTGGGCCTTCTTCCATACGTTCCATAACTCCTTTGAGGATAGCCGGCATAAAACGCGCATCAATTGAACCACCAACGATACAGTTTGCAAAAATAAGCTTTCCGCCCCAGGACAGCTGATGCTCTTCTTTACCACGGACAGGGAAGTCAGTGGGGTCTTTATAGCCTTCTGTATAAGGCTGAACCATCAGGTGAACCTCACCAAACTGACCTGATCCGCCAGATTGTTTTTTATGGCGATAGTCAGCCTTGGCTGATTTGGTAATGGTTTCGCGGTAAGGAATTTTTGGTGAGTAAAACTCAACTTTGATCTTATGCACATTATCAAAATACCATTTGATGGTATTCATGTGATATTCACCCTGCGTTTTTAAAATCATTTGGCGTAATTCGCGCGATAGTCCAGCAATAATTGTGGGATCGGTGCGGTGCATATCTTGTAAAATGGTTCCCAGCTTCTCGTCTTCCTGGGAGACTTCGGCCTTTACGGCAGTGATAAAAACAGGCTCAGGGAATACGATAGGTTCAAAGCCGGCATCACCATTTTTCATATCCATCAATGAATCGTTGGTGCGCACATCTTTCAGCTTGATGGTTACGGCAATATCACCGGCGATTACTTTGTCAATTTTTTCGCGATTCTTGCCATTCACGGCAAACAGTTGTGAAATACGTTCCTTATGGCCGTTGCGTGGATTTATTAAATCCTGGCCTTCAGAGATGGTTCCACCATAAACTTTTATCAAGGATACCTCGCCGAGGTGCTGCTCGTTGGCAACTTTAAACACGAACAATCCTGCAGGCTCTTTCACATCACAGTGATATTCTTTTCCATCGGTGGTTTTACGCGGGTTCACGCTAGCCGGTCCGGGGCAACTGTGCACGATAAAATCCATCAGGCGGTGAACGCCTACTCCATGTTTTACGGCTCCGCACATAATGGGAAAAATAACACGCTGCACCAATCCAAGCCTAACTCCTGTGCGGGTTTCTTCTACGGTAAGGGTGTCATTTTCAAAATATTTTTCCATCAGCTCATCATCGCCTTCGGAGGCACTCTCAACGAGTTCTTTGTGCAAAGCTTCCGCTTTTTCCATTTCTTCAGCCGGAATATCAAGCAATTCTGGTGCGCCACCATCCTGAGAAAACTTCAGCATTTTCATCACCATAAGGTCGATAATGGAATCAAAACCTTCACCAGAGTTTACCGGATACTGCACCAGGGTAGCTCTATCACCAAAATAATCCTTGATTTGGCGCACAGCCTCGTCAAAATTGGCGTTGTTGTGATCTAACTGATTAACAAAAAATACTACAGGTGTTTCTGATTTAGCAGCCATTTTCCAGGCGTTTTCGGTGGTTGCTTCCACGCCAGCCTGGCCGTTGATAGTTAAAATTGCTGTATCAGCTACAGTAGTAGCAGCTAAAATATCTCCTGAAAAATCGCTGAAACCAGGAGTATCCAGGATATTAATTTTTTTGTCTTCATGGATGGTGTGCATCAAGCTCAAGTGAACTGAAATCTGGCGATCCAATTCAATCTGACGGTAGTCAGAAACGGTGTTCTTGTCGTCAACACTTCCTTTTCTGTTAATCGCTTTGCCCTCAAAGAGCAAATTCTCAGCTAATGTTGTCTTGCCGGATTTGGCAGCTCCAATCAGTGCTACATTCCGGATTTCATCTGTTTGATATACCTTCATATAAAAGCGGTTAAATTTGTCATTAATCTACAAAAATAGGCTTGCAAATCTAAGCAATTCAGCCAAATAAACAAATGCCGCTGCTTATTTATAATGAAGACAATTAAGCCTTTATAAACAAACAGCGGCAAAGGATTTGTTACTGTAAATCAGCACTAAAGCCGGCTTTTCTATGGCGTGTTTTAGGCCATAAGCGCCGGTAGTAAAGATTTTATTTTTTCCCAGCGGCTTTCATCCATTTTAGCACCCATTACCTCAATCACATTACCGGCGAGCAAACTACCAATCTGCCCGGCTTTGGCAAGGGATAGCCCGTGTGAGATGCCGTATAAAAATCCGGAAGCATACATATCACCGGCACCGGTTGTGTCGATAGCTTTGGCTGTAATGGGCTCTATATGTGTGATTTGTCCCTTTGACTTGATAAGCGATCCTTCCCTGCCAATTTTTACTACAGCAATCTCACAGCGTTCGGCAATGCTGTTGAGTGCGGCTTCGGGAGCCAGACCGGTTAAGGCTTTGGATTCGTCTTCGTTGGCAAAAACGATGTCGATTTTACCATTGAGCAGTTCATTTAAAAAGTCGCGCTGTTCTTCTACCACATTAAAGCTTGCCAGGTCGATAGCTACTTTTAGCCCTGCCTTTGAGGCCATTTCGATGGCGCGTTTTAGCAAAGCTTTATTTTGAACGAGGTAGCCTTCGATATAAAAGTAGTCGTAGCCTTGAAACAATTTTTCTTCGAGGTGTGTATCGGTGAGTTCTATTGCTGCGCCGAGGCAGGTGGCAAAGGTGCGCTCGCCATCGGCAGTAACAAAAGCGTGGGCAATTCCGGAAGCTGTGTCACTGCTAAAAAGCAATGGATTGATGCCGGCATTAATCATGTCTTGACGAAAAAAAGCAGCCGTTTCGTCTTGGCCTACATGACCAATAAAAGCCGTTTCGATACCCAATCTCGCCAAACCGTGAATGGTGTTGGCTGCCGAGCCTCCTGACGACATCAGCCGATTTAAAGTTTTGGTAGCTGCGTCAACACTTCCAGAGCGCAGGGTGTCTACGAGTTGCATGCTTCCTTTGGGCAATTGTAATTGCTTCAAAATGGCTTCGTCATCAATTTTAATCATAATATCGACCAGGGCATTTCCAATGCCTAAGACCTTTTTCGCCATAACTATAAGTTTTAAAAAATAGGCTGCAAAGGTATTAAAACCCACCAATAAATGGCGTGCCAAATCCTTATACCTTGTGGGATCAGCGAATAATCAGTGCTTTTGTAACCACCGCTTTGTTGGTAAATACCTTCAGGATAAAGTAGCCTTTAAGGCTTTGGTCGATCACAAAGTTGCATGGGCTTCCATCGCAAACACCCAAACGCAAAGCGCTTGTAACTTGCCTTCCGCGCAAATCGTAGAGCTCAATAAACTCTACACGAATATCATCAGCCATCATAAGGCGGAAATCGCCGGTCCCGGGATTTGGTGCTATACGTACCAAGTTTTCATTTGTATTTTCTTCTATGCCAATAAAACAGTTATCCAAAATGGTAAGCATGATGTTTCCGGAAGCGGTGCAGCCATCCAAAACACCCACAACAGAAAACTCGCGGGTAGTTCCAGCCTGGTAATCTGTTCCTTGAATAATTAACTGTTGATCTGTAGCACCAGTGTTCCAAAAGTATTGGCTAAAGCCTTCACCGGCATCCAGCACAAGTGTTTCATTAGGACAAATTACGGTATCATTGCCTAACTCTATATTTGTCAAACCACCAAAAACACGGGTAGTGTGCACTATACTGTCGTTACATGCATATTCATTACTGAAATGGTAAATAATACGATGCACACCATCGCCGGCCAGCTCAGGGTTAAATACACCGGCCACCATTCCCGGGCCGGTAAAATAGCCGCCTTCGGGCAAACCGCTAAGCACCGATGGCTCATCAGATTGGCAATAAACAGGTAATAATCCACTAAAACTTACATCAGTAGAAGGAAATACATAAATAGTAATTAAAGCCGTATCGCTACAGCCATATAAGTTTGTGCCAACCACTTCATAAGCTGATGTGTCAGAAGGACTTACCCTGATTTCACTTCCGGTTTCTTCGTTGCTCCATCTATAAGTATCAGCACCCGTTGCGCTTAAAATCACCTCAACGCCTGCGCAGATGTCATTAGCAGAAGCACTCACAAACACTTCCGGACTTTCTCTTATGATAACCTCAACGCTATCCATGGTACTACAAAAAAGTGGCGCTTCATTGCTTACAATGGCGCGGTAAAACCCAGATTGTTCAGGCTGAACTTCAATGATATATGACTCAGAAACAAAGCCGTTTTGATCATACCATTCGCAACTGATTCCGCCTGTGGCTTCCAATAAAATCGTTTCACCATAACAAGCATCTACATCCGCACTCACCGTAATTTCAGGGTTTTCATAAACACTAAAATAAAGGCTATCCATGTCCTTGCATCCCTGTTCGGAGAATATTTCTGCCTTAATCCAACCCGATTGTTGTAAGTTAAAAGTCTTACTAAGAACGGTTTCGTTTCCAAAGTACATCGTATCCGTTTTATTCCAGACCACTTTTTGGGGTACAATATGATTGGTACTCGACACATTTAGCCGAATGGGTTCACTGGCACAAATTGCGAGAGCTCCTGATGCTATTTCGAGGGCTATTTCAGGATGACTATACACGTTCACGATGGCAGTATCTCGACTGGTACAACCAAAGCCGTTGTATGCTTCAGCCCATAAGTGATAGGTGGTGTCAGCGCTTGCGGGTAAAAAGTCAATGTTTTGTTGGGTACTGCCATTCCACCAGACGAAACCTTCGGCATTTTGTGCTGTAAGTTGCAGGTTTACGCTTTGGCCAAAGCACAGATCAATAAGTTCAGGTGTCACCTCAATTTCGGGTGAATCCAAGGCGAAAACCAATACTGAATCTACTGCAATACAGCCACTTGGAGCAACCACATGCAAGGTGATGGTAACGGTATCATGGATAATAACGGTCAGCTCGTAGGTAGATTCACCAATCAGCTCGTCATCAGCAAACCAGGCATAACCATAATTATTACCTACCGGGCCAAAAAGTGTTAAGGTATCATTTTCGCAAATCTGAATGTCGATGGGGAAATCTATTATCGGCGTATCTAATGGATATAACCAAACAGAATCTTCGGCCATGCAACCACTTGGAGCCGAAACCTGCAAGAGCAGCATAGCCGTGTCTGAAACCAACAAACTAAGCTGTTGTGCGTCGTCGGCAAGCAAAACACCATCTAAGTACCAATCGTATATAAAGCCATCGCCTGCCGGCCCTTCTATACTAACGGTGTCATTTTGGCAAGTCTCAATAAAATCTTCAAAATCAAAAACAGGCTTGAATAGTGCATTAATTTGCACAGAATCGCGACTTACACAGCCATTCGGGTTGTCGATTTCGGCTTTGAGCTGGAGACTGTCCTGCACCACAAAGCCGTATATATTACTGGTTTCTGGCAAGATAACTCCATCTGCTATCCAGCGATAGATATACTCTGCAGAAAAAGGCAGCTCAAACGAAATACTGTCGCCCTGGCACACGTCCTGATCGGGTCCTAAATCAAACACGGCTGCCTCCTGAACGGTAATTGTTATGTTATCAGAAGCTTCGCAACCGCCAACAGTTGTGAGATTCACCCAATATTCTGTTGTGATTTCGGGGCAAACTGTGATGGATTGCGTTGTGCTGTCGTTACTCCATAAATAGGTGTTGCCTTCGGCGAAAGGCGCTTCGAGTGTAACGCATTCTCCCTGGCAAATTGTCCTATCAGCGCCAAGGTCAAATTCACAAACCTCGCAAAATCCCTCTTCATATATCACATTTAGAATCGCACACAGTCGGTCTTTAAATCCCTGTTGTGCCGCTCCTGCAGGAAGCATCAGCACATAATCCATGGCGATAGAGCAATCGTATTGCGCCTGGGTTTGCTCGGCGATGGTAACGAAATTATTCGCCAATACAATTGGATCTTCCAGTTGAAGCCCATTCCACTCCAAGTTTATCAAAGCATTTGAAGTACCCACGCCATTATAGCTGTTGTTGGTTCCGCCGTTTATGGAGATATTTGTAATATTTGCTCCAGTAGCTTCTAACACGAGGCTGAGCGGATAAAACTGCTGGTCGGTTGGAATTTGGCCTGCCAGTTGAATGAGTAGCGTATTTCCGGCCAGGCCGGAGGTTACTTGTGTAAGCTCACGGATTCTCAGGTAATCAATGATTTCTTCTTCTGTTGACATCCAGATATTATCCAGTCCCTGAGCGCCATAAATTGCAGCAATATTTCCAAAATCACTTTGGAATTTGGTTTCGCCATAATTTTCTACAATACCGTGACCCCAGGTGGGCAGCCACCAATTGCCTTCTGCGTTAGCCATAAAACTGGCTAAGGAAGCCATATCAGCACCTTCAGCGTTAACCCGATTCATTTCATAATCTTGATTCCAGGCAGTAAACTCCGAAACATCTACACCGTTATCACCAATTACACCTCCACCTATACGAAAAGTCGTGTGGTAGCCATTGTCAAAAGCTGCTTGCGTATATGCCTGATTTCCATTGGGATTCACTAGGATTCTCGTTTTTACGCCACCAGGAAGCACATCGTAAAGTTTTCGGCGGATATAGCTTTCATTGCGCTTGATGCTGTAATTCATAAAAGCCGTTCCGGAGGAGGCATCTTCTGAAATACCGTGGTTATAAATTGACGAACCATTTTCGACCATAATAGCCAATTGATCCCAGGTTACATTGGTGAATCCATTCGCCGGATCGTGCATATCCAGGCCATTATACGAACTGAAAGAAAAGAGCGCACTGCTTATTTTAAAAGAAAGCGGATTGCCACAACCATCAGTATAAAACAAGCCCGGATAATTTGTTCCGCCAGAGTTTATGCCACTAAAATAGGTAAAACCGGATGAATAAACATCACCCATGCCATCGTCGGTATGAAAGCTGAGGGCAAATTTTTTGTTGTAGCGAAGCGGTGCTTTTTCCACATCCACATTGCTTGGTGGCTGGTCAAAAGTAACCAATATAAAGCTGACGCCGGGCGGAGCAGTCTGTGCTTTAAGCGATTTTGTAACAGGCAGCGCGATCAACAGCAAAGCTGCAATTAGTAAATATATATGTGGTTTCATTAACGTTTTCATAGCACTTATCTCCTGTTAAATTCAACGGGTTTGGGGCTATTGCCGATAGGACGCAAGGGTGCTGACGGCCTTTTGTTTTGATTAATAACCGATTTACTCGTTTGATTGCGATTTAAGGCCGAAATACGGTAGCCTACGGTAATTTCATGTGCTCCACCGGCACCGTTATATAAGCCGGCAAGGCCAAATTCGTAGGAATATCCCAGCATAAAGTTATCAATCAACTGGCCACCAAAGCCAAGTGCCAATGCACCTCCACTGCGGTATAGCAGCCCGAAATGGTACTTGTTATCGTAAAAAACAGTCGCTGAAATATCAACTACTGAGGGCATGTTATCCGTTTTCTGGAAAACGCCAAATAACTGCAATTGCCAGCGATCATCGAGGTAGAAGCGGTTCGAGGCATGTAATAAAAACGCACGATCAAATGCAAACTTACCATCAGCTTTTACCTGATAAGGATCTTGGGTTCTGAATAACACAGGCATTCCGATACCTATATGAAAATCGCGCCAATTATAAACTAAACCAAAAGCCGCATTGAAATTGGTACCGGTGACTCGGCTGATGTCTTTAAGCAGCGGGTCGTCCAGATCGGCGTTTACCTTATCAAAACGTATCACACTCTGATACAGGTTTCCTGAAACCGAGAACGAAAGATTTTGTTCGTTGGTCATTGGCAGCCGATAAGTGTAGCTAAGATTAGCCTTGAGGCGGTTGTATATGTCCGCATTGTCGGCAATTATCTCGCCTCCTAAGTACATATTCTTGTAAATATTTCCAAAACCATTAGCTCTGAATGTTTGCGGACTTCCTTCGATATTTCCCCAGTCGCGCCTGTAGTTTAGATAAACGGCGGCCTGGTCATAAGCTCCCGCAAAAGCAGGATCGAGGGTATAGCGATTAAAAATATAATGAGCGCTAAAGGGCATTTGCTGCGTTATTGCTGATGTGGATAGCAACACCAAAGCTATACCAGTTAATAGAAATTTTAAGTAGTTTTTTATCATCGTAAAATACTGATTGGTCCTTTAATTACTTCACCATTCCCGCCTTCTATCAGGTAATAATAAGTACCCTCGGGCAAATGATTGCCATTATAAGTGCCTCCCCAGTCGTTGTTATAATCGTTTGATGAATACACTTGTCGCCCGGCTCTACTGTAAACAGCTACTTTTGCCGGTCGTAATTTAGCGAGATCAATAAGCCATAAATCATTAAAGCCATCGCCATTTGGCGTTATCAAGTTCATCACACCGTTGGTGGTTGGATCTATGGGCCCATCTGTTTCAACGACGCTAAAAAACCGGCTATTCAAGCAGCCCTGATAAAAAATCGTTACATCATAAAATCCTGCATTAATCACCTTAAAGGTCTCTGTTTGAAGCCCACCAGTCCATTTAAGGCTGTCATAAGGGCTGTCAACTCTAAAAGTTAAGCTACTTCCTTTGGGCATTTTCAATTCAGCATCGGGAGTTACTGCAGTGCCATCGCTCAGGCGCAAATCAACATCTGGCGCCCGCTTGATACTTAGAGAGCGGAATGCCGTATCGGAACAGCCATAATTTGTTGTCACAATCAGGCTTACGTCGTAAGTATCCACGCTTTCATAAAAGTGGTCGGGATGTTTAAAATCAGCAGAGTCTCCATCACCAAAAGACCAATTCCAGGCAGCGGGAAAACCAATATTTACGGTAGTTCTATCTGTAAACTGCACAGAATAGCCTTCGCAATTGTTTTCAAAATCAAATTGCACAAAGGGATAATCAGCCACCGGAACACTATGGTATTGGAGCTGCATCTGTCCGTTTCTTGTTTTCACACGCAAGCCGGTTAGCTTCTCGCCCGGCTGTTCATATAAATACTGTACAGTGTCGCCATAAGCATCACCAAACACGCCGTCGCCATTGAGATCCCATTCTTTGATCAGGATAGAATCGTTGGACTGGATGCGGCTAAACAACTGGGTAGGTAAGCCATAACAAACGGTGTCGTAAACGAAATCCACGCTCAACTCATACTGCACCACTATAGTGATGGTGTCGTAACCAACGCAACCTTCGGAATTTGTTCCGGCTACTGCATATCGTGTGGTTTGCTGTGGCTGCACGATTAAGGTGTCATTAGTGCTTCCGTCCTCCCAAAGATAAGTGGCTGCACCAGAGGCTACCAGCACAGCTTCATTGATAGGGCCGATGGTATCGGTTTCAGTACTAATTGTTACTTGAGGCAAGGCGATACTGTTAATGACAATAGTATCGGCCATTATGAATCCATTATTAAGACTGGCCTTTGCCCAAAGCAGTGTGTCGCTAATGGTTTCAAAAGTGATTTGCTGTGTGGTTTCGCCCGTGCTCCATAGATAGGAATCTGCTTGAGGTGCTTCAAAATTGAGTAAGGTGCCAAAGCAAACGGTGGTGTCAGCACCGAGAAACTCGTTTTGTGGACAAAAGCCTGGTTCGTAATCGTAGTTAAAAACACATAATCTTTCGCGCAGATTCTCTTTTAAATCGCTATCAGGAAGCATCAGTACAAAATCCATTGCTGTGAGTGCATTGGTAGTATTAGGCTGTATCTCTGTTTGTTCAACAGCCTCGTTGGCTTGCTGTTTCAGGTCTGGAACCACACCACCTCTCCACTTTAGATTAAGTAAGGCATCGGTGCCACTATATTTGTAGGTAGAGATATCATCAGGCTGTTCTACTACCATTTCTACGATATTAGTCTCACCCTCAACGATAATAGTCATACAATACTCCCGAAAATCTACAGGCATTTCGGTAGCGCTAAATGTTATTTCAACGATACTACCGTTGATTTGTGTGTGCATTTCCACCAGCTCTTTCACGCGCAAGAATTCAAATAATTCTGCCGAAGTGGCTACCCAGATATTATCGCTTCCGGCGCGGCCAAAGGTAGCAGCCACCTGGTTCATCTCTTGCTTAAAAGCATTGAAAGTTGGTGCGCCTCCTACCCCGAAACCATCCAGGTAATAAGTTCCGATGGGGTGATTATTCTCGTTACTTAACTGAGAGAGCTGCTGCACCTGGTTAAAGAAACCGCTTTGCATGGGGCTGCGCGAAACTTTTACACCTTGTATGCTACCAAAATTTTCGACCATAACGGGATTGGGCAGCGCACCCGGGCTGTTGTCGTATACAGCGAGGTATTTATCACGGGCAAAATTCAACTGACCCTGACCATCTTGCGGCACTACATAAGTTTGGGTACGGTAACCGCCCGGCACAGTGGAGCTAAGGGTTTTGCGCTGGGTATAGCTGTAAATACGGTTGACTTCTAAGTCAGCATCCGTGCTGGCCGGGAAGTTTAATCCGTTTGCAACAATGCCAAACTCACCGGCCCAAAGGTTGATAATATTGTCCCAGTTTAAAAAACCAGGTTTGTAATTATGTACATCCTCGCCGTTTTCATCAAATGCATAATGGACGGCATCCATCTTAAAAGGCTGAATACTATTAACTTGCCCCTCGGTGAAATATAAACCCGGATTCCCGGCCTGTCCTTTAAAGTAAGGAAGTACCTGATCATTGATGGCATTGTCCCCCTTATTCAGCTGCAAGACAAGTGCAAAATCTTTGTTGTATTTCAGCGGAGCCTGGTAGATTTTTAAATCCACTCCTGGCTCATCTACAAAAGTAATGGTTATCTTAAACGCCTCAGCTGTACTTTGTTGCGCTTTGATGACAGTAGTCGGAAGCAGCACGCTAATCAAAATAAATATCCAGAGGCTTGATTTATAATTCATGTGAACATACTTTATTTTGAAAGCATAAAGATAGCAGATGAAACGATACCATGGTGCTTTTTTATAAACGACTTATTCACAGTTTATTAATAAAGACCGGAAAAAATTTGTTATTAGCTCATATTCAATTAAATAGTATTTTTGGAAAAATATTGAAATCATGATAAAAATACTTATTTCTTTAGGAATGAGTCTACTTTTTTTGACTTATGGCTGTTCCGACAAAACGCCAGATTCTTATTTTGAGTCGGGAGTAAGTGAAGATTTAGCCGCTATGCGGACTGATCAAATAGCTAATATAAATTATCTATTGTTTGTGAATCTACCGGAAAACCGTTCTCAAAAAATAGATGCAAGCCTGGTATTGGAATTTTTTATGAGTGAGGTTTCGCAGCCAGTAATCCTTGATTTTCATCCAGATGAGAGTTATTTGTTGTCCGTTTTTCACAAAGGAGAATCCATAGCTTATACCTACAAAAACGGTCATATCCTTATCGATAAAAAACATTTTAAGGCTGGGCAACAACAACTCGAATTTCATTTTATCCTTCCCGAAGATGCTTTGTCGGCTAATGAGAATTATCAAGTGTTAAGACCTTTTGCACAGCATGATTTTTTGGGATTTCCTGCCTTTAAGCAAACCGATCTGCCCGCATCTTTTTTACTGAATATGGAAATTCCGGCAAGCTTTAAAGCACTATCAAACGCTCCCATTTTAAAGGAAACACAAGTTTCAGACAGGCTGTCTGTTGCTTTCGCCAAAACGTCCATTATGGCAACGGACGCGTTTAGTTTTGTGGCAGGGCGGCTGTATAAAATCGAAGAAAAATACGGAGAAAAAACCCCAGCTATTTATTATGCCGGAAACGAGATTCCGGACAGTAATCAATTGATACGATACGCTTCCAAAATCGCGCTACAAGACACAGCCTCTGTTTCTCAATTTGACTTTTCAGGAAAAACAGATTTGGTGATTTTAACTGATTTAGAACTACCAAAAACGTTCTATCTGCCTGGTTTGGTTTATGTTAGCAGAGAGTGAGAGGTGGATGGAGTAAATTTGAGCCTATGCGTTTTTATCAAAAAAACTCAATAAGCTTAAAAATTACCTAAAAAGCTTGTTTCAATTGAAAATATCTTTAATTTTGCAGGCTCTTAAAGAGAAGTAAAATCCTCCTTAGCTCAGTTGGTTAGAGCATCTGACTGTTAATCAGAGGGTCGCTGGTTCAAGTCCAGCAGGGGGAGCTTAAAAAAGGGGCATCATTGCCCCTTTTTTTGTTAATAATATGCTCAGTGCTAATTCCGTGGGATTCATCACGCTGATTCGGCGTATTTATCGTAATCGAATTCGCCTCTCGCCCAATGTATTGAATTGTTTTGGGTTTGTTTAAATTCTGTTCGGAAAAATAATCGGTTATTCATCTTTTTTCAATTTCACCATCTCCCCTTTCCTTTCAAACAAATCTTTGCGGTTAAAGCTGCGTCCATGTACTTGGAAGTCGCACACATCCGAGCCATCATGGCGCGTGCAAAGCTGTTGTGCATTGATGGCATCTGTGACTTCGGCAACCGTCATGGGTTCGCCCCTTTGTTTCAGGATTTGTTGTATGGCTTGCTCAAGTTTCATAAAATAGGCGTGTTGATTTTACAAAGACTATTTAAAACAGCTTCACTAATTCGTTGATATTAACACCAACAGAACCCACAAAAGCGCGATCAATTACTTCTACACCATTATCGTCAAGAAGTTTGGTAAAAGCATGATTGTATTCAAGCTTTATATATACTAACTGCTTATAAATGAGCCCAATTCCAACAGTGCCATTAAACGTAATCGTATTCCATTTATAATCATAAAACATTTTAGGTACAGCATCTTTGTCCATAAATACCATTGGTCTATTGCCTATTTCGCTTTCCGGAACATATTGCACATTAAAACCCACATCGAAAAAAGGTCTAAAACTCGACGCTAAGAAGGTGATTCTTTCGCCCAAGCTCAGCTTAAATGTCTTTAAATCAGTTCTAAAAGAATAGGGGGTTACTACTGATCCATCCGGATATTCCCAGCTTAAATCGTTTATAAAGCCTTTGTTCATATAGCCAAGCTCAAGCTTCGTGCTAAAATTGCTGCTGTGTTTTAAAGCACCAAAAATGCTGACAGTCAGTCCGGCCTTATCTTTTCCCCAGCCTGTGAGTGGGAAAATATCAGAAGTCCATTTTTCATTGTACGCACCCACTCCCACTTCTATTCCGTAGTCAAATGGCTGGGCAACAGTGCTTTTGTGAAAAGGCAAAAAGAAAATCAGGAATGCTATTCCCGCTATGAGTTTGCTCGTTTTCCTTTTTTTGATTGTCATTTTTGGTTCTTTTTAAGCTGTTAATTATTAGGCTATTTAAAACGTATTTAGTGCTGGACAGCCATTTCAATTGTGCTACTAAATTAAATCTTTTTCTTAAAAAGGCAAAGCTTTGTTTTGGTTTAGATTTGAAATGAGTTGTTAGGCTGATCATGCTACATTCTTCAATTTTTCCAGATATATAAAAACTACCTTAACAATGCCTTTTTACCACCTTTCTCTCTATATTATCAAGCTCAAAAATTATCCTAAGCAAATGATTCTTTTTTTATTAAGAACCTAGTTATGAAGTGTTTATTCTCCTACTTACTATTCAAAGCTTTTCGGGCCATCGTTTTTGGAATTGTTTTTGGGCGGTATTTGCCTGATTCGGTCAACAGGATTTTCGCCACTTTCAACGCTTTCTTTAGGCAGTTTTTAAATTTTACAATTCCTTTGATTATAAAGGAGCTGATTATACCGGCCATTTCTGATCTGGGAAAAGGTGCCGGAAAACTGCTTTTACTTACAAGTGTTATTGCGTATGATTCCACGCTTTTTCGGGATTAACGACCTATTTTGCTACCTTGGCAATTTTTACCACCGCTATTAGAATCTTATGTTGATAAAACAGCTCAATTGACCCAAACGGCAAAAGAATATTTAGTACGCAAAACGGATCTTTTGCTAACAAAAATGGTCTCTTTACATTCAACACAAATCCATTCAATTTGGAAAGTGGCTGCACGCATCAGCGAAAATAAACTGAGTAGCAATATCTTTGACCAACTCTGGATTTGGATCGCATTGAGTGTGTTTTTGGCAATAGGTTCTTTGATAAGTTTCTGGAAATTAGCCTTTACCATAGTTTCCTGCAGCCAAGCACGCAAAGAGCTATAGCTAGCCAACAAAAAGCATCTCCGATCGAACAACAGCTTCAAAAAATTATTCTCTATTATTGCTAACGATCTACGTAGAGTCTGCTGAAAAACACTTAACATATTGATAATATATTAATTACAAGGAATAGTATAGGATGTGCTGCAAGCTTTTTGATTGGCAACGTCATAAATCCTTGTAGTGGATAAAAGTCTTTTAATCCGAAAAATCAATAATGTTTAATCCGGAGTATAACATGTTTTAAATTTTAGTGTTGGTTAGCCTGTCGCACGCCATCTTCTTCGTTGTCTGCGACTCGAAGTATGCTAATACATCTTCGTCTTGTCGCCTCAAATCTGGCGAGCGACAGACTTTTTCAGTAGACCCTTCGATAAACCATCAAAAAAACTACTGAATACTTTTTGATTTACTCCACCACCAATCGCGTTGCAAACACACCAATTTTAGTTCTCAGCTGAATCAAATAAATACCTGCCGACAATTGCTTTTCGACAAGTTGCAATTCGCTCCAAACCCCTTCCCTATTTAATATTACTTGTCCTTTGCTGTTATAAACCAATAATTGCACCTGGCTTTCCGGCTGCAACTCTTCCTGCATCAGCCTGAATGGCTCTTTGCCGGGGTTGGGATATACAGTTAAAGCATTTGTCGCATCAGACGACTCCTCCAACGCACCCAATATATCCACACAACCGTCAAAGGAATTCAAAGAAACATCAACCCATTGAAACGAATAATCCGTCATCGTTCCTAGGGTTTCAACTGTATAAATCGCTGCTGCAAAATCAGCAAAATATTCTCTTTGATCCAGGATTATATCCTCTAAGCATCCGAGGGATTCGCCCATTGCATTGGTTCTTACGATGCCTGTTTGTGGTTCATACACATCTTTTACACCAATCAGTGGGCCAACACCTATAAATATATACCCGCCATCTGAAAGCTGCTGAATTGCAAGCTGTTGCATAAAAACAAGATACGACCAAATAAAAGCTCCGTTAGCACTATCAAGTCTGCATGCTAACCCGCCTCCATAACTCAATAGTAAATCACCATCACTGGCTAAAGCCATTCTTCCTCTATAAACCGATTCATCATAGTTATTCCATACTTCTCCTAAAGCTATAGACCAGATACTTTCACCATCACCATTAAACGATATACACGTTGCACCATCTGACACATCACTTCCACTTAAATAAAAACCATCCGGCGAGGCAAGCAAATCATTCACCAGGGTATTCTTGTATAAACCGCTTGGCAATTTCTGTTTTGCCCAAAGCAAATTACCATCGGCATCGGTCTTGATAATACTTATTTCATTGCTGTATTCATCATCACCTTTTGCAAGGCCGCCGACAACCAGTTCGCCCGTTGTAAGTTCAGCAACAGCTATACCTCTGTCTCTTAACATAGGAGTGCTGTAGGTTTTGGCCCATAAAAGCACACCTTCACTGCTGATGCGCAACAACAAAAGCCCCTTATCATTGTTCGTCAAATTGGGTTTGGCATGGCCTGTAATCAATATATCGCCGCTGGCCGAAAGCACCATGCCCGAAGCAGAAGTACCCATCTCATCTTCAAACTTTTTTACCCAAATTATTTCGCCTTCAAGATTTATCTTTGCCAACAAAATAGCGTTTTTTGAGGAGCTGTAGCTGGTTTCGTTTATGCAAATCAGGAAATTCTGGTCTGCGGTGCGAATAATATCTATTGGTATAAGGTCGGCTCCATCACGACGCGGGCTTTTCAACCAATGAAACTCTCCTTCACCATCCATCAACTGCACACCGCCGCTACCGCTATATGGTCCACCGTTGTTTATCATCATCAGGCTATCCTGACCGGCCTTAACGCTTGCCAATACATGAAATCCATTATATTGTTCATAAAATACTTTGGAAAATCGCAAGTCTTCTTGTTGTGAAAACACCGAAAGCTGCGCCAACAGCAGCCCGAATAGAAATAAAATTGTCGTCTTTTTCATGGTTTTTGGTTTTTTAGAAAGGTGATACATTATTGAAGGGATAAAGATAATAGATTTTAGCTAAAAAAACAATTGCCGGATTCAAGATGTAAATGTAGCTTTTTGCAGCTTTTATCTTATTGTCTACCTGTAGATTATCTCTGTCGGGATATTTGGTCTGTTGCCTTAAAACCTCAAGTTCTGTATAGCTTTTGCTGCATGCGTGATCGTCTGCTTTTATGCCACAAATAATAGCAAATCAAGGTTTGATCCATATGATGGCAACTTTACTTTTCTAAATTATTGTTAAAATTTCCTTGCTCACTTCTTCCCCAGCGTAAAGGCAAAAGTAGTGCCTTGCTGGAGTTTACTTCTTACGGTTATACTTTGTTCGTGGGCTTCAACAATATGTTTCACGATAGCAAGACCCAAGCCAGTTCCGCCTTTTTCGCGGGAACGGCTGTTGTCGACCCGATAAAAACGCTCGAAGATGCGTGGCAGGTTTTCTTGGCTGATGCCGGGGCCCTTGTCTTTTATTTCTACCAGGTATTTCTCGTCCATATCAAAAAGGCGGATAAGCACCTTATTTTCGTCTTTGTTACCATATTTCAACGCATTTTCAATCAGGTTAATCAGCACCTGTCGGATACGTTTTTTGTCGGCCATCACAAAAACGGACTTTTCAACTTGGCGCTCAATAGTCACTTGAGCCTTATAATGCTGTGTTTTCATTTCCAAAAACTCAATCACTTCCTGAATCAGTTCTATAAGGTTAAAACGCTGTAAATTAAGCTTTAACTCACCGGCTTCCAGCTTTGAAATCTCTTCCAGATCCTCCACGATAGCAATCAGCCTGTTGATACTTTTTTCGGTTTGCTGCAAATAGTTTCGGTTGATATTTTCGTCTTCGAGGCCGCCATCAAGCAGCGTTAGCACATAGCCCTGGATATTAAAAATCGGTGTTTTTAGCTCGTGTGAAATATTTCCCAAAAACTCGCGACGATAAGCTGCCACCTTTTCCAGTGCTTCGATCTCATTTTTTTGCCGCTTGGTCCAGGCAATCATAGCCTGATTTACGCCTTCGAGCGATTCGTGGCTTTTTGCCTTGGGAACGCCTTTTGTAGGCTTGCTCTTTAGCACGCCAATGGTTTTATAAATCAGCTTTATTTTGCTGTAAACATAGGCATCTATATTGAATTGAACCAAAAAATAGCTAAACCCAAAAAATGCTATCACTGCCAAAAACAGGTGCCACCATTGCAATGCCGACGCAAAATACCAGCCAATAAGTACCAGAATTATCACAAAAACACTCAGCCCCAAAGCCAATCTGAATGCAATAGCATAGGTTTCGTTATAGCGGGCCATCGTCTTCATACTTCAAATTTATACCCAACACCTTTTACTGTTCGGATGTTCTTAATACCGATTTTCTCTCTGATTTTCCGAACATGCACGTCGATGGTACGGTCGCCTACAATCACATCGGCGCCCCAGATTTTGGCGAAAATTTCCTCGCGCGTAAACACCTTATTTGGTCTGGAAGCAAAAAGGCGGAGCAACTCAAATTCTTTTTTCGGCAACACGATTTCAACACCATTATTAATCACAAGAAAGCGATCCGAATCGATGATAAAGTCTTTTATTGCCAACCTTGTCGCTTCTTGTTCATTATACTGAACTCTGCGCAGCAAGGCTTTTATACGGCTGATAAGTAATTTTGGTTTTATGGGTTTGGTAACATAATCATCGGCGCCCGCATCAAATCCGGCAATTTGTGAATAATCTTCGGCGCGGGCGGTAAGAAAAATAATCAAACTGTTTTTGAGCGCCGAAATCTCCCTGATCTTTCCACAGGTCGCCATCCCGTCCATTTCGGGCATCATCACGTCCAGGGTAATCAGGTGTGGAAGTTCCTCCACAGCTTTTACTACCCCATCGGTGCCATTGCTGGCGGTGCTTACCTTGAAGCCTTCCTTGCGTAGGTTATAACTCAAAAACTCAAGTACATCATCCTCATCGTCAACCAATAAAATCTTGTAATTTGATGGATTCATACGGCCTGTTTTTTAGGTAATAGTCAGGCCTAAAAGTATATTATTTTAGGAACTAACAGGTTAATTTATGGTCAATTTTGAATTATTTTTACACTTAGTAAAAATACTTTTTGCCGCACAGCAATTTGACTTCTACTTTTCAAATGACTGATTTGTTCTCCATCCCAAAATAGTTTTAGTATTTTAGCCAAAGAATTGCACGTCAAAAATCAAAGAGTATGAAACATATTTTTACTTTTCTATTGATTGGATTTTTAGGTTTTTTCGCCACCGGAAGCGCACTGGCACAGCCATTTTCGGGTGGAATTTTATTGGGCGGTAACAGCAGTCAGGTGGCGGGCGATAATTTTTCAGGATTTAACAAAGCAGGATTTAGCGCGGGAGTTTTTGTGCGTACCCAGTTGGATACCAAGTATGGCCTGCAGATGGAGTTGTATTTTACCCAAAAAGGAGCACGCTCCAATACCAAAGCCGAAGCGGCCGGAAATTTAGCTTATCTGCTAAGGCTCAATTATGTAGAGCTACCATTGATTTTTCAGTACGACCTGGGAAAGCTGAGGCTTGAGGCCGGACTGACGGCCGCCTTTCTAACCAATTCTTATGAAGAGATAGATTACCAGGAAAACGTGAATGAGGTGTGGCGAAAAGTTACACTGAACAGCCTCTTTGGCATACGCTTTCTTATTAGCAATCAGTGGTCTGCGGGTTTGCGCACCATCAATTCCATCAATTCCATACGCACACAGCAAGCCACAGGGAATGTGAAACGCTACGGCAATAAATACGGGGCTTTTAATGATGTGTTGCAGCTCGCGCTATTTTATACCTTCTAAGCAGTATTATTTCCACTTGATATTACAGCCGATGGATGGGATTTGATTTTCGGGTACTTTTTTGCCTTCTAAAACCAACTTTAAGGCTGCTCGTAAATCTTCTCCGCTTACTGCTACTTCATTTCCGGGGCGACTGCCGTCGAACTGACCACGATAAACACAAAGGTCTTCCCCATCAAAAAGGTTGAAATCTGGTGTGCAGGCAGCATCATAAGCTTTGGCCACTTCTTGCGTTTCATCATATAAATAAGGAAATGGGAAGTCATTCTCTGCTGCAAATATTTTCATCTTCTCAGGAGAATCTTCCGGATGCTTTACCGCATCATTGGCACTAATAGCTACCATGCCAATCCCTTTTGGCATGAAATCCTTGCCGACTTCCACCAACTCCTGAATCACATGCTTCACATAAGGACAATGGTTGCAGATAAACATCACCAGCGTTCCCTTTTCTCCTTTTATATCTCTATAGGTCAAGTATTTATCAGTAATTTGATCAATGAGTCTGAAGTCGGGCGCTGAAAACCCGAGCGGTATGGATTTGGTAGGTGTGCGTGCCATGTTAATCGTTTTTTAAGAAGTTAATATTGCGTTTTAGACCATCGTACTTTGTTCTTTTAACAGCAGAACCCTTAAAAAGTTCGTTAAATTTGGCTTTGTCCAACTGTTCCCAATCTGCTTTACGCATATTTTTCAGCGCATCGCTAAGCTTAAAAAGTGGTTCGTTATGTGGTTTCGAAAAGCGGTTCCAGGGACAAACATCCTGACAAATATCGCAGCCAAACATCCAATCCTTAAAATCCAGCTTGGGGTCTTTCGGGATTTCTCCGCGATATTCAATCGTGAGGTAAGAGATACATTTATTAGCATCAAGCTTATGCGGCTCCACTAAAGCACCTGTGGGGCAGGCATCGATACAGCGCCTGCAACTGCCGCAATAATCCGTTATTTCTTCGGTTTCTTCTTCCAGTTTCAAGGGCAAAAACAGGTGTCCGATAAAAAAGAAGGAACCTTTGCGCGGATGGATAAGACAGGTGTTTTTTCCGATAAAACCCAAATTACTTTTTTTTGCCCAGGCACGGTCAAGTATGGGTGCCGAATCGGTGAAAGCCCTTGCCTGCTCCAGTTTTCCAGTGTGCGTTTCAACAAAAGCAAGCAGCGTGTATAGCTTTTCCCGAATCACCGTATGATAATCCTGTCCGTAAGCGTATTTAGAAATTTTGTAGTTGTCGTCAGTCTCAAGCTGCTCTTCCGGGAAATAATTGTACAACACGCTCACAATACTTTGTGTTCCTTCGAGCAGCAGCCGTGGATCATAGCGCTTTTCTTTGTTACGATCCAGGTACGACATCTCGCCCTGGAAGCCCTTTTCGAGCCATTCTTCCATCAAATCACCATCTTCTTCAAGCAGCTTTGCTGATGAAATACCCACTTCATCAAAACCGAGTTCAAGCGCCTGTTGCTTGATTAAACGGCCCAATTCGGAAGCGGAAATTGTTGACTGACTACTCATTAAAAAGATTTCCCTGTTGTGGTGTTTTTGTGCGTCCCAAGTGTTTGTATGCTTTTTCGGTGGCTTCGCGTCCGCGCGGTGTACGCATCAGGTAGCCTTCCATAATCAGAAAAGGTTCGTAAACCTCTTCGATGGTGCCGCCTTCTTCGCCAACTGCCGTTGCGATGGTGTTTAGGCCCACAGGACCGCCTTTGAACTTGTCAATAATGGTGGATAAAATACGGTTATCCATCTCGTCCAGGCCGTGTTCGTCCACGTGGAGTGCGCCAAGGCCAAAACGGGCAATCGCGATATCGATTTTGCCATTGCCTTTGATTTGCGCAAAATCACGGACACGGCGCAGCAGCAGGTTTGCAATACGTGGTGTGCCGCGGCTTCGGCGCGCAATTTCTATCGCAGCTTCCTCGTCGATAGGCACGTGGATGATGGAAGCCGAGCGTTGGATAATCCCGGTGAGGGTTTCAGCATCGTAATAGGAAAGGCGTAAATTGATCCCAAAACGCGAACGTAAAGGAGCTGTGAGCAAGCCTGATCGCGTGGTTGCTCCGATAAGCGTGAACGGGTTAATGGCAATCTGCACGCTGCGGGCATTAGGCCCTGTTTCTATCATAATATCGATGCGGTAATCTTCCATAGCTGAATACAGATATTCCTCAACCACAGCGCTTAAGCGATGTATCTCATCGATAAAAAGCACGTCGTTCTCTTCCAGATTGGTGAGCAAACCAGCCAAATCTCCCGGCTTATCCAGCACAGGCCCTGAGGTGATGCGGATATTTACGCCCAGTTCGTTGGCGATGATATGCGACAAAGTAGTTTTACCCAAACCCGGAGGGCCATGCAGCAACACATGATCCAGGGCTTCGGCACGTTGCGAGGCAGCCTGCACAAAAATACGCAGATTTTCGACCACCTGTTCCTGTCCGGCAAAGCTCTCGAAAGCATCCGGTCGAAGTACCTTTTCAAGCTCCTTTTCTACATTTGAAAGCCCATCGCCGTATGCATCTAAATTCTCGTTCATGGTATAATTTCCTGTGCAGACAAAAGTACATGATTTTTTTTAGGCAGAATTTTCAAGTTTTGCGAAAAAATCAAGGTTTGATATTTTATCTGACATTTCGTTTTCAATTGCCCGAAGGAGCTGATAAACCCGCAATTTTATCTAAGAAATTAGTTGTTTGAAGCTGTTTGGGTACAACTAAATCAAGCGTTTTGAATAGGAATATATCTGAAAAAACTATTTAATACTGATTGAATAACGCTTAGTGCCGTATTATTTCATAAGTCTAATTTTAATTACTGAAACCCACATTACCTTAATGACACTTCGACAACCTAACGATAATCACTTTTAATTACTACTCGCAAATAGTGCTAAGACTTATCTGTCAACAGCTTGGAGATGAAATCTATGCAAAAGATTCAATGATTTACAATCTAAGCAGTAGGATATTTTATAAGTATAAGAATTTTCTGTAATTTAGCTTCATCATTTACTCCCGAGGCAAACAGTGTTTGAAAAGCTGAAAGCATACGGTGTTTTGATGTCAAACTGGTTAAAATGAATGGATTATGAAAGAACTACTTGTTGCATTCGATTTTTCAAAAAACGCATTGAAAACGCTCGAATATGCGATTTTATATGCTAACAAACTGGGAACAGGTGTTCATTTGGTGTGGGTTGACAACACCAGCACGCCGGATCAGATGATGAATATTGAGCAGACCTTACGCATCGAAACGAGAAAGTATTTTGACGAAATCGTTCGTAAATATCAGCCACTGCTAAAGCAAGGAAAAATACAGGTTCATCTACGCAAAGGAAAGGTGTATAGTGAGATAGCTATGATTGCCAAACAGCTTAAAGCTGATATAATTTTCGCGGGGACGCATGGTGTGAGCGGCTACGAACGTTTTTGGATTGGTAGCAATGCCTACCGTATCGTTACTTCAGCACCCTGTCCGGTGGTTACTTTACGTTCCGATTTTAACTTTAACGATAGTGTAAAACGTATTTTGGTGCCTATCGACAGCACGGCAGAAAGCAGGCAAAAATTGCCTTTTACCGCAACTTTAGCAGAAGCTTTTGGAGCCGAAGTGCACTTAGTTTTGCTTTATAACAGCCCGCTTGGTGTAATCAGAAGTCGCATGAAATCTTCTGCCGATGAGGCGATGAAATGTCTGAAAGAACGCAATATTAACGCCTCCATAAAAGAAATTGAAACCGATAATATTGCCCAAACTTTGCTTAGCCTTAGCGATGAAATGAAGGCCGATCTAATTGCTATCATGACTGAGCAAAGCAATACGGCCGGTAATATGTTTTTGGGCCCTTATGCACAACAAATAGTCAATAATGCGTTAATACCTGTGGTAAGCATTCAAACATCACCAGCTTAAACGATTGACTATGAATAAAATATTTCTGTTTGCCTTGTTTTTACTTTCAGTAACAGCTTTTCAAAATACTGTAAAAGCTCAGTATGAACATGATACTGGGGGTAAAATTAATATCACCCAGGATGCACGCATCGATAGCCTGATAGCGCTGCACCAAAAACTGCGAGCAGCAGATAGCCGTTTTGAAGGCTACCGTATCCAGCTATTTATGGAGGCGGGCAATGATGCGGTGCAAAGGGCCGAAGATTTTATACAGAAATTTGAAGAAGAATACCCAGAATGGCCTGCTTACCTGAGTTTTGGGCAGCCGTATTACCGTGTTAGGGTGGGTAATTTTCGCACACGACTGGAAGCTGAAGGTGCTTTAAATACCTTGAAAAGACAGTTCCAACAAGCCTTTATCACCAGCGATATGATTGAACCCCCTGAGTTAATTGCATTTCCCACATTTAAAGAAACAACGCCATGAATAAAACAATTTTAGTCGGCATTGACTTTTCTGATTGCTCAATCAATGCCCTGGAGCATGCCTTAAATATTGCCGAAAAAGCAGAAGCAAACCTGACGCTTATTTGGGTAAATAAACCCGATAATACCAGAAATCTATACGATTTAGGAGCTGATGAAATCATGCATAAAGCTGAAAAACAGCTGAGTGAGTTGATAAACAAGAACCAACATAAGCTCACCAAGGGTACCATTGATTTTGTAACACGCTCAGGAAAGGTGTATGTTGAACTGGTGGCCGCGGCCGAAGAGCTGGATGTATTCCTCATCGTAATCGGCACACACGGATCATCAGGCTTTGAAGAGTTTTGGATTGGCAGCAATGCTAATCGTATTGTTTCGGCTACCGAGCGACCTGTAATAACCATAAGAGGTGGCGTTGACATTAACCGAACAATCAGCACCATCGTCATGCCCCTCGATACCACCTTGGAGTCACGGCAAAAAGTGCCTATCACTGCTTTGATGGCCAAATATTATGATGCCATCATTCATGTGTTGGTTACGCATACCACCAGCGTGCAAGATGTGCGCGACCGGGTGATGGATTATACCAAACAGGTTGAAACCTACCTCACAGAAAATGAAGTGAAGTTTTTAGTCAAAGAGATTGATGTTGATAACGTTACTGACAACACCATAGAATATGCTACCAGCGTGGGTGCTAACCTGATCAGCATTATGGACGAACAGGAAAAAACACCTTCAAATATCTGGCTGGGGCCTTATGCCCAACAAATGGTAAACCACTCGCCTATACCGGTTTTAGTGATTCATGCAAAGGATTATATCGCCGGCATTTCGCGCTAACAAATTGATTTTTAGTGACTTTAATATGGTCTTTCGATAATAAACAGCTTTGATTGATGATTAGTGCGTTTTACATCACTAAGTTTAAAAAGTAACAGCCCAAAGACTCCCAATAGTTTTTGGGCTTTTATTTTAGGTTTAAAAAACGCCAACTCTTGAATAACTTTGATTTATATCACACTTAAATGTTCCTAAAATAATGTTTAAACAGCAATTAATGGCTTAATTTAGCCTAAAACTAAAGCTGATGAAAATGAGAATGAAAGCAACAAGAAAGTCCTTGTCAATTGCAATAGTATTTCCTTTGCTGCTATATTGCTGCCAGCCTGAAACAAAAACTGAAAGCAAAGAAAATATAACGGACGTAACTGAAAAAGCAATAAGCCTAAATGATTTTGTTGAAACTTTTGGTGGTGTCTGGGCTCCTGAGGCATACCTAAATGCAATAATTAAACATAAATCAGTCTATTTATCACACCAAGACATTCCGTATATTTCAGAGCTAAAAATCCATAAGAATAACTTAAAGAATGATACTTTAAATGTGCCTTCAGGCATTAAAAACCACGAAAGATATGACTTTAAAGTGTGGGAAACTAAGCAATCAGACAAGCCGGAATATGCTAATTCACTGCTTGAATGGGAGGAGGAACATGAATTTATTTTTAGATATAACACAGCCGACACAACCATTTCAATCCTTGAAAAAAACAAGAACGATAGCCTTGTCGAACGCACAGATTACATCAGGATTCTAAACCAGAAATATGCTTATAATAACAAAGAGTCTGCTTATAATTATTTAGGTAGAAAGTTTATTTTAAACGGGAAGTATCAAATCCTTGATGCAACAAAAAAGGATTTAGGAATAGCTGATTTTGAAGCTAATACAGGCGAAATTAGCGGTTTTAAATATACCTATTATATCCTCACTACAGATTTTATTGGAGGAGGTCCTGTTTATCCTTCAGATTATATCTTATTAAGATACGCGCGTGACATTTATTCCGATCAACAGTTTTTGCGGTTGCTACATCAAAACGACACCATTTATTTATACGAAACTATTGGTATTTTTACAGATACATATTATAATGAAGCCTTAAAGAAGATCAATTTTTATCTGATTGATAAGAATTGAAGCATGTAAAAGTGAATTAAAACATAAAGTAAAGTTATGAAAGAAGCCATCAAAGTACCCGAATCTATCAGTTTGAGAATGGGTTTTAAGCGCAAGTTTAGCCTGTGGGAAATGTACCGCTCTTTTGTTTTCGCTACCCGGGCAGCATCAAAACTGTCGAAAAACAAAAAAAATCAGCTCCTTCATCCTGATTTTATTGAACGGTTGCAGCTGGCTGTTACCGAAGTAAATGGCTGTGCTGCTTGCTCTTACCAACACACCAAAATGGCTTTGCAACAGGGAATGAGCAACGAGGAAATCAGTAGTTTTTTAAGCGGAGAAACGCATTTTATCAAGCCGGAAGAGGCCAAGGCTATCCTATTTGCTCAGCATTTTGCTGATTCCAGAGGTTTTCCCAAAAAGTATGCTTATGATGCCATCGTAACCGAATATGGCAGTGATAAAGCAGCTTTAATTCTCTCTGCATCACAAGTTATGATAGCCGGAAATATGTACGGAATTCCTTTTAGTGCTTTTCAGTCGCGGCTTAAAGGAAAACCATTTACCGACAGCAATCTTTTTTACGAATTGGGCATGTTGGTAGCTGGAATTTTCTGTCTGCCTTTTGCTATAATTCAGAGCCTATTGGGGGCTTTGGTGGGTTTGCCTAATGAAAGATTTGATAAAAGTATGGCCGACGACGAAGAATAGATTCCTACAATTACGTGTATGATTTAGTCCTTTTCTGGTAGAATTATTAAAAAAAACCGCTTGCCGGAAATTCATCCTTGCAAGCGGTTTTATGTCTATAGCGCTGATTAATAAACGTTTACGCAGTTAAGATTCTCAAAAGCTACTTTGAGTCGTGCAATCATAGCTTTTTCGCCTTCGCGAAGCCATTTGCGTGGGTCATAGTATTTTTTGTTCGGACTGTCAGCGCCATCGGGATTACCGATCTGTCCTTGCAAATAGCCGTGATTTTTAGCTTCAAAAGCACGTACGCCATCCCAAAAGGCCCATTGTGTGTCGGTATCAATATTCATTTTTACAATGCCATACCCCAGTGCTTCTTCAATTTGAGCCGGATCAGACCCAGAACCGCCATGAAACACAAAGTCAACAGGATTTGGTCCTGTCTTGAATTTTTCTTGAATATATTTTTGTGAGTTAAATAAAATAATAGGCTGCAATTTCACATTTCCGGGTTTGTAAACACCATGCACATTACCAAAAGCAGCCGCAATGGTGAAGCGGTCGCTAATTTTGCTGAGTCTTTCATAAGCTTCCGCCACTTCCTCTGGCTGGGTATAGAGTTTGGAGCTATCAACATTGGTGTTGTCCACGCCGTCTTCTTCTCCGCCTGTGATGCCGAGTTCGATTTCCAGCGTCATGCCCATTTTCGACATGCGCTTGAGATAACGTTCACAGATTTCCAGGTTCTCTTCCAGCGTTTCTTCCGAAAGATCAAGCATATGCGAGCTGAACAGTGGTTTTCCGTGTTCAGCATAAAATTTCTCGCCGGCATCCAATAATCCGTCAATCCAAGGTAAGAGTTTTTTGGCGGCGTGGTCGGTATGTAAAATCACAGGAATACCATACATTTCAGCCATTTGATGTATATGATATGCACCCGAAATAGCTCCTGCAATAGCGGCTTTCTCATTTTCGTTTGAAAGGCCTTTCCCGGCGTAAAAAGCCGCGCCACCATTAGAAAACTGAATGATAACAGGTGAATTTACTTCACGCGCTACCTCAAGCACGGCGTTGATGGAGTTAGTGCCAATAACATTGACGGCTGGCAAAGCATATTTGCCGGCATTGGCATATTTAAAAATTGTTTGCAGATCGTCGCCACTGGCAACACCTGCTTTTACATGTTCTGATAATTTACTTGACATTTGTATAATTTTTAAGTTATTATATTTCGTTTTTCCGAGCTTGCTTTGATACAAAAGTACTGCTTATTCCTTTTTTGACTGGAGCGGAACAAACTTATCTAATTGATTTTTGATAATTGTCATCAGCTCGTTTTTGTTGATGGGTTTGGCGATATAATCATCAAAACCGGCATCAAGCATTTTTTCGCGGTCACCCGCCATGGCATAAGCCGTTTGTGCAATAAAAGGCACAAAGCGGTATTCTTCATAGGTCTCTCGAATCTTCTTCATCAGCCTGATACCATCCCAGGGCGAGGGCAAATTGATATCGAAAAGCATCACCTGGAAAATATGGTCGCGTTTGTATCTTTCGCTGATAATTTTCAATGTTTCTTCGCCATCAATAGCCATAGTGAGGTGGCCAGCCTTTCGCAGGATTTTCTCTAAAACCATGCGGTTCATGCGGTCGTCTTCCACGATGAAAATGTCGAGCTGACCAATTTCCGGCGCATTGGGAATGGCGATGATACGTTGTGCTTTTTTTAATTCGTTTTGATCTTTGTCAAGGCTCTCGCAAGGCAAAATTAGCGTCACGGTAGTTCCCAATTCGCGTTTGCTATCGATGCTAATATTGGCATGCATCAGGTTTAGCAGCCGCTTGGCGAGTGGCAAACCCAATCCGGCTCCCTGATATGAGCGATTATATCCTACACTTTCCTGCCTGAAAGCTTCAAAAAGATGTTGCTGATAGTCAAGATCCATGCCCTGGCCGGTATCTTTTATTTTTATCACCACCTGATTATTTATTGGATCGTATGTGCTGGTGATGGTTACAAAACCTTCGTTGGTGTATTTTATCGCGTTATCAACAATGATATGAAAAACACGCATCAACTTAGCATTATCAGCTATCACAGGTGGCACTTCGTCAAATTTCGCCTTGAAAGCCAAAGCTTTTTCATTGGCCGAAAATACCGTGAGATCAACTACATGCTGCATGATTTCGTTCACATCACAGGGATGTAGTTCTACCTCAATCACGTTGGCTTCAATACGGCTGATATCGATAATATTGTTCAGCAAATTCAAAAGGCGATCGCCACTACTCTGAATACCAACAGCATAATCATACAATTCTTTGTTTTCGAGTAGTGAAAGTTCTGTTTCGAGCAAACTCGAAAAACCAATAATGCCATTGAGCGGCATCCTGATTTCGTGACTCATATTGGCCAGAAATGCATTTTTCAAATAATTAGCATCTTCCGCTCTTTTCAGTGCTTTTTTCAGTGCTAAGTCTTTTTGACGGCTTTGCTCGATCTGTTCGTTAAGGTCTTTGATTTGCCGGTTGATATCCCTTTCAATATCCTCTTCCTTCTTATTAAAGGCTTTCAGCTGATTTTGATAGCGGTTTTCAGTTTCTTTAAGGAGCTGCTTGTGCGCCAATTTTTGTTTGATAAAAAGCAGCAGCAAGAACAAAAATAACAGTACCAAAGCTGCTAATGAAACCGTGTAAAAGTTGATTAAATTTTTTGTCTCAGAAATTTGAGGTTTTTCCGCAATCGGTTTCAACAAGGGAATATCAGACTGACTTGCAGTTGATAATGAAAGCTCAGCAGCAGCTTTCAGAAAAGGAATAGCTGCTGCATAATCTCTCTTATCGAGCTGAATTTCAGCCATAAGCAGTAAAGCTTGAGTTCTTTGCGCTACATTCAGCTCGTTTGGCAAACTATCAGCAAGCAATTGTCTCAATTGAGTTTCGGCTACCGGTGGATCAAACGCAAGGTAGGCTTCAGCCAGCTCCAGCTTTAGTGCAGTTTGCTGTGCGCCATTGGTTTGTTGCAAAATATCCTGCAAACTGTCTATTTTCAATGCCATTGTGGCAGTTTGCCCCTGCACTGTACCGCAAAAAATACCCAGAAGCATTAAAAAAAGCATGATAGTCCGCTGCTTATGTGTTGTCATCTCCTCCGATTACTTTGTTGGATTAGCCAGTTTATGTGTCTCAATTCGTTATTATTTAAATGATAACCATACAAATGTACATCAATTTTTTGCATTTAAAATGGCGTGATTATTCTGCTTGAACAATTTCACACCTTGCTTTGCTTATACTCCTTGTGTTATATATTTTCGGCAAAGATTTATCACTTAGCATCTTCATTACAAAGTCTTTGCTGTTAACAAACTAACACTATTCTTATTTGGTCTTAATTATCATTTTTACAATTATTAATTATCTTTACCGCTCTTTAGCGCTTAGTTTTTCGCTTAATGTGCTGTAAGAAAACAACATACTTAATTTATGATAAAAAAAGTACTTGTCGCAAACAGAGGAGAGATCGCAATCAGAATTATGCGCTCCTGTCGTGAAATGGGTATTAGGACTATTGGTGTCTTTTCGGAGGCCGATCGCAGTTCGATGCACGTACGCTATGCCGACGAAGCCTATTTTATTGGGCCATCGCCTTCCGTGGATAGCTATCTAAAAATTGAAAAAATCATCGAGGTTGCCAAAACTTCTGGAGCTGATGCTATCCATCCAGGCTACGGATTTTTGTCGGAGAACGCCAATTTTTCGGCCCGTTGTCAGGAAGAGGGGATTATTTTTATTGGCCCTGATGCCCATGCTATCAATACAATGGGAGATAAAATCACCGCCCGAAAAACCATGATTGCTGCGGGCGTTCCAGTGGTTCCAGGCACTACCGAGCCCATTAAAGACTTGAAAAAAGCCGTTGAAGTAATCCGTGAAATCGGCCTTCCGGTGATGATAAAAGCCAGTGCCGGTGGTGGCGGAAAAGGGATGCGTCTGGTGAAAGAAGAAAGCCAGATTCTGGATGCCGTAAGTAGCGCCCGTTCCGAAGCTAAAGCGGCTTTTGGCGATGATGCAGTTTATATTGAGAAATACATCGACTCGCCTCATCATATTGAATTCCAAATCTTAGGAGACAAGCATGGCCATGTCGTTCATCTTTTTGAACGCGAATGTTCGGTGCAGCGCCGCCACCAAAAAGTGGTAGAAGAAACACCCTCACCTATTATTACATCTAAAGTGCGTGCCGAAATGGGCGAGGCAGCTGTTGCCGCCGCCAAAGCCGTAAACTATCACGGCGCCGGAACCATTGAGTTTATCGTAGACGATAACCTCAATTATTATTTCCTTGAAATGAATACCCGCTTACAAGTAGAACACCCTGTTACGGAGCGTGTTGTGGGCGTTGATTTAGTGAAACAACAAATTAATATTTCTAATGGTTTTGAACTAGCATTTAAGCAGGAAGACCTTAAACAGCACGGCCATGCCATCGAGGTGCGCATCTATGCCGAAGATTCTGACAACAACTTTATGCCTTCACCAGGAATAATCAAACACATTACCGAGCCACTTGGATTGGGCGTTAGGCACGACGGATATGTTTATGAAGGCTATGAAATTCCGATTTATTACGACCCGATGATTTCAAAACTTATTGTTTGGGGCGAAACACGTAGCGAGGCCATCGCCCGGATGAAACGCGCCTTGTACAACTACAAAATTACCGGCGTAAAAACCTCCATTCCTTATCTGAGTAGAATTTTGGAAGTTCCAGCATTTGTGGAAGGCCGCTACAACACGCATTTTATCGAGGAAAATCAGCAATACCTTATGCCACGCAAAAACTGCGATGGACAGTGCGAAGATGTGGCTATCATCACGGCTTTTTTTGATTATATCACGAAGCTGGAAAAAATTCAGCCACAGGCTATTACCAAAGAACTGGGTAACAACTGGAAAGATTTTGGTCGCAAGCGTTCTATACTGCGGCTCTAACAAGCTAATATTTTATAATTTATGTCGTACGAATTAAAAATCAACGATCGCATCGCCAATATCGAATTGCTGAGCAGAGATGGCAATATAATTCAGGTGATGCTTGATAAAAAGCTGTATGAATTAGACATTTTAGAGGTAGAAAGAGGTGTTTATAGCATTTTACTCGACAACAATTCGTTCAATGTCGAACTGGTTGAAGGCAAAAACGCCAAGACCTACACGGTGAATACGCTCTATGAATCCTTTGAGGTGGAAGTCATTGATGCCGAATCAAAATACCTGAAAAACCGCAAGAAAGATGAGGGTGAAGACCAAAATGTTATTGCTTCGCCTATGCCCGGGAAAGTAGTGAAAGTACTTGTGAAAGAGGGTGATAAGGTAAAAGCCGGAGAAACCGTTGTGGTAGTTTCTGCCATGAAGATGGAAAGTGAATACAAAGTAAAACAGGATAGGGTGATCAAGAAATTGTTGGTGAAAGTAGGAGATACGGTGAGCAGCGACCAGCCAATGGTGATCATTGAATAAAAACACAGAAAAAAGAAAAATCATGTCATCAGAAAAGAAATTTAAACATTTTCAGGAAACAGATAAGCTGGCCGAACTTGGCGGTGGCGAAGAAAGAATTAAGAAACAACACGCTGCCGGCCGCAAAACCGCACGTGAAAGGCTGTTCGACCTACTCGACCCCAGTACTTTTGCCGAAATAGATAAATTTGTGACCCACCGCAGCACCGACTTCGACATGGATAAACAGAAGTTTTTGGGCGATGGTGTTGTTACCGGCTACGGTAAAATTGATGGCCGCTTGGTATATGTTTTCGCACAGGATTTTACAGTTTTTGGTGGCTCGCTAAGCCGTGCCAATGCAGATAAAATCGTAAAAATTATGGATCTTGCCATGAAGATGGGTGCGCCGGTTATTGGTCTCAATGATTCGGGTGGCGCACGTATTCAGGAAGGTGTAGAAAGCCTGGGTGGTTATGCCGATATTTTTTACCGCAACGTGATGTCGTCTGGCGTTATACCGCAAATTTCTGCAATCCTTGGCCCTTGTGCCGGTGGTGCCGTTTATTCGCCTGCCATCACCGATTTTATTATGATGGTAAAAGACACTTCTTATATGTTTGTGACCGGTCCGGATGTGATAAAAACCGTTACGCATGAGGAAGTTACCAAAGATGAGCTGGGTGGCGCCATGACGCACAACTCAAAAAGTGGCGTGGCGCATATGATGGCCGAAAACGACGAACAAGCCATGATGATGCTGCGCGAACTGATGAGTTTTCTACCTTCAAACAATATGGAAGACCCGCCAATAAAGGTTTGTACTGACAGCATTCATCGGGAGGATGATAACCTGGATACCATTGTTCCCGACGACCCAAACAAACCTTATGATATGCAAGAAATCATCATCAGTATAGTTGACGACAAGCATTTCTTTGAAATTCAGCCTTATTATGCCAAAAATATCATTGTAGGCTTTGCCCGTTTGGGTGGAAAACCGGTAGGCATTGTAGCCAATCAGCCTGCCGTACTGGCTGGTGTTCTGGATATCGACAGCTCCATAAAAGCCGCTCGATTTGTGCGTTTCTGCGATGCCTTCAATATTCCCTTAATTACTTTTGAAGATGTTCCTGGCTTTTTGCCCGGCACCACGCAGGAGTTTGGCGGCATCATCAAGCATGGCGCAAAACTGCTGTATGCCTTTGCTGAAGCCACTGTACCAAAGCTTACCGTAATTACCCGCAAGGCCTATGGTGGTGCTTACGATGTGATGTCGAGTAAGCACATAGGCGCCGATATGAATTTTGCTTTTCCCACAGCCGAAATTGCCGTGATGGGTCCTGAAGGCGCTGTGAATATCATTTACCGTAACAAACTCAGTGAAACCGAACGTGAAAAAGCCATTGAGGATTATCGCCTCACTTTTGCAAGCCCATACAAGGCTGCTGCTCTGGGCTTTATCGACGAAATTATCAGGCCAAGAGATACCCGTAAAAAATTAATTCAGGCTTTGGAGATGACCCGCACTAAATCAAAGGTAAATCCGGCAAAAAAGCATGGAAATATCCCTTTATAAATCGAAATAAAATTATTTTAAGGCTGTTCTAAAATTTTTGGAAAGCCTTTTTAGTTTCTGTTGTTCAGCAACTTATAAAAACTTTCCATCGTTTTGGCAAACGAACGATTTACAATTGGATCTTGTATCCAGCGCGGAAACTGCGGTGGTGCAGTCGAAAAGGCCGAAAACTCAATATAAGTAACGTCTTTTTGCCAAGAATATACTTTCCACACCCCTTCGTAATGCCCGAAATCATTAATTTTACATTCAAAAGGTGGCTTATACTTGTCGCTGCTCTTAATCTTAAAGGAATAAAGTGGTAATAAAGATTGTTTTTGTTCGCACACTTCATTGATAAGGTATTTATTGCGCAATGGCCAAGGCAACTTAAAAATTAAAAAAATCACCCATAAATTATTGTCGGCTGACTTGATAAGCTGCGCTTCACTAACTGCGTTCATCCATTTAGGAATAAGCTTGTAATCGCGAATCACAGCGGCTACTTGCTTAGGTGTAACGCCCTGTATGATCATTCGGGCCTTGCGCTCAATAACTTTTGAGCCATCATTTAAGGTCAGCCAGCGAAATTGTGTGAGGATGTATTCGCTTTCAATCATCCGCTCCCAGCTGGAACGACTTACTACAAAGACTTCTGCTGTTTCGCTTTCGCTCGCATAAATACTTACATAAACCGCTAAGGGACTTAAATTTAGCAGAAATAAAATCAATAAAAAACGCTCAAAAGTGCTTCTAATTTTCATCTTCCAGTACTACAAAAGTAAGTGATGAAAGCATAGAACGCAAAAAACAAAACATTATTTATTGAATGTAACCCACTTTTATACAATAGATTATTGACAAAACAGCAGTCGTAATTACGAAGTTTTTCAGATTTTTTCAATGTCAATCCATTCTATTTGGGTTACTTTTGTGCTTATAAATTTGAAAACAAAAAGCCATGTTTAACCTTACAGATTGGATTCATATTGATATTTATAATTATGTCGTACTACCGCTTCTGATTGCAATAGCACGCATTATGGACGTTAGTGTTGGGACGATCCGGTTGATTTTTGTGTCGCGTGGCTATAAATACCTGGCACCGGCTTTAGGCTTCGTTGAAGTAATTATTTGGTTATTGGCCATTGGCCAGATCATGCAGCAGCTTGATAATTTTATGAGCTATATCGGCTATGGCGGAGGTTTTGCGATGGGAAATTACATTGGCATTATCCTGGTCGAGAAAATGTCGATAGGCACGGTGGTAGTTCGGGTTATTCCTAGAAAAGACGTCTCGAACCTGATCGATCACCTGCGCGAAGCCAATTATGGCGTAACTTCTGTTTCTGCCGAAGGCAAAAGCGGGCCGGTTCAAATGATATTTAGTATCGTCAAGAAAAAAAATCTTAATGAAATGCTCAAGATCATCAACGAGTACAATCCCAATGCTTTTTATACTATCGAAGAGGTTCAAACGGTAAACGAAGGCCACTTTAAAGTAAACCAAAACAAGAGCCCTTTTTTGGGAGGTATTTTTAACCTGGGCCAGGTACGCAAATAATAGCATAGCTGTAGGCAAGCCAATTCTTATTCTGATTTGGCTTACTATCAGTGATAACTTTGTGTAATACGATGATATTGAATTCATTAAAATATTTAACAGTTCACGGTAAAAACATTGTTAAACGGCTTTTTAAGGGAAATATCCAGTCTATTAACGCCTAAATGTAAATAGGTACAAGAGCTTGTTCCAAACGCTTGTAAATCCGCTGATCCAATGGCAATAGCATACGTACTGAAGCGAAACACTACAGTTAGTTTTCAGCAGCCACTATTTATCCTAAGAAATACTTGACATGGCGTGTTATTTTTTGTAACTTTAGTGCACATCAATACTTAAAAGCCATGATCAGTTATAAAACACCACAGGCTGATCTTGAGAGTAAGAAAGGCCTGTTTTTCGAGCTTGGGTTAATCATAAGCCTGCTAATCGTTTTCTTTGTCTTTCAGGTGAAACGCCCAAATAAAGTTCGTGATTTGGATATAAACCGCAGCGAGCTACACCTTGTGCAGGAAGAAATGATCCAGACCACACAGCCCAAACCACCGCCACCACCAGCGCAGGCGCCTAAGCAACAAATCACACTTTTAACCGTGGTTGACGACAAAGTGGAAGTGGATGCCGACCTGCAAATACAAGCGGAAGTGGATCAAACTACCATCATTCCAGAATATATTCCTATCGAAAGACCGCCAGAGGAAGAAGCGATTGTAGAACAGGAAATTTTCCGTATTGTTGAAGAACAGCCGGAGTTTCCGGGAGGTGATGTAGCGCGCATAAACTATTTTTCCAGCGAAACAAAGTACCCCCAACTTGCTAAAGAAAACGGTATTCAGGGCATTGTGTATGTGAGTTTTGTTGTGGAACCCGACGGTTCCGTCTCTAATGTAACTATCTTGCGTGGCATTGGCGGCGGCTGTGATGAGGAAGCCATGCGCGTAGTAAAACAAATGCCAGCCTGGAAACCGGGTAAGCAACGTAACAAACCTGTACGTGTGAGCTTTACACTGCCGGTGCGCTTTACCTTGCTATAAAAGTTTTCGGCTAAAGAAATTCTGGTTGAAGCTGTTGCCTAATGCCACTCTAAAAGGAATTATTTGCATCTTTGCAACACTATGTTTATACGCTTGGGAAGGTTATTTTTAGCCATAATTTTGGTGCTGCTTTTGAGTTTTATATTGCAGCGATGTGCCAATCCGGTAATGCCGAGAGGCGGCCCAAAAGACGAAGACCCACCAAGGGTTGTAAGCTCAAAACCTGCCAACAGATCAGTTAATTTCAAAGGAAGTTTGATCGAAGTTACCTTTGATGAGTTTGTGAAGCTCTCCAATACCCAAAAAGAAGTATTGATTTCGCCCCCGCTTAACAAAAATCCGGAGTATCGCCTGCGCGGAAAAACCTTGCAAATAAAATTTGAGGAAGCACTGGTTTCCAATACAACTTATACCATCTTTTTTGGCGATGCCATCGGCGATCTCACCGAAAATAATCCAATAAGTGGCTACAGTTTTGTATTCTCCACCGGACCGGTGCTCGATTCTATGTCGATAGAAGGCCTGGTGAATAACGCCTTCGACTTGATACCTCCCGAAGCTGCATTTGTAATGCTTTATGAGCGCGCTCCCGATACTATTCCGGTAGATTCGTTACCCTATTTGTTGCGACCTTTGTATGTGGCCCGCACTGATAAAGAAGGACATTTTAGGCTGGCAAACCTGAAAGATGTAGCGTATAAAATATTTGTGCTCAGCGATATGAATAGCAATTTTTTATACGATATGCCCGGCGAAAAAATTGCTTTCCTGGATACTTTAATTGTACCAGTTTACCAGAAACCTCCTGTACATGATAGTATTAAAGCATTGTCTGACAGCCTTTTATTGTTGTCCGACAGCCTGAATCCATTACAGCTTGATAGTCTCGAAATGATTTTTCTGCAGGACGCCATCGCCGATAGCGTTTTGGCTGCTGCTGGCGACAGTCTGGTAGCAGATTCTGTGATCCAGCCACCGCTTGAAAGCGCGCTTGATTTGCGGCTTTTTATGTTTGAGGAGCAGGATTCGGTGCAGCGTTTGTTACGCGCTGAACTTGTAAGGAAAGGCCTGCTACGCTTTGCTTTCAGGTATCCGGTAACCAAAATGGAAATAGAACCATTGCAAGCCCTACCCGATAGCTTCAACATGATTGATTATTACACCAAATCGCGCGACACCTTGTTTTGGTATTTTAATCCGGCCATCAGCGATAGCTTGTTTTTGAGCCTAAAACAGGATACGCTGGTGCTCGACACCTTGAAATTATCGCTTGCCGAAAAGAAAACGCAAAGCAATAAACGTAAAAAGGATGATGATGCAGTGAAAACTGAGCGCCTTTCAATTTCAAACAATGCCGGTGGGCGACGTATTAATTTACCTGCAGAATTATTCCTGAGCTTCGACGAGCCCATCACCAAAATAAACATGCGCGACACCACTTGGCTTATCATTGATAAAGACACCATTTTTAACCGCTTGCGCTTTGTAAAAACTGATTCAGTGGGAATGAAATTTGCACTGGACACCCTGTTAACCGCCGAAAGCAGCTATTCCATCCGCTTTCCGGATTCGGTGTTTTTTGGGTATAGCGGCAAAACAAACGACACTACCCAGATAAATTTTAGTGTGCCGGCAGAAGATCAGTATGGCCATCTTTATATTGATTTTATAATTCCGGATAGCACACAACAATACATTATTCAATTGATGAACGATAAGGAAGTAGTGCTGAAGCAGCTCAATGTAAGGGCCTCACAGCGGTTGCGTTTCCCTTATCTGTTGCCCGTGAAATACCTTATAAAAATTATCGAAGACCGCAATTTTAATGGCCGTTGGGATACAGGCGATTACCTCAAAAAACAGCAGCCGGAACGGGTAAATTATTTCCCAAAGGAAATAGAAATCAGAGCAAACTGGGATATTGAAGAAAGTTGGTCGCCGAAATTTGATGGCGATAGATGAATTTAAGCCGGAGCGCTTATAGCTGTGTTTTTTGAAAAGTCAATTAGCAATCCTTGCACTTATCAATACAACCGATAATATCAGCTAATGTTGTGTTTCTGAGCGAATAATAAATTTTTTTACCATCTCGTTTAGCATCTAAAATGCCTTTGTTTTTCATAATATTCAGGTGATGTGAGGCTGCAGCTTGCTCGATATCCAAGTGTAGATAAATTTCCGTGACACTCATTTTCGAGTTTTTGGTCAACATTTCGATGATGGCAAGCCGCACCGGATGTGCAATCGCGCGCAGTCGGCCAGCTACTTTTTCAAGTTTTTGTATGCTTTGTTCGCTAATTGTGAGTGTTTCCATGCCTAAATTTTCGACAAAAATACACAACTTCTATACGCACATAGATTCATATCTATATATGAATTAAGAAACGGGCTAATATAAAAACGGTCTAAATAAGCTTTGCTTAAAAACGCCTGTCTTTTAGCTGGATTGTAGTGACAAAGTTGTTGATAGCTAGCGCGAATCCAGACTATTAAAAGCTTGTCGGATACGAAAGGCTTGACACGTGCTAACAATTTCGTAAGTAGCGCCTGCTACCTGATAATTCCACGAAGTAAATACTTCGCGGAACGGGTCTAAATAAGCTTTGCTTAAAAACGCCTGTCTTTTAGCTGGATTGTAGTGACAAAGTTGTTGATTGCTAGCGCGAATCCAGACTATTAAAAGCTTGCCGGATACGAAAGACTTGACACGTGCTAACAATTTCGTAAGTAGCACATGCTACCTGATAATTCCACGAAGTAAATACTTCGCGGAACGGGTCTAAATAAGCTTTGCTTAAAAACGCCTGTCTTTTAGCTGGATTGTAGTGACAAAGTTGTTGATAGCTAGCGCGAATCCAGCCTAGTAAAAGCTCGCCGGATACGAAAGGCTTGACACGTGCTAACAATTTCGTAAGTAGCGCCTGCTACCTGATAATTCCACGAAGTAAATACTTCGCGGAACGGGTCTAAATAAGCTTTGCTTAAAAACGCCTGTCTTTTAGCTGGATTGTAGTGACAAAGTTGTTGATAGCTAGCGCGAATCCAGACTATTAAAAGCTTGCCGGATACGAAAGACTTGACACGTACTAACAATTTCGTAAGTAGCGCCTGCTACCTGATAATTCCACGAAGTAAATACTTCGCGGAACGGGTCTAAATAAGCTTTGCTTAAAAACGCCTGTCTTTTAGCTGGATTGTAGTGACAAAGTTGTTGATAGCTAAAGAATCCCTGCCTGTGAGCGCGAATCCTTATTTGCAGGTCAAAAAGCTAAGCATTCAATACAGTAAACGCGAACTTGCTCCCATCAAACAAGCCTTTGTCGCTTAACTTGAGTTGCGGGATTACCAGTAGCGCCATAAACGAAAGCGTCATAAAAGGAGCATGCAGCATGGCACCTAAAGCTTTGGCGGCGGCATCGACTTTTTCATAGTCATCGGCAACTTCAAAAGCGTTTTTGTTGCTCATCAGGCCGGCCACCGGAAGTGGCAATAGATGTGCCGATTCCGCATCGCAGGCTACTACTCCGCCTTTGCTTTCAACCAGTAAGTTCACGGCTTTGGCCATGCTTGCATCATCAACGCCTGTTACAATAATATTATGGCTGTCGTGCGCCACCGTGGATGCAATGGCACCGCGTTTGAGTCCAATATTTTTAATGAAAGCAATCGCCGGAGTGGCTTTTTTGTAGCGGTTAATTACTGCGATTTTTAAAATATCATCTGCCACATTGCTAACCAAATTTTCGCCCTCAACTTTGGCTTTTCCGATAAAGGTGTTGGTGATCAATTGTCCTTCTAAGGCTTCAATTACTTTGATGTTTTTGCCTTCGTTTTGCACGAAAAAATCTTCCTGACTTAGTTTTTTTGCTACAAAATTATTTGGCGTAGCGGCCAAAGCTGCATCTATCAAACTTTTGCCATTTTCGGCTACCAACTCACCATCGACGTAAGTTTTCAACACATTAAAATCGTGTAGCGAATCAACTACAATCATATCTGCCGGATCGCCAATTTGCAAGGTTCCCACTTCTAAACCGTAATGCGTGATAGGATTCAGGATCGCACTTTTGAGTACCTGAATCGGATCGTAACCTTTGGCAATAGCGCGTTTCACGAGCTGGTTGATATGGCCGCGCACCAAATCATCGGGATGTTTGTCATCGCTGCAAAACAACACTTTGTCGGCATGGTCTTTCATCAGGTCTATCAAAGCCTCAAAGTTTTTGGCAGCACTGCCTTCGCGGATTTGAATCTTCATGCCGTACTTGATCTTATCCAAGGCTTCTTCCATCGTAAAGCACTCGTGGTCAGTTGTTATCCCGGCCTGAATATATTTTTTCGCATCCTCCCCTTTTAGTCCGGGCGCGTGGCCGTCAATGGGTTTATGGTGTTTTTTGGCCACAGCCAATTTCTGCATCACCATTTCGTCCTGAAAAATAACGCCTGGATAGTTCATCATCTCGGCCATATATTTTATCTCGGGACGCGAAAGCAGCGTATCCATATCATCAGGACCGAGATCAGCTCCTGAGGATTCAAAAGCCGTTGCCGGCACACAACTTGGTGCACCAAAATAAAACTTAAACGGGACAGTTTTACCGTTTTCTATCATATAATCAACGCCAGGAATACCCAATACGTTTGCAATTTCGTGCGGATCGCTTACGGTGGCTACCGTCCCATGAACGACAGCCAGTCGGGCAAATTCAGATGGAACGAGCATGCTGCTTTCAATATGCACGTGGGCATCAATCAGGCCGGGCAAAATAAAATGATCAGGAGCCGAAGCCGCTTTTTCAATTTGGGTAATTTTTCCGTTTTCTACTTTTATTGTTCCTGGAAATAGCTTGGATTGATGCAAATCAACGATTTGGCCGCTGATGGTATACGTATTGTTTGACATGATTTAGTTTTTTGCAAATTTATGACAATTAAAAAAACGCTAATCCCCTGATTATGTTCAGAAAATTAGCGTCAAGTTCTCTAATAGCCTGTTGGTTTTTTCGTGAGATAAATCCTAAAAGCGATAACTAAGCCCTAAGTTTAGAATTCCTTTGGCACCTACGCCCAATTCCACCGATCCTCCAAAAGCTTTACCAACGCGCATTCCAATGGCGTTAACATGGAAATTAAACATGGCTTCGCTTTCCGTAGAGCTGGCAACATCAGTTTGGGAGGAGTCAAAATCCTGGTTTAAAATAGTTACGCCAACACCCACGCCTGAGTATATTTGCACCCATTCCGCTGTAACATATTCAAAACTGATTTCAGGTAAGAGCGTGAAATAGCGGTTTTTAATATTGCCCGCCTTCTCTCCCAAAGAAAAAACATCCTTGGTAATAGATTGGTACGAAAACAGTCCCCCAAGCTTTATCACTTTACCTTGAGAATGCCAGTATTCAAAACCTATTGCAGAACTATTTGATTCATTGTCAGTAGAATAGCTTCCAATGGCTATCGCTTCAACGATCAGATCGCTAAAAAAATCACCAAAGTCAGAAGTTGTGATAAAGCCTGCGCTTGTCCTTACTTCCTGTTTTTGAGCGCTTAGTGGAGCTATAAACAGGAGGCTCACGATAAAAATAAATAGTTGTTTCTTTTTCATAGAATGTTTTGGACAAAACTATGAAAATATTTTATGGCACAACATAAATATGTGCTGCTGAACGATAACCAGCTTTATTTTTAAACCAATCGGGATACAAGGCACCACTCGATTCGGCCCAGTCGGCAAACCATAGATAACCTTGCGTAACTTGCGCATGCTCGATGGTATAATCGTAAGATTCTATGATATTAATGGCCCAAGGAAGTTGCGTTTCTGTTTTGTAATATCGCCCGCTGGCCGGATCGGAATTATCATCCATTTGTCCGAAATAACTCCTGTCAGCCAAGCTTGTTGGTGCGTAATCCGGCAAGTGAATTTCTTTGCCACGCTCCATATCCACAATCAGGAAGGGGTTAAAATTCTCGGGCTGAAAATCGCTGAGCAGATAAGTATTTGGCGTGAGTAAAAGTACAATTCTAATTGTATCTGGTTCAATATAAGGCAATCCTGGAACCACATTGGCACCAAAACCCGCATCGGATTGTAAAACATTTTTGATATTGTCAAACACGATAATGGTTGGGACTTGCTGGCCGGTTTCTGTACCATTTTCATTGAGGCTGATATAATTTTCACCCAGGCGATAGCCGGAAACCTCAAAATCTGAAGCCGGAATAGCTCCAGGAAGCTGGAACCCAAATCCGTTGCGCAGTCCGGCACCGTTAGCCCTTACTGCAAAAACAGCTTCAATTTCGGTAATTTTATTGGCCTGATTGGTGATCATATTAAAGCGGTAGTCTACTACCAAGTCATTAAAATCGTAGTCGCCTTTGCCGGGCCAGAGGTCTTCAAAAGCCAGGCTACCAAATCCGGAGGCCGGAAAATGATTAAGAAAAGCCCTGGCCGGATCGTTCGGGAAATCGTCTTCCTCATCGGGAATGCCATCGCCGTCAGCATCAGCAATTTGTGGTGCTTCAGACATGGCCGTCTGGATTTCAATCGCTGAAAGTGCTTCTGAATAGTATTTTACCTCATCAATTAGTCCGTTAAAGAATTTTTGACTGCCATTGTCTGAGCCGATAGAAAATGGGCGGGTATTGCTGCGCAAGGGCACGTCAAGCTGTCTGGCATTTTTAAACTGACCATTAACATATAGTTTTAAAACACTTCCGTCATAGGTAGCGGCCAAGTGATACCATGTATTTAAAATCGGCCTTCCTTCGCCCCAAAGTATATCGTGGGTATTTTGATCTGTTCCGCGGATATGCGCATTCCAACCAAGCCATACATCCTGACCAATGCCATGACCGTCCCAATCGCCTTTCTGAACAATTTTTGTGGTCTTATTCTCTCTGGCATTAACCCAAGCCATCATGGTAAAACTTGCTGTTGGATTAATGTCTGGATGATGCGGAGCTATCGCGGTTGAGCTGGTACCATTGAAATTCATGCTGCCTTCCACCATGCCAGCAGCAGCTGAAAGATTGCTTGCAATAGCATCATGTCCACCAATAATATCGACTACTTTTCCTGCCGAGATATCATCCAAAGGCCAATGCGCAACAAGACTGCTGTTGCCGTTGGAAGGGTTATAATTGTTAGCAAAGAGGTAAGAAATATCTTCTGGTGTGAGGGCTTTATCAAAAATCATGGCTTCATCCAGCTGTCCGCTGAAAAAGTTTTGTGAACTTTGACTTCCAATAAGCAAATCAGCAGAACTGCTGTTGAGATTTCCAGAAGCAGGAGTGCTATTCATTAAAACACCATCTAAGTATAGGTTTACTTTAGTTCCATCATAAACGCCCACTATGTGATGCCAGTCGTGATCAGCAATTCTATCTTGCCATGATAAGGCAACATCTGTAAATGAAGGAGTATATATGCTGAATGAAACTTTGCCATTTTTATCTATCCGGAGAATATATTTGGTGTTATAAAAGAAAAATGCGCCACCCTGATCAAGCTGATCTCTTGAAAACCAGACTGATAAACTGAACTTATCGTTAGTCAGATCAAGTGCAGTACTATTTGCTACACGAACATTTTCTGTAGTTCCGGTAAAGTTGAGTGCTCCACCGTTTATTCCGGTGGTGTAGGTTGCACCATCAATTGCGCCATCAAAATTTCCGGTTTCGTCGGTTGCCGTTGTGCCACTTCCTTCATCAAAACGCCACCAGGCCAATAAGCCATCAGGAAAATCCTCTTGTACAAAAGCGGTAGATTTTCGCTGTGAATCGAGATTCACTTGAATAGTATTATCTTGTAAATTAACAAGTTGACCATTTACTAACAAGCTATTTTCAAAACTTGGAATACGCAACGAAATCGCGTAAAAATCCTCTAAATGATTATAAAATCCGCGGTGATAAATCGTTTGATTGTCTGCCGATTGAATCTTAATGAAAGCCGCTTTTTCTGAATAAATTTGAAAAGTGGTGTATTGGCTGGTTTCCCAGTTAAAAGTAGGGGAGATATTCAAACTCTCGATACCGGGAGTTGGCTCTTGAGGCGAATAATCTTTTTTGCAGGAAGCTAGCGTAAATACGGCCAATAAACTTATTAGCAGTATTTTAAAGACTTTTTTGCGCATTATTTTAATTTTGTTTGGTTGTTATCCATAGAGCATAAGTTGTGCCTAAGGATATAAACTGCTGTTTATCATATTTATAGAGGTAATTCAAAATCACATTTACTCCCAATTTAAGAAAGTAAATCCAAAATTGGATAAGCTCTAAAGATATGGCAAGATAGCGAAAAATCATCAGTAAGACAAGCGATAGGGGTTTGCTGAAAAACGCTTTGCCAAAGAGTTTCCAGACAGAAAACTCTACTTTTTCATGCTTTGGTAAGAAAAAGGCTCTTTAGTATGCTTCTTTTATTTTCTGAATCAAGCCGCTGGTTGAATAGCCTTCTACCAGATCGATGGTTTCCACTTTCCCGCCTTTGGCGGTAACAATATCATAGCCAACCACTTCCTCGGCTTTGTAATCTTTGCCTTTCACCAGGATATCGGGCTGCACTAATTTGATCAGCTCGTAAGGCGTGGGTTCGTCAAAAAGTACGATAGCATCGGTAAAATGCAAGGCGGCTAAAAGCGCGGCACGGGCATTTTCGTTCACCACAGGTCGCAGCGGTCCTTTGATTCGGCTAACTGATGCATCGGTATTGAGGCCGATAATCAGCACATCACCCAAATCAGCGGCTTTGGATAAATAGTCAATATGACCCAGGTGTACAATGTCGAAGCAGCCGTTGGTAAACACGATTTTTTTCTGCTGAAAACGCCACAACGCAAGTTTGAGGTCAAGCGCTTTGTTGTCAATAATTTTACCTTGAAGAATTTGTAATTGCGTCATTTGCGGGTTTTTTATGGTCTGCAAAGAACATCCAAAGGTAAGCTATTCCGCCTACAAAAACATTAAGTAAAGTTTGTCCGGCATGCGTAATGGCAACATAAGAACCGGCACCTAAGGGGTCGATAAAAAACAGCTGAACCAAAACGGCTTTCCCAATAAAGTGATACGCACCTATTCCGCCAGGCACCGGAGCAACAATGCCAAGGCTTCCAATGGCCAGCAGCGTGATGCCGGCACGCAATCCCAGGTGAGAGGTTTCGGAAAGCATATATAATGGAATCCAGGTCATTAGCACATAAAAAAACCAAATCATAACGGTGTAAAACAGGAAAAGCCACTTTTGACGCATCCGTTTAATGGTTTTTATTCCATCGAGTAAACCCAAAATAAGCAGCTTAGTTTTATCGTAAAAAGGAAGTTCTTGAAGGTGATTTTTAAAACGTTTGCGCAGGTAGTATAAGGCTGCTATTACGCTAACTACTGATGCTAAAAACAAGCTAACAGTAAGCCAGTTATGTGTGATAGAGTTTATAAATGGTTCGGTCATTTTCAGCACAAATCCCCCAAGCATTTCCCACTGAAAGGCTACCACAGCCAATAGTAAAAGCATCAGCACAATCAGATCGAAGAGCCGTTCGGAAATCACGGAGCCTAAAAGTGCGTTGAACGAGATCTTTTCTTTGCGCGAAAGCACACCACAACGCATAAATTCGCCCATGCGCGGAACGGCCGTGTTGGCGAGGTAGCCAATCATTACCGCTGCAAAAGTCGTTGAAGTACGCGTTTTATAGCCCATGCTTTTGATCAGCAGGTTCCACCTCAAAGCCCTGAAGATGTGTGAAATGATAGCGAAGACAACCGCAAATCCCATCCACATATAGTTGGCTGTGCGAATATCTTCCCACAAAGCATCAAGTTTAATATTGCGGAAACTGAGCCATAAAAGCACCAGCCCCAGCAATAAAAAAACAAGGTATTTTAAGATACTGATTAATTGCTTTTTCAATCCTTATTCGCTGATTTTGTTGTCGTCGTCAGGGAAAATAATGGCAGGTTTGAAAGTCTTGGCTTCTTCAAAATCCAAGCTGGCATAAGACACGATAATTATGTGGTCGCCAACAGCAGCTTTGCGTGCCGCAGCTCCATTCAGTGAAATCATACCGCTGCCTCTTTTGCCTTTAATCACGTAAGTGTCAAGGCGTTCACCATTGGTGATATTGTAGATGCTCACCCTTTCGTTTTCGATCAGGTTGGCCGCTTCAATCAGGTTTTCGTCAATGGCGATGCTTCCGATATAGTTCAAATCGGCCTGCATAATGGTGGCGCGGTGTATTTTAGATTTTAAAACTTCAATATTCATCAGTTAAATATTTGATTCCGAAAGCTTACGGATGCGGCTGCAAAATTATTAAAATATTCTAATATTGTCGATTAGTCTTACATTTCCCAGTTGCAGTGCCACAAATATTCTGGCTCCTAACACACTGTTCCAATGTTCAAAAGACTGTAAATCAACGTCATCAGCCACGGCAACATACTCCAAATTAAAGACGTCAATTTTATCCAGTTCGTTTTTGGCATATTGCTGCATCTCATGCGGACTCAACACATTGCGCAGTGTTGCGGCCTTGCTCAGGATTTGATGGATGCGCGGAGCAAGTTGTCGTTCGTCAGTGCTTAGCCGCCGGTTTCGGCTGCTCATAGCCAAACCATCGCTTTCGCGAACGGTGGCACAGGGAACTATTTCCACCGGAAGCGACAGCTGTTTTGTCATGGCTTTGATGATCGCCAATTGCTGGAAATCTTTTTCACCAAAAAAAGCTTTGTCGGGATTTACCATCTCAAAAAGCTTTTTCACGACCACGGCCACACCGTTAAAATGGCCGGGTCGAAATGCGCCTTCCATCACGCTTGCCAGCTTCCCAAAACGGTAAACAGTGGTGTCGGGCTGCGGATACATCTCGTCCACATCTGGCGCAAACAAATAATCGCAATCTACCGTTTCCAGCAGGGCTTTGTCGGTTTCGAGTGTACGCGGGTAGTTTTCCAAATCAGCGGGATTATTAAACTGAATCGGGTTCACGAAAATGCTTACCACCAAGATATCGGTTTCTTTTTTGGCCTGACGCATCAGTTCGAGGTGGCCTTGATGCAAAGCACCCATCGTGGGAACAAAACCGATGCTTTTCCCGGCAATTTTTTCGGCCTCAATGGCGGCTTGCAAAGAATTTTTATGTTCAAAAACTTTCATCACAAAAATTTAAAATAAACTATTTCTGGTCGAAAATCACCCTTGCTTTTAGCGCACAATTTTTAGCATATCCGCCTCTAAGCTTTTAGTTGGGTTTTCAACAATTCGTCCAATTGTTTTGCTGTTTCTGTAAAAAATAAAAGTGGGAACACGTTCAACTTCATAGATGTCTATATCTAAATCCCGTGCCTTCTTTTGCGAATCAACACCAATCATCATAAGTTGCTCTTCAGAAAAGCCGATAGCATCGAGCAGTTTCAAAAAGCGCGGCACCTGAATCTTGCTGTCGATGCACCAACTGGCTAACACCACTACGATTTCCAGTCCTTCAATTTTGGTTTTTAATTGATTGGTGATTTCCTGATTTACCTCATAATTATCGTATTCCTGGCTGTAATATTCAGCGAACTCACCCGTTTGCAAACCTTCACGGTTTACAAAATCTATTAAAACTTCTCTATCTCTGACTGTATCCATTATGTATTGATTGATTTCCTGTGCGTTAGCTGCTCCGTTCATAGCGATGAAAATGAATAATAACAGCATCTTAGGGATGAGTTTCATGGGATGAGGTTTTGGATTTTAAACATAAAACACGAATCAATATGCTGAAAATAAATGGGTTAAATTATATATTCGCATCCATCAAGCTGATTTTTTGTGCATCGGGATGATTAGGAATGCGAGGCAAAAGTAATAGGAAACTAACAGCTGCCACAAAAATCAAAGGAAAAATCAAAAAAACAAGTTTTATAACGCAACAAATTCTGTTATTTCCACAGCACCAATTCACCACGGCTATTGTTTTTCATTTCTTCAGGAATAGCCAGCTTTATTTCTTCGGCCAATTTTTCAATAAGTCTCCGTTTCACAAAGTGTCTTGAATAGCAAATACTTACTTCGCGCAAGGGTTTTTTGTCGCTAAATGAAGTTACGTTTTTCAACCTGGGCTCTGACATTTCGCGCACAGCCAGCTCGGGAATAATGGTAAATCCGCCTTCGCGGTTGATGATGCGCAGCAATGTTTCAATAGATCCACCTTCCAGTTCAAAAGGTAGCTCGTGCTTACTGTTAGGCTCAAGGGCGCATAGGTTGATTACTTGTGAGCGAAAGCAGTGGCCATCACTCAGCAGCCAAATATCCGGGGTCGCCACATCAATTGCCTTGATAAAATTTTGCTGCAATAGCGGGTGTCCGGTTTGTGCATATAGGAGCATTTCTTCGTAAAAAAGCGGTTCTTCCAGTATGGCCGGATCATTATATGGCGTTACGAAGATCCCCACATCCAAACTATCTTTCTTTAGCTTTTCGGCAATTTGATCGGTGATAAGTTCTTCCACTTTTAGGTTGACGAGGGGATAATGACGCTTAAAATTTCCACCAAAAAGCGGCAATAAATAAGGAGCCAATGTAGGAATAATGCCAATGTGTAACTCGCCACTAACATCACCCAGGTATTGTTTAGCCATATTTTCAAGCTTTCCGGCTTCCGAAACCACGACCTTGGCTTGATCTATCAAACGACGGCCAAAGTCTGTTGGAATCAACGGCTGTTTTTTACGATCAAATATTTTTATGCCGAAATGTTCTTCTAATTTCTTAACTTGCATGCTTAAAGTTGGCTGCGTCACAAAACAACTCGCTGCAGCTCTGGCGAAGTTGCGGTGATTGTCGAGAGCAATGATGTATTCCAACTGTATGATGGTAATCATGATATAGAATTTATTGATGTATTATTAGATATTATCAATTTGACAAATGTAGCTATTAACAGTAAATTTGCACTTTAAATCAATTATATTTTTAACCCAAATTAAAACTTTATCAAATGGAAGAACAATTAGTAACACAAATGCCACGTATTGGCGACATGGCGCCTGATTTTAAGGCGATGACTACTACCGGAATGATGCAATTTTCAGAGCATATCAAAGGTAGCTGGACAATTTTATTTTCGCATCCGGCGGATTTCACCCCGGTTTGTACCACAGAGATGACAGGATTTGCTGTGCTGGAAGATGAGTTTGCTAAAATGAACACCAAATTGGTTGGTTTGAGCATCGACAGCATCCACTCACATGTGGCCTGGGTAAACAACGTGAGAGAAAAAACCGGCATTTTCATGAAATTCCCCATCATTGCCGATATCGACATGAAGGTATCAAAACTTTACGGCATGTTGCAACCGGGCGAAAGCGAAACAGCTGCCGTTCGCGCGGTATTCTTTATTGACCCTGTCGGTAAAATTCGCCTAATCATGTATTACCCGTTGAACGTAGGACGTAATATGGACGAAATTATCCGTGTATTGCAGGCCCTTCAAACTGCTGATGAGCATGGAGTAGCGCTTCCGCTCAACTGGAAACCTGGCGAAAAAGCCATCGTTCCTCCACCAGTAACTGTCGAAGGACTGAAAGAACGCCTCAAATCAGATTATGAAATGGTTGACTTTTACCTCGCTAAAAGAGACTTATAACAACTGTAAAGGTTCTTAAAAAGCCGGTTAATTTAACTGGCTTTTTTTGAACAAAACTGCTGATTTAGTGTTTTGTACTAAAGAAATTATAAATAAAAATTGACTATTATGAAAAAATTGAATGCAATTGGATTAGATTTAGAGAAATCAAAAGAAATGGCCGAGAAACTGAATGACCTATTGGCCAACTTTTCTATTTTTTATGTGAACCTAAGAGGTTTTCACTGGAATATCAAAGGTGAAAAATTCTTTGAGCTTCACGATAAGTTTGAAGAAATCTACGATGATACTGAGGTGAAAATTGATGAGATTGCTGAGCGTGTTCTAACGCTTTCTTTCACGCCGATTCATGCCTATAGCGATTATATTAAAATGTCGGAAATCAAAGAAGTAAAAAACATGAGTGATGGTCGTGCAACTGTTGAAAACCTGCTCAGTAGTTTCCAGACACTTCTTGCCAAAGAACGTGCTATCCTGGCAATGGCTGGTGATATGGACGACGAAGGTACCAATGCCAAAATGAGTGATTATATCCGCGAACAGGAAAAAACTGTATGGATGTTATCTTCATACCTCAACAAGTAAGCTTAAAACAGCAAAATATTGAAAGGCCGGTCAACAAAACCGGCCTTTTTCCGTTTTATCAGCAAGCTAAATCCTATGTCAAAACACGAAAACGCCCTTATCCACGAAAGCAGTCCCTATTTACTACAACATGCTCATAATCCAGTAAACTGGCAGCCCTGGAACGAAAAAACCCTGGCCGAAGCCAAAGCGCAAAACAAAATGATACTGGTCAGTATTGGCTATTCAGCCTGCCATTGGTGCCATGTGATGGAACATGAATCATTTGAAGATGAAACTGTTGCAGCACTCATGAACAAGCACTTTGTATGTATAAAAGTGGATCGTGAAGAACGGCCCGACGTAGATCAGTTTTTTATGGAAGCCGTGCAACTGCTCAGCGGCAGAGGCGGCTGGCCACTCAATTGTTTTGCACTGCCGGATGGACGTCCGTTTTGGGGTGGCACTTACTTTAAAAAAGACCAATGGATGGAAGTCTTGCTTCATCTTTCCGAACTTTTTGAGCGGAAAGACCGTGCGATTTTTGATCAGGCCGAGCAGCTTACGCAAGGCATAAAAAAGAATCAGTTTAAAGTACTTGACGAAAGCATAGAGACTAATTTTAGCACTATTACTACTGCGATGGCCGATAAATTGGAAACCCAACTCGACTACCAGGAAGGCGGAACCCGTGGCGCACCAAAGTTCCCGATGCCGGATTTGCTGCATTTTCAACTGCTGCTGAAAAACCAGAACACCAAAGTATTTGAGCACGCCATTCTAAGTCTTCAAAAAATGGCCAAAGGCGGCATTTATGATCAGGCTGGTGGTGGTTTTGCACGCTATGCTGTTGATGGACACTGGCATGTGCCACATTTTGAGAAAATGCTTTACGACAATGCCCAACTTATTGGCTTGTATGCCGAAGCCTGGAAATTGACAAAAAAACCACTGTTCTCAGAGGTGGTGGAACAGAGCATTCGTTTTTGCGAACGAGAACTTTTAGGCCCTGAAGGCGCTTTTATGGCGGCTTTAGATGCCGATAGCGAAGGCGTGGAAGGTAAATTTTATGTGTGGAAAACAGCTGAATTTAATGATGTTATTGGTGAAAACGCAGCGCTGATGGCAGAATTTTTCGGCATTGGCAAAGCAGCTTTGTGGGAAGAAGGCAATAATGTGCTGGTTCAGGCTTTTGATGCTGAGGCTTTTGCAGCCGAAAAAGGCATGAGTGTAAAGGCTTTTCAGGAAATCAAATCTACAGCCATTGAAAAACTACTGAAACACCGCGCTAACCGACAGCGTCCGGCCACCGACGACAAACGGTTGTTAAGCTGGAACGCGCTGATGATAATCGGCCTGGTGAAAGCTGCCACAATTTTCGAACGACAGGACTGGCTTGTCAAAGCCGAAAATACGGCCGAATTTATTTGGAAAGAGATGCGCCAGCCTAATGGTGGATTATTCAGAAGCTGGAAAAATGATGAAGCGAAAATTGATGCTTTTCTGGATGACTATGCCTTTTTGATGCAGGCATTTATCGCACTTTTCCAACAAACAGGGAAAGCTGTTTACGCCTTGAAAGCGAAGGATTTGCTTCGTTTTGTGCTGGAACATTTTTATGTTGATGAGCAACAAAGTTTTACATACAGCACCCGCGATAGTAGTGAACTTCCTGTGAGTACTTTTGAGCGGCACGACAATGTAATTCCCTCCTCGAATGCTGCTATGGCAAAGGTACTGATAGCATTAGGAATGCTTTTTGAAGATCAAGAATACATTGAAATTGCTGAAAAAATGATTCAGCAGCAAGCTGAAAAAATGACGGCCTATCCTAGTAGTTTCAGCCATTGGGCGCAGGCCCTTATGCTTTTAGAAAAGCAACAACTGATTGTCGTAAACGGGAGTGGTGCTTTACTGGCGGTGCATGTTTTACGCCAACAACTTGATGATCTAACACTGGTTATTGCTGACGAAAGTAGGCAGCTGCAAGCCGCAAAAAGCAAGCCGCAGCTGGAAGAACTGCGCTTATACCTTTGTGACATAAATGGTTGCAGACCAGCTTTTAGTAGTGTAGAAGCACTGATTGCTGAACTCAATGAAGTATAGGCTTAATCGTTTATAGCTTGTTTGCTTGTTTATGAATGCCTAATATTGCATTTTGATAACTTGAGATGTTTTATGAGAATTAAAATCTATTTTAAGCATCAAAGTTCTATTATTTACAGATTGACTTTGCAAAAACCCCTTTAACGAAAGTTGGTGCTTTCCGGCGGCAAACTCTGGGTAATTTTGTTTCCAAAGGACATTCCCGTTGAGGTCATAAATTGTTAAGTGAAGTATAGCGGCTTCTGGCAGCTCAATACTTACGACACTTTCCGGTCGCAAGGGGTTTGGAAAAACAATTAGCTTATAATCGCTTTCGACTGATGGGCTAAGTCCGACCGATAAAACTTCCATCACACCCATATCTATACGTCCGTGGGCAATACGTGGCACACCAAAAAAGTCAATTTCGGGGAGGTTGAAACCAGTAGTATCAGGCGTTCCGGCATTGAAACAAACACTGTTGACGTCGATTTTCCAGCCATTTTGCAAGGATGGATCTTCATTCAAGTTGTTTTCGTAAACGCCAATAAACGTGCTGCCTCCAAACCAATCAAGACCACCTTGAATGTTGCAATAATGAAATTCGGGTTTTGAAAACACATCCCAAACCCACACTTGAGAACCCAAACTGTCGGCAGCTACATTATTCCAGATAATGCTGTTGGCCAGCACCGGATTGGCTTTTTCGTTGCAATAATAACCGCCGCCCATTGCCGAACTATTGCCGACGATGGTGAGGTTGGTCATTTTTGGCGAAGCCTCGATGCAGGCAATGCCACCGCCAAAAAACATAGAAGAGTTTTCGTGAATCAGCAGATTGGCTATTTGCCGGTTCGGTTCAGCACGCAAAAAGCCAATAGCGCCACCTAATCCGCTGTGGTTTGCACGAAATTCACAGTTGAGTAGGCGCGGATCACAGAATTCAAAGGAAGCACCGCCGCCAATACCTGTTGAAGCATTATCCAGAAAAGTCGTTTCTACAATATCAGGAAGCGATGCCCGAAAGGCGACTCCACCTCCATAGCCATAATCCATGCCATCGTTGCCCGCGAAATTATTGTCAAACAAGCAGTTATTGATTAAAAAGTGTGATTTATTACCATAAACCGCGCCACCACGATAAAAAGCGTAATTGTGGTGAAATTCGCAGTTTTCTAACCTGATTTTACTAAAATTATCCACCCGCAAAGCACCCCCATAGCCATTTATGGAATCGCCAGCTGCCTTGCCATAATAAAAGCGGCAATGTTCAAAAATCGAGCTGTCGTTTTCTGCCGATGTGTATTCAAAATGAAATCCATCCCAACCACCATCTGTACTGTGATAATCAGAAAATCCAGCAGTATCTGCTACCGTGAATAGAATTGGATTTTCGGCTGTGCCTGTTGCCTTGACATTTCCTGCGACCTGAATGCTGTAATGACCTTCAAAAAACACGGTGGTATTGGCTTCAATTAAAAGTTGCTGGCCATTGGGAATCAGCACATCACAACTTACAAAAACAGTATCGTAATCCCAGCTTCCGCTTTGGTTGCCGCAAGCCGTAAAGTTGTTTTGGCTATTTGCTATCGAGCCCAAAAGTAGCAACAGCACAATGAAAATTGAACGCATTTTATTTAAGTTTGGTTTAACCGTAAAAGTAGTGAAAAATGCTTAACCACTGCTATCGAAACGGAGGTTTCTCAATACAATTGCCTGAAATTGCATTCACAAAGCTAAAGGGCTTCAGCTTGTGATTATGCGGTGCCTGATTCAAGAGATTTGAAATGGTTTTAATATTTAGTTTCCGAGATACTATTCGGCAATATTTTCTCCGTTTATCATGATTTTGGCACGATTCAGGGCGCATTGAATGTCCTTACAGTTATTTTCTTCGCCTAATAAATCAATGATTCCAGCTTTCCTAAGTTTTACAAGGACTTCCGCTCCGGCTCCTGAAAGCACAGTTTTTGTGTCGTGTTGAGCAGCACGATCAATAAAAGCATGCAAGTTGCTTAGGCCTGTAGAATCAATAAAAGGCACACGTCTCAGGCGGATGATGCGCACTTTGGGTATTTTTCCACCCAGTTTTTCGGCTTCTTCAAGTTTATTGGCAATACCAAAAAAGAAAGGGCCGTTTACTTCAAACACTTCTACACCTTCCGGGATTTGCAGGCTTTCGCCTTCATCGGCCATCTCGTCGCTATCGTCTTCAACCACCATATTTAGCACAGATACATCTGAGGTTTCGATGACGCGTTTCAAGAAAAGCAAAACGGCCAACAAAAGTCCAAATTGAATCGCAACGGTGAGGTCGATAATCACGGTGAGGAAAAATGTGGTCAGCAAAACCGCAATATCACTTTTACTGTTTTTGAAAAGGCCTTTAAACGACCGCCATTCACTCATATTATAAGCGACCACTATCAAAATTCCAGCCAGCACGCTCATCGGGATAAGCTTGGCATATTTGCCAAAAAACAGCATTATCAGTAGTAAAACCAGGGCATGAATGATGCCTGCTACAGGTGTTTTTCCGCCATTGCGGATATTGGTCATAGTGCGTGCAATGGCTCCTGTTGCCGGTATTCCACCAAACAGGGGTGAAACAATATTCGCCACTCCTTGTCCAATCAGCTCTGTATTGGAGCGGTGTCGGCCACCTGTAGCGCCATCGGCTACCATAGCCGAAAGCAGCGATTCGATAGCACCCAGCATTGCAATGGTAAAGGCCGGCGCCAGCAACTTACTAAAGGTGGCAAAATTTACGAAAGGAATGCTTGGCATCGGAATTCCGCCTTTGATTTCGCCAAAACGGCTGCCAATGGTTTCCACGGGCAAATCCCAAAAAGTGGTGGCCAGCGTGGCAAGTAGCAGTGCGATAATAGTTCCTGGTAATTTTTTATTGACTTTTGGCCAAAACACAATAACTAAAATAGTAAACAGTCCAAGTGCCAGCGAATACCAGTTTACACCATCAAAATTCAAAACATAAAACTTCCATTTCTCAATAAAATCTGCCGGAACGGCCTGCTCAACCTGTAAACCAAAAAAATCTTTGACTTGCGAAGAAAAAATCACTACCGCAATTCCGCTGGTAAAACCAACGATAATCGGGTAAGGCATAAAGCGAATTATTGTTCCCAGCCTCAACACGCCCATCATCACTAGCATTAAACCGGCTATGATGGTCGCCACAATAAGGCCATCCACGCCAAACCGTTCCACGATACCGTATATAATCACGATAAAAGCACCTGTTGGGCCGCCAATTTGCACCCGGCTTCCGCCCAAAGCGGAAATTAAAAACCCGCCAATTATCGCTGTAATCAGCCCCCGCTCCGGCGAAACGCCTGAAGCGATACCAAAAGCAATGGCCAGCGGCAGCGCCACCACGCCCACAATAACGCCTGCAATTAAATCAGCAATAAATTGTTCGCGCGTGTAATTCCTAATCGTAGTAATTATCTTTGGATGAAACACTTGCTTTACAGATTTCACCCAGTTTTCCCTGATCATGGTTCTTCAATTATTAAAAGCTGCAAAGGTAAGGAGGACTTTGGATTGTTGTCCTCTAAAACCTGAAAATATTTAAGACCATGTCAACCAATGGCATAGCTTTCGTCAGCAAGGCCAAAATCCTGTTTCAAGCTGTAATTTCAGTTTTCAAAATTCTTGTGGTCTGGTTTTTGTTACCTTCGCTAAGTTTAAGCCAGAAAATCAATCCACATGAAATCAATACCCAAACAGTTCGGTACAATTTTAGCCATTATCTTATTGGCAATCAGCCATCAAAGTTTTTCGTCTGCTGCCGAAGCAGATTTTGAGAAAAAATGGAAGGCCATTGATCAGCTATTTCAAAAAGGGCTGCCCAAGTCGGCTGCTGAGAAAATAGAGGACATTCGGGCATTAGCCATCGCACAGCAAAACCAGCCGCAGCTGCTCAAAACGATTATTTATCAGTTTAAAGTTATTGAGCAAACCGAAGAAAATGCGCTTCCTGCTTCCATTGATTTTGCAAAAGCACAATTTAAACTGCTCGACACACCTACTAAGGCAGTATTGCATACGCTGATTGCAGAACTTTACAGCAGTTTTTACCAGCAAAACCGCTATCGACTGCTCGAAAGACAATACGAATCATCCGCTCCCGGAAATGATTTGATGCGCTGGAACCTCAAACAATTGCGTGATACCATCCAAAATCATTTTCAGAAATCACTGCCTGAACTGGCTTCTTTTGATACGATTCCACTCATAAAATATGCTGCGATTTTGAGTAATACTGAAAAGGAATCACTGGAATTACAGCCCACATTATTTGATTTCCTGGCACAAAGGAATATCCAATTTCACCTGACAGAAGACGCGGGAATCAATAAATCAATAGCTATTGATCAGAAGATTTTTGAGCAATTGTGGCTGCCTGCTTCGGATTTTGCCCTTGCAAAACTTCCATCAATTAATTCGGATAAACTACACGCCCTCAGGCTAATGCAACCTTTGTTGCGATCAAATTTGAGTCACCGCCATTACGAAGCTTACGTGTATAATGATATGAAGCGGTTTGAAACTGTTTATGCACTTTCAAATCAAGCTGATGCGGATAAAAAAATGTATGAGCAAGCTTTACAAAATTTACAGAATTATGCCGCTGCGATGCCGGTTTCCACAGAAATAACTGCTGTTAGGGCTTCCTTTTTGATGCAGCAGCAAAATAGCAAGTCACAGGATATCACTTTGTTAACGAATAATGAACAGGCTTTGGAATTGTGTGAAGCTGCGATTCAAAATTTCCCCGAGAGCAAAGGTGTAATCAAATGCAAACAGCTAAAAGCGGATATTTTAACCAAATCTCTACAGGTGGAAACACAGGCTGTCGTTCTGCCCAAACAGCCTATTCCGGCAAAATTGGAGTACAGAAATATTCAGCAGGCGTATTTCAGGCTGATAAAAATGAACTCAGACCAACTTGCTGAAATTCGAAAACAGCCAGAAGTATTACAACAAAATGCCAGCCTTAGCAAACTGCCTGCGCTAAAATCCTGGCATATTTCACTGCCTTTTGAATCGGACTATAACAACCACAGCAGCTTGATTGCACTTCCTGAATTAGATCGGGGTTTGTATGTATTGTTGGTTTCTTATCAGGAAGATTTTGCAGCACAAACAAGTGTTTTCGGAAGTTTTCAGGTAAGCAAATTGAGTTTTGTTCAGCACAAACAAGCCGGTCAAAATCGCTTTTATGTACGCGACAGAAATAGCGGAAAGCCTGTAAATAAGGCAACAGCAAACATCATGGTGCGCAATTATGATTATCAGTTGCGCGATTATGTTATTGAAAAAGTCTTTGCTACTGAAAGCGGAAAAGACGGCAGTTTTTCTGTTACAGAAAATGATGGAGTGCCTGCTAACAGGGCATTTTATGTGGAACTATTTCACAAAGGTGATACCTTATACAGTAGTGATTATTTCGATTTATACAAGCGTAAGTCAAACGATCGTAAGCAAACAAAATCCTGGTTTTTTACGGATAGATCTATTTACCGGCCAGGCCAAACGGTTTATTTCAAAGGCATTACACTTGAAAAACAAGACAAGGATTTTGAAATCGTGAGCGGGCAGCAAACAGAAGTTGAACTATTAGATGCCAACAGTCAAAAAGTGGGTGCTTTGCAGCTGACTACCAATGATTTTGGAAGTTTCGACGGGCAGTTTGCGCTTCCACTTTCCGGCCTCAATGGTCAATATCGTTTGCGCAACAGCCATGGTTCTACGTCTTTTGCTGTTGAGGCTTATAAGCGTCCTGAATTTGAGGTGTTGATAGAAGAACCTGAAAAGCAGTTTAAGTTGAATGAAACGGTTATTATTAATGGTGAAGCACGTGCTTTTGCTGGCTTTGCGCTGGACAGCGTTTGGGTTAATTATGTGGTTGAAAGAGCTGTTGATTTTCCGTATTGGCGCTATTGGTGGGGCATGCCGCCCTTTGGCGGACAGCCGGAAACCATCGCTTCGGGCAGTTTGCAAACCAATCAGGAAGGTAAATTCAAAATACCGGTTGACTTGCTTCCAAAACCTTCGGTGAAAGCACACGAACAACCGATTTTTAACTACACTATCCGTGTTGATGTGCGCGACAAGCAGGGCGAAACCCGCTCGGCACAGCTGCAATTGCGTGCCGGTTATCAGGCTTTGATGCTCACCACAAATCTGGAGAAATTGGTGAATCAGCAAAAAGCTGAAAAATATAAGCTTCATGCGCGCAACCTGCAAAGTAAAGCAGTGAAATCAACCGTTAAACGTAGTTTTTACCGCATGGATGCAGATAGCCGTTTTGAAACCAGTTTATGGAATTCTCTCGATCGGCAGTTGATTTCTGATGACAGCTTACGCATGCTTTTTCCATTGAAAAACTTTTACCCAAAACCCCTTGAAAAACAATCTAAAATATTGATTTACAGCGATGAAGTAAACGTTGATGGACAGTATTTGCTTTTTCCTGAAAATGTTAAAGCCTGGCAGGCTGGCAGTTATATGCTTGTTCTGGAAGCCGAGGACAGTTTTGGCGCTGCTGTGGAAAATAGTCAGCAATTCACGCTCTTTAATCCTGAATCAAAAAATGCTATTCCTGATCAGCTTTTTATAGCCACCTTATCCGCTGATACTGCGCAACCCGGCGAGGAAATTCAATTTGTGCTAAGCACAGATGCGCCTGATAGCAGGGTTTTGGTCGAAATCTGGTCTGGTGATACTTTACGATTTTCCGATTGGATCAAAGCCGATCGTAAAATGGTTCAACTGCCTTATAAGGTACAGGAAAGCGATCGCGGAAAGTTGAGTTTTCAGGCTGTGATGGTGCGTTTTAATGAAGTTTTTACTATAAATAAAGGCGTAAAAGTTCCTTTTGATAACCGCAAACTCAATATTGAACTGCTGAGCTTGCGCGATCAGTTGCAGCCCGGTGCTGACGAAAGCTGGGAGCTGATTATCCGTAATGCTAATAAGCAAGCCGTAAATGCTGAATTGTTGGCTGGAATGTATGATGCTTCACTCGATCAAATTAAAGCGCACAACTGGTATTTTGATTTGTTGCCGGCAGTCCGGCTTCAGCGCCCTTGGTCAGCAGATCAGGGATTTTTTGCCAGCGGAAGCAATGGGCTTTATCAGCCACGACCGCAAATGGATTATTGGCAGCCCGTTCCTTTGCCTGAAATTAACTTTTTTGGGTTGTATCTGTATTCGGGACGTCGTTTTAAAAATCAGGGTAATATTACTTATGGCGGTAGAGATGTTTCAATGAGCGTGGTGCTGGAATCAAAAGTAGATGGTGAGCAACCGCCTGTTACAGAACAAGAAGAAATTATAATGTTCGACGCTGAAAGCAATGTTGAAAGCACAGAAGAAAAGACTAATGGCGTACCGCCTTTGCGCACTAACTTCAGCGAAACAGCTTTCTTTTATCCACAACTCACCACTGATAAAGAAGGACTTATCCGCATTAAATTTACAACACCGGATGCGCTTACCCGCTGGAAGCTGATGCTGCTGGCACATGACAAAAACCTCCATTTCGGACAAAAAGAATATGCCTTCACAAGTAGCAAACCGCTGATGATCATGGGTAATTTGCCGCGTTTTTATTACGAAGGCGACACCGCATTTCTGATGGCACGAATAGTAAATACCGGTAATGAAATTATCACCGGAATTGCCCGTCTCGAATTATTCGATGCTATAAGCATGGAGCCTTTGCAGCTGTTAGCTGATGCGGTTCAGAAGCCTTTCGTGCAACTGAAGCCGGGTGAAAGTCGGGTAGTTAGTTGGCAGATTCAGCCACATGGTGATCACAACCTGATTGCTTTAAAATTTAGTGCTACAGCGGGACAGTTTACGGATGCTGAACAAAAAATACTGCCTGTTTTAAGCCGCAAAACGCTTGTTACTGAAACCAAAGTAATTACCGTGAAAGGTAATAGCAGTGCTGATTTTGTCCTTGAAAAACCGCAAAATCAGACTACTACCAAACAATTGGTACTTAACCTCAGCTGCAATCCGGTTTGGTATGCCATTCAAGCCTTGCCTTATCTGGCAGAAAACAAACGTGATAATGCCGATCAGGTTTTTTACAGGCTATATACCAATATGTTAGCTGCACATATTGCCCAACAAATTCCGCAATTGATGGCGACTATTGAGCAATGGAAAAACCAGAGTCCGGAAGCTTTCCTTTCGCAACTTGAAAAAGACAGCGAGCTGAAAAACATTGTCCTCAACGAAACACCTTGGGTACTCGATGCTAAAGATGAAGCCACCCAGAAAGCACAAATTGCCTTGCTTTTCGACCTGAATAAATTGCGCTATGAGCAACAGCAAAGTCTCCAAAAATTGAGGCAATTACAGCTCAATAATGGTGCTTGGCCCTGGTTTGAAGGCATGACAGAGAGTTATTTTATAACACGCACCATTTTGCAAGGTTTTGGTCAATTATTGCATTTAGGCTTGGATAACAAACAGTTAGATGCTGACAACCGACGAAGTATGGAGCTCATTTCGCGCAAGGCGAGAAGTTTTGTACAGGGAGAGCTTACCGCAGATTATACGAAACTGCGTGAAAAATCAAAGCTTGAGAGTTATACACTTAGCAGCACGCATTTATCAGCACTTTATGCGCTAAGCTTTTTTGAAGTAGTAGCTCCTGAGGGAGATGCGGACGATGCACAGCGATTTTTCCTAAAACATATTGGTAGTGATTGGCTTGATTTGAATCCCGGAATGCAAGCGATGGCAGCCTTGGTTTTGAATAGAAGTGGTCGCAAAGCAGATGCAGAAGCAATTTTGGCTTCGCTGCGCGAACGGGCTTTGGTGCAGGAAGATATGGGAATGTATTGGAAGCAAAATCGGGGATATTATTGGTATCAGGCGCCCGTTGAAAACCAAAGTATGTTGATTGCTGCTTTCGATGAAATTGCTGGAAATGATGCCGAAACTGACCAGATGCGTCAATGGCTGCTGTCGCAAAAACGCACCCAAAGCTGGGAAACTTCACGTGCTACAGCCGAAGCTATTTATGCTATTTTATTGCGTGGAACAGATTGGATAGCTAATCAGAAAGTGCCTACTGCGTCATTAAACGGTAATTCAATTTCATTCACCAATAGTGAAGCCGGGACTGGATTTGTCCAACAAGTTTGGCAGCAAAATGAGCTGAATGAAAATAGCTTAAACCTCGAAATTGAAAACCCTAACCCGCAGATGATTTGGGGTGGATTATTTCATCAATACGAAGCAGCGGCTGATGCTGTATCTGCTTCAGGTGGGCCATTGAAAGTAAGTCGAAAACTGTTTAAAGAAGTAGTTTCTGGAACGGAAATAAAGCGTGAGCCAATTAAAGAAAGAAGGCTGAAAGTTGGCGATTTGTTGGTTGTTCAGCTTTATGTGGAAAGCGATCGCGATATGGAATACATCCATTTGCGTGATCAACGGGCTGCTGGTTTAGAGCCTATTGAGCAGCTTTCGGGTTATCAATTTAAGGACGGGTTAGCTATGTATCAGGCTTCCGGCGACAGCGGCACAGACTTTTTCATCAATATGCTACCAAAAGGCAAGTATCTGTTAGAATATAAGTTAAGAGTAAGTCAGGTTGGTAGTTTCAATAATGGTTTTGCTACACTTCAGTCCTTTTATGCACCTGAGTTCTCCAGTCATTCGAAAGGAGAAAGGGTGAAGATAACTGAGTAGGGGCATGACAATGACTGAGTGAGATTTGCTTTTGTTTTAGCATTAAATTCTGGTTATTTTTTGTGCAGCGGATAGAAACTTCCTGTGTGCAAATAAAACTTGTTTCAGTTTTTGCCAGAATGTACTAGCTGTATTATCTTCTATGACTAGAAGTTTCATTCGATTGTGTTTACGGCAAAGTTAAATACGAAATAAGGTTTTCCGTTTAAAAATTATGTTATGCTTGCAATAGGCAATGAGGTCTGCCATTAACTGCCTGAAAAAGATGATGACATCTACCAAAAAGCACAAATAAAAAAATTGTGTTTATGGTAAAGTCATTTTTAATTGCCGGATTTAGAGGATTTTTGGGTTCAGGCGTCCGGTTTCTGATTTCCTGCTATATTCAAGCGTCATTCACATCCGCGTTTCCATGTGGAACGTTTATCGTTAATATTTTGGGCAGTTTGCTCATTAAGAGAAATACAATCCTGATTCTTCAACTTCTCTGTCTCCCTTTCGTGAATTAGCTACCAAAAGACTTTAAGGGCATTCTCTACTTTTCATCCTTCCACCCCCACAAATAGGGATTAATCATTACAATCCGTATTTTTGCTTTTATGAAAGTTTTAATAATAGAAGACGACCCTACGCTAAACAAAAATATCAAAGAAGCTTTGTCTGCCGAAGGTTGGAATGCTGAAAGTGTTTTTGACGGCTTATTGGCGGAAAGATTACTCAAAAAAGAAACTTTCGATTGCATCATCATGGACATTAACCTGCCTGGCAGAACGGGTTTTGATTTGTGCCGCAACTTAAGAACCTACAACACCCATACGCCTGTTTTAATACTCACTGCGTTTAGTGAGTTGGAAGACAAAATAAAAGGTTTTGATTGTGGTGCTGACGACTACCTGACGAAACCGTTTTTTATGCGGGAGTTGATTTTAAGGATAAATTCACTGGTAAAACGAAGCCGGCACAACAAAATGAATTCGCAGGTCAACGAAACAATAATCGCAGGCGACATCACCATTCACCCCTTACAAAAAAAGGTTTTCAGGCAAGGAAATGAAATTTCTCTGACGCCGAGGGAATACCAGGTTATAGTAAAACTCTGCAAAACTCCGGGAAATATTATTTCAAAAAACGAGCTGATTTCGGAAATCTGGGGTAGCTCTTTTGATGCGAACACCAATACCATTGAAGTTTACATCAATTTTTTAAGAAATAAAATCGACAGGCCTTTTGGCAAAAACAGCATTAAAACCAAAGTAGGTTATGGCTACTATTTTGAGACAGAATGAAAATCAGAAATAAAATACTCATTTATTTTTCTTCCACGGTCGTCATCCTTACAGCGATTTCTTTTACCGTTGTTTATCTGCTTTTCTCCGAATATCGTGAAGAAGAATTTCAGCAAAGACAAAAAGAAAAGGTACAGTTCACGGTTGAATTAATGACCGATTACATTGAAATGAGCGAAGATCTCAGCAGAATAATGGACGAACTCACTATCCACGATTTTTATGATGAAAAAGTGCTTGTATTCGACGGAGAAAAAGATTTAATCTTCTCCAGCGTCGATGATTTATTAATAGAAGGCTACAATCAGATTTTAAACAAGCTTTCTCCCACAAACCGATGGATTGAAACCAAAGAAGAAGATTATGACGTGATAGGAATATACCTGGAGCGCAACCAAAAAAGCTATTATGCCGTAAGCAAAGCCTATGACGCTTTCGGCTATTCCAAAATGTATTTTTTAAGGAATGTCTTAATCGGGATATTTGCAGGAATTTCGGTAATTGTTGTTTTTATCTCGCTGGGTCTTTCCAATAAAATTTCAAAACCAATAACCGCACTTGCTGAAAAGTTGAAGAAATTCGATATGAGCAGTGAGAATATTACTGAAATACAAACCGAAACTTCATCCTACGAATTAAAAAATCTAACCGAAAAGTTCAATGAACTGCTAAAACGAACCAACGAGGCTTTTTCATTCCAAAAGCACACCATTCACCATATTTCGCATGAATTGAAAACACCTATTGCCGTCTTGGTTTCAGAACTCGAAACGTTAAAAAACCATGCCAATATTGAAGAGATTAAAACGGTGCTCGACAGCCAGATAAATAAGGCGAAATCATTGGGAAGTATTATAAATGTATTGCTGGAGATTTCAAAAGTTGAATCCGGTCAGGAAATTCGAAAACAAAATATACGAATCGATGAATTGATTTTTGACATCATTCAGGAACTCAAAATTGTTTATCCTGATTTCAACTTCGAGCTCAACTATTTCCCGGATGAAATTGATGAACAGCGATTGAATTTGCAAGTTAATGAGGCACTTTTGAGGCAGGCGCTTAAAAACCTGATGACCAATTGTGTTGCCTACAGTAATAATTCAAAAGCTGCAATAAAACTGAACTGCTCATCCCCCGAAAAGTTAAACATTTCGCTCTCCAATTCAGGAAATCCCGTTTTAAAAGACGAAGAAAAATATTTATTCAATCATTTCTTCCGGGGCGAAAACAGCCGGGATAAAACAGGCTTCGGGCTGGGCCTGGTATTAACCAAAAGAATCATCAAACTAAATTCAGGAACTATCACTTACTCCAATCCCTCCGACGACCTGAATGTCTTTGAGCTGCAGTTCCTCTTAAGCTAAATTTTATCCGTTTTAAGGTTTTTTTAAGCTTGTTGACCCGACATTTGTCCACAATTATAAGGGCAGAAAGCAATCATGGATTTTATCAAGTACGGAAAACTCATTTTCATTTTACTTATTTTTTCGATTTCGACGAAGGCTCAGGATACCTTGAGTCTTAGTCGTGAGCAATGCGAAACAGTTTTCTTGAAGGAAAACCTTCTCCTCATCGCTGGACGTTTGGAGATATCGCAGGCAGAAGCCATGGTATTGCAAGCCAAATTGTGGCCCAACCCAACCCTTGCAATCGAAGAAGTCAATCTTTGGGCTACTCAAAAACAATTGGGTGTTTTTGGCGACGAATTGCAGGGTTTCAACGGAGGAAGCTTTGGTAAAAATCAGCAAATAGGTTTGACTGTTGAACAACTTATTATAACTGCCGGCAAACGAAAGAAAATGGTTGCTTTGGAAGAGATTACAGTAGATAAATCAAAACAGCTTTTTGAGGATTTATTGCGAAATCTGAAGATAGAATTTCGAAATCAACTCACTCATTTGCAGTATTTGCAGTTAATGAAGGACATTTATCAAAGCCAAACCGGTTCTGTGCGGCAACTCACCGAGGCGTACAAAAAACAGGTTTTGCAGGGCAATGTGCCAAAAGGCGAATACATCCGGCTGAAAGCGCTTGAACTGGAAATTGCAAAGAACATCAACGAAACAAACAAAGCGATAAATGAAGCACAAAAGGAACTAAAATTATTGATGCGTTTGCCTTATACAAGCCAATTGGAAATTACCGGTAAAGGCTACATTAAAAACACCTACGCCTTTGAATCACTTTCCATTAATGAGCTAATCAGCCAGGCAAAAGAGTTTCGTCCCGACTTTAAGCTTTCCCAATTGGAACAAAACTATTTTAACAAACTTCATGCTTACGAAAAAGCACAGCGAACACCTGATATTACCCTGAAAGGCGGATACGACAGAGGCGGAAACTTCATGTACAACTTCGTTGGTTTTGGCCTGGCAATGGACATTCCGGTGTTCAACCGAAATCAAGGAAATATCCGCTACGCCGAAATTGGAAAGGAGCACTCCAAAATCCTTATGCAAAATTCAGGTGCAAGCATAGAAAATGAAATCGTTTTGGCATTTCAGAATCTTGCCAATGCCACACAATTCCTGAATCAAATTGAAGACGGCTATGAAGAAACCCTCGACGAGCTTTTAACGGGCTACACAAAGAATTTCACAAACCGGCACATCAGTTTGTTGGAGTACCTTGATTTTTTAGATGCTTATCTTGAAAACAAAAAAATCATTCTCGAAGCCGCAAAAGAAGTAAACGAAAAAGCCGAGGAGCTGAATTACGCGGTAGGAAAAAACGTGATAAACTAAAAGAAATAGAATAATATACAATGAAGATAATAAGAGAACTACAATTGGCTGGTTTAACAACGCTAATGCTTTTCGGGTGTGGAAACAAGGATTCGGAAAATAAAAAATCAGAAAACACAGGATACTGTTTGGATGAAAAGTTTAAGCAAGAGCTGGTATTTGAACAACCTGTTTTGCAACAAGTAACAGAAGGAATTCCACTAACTGGTGTTGTAGAACCTAATCCTGACAAGGTAATTCATTTCGTAAGTCTTATCGGCGGAATAATTTCCAATACCAACTTTTCCTTAGGCGACAAGGTAATCAAAGGACAGGTTTTGGCAGAACTGCGAAGCATAGAATTAAGCAATCTGCAGGCAGAATTAAACAGCCTGGAATCACAGATAAAAGTTGCCGAAAGTAAATTACAATCTACACAATCCATGTTTGCTGACGGAATTTCATCGCAGAAGGAATTGTCGGAAGCACAAAGCGAACTGGATATCCTCAAATCTGAAAAATTAAAGATTGCTGCCAACCTTAACTTGTATAATGCCAGTACTGAAAAAGACGTATTTCAAATAAAAGCACCTACAACCGGAATTGTTACCGCAAAAACCATTTCAGCAGGAACTCAAATTTCTGCTGAGGGCGAATCCCTGTTTACAGTTTCCGATTTAAGTGAAGTGTGGATAATGGTGAATGTTTACGCATCAAACGTCCGGCACATACAAGAAGGAATGACAGTAAAAATCAAAACACTTTCTTATCCGGATGAAATTTTTGAAGGTAAGGTTGCTGCTATTACTCAGGTATATGACAACGAAGCCAGGGTATTGAAGGCAAGAGTGGTACTGTCCAATTCTGATTTGAAATTGAAACCAGGCATGTTGGTGGATGTAGTTGCATTAAAGCTTCAGAACATGGAAGCCGAAAGCATTTCTGCAAACGCTGTTGTTTTTGATGATAACCAGAGTTTTGTAATTGTCTATAAATCGGATTGTGAATTAGAAATTCGACGGGTTGAGATACTAGCCAGAGGAAACGGCACAATATTCATAAAAGAAGGCTTAGATGTGAACGAAAAAGTGGTGACAAAAAACCAACTTTTAATTTATGAGCAACTTAAAAACTTACAGAACTAAAACATTATGCAGAAATTTGTTCAAGGTATCGTTGCCTTTTCGCTAAAAAACTCAATTATCGTATTCTTTCTCACAGCTTTACTGTTGGTAGCTGGAATTGTCAGTTATTTTCAGATGCCCATTGAGGCATTCCCCGATGTTACCAACACCCGTGCAAGAATCATTACCCAGTGGCCCGGGAAAAGTGCTGAAGAGGTAGAAAAATTTGTGACCCTTCCCATTATGAAGGAAATGAACACCATTCCGAAAAAAACGGAAGTTCGGTCGATTTCTTTGTTTGGCTTATCGGTAATAACCATCATTTTTGAAGATAAAGTTGAAGATTTTTATGCTCAGCAATATGCCTCCAATCGTTTGCAGGGAGTTACTCTGCCAGCCGGAGCCAATGCTGAAATTGAGCCACCCTATGGCGCAACCGGTGAAATTTTTCGCTATGTGTTAAAAAGTAAACGCCCCATAAAAGAGCTCACAGCCATTCATGACTGGGTAATCGAAAGAGAGTTGGTTTCCGCACCTGGCGTGGCCGATGTGGTAAGTTTCGGTGGAGAAGAGAAAATTTATGAAATCAAAATCAACCCTACCGAATTAGCCAATTATGATTTGTCGCCTTTGGAAGTTTATGAAGCCGTTTCGAAAAGTAACATTAACGTTGGAGGTGATGTCATTGAAAAAGGAAGTCAGGCTTATGTAGTACGCGGTGTAGGTTTGCTTGAAAGTATTGAAGATATAGAAAACATCCTGATTGAAGTTAGAGGAACGACTCCTATTTTGGTGAAACACGTTGCCGAAGTACAGGTTTCAGCCAAGCCTCGATTGGGTATTGTTGGCTTGCAGGATGAAGATGACCTGGTGCAAGGCATTGTGGTGATGTTGCGCGGAGAAAATCCAAGTGAGGTAATTGCCCGATTAAAGGAGAAAATTGACGACCTCAACGATAGGATATTGCCTAAAGACGTGCGCATTGAACCTTTTATTGACCGCACAGAATTAGTTGATGCTACCGTTAATACAGTGACTAAAAATATAATTGAAGGTATTCTTTTAGTTTCAGTCATCGTCTTTATTTTTCTTTTTAACTGGCGCACCACGGTTATTGTCGCTTCCGTCATTCCGCTTTCTTTCTTGTTTGCCATAATCATGCTTCGCATACAAGGACTGCCAGCCAACCTGATTTCTGTGGGAGCAATAGATTTCGGTTTATTGTTAGAAGGAACTTTGGTTATTGTGGAAACGATATTTGTGGCTATGGAACGTAAAGCCAGAGAACTCGGTATGGAGCGTTTCAACCGCCTGGGAAAAATGGGATTGATAAAGAAAAGTGCTGGAAGTGTAGCCACCTACATCGTTTTTGCACAGATTATTTTAATTGTTGCTTTACTGCCTATCTTTTCCTTTCAAAAAGTAGAGGGGAAAATGTTCGCGCCATTAGCATTTACCTTAGGATACGCTTTAACTGGGTCACTTATTTTGAGTATTACCTATGTTCCGGTAATGTGCAAGTTAATGTTGAATAAAAACATCGTGGAGAAAGAAAATTTCATATCGCGTTTTTTCCGAAACAACCTTTTCAATCTATTTCTCTGGAGTAATCGAAGAAGAAGGATTACGGTGTATGGTTTTATCGGTATTCTTGTCATTTGCTCAGTAAGTTTTCTTTTTTATGGTTCAGAGTTTATCCCAAAACTAAACGAAGGGGCAATCTATGTAAGAGCCACACTTCCCAATAGTGTAAACCTTGATGAATCGCAACGGCTGGCTAAAGAAATGAAAACCAAACTACGCAATTTTGAAGAAGTGAAATTTGTGCTAAATCAGGTTGGTCGCCCCAATGACGGAACTGACCCCACAGGATTTTTCAACATTGAATTTCATATTCAACTTTATCCTGAAAAAGAATGGAAACGCCGGGTTAAAAAAGATGCACTGATTGAAGAAATGCGGCAGACTTTACAAACCTATCCCGGAATTGTATTCGGATTCAGCCAACCTATTCAGGACAACGTGGAGGAATATGTAGCAGGGGTAAAAAGTTCTTTGGTTATAAAAATATTCGGAGATGATTTATTTGAACTGGAAAAATATGCTGATCAGGTTGCAAACAGCATCCGAGATGTAGAAGGAATTGAAGATCTGAACGTTTACCGCAATATTGGGTTGCCGGAGCTGCGGATTAAACTAGACGAAAAAAGAATGGGGAAATATGGTGTAGCTATGACCGATGCACAGGCTGTAATTGAAATGGCCATTGGAGGCAGGGCAGCTACCACCTTCTACGAAAACGAGCGGATGTTTGATGTACGGCTTAGGTTTCAAAAAGAATACCGAGATAACCAAAATAAAATTGGGGAAATCCTTATTCCCACAATGACTGGAAAGAAAATTCCATTAAGGGAAATTTCAGACATAAACCTGATTACAGGACCAACTTTTATCTACCGCGAGGGCAGCAGCCGATACATCGCCGTTGGTTTTAGTATTGAAGGCCGGGATCTGGGCAGCACCATTGCCGAAGCCAAATCTAAAGTTGAAAAGCAGGTAAGCTTACCGCCGACTAACAAAATGGTGTGGGCCGGAGAATTTGAAAGCAAAGAGAGAGCCGGCAAACAGTTGGCCCTTATCGTTCCTGCTGTGCTTTTGCTGATTTTATTCTTGTTGTATTTTAATTTTGGAAATCTAAAAGACACCCTGATTGCTGCAAGCACCATTCCCTATGCCTTTATTGGAGGATTTATTTCCTTATGGGTAACGCAAACTATTTTTGGAATTTCTGCAGGAATTGGATTTATAATTCTGTTTGGAGTAAATACCATTAACAGCATCATACTTATAGCCGTTATGAAGGAGAATATGCGAAAAATGCCATTGCACGAGGCTATTTCTTATGGAGTTCGCACCCGCATCCGCCCCATAGTTATGATTGCCCTCATGGGTTCCATGGGATTATTTCCGGCGGCATTATCCACCGGAATGGGTTCTGAAATCCAAAAGCCATTAGCCATTATGATTGTAGGCGGCTTAATAATCTGCATGATTTTGGCATTAACCGTTCTTCCGCAGGTTTTCTATCTGGCCTATAGAAAAACGGAACATAAAAAACAAAAGCATCTCCATAGCAGAACGGGAATTTGATTCGAAAACAGTACATTTGACTCCATCAGAAAATTTTTGATTACTAAATCAAGAGGATACGCTGAAAATAATATTTTAACACAAAGTCACTAAGTCATAAAGATTCTGGAACGATTAAGTTATTAATAATAAACACTTTGTGTTTGTTTGTATCTCTGAGACTTAGTGTTGAATCTTTGTTTTTTACTTTTCGGAGTAGGTTCAGTCAACAAGTAAAAATGACAAAAGGATTCACTTTGACTATCGTCTTGTTCTTCTTATTCGGATAAGTAAAGTCCTAAACTTTTAAGGCAGAAGTAGCGCTTCGCAAAATCACTTCGGAAGAATAGTTAGCGCCAACAATCGACTGGAAAATGGTAGAGAAGCCGGCGACTGGAATGAGTGTATCCACAAAGGATGTCAGAGAGGTTGGTGCCGAATGGATGTCCTATCAAGCCATTGAACAACTACAAATTGCCTCATTTTTAGAGGGTCAGGGCAAGTGTTCGTAATATTTACGATGTGCTAAACTACAAATACGCCCCCTTCGTTAAACGAAAATCTGTAGTACACAAATCTGAACTCAACCACTGCCAATTCATTGATAAGCAAAAGGTTCTTTCGGGATAGCTTCAAGTTGGGTTAAGCGTTTATGGTTTTGTCATCTATAAGGTAGGACAAAAAAGCATCTTTATCGTTCAGCTATTCGTTGCTCTTAATTTTTAAACCCTTATTAACGATGTGTTAACCGTGGTTTAAGTCCTGTTAGCTCTCAGGACACACTCGCCTAAATTTGAACGTAAATATCACTCTTAGTCTCGGTTCATTCTGTTTATTGTTTTTGCAGATACCAGCTTATTGCATAGCCTCAAACTGCTGTAAAAACCGCAAATCATTTTCAAAAAACAGGCGTAAGTCGTTGATTTGATATTTCATCATGGTGATACGTTCGATGCCCATCCCAAAAGCAAATCCTGTATAAATTGTACTGTCTATTCCGCAGGAATCCAACACATTGGGATCGACCATACCACAGCCCAAAATCTCGACCCAGCCGCTGTATTTACAAATATTACAGCCTTTGCCGCCGCAAATATTACACGAAACATCCATTTCGGCAGAGGTTTCGGTAAACGGGAAATAGGACGGTCTGAAACGGATGCGGGTCTCTTTGCCAAAAAATTCCTGTGCAAAATAATAAAGGGTTTGTTTGAGATCGGCAAAGGAAACGTCTTTGTCAATGTACAAGCCTTCAATCTGGTGAAAAATACAATGTGCCCTGGCCGAAATGGCTTCATTGCGAAAAACCCGTCCGGGAGCAATTACACGCACCGGGAGCTTTCCCTGTTCCATCACGCGCACCTGCACGCTGCTGGTGTGTGTACGTAGCGCAATATCCGGGTTTTTATGGATAAAAAAGGTGTCCTGCATATCCCTGGCCGGATGCTCGGGCGGGAAGTTGAGGGCTGAAAAGTTATGGAAATCGTCTTCAATTTCCGGGCCTTCGCTAATCACAAATCCCAAGCGCTCAAAAATGCTGTTGATTTCTTTTCTGACGATAGAAATAGGATGACGCCCACCTCTAAAATGACCCGAAGGTAAGGTGGTGTCGAGCGTGGAGGTGGCAGCACCTATTTGGTTTTCAAAGCTTTCCTGTTTCTCTTTCAGAAAGTCCTGCGCCTTGGTTTTGAGTTCGTTGAGCAGTATTCCGATGGTTTTGCGTTCTTCGGGAGCTACCGATTTAAAATCGGCGAACAAGGCCGGGATAAGTCCTTTTTTGCTCAGGTATTTCAGCCTGAAATTCTCCAGCGACTCGGTGTTACTTACCTCAAAATGCTCCATTTCGTGAAGCAGCGCGTCAATTTTTTCCTTCATCTGTTTCTTTGGCTTTATTCCAGAATTTCTATTGTCATGCTTACCTCTTCTACTGGCACATCGCCACGTCCGGTTTGCACGCCGGCAATGGCATCAATCACTTCGAAGCCCGAAACTACTTCGCCAAACACGGTGTAAGCGCCATCCAAATGTGGCGTTCCGCCGAGGGTTGAATACAGCTGTTTTTGTTCGTCGGTATAGTTTACTTGGTTGCGTTGGCTCATCATTGTCAGTGTGTTAGCATCGTACTTTTGGCCTTGCACAATATAAAACTGCGATCCGCTGGAGCGGCGTTCGGGATTTACGTTATCACCCATTCTGGCCGCTGCCAAAGCACCTTTTTTATGGATATAATGGGGTAAAATTTCGGCTTCAATGGTGTAGCCGGGATCTTGTTTTCCATTGGCATTGCCCCCACCTTGAATCATAAAGTTACTGATAACCCGGTGGAAAGGAGAGCCATTGTACCAGCCCTGCTTGATCAGTTTGATAAAATTATCGCGGTGTTGTGGGGTGTCGTTGTACAATTTAGCGGTAATATCGCCTTTGGAGGTTTTGATAAGCACGAGTGTCTCTGTGTTTTGTTGAGCCGATAATCCCATCGCGGTAAAGAAAATCAGGAGGAGAAAAAGTTTTTTCATGGTGTTATTGTTTGCTGTAAATTTTACAAAAGATTTTTCAAGACGCAAAAATACAAAAAGCAACTGATAGCCGTATGGAATGATTTTTTGTTTGACTTTTAGGCTTTAGATTTCTGTGCTTCGGCAAAGCATTTGCGGCAAAGCGGCTCGTAACTATCTGTTTCGCCAAGCATTACAAGTTTTTCGCCAGCAATAATGCGGTGTGAATAATGCGCCAGGTTGCCACAGCGCATGCAGATGGCATGTACTTTTGTTACATATTCGGCACGGGCCATCAGCTCGGGAATGGGGCCAAAGGGCTTTCCTTGAAAATCCATGTCTAATCCGGCAACTATAACACGTATTCCATTGTTGGCGAGTTCGGTGCAAACTGAGGCCAGCGCGTTGTCAAAAAACTGCGCTTCATCAATGCCAATCACTTCCATATCAGCTGCATAAAATAAGATTTGACCGGCACTTTCTACCGGGATGGAACGGATGGCTTTGCTGTCGTGCGAAACAACATCTTCCTCGCTGTAGCGTTTGTCGATATGAGGTTTAAAAATCTCAACACGTTGTTTGGCAATGCGTGCACGGTTCAGGCGTCTGATCAATTCTTCAGTCTTGCCAGAAAACATAGAGCCACAAATGACTTCTATCCATCCTGTGCGTGATTTACTGTTGGTATCTTTTTCAAGAAACATGCCGGTTACTGTTGGGGTTCTTTGTAATTTTATGCCTTCAAAGCTGCAAAAATACCAATAAATTAATACGCATTAAGCAATGAACTTGTACAATCCACAACAAAATCAACTCAAAACGATCAAACTGCTGCTGGAACAGCTGTTGCACCAAACGGCGCGTTTGGAACAACAAGACCAGCCTTTGCGCAGGCTCGACCTGGATGTGATGCTCAAACGCACCCACTTACTTTACGAAACACTTTGCGATATCCCAGTGGGGCACGAAAGAGCTGAATTACAGGAAGAAAGGCAAGCCAACCGAATAAAACCAGCCGATGCAGATGTTGAAAAAATCAGTGTTCCCGAACCTCAACATGCAGAAATTGAAACTGAAAATGAAGTGGAAAAAACTTCTGAATCTAAGCCTATAGAGCTTGACCAAGAGCAAGTCAATAATGAACAAGCGGTTGAGCCAATACCAGAGCAACTTCCGGGACCTATTTTTGAGCCCGAGCCAAAGGCAGAGCAGCCACCAACACCGTCACAGGAAAAAAAGCTAAGCGAAACTCCTGCAGAAACTGAACCCAAAAAGGATGTGGAAAAACCCGTAAAAGCCAAAAATACGACTACACCACTCGATTTATTTGCTGAAGAAGCGCCACCAAGTATCGCAGATCATTTGCAGCAGCAATCGGATAAAAGTGTAGGAGATAGAATTAGCCGTCAACCGATTGAAGAAATCAGAACAGCCATTGGTATCAACGATAAGTTTTTGTTTATCAATGAGTTGTTTTCGGGAAACTTAGAAAACTACAATAAAATGCTCGATGAGCTAAATGAATTCAAGAGTTTTAACGGCGCAAGCACCTACCTGATCGAACTCAAGGTCGTAAATCAGTGGGACGGCAATTCGGCGGCCTGGCGCAAATTGGTCGGTTTAATTGAACGTAAATTTGATGTAAATCCTGAAGATCATGCGTTATAAAATATTTGTGCTGCTGGCTGGTCTGTGGATTTTTTCACCGCTTTACAGTCAGGATAAGAACTATGTGAAAGCGGTTGTAAAAAGTCTTACTGCTGCCGATATGCACGGGCGCGGTTATGTGAACAAAGGTGATTTTCGTGCGGCTGAATACTTATCCAAACAAATGAAAAAAGCTGGTCTTCAGTCATTTGGAAAAGATTATTTTCAACACTATGATTTTCCGGTGAATACTTTTCCGGGCAAAATGACTTGCGCGGTCGATGGCAAACAATTGCAAGCCGGCAGCGCGTTTGTGGTGCATCCGGCGACCAAAACCACCCAAAAAAGCTTTGAGCTGGTTTGGCTTCCCGATACGCTCACGCAGCTTAGTTCGGTTTATACTTTGGTAGATACCACACAACTCGCGGGCAAAATGTTGGTAGTTCCTGAAGCTTTGAAAAATGCTTACAAAAATGGCATTAAAGGCGTTCCGGCTTTGATGCAAACCGTTGAAAAGGCAATGTGGTGGCATGTTTCTGGCTCTGCCAATCCGAGTGATAAAGTGATACTGAAAGTGAAAAAATCCAGCATTCCAACCAATGCAAAAAGCTGCGATATTGATTTGGAAGCTGTTTTTAAACCCAAACATCAGGCGCGAAATGTGGTAGGTTATGTGCGTGGAACCGTCGTTCCTGATAGCTTTTTTGTTTTTGTAGCACATTATGATCATCTCGGCCAGATGGGCAAAAACGCCATTTATCCGGGTGCCAGCGACAATGCCAGCGGCACGGCCACCGTTTTGGATTTGGGCCGCTATTATGCCAAAAATCCTGAAAAAGCACATTACAGCATGGTGTTTATTTTGGTTTCGGGAGAAGAAGCCGGTTTATTGGGGTCACATTATTTTGCAGAAAACCCTTTATTCCCGCTTGATAAAGCCCGCTTTGTGCTGAACTTTGATATGGTTGGCACAGGCAGCGAAGGTTTGTCGGTAGTCAATGGAAAGGTCTTTCCTGAAATAGCGGAGATTATTGAAGACTTGAATGCGGAAAAACAGTATTTTACCGATATCCGCTTAGGCGGAGAATCGTGTAATAGCGACCATTGCCCCTTTTTCCAAAAAGGAGTTCCTGCCTTTTTCTTTTTTACGCGAGGCCAGGAAAACCAGGAATATCACACGATTACAGATACTCATGATAAGCTTCCGTTTACCAAATATGAATCGCTGTTTGGCATTGTTACCGACTTTGTGAAAGCGAGCGAAACCTCAAAATTTGATCGTTAATATGGAAACATTTTTAATCATTTTCACAGTGATTGTCGTAGTTGGATTTACGATTTTATCGTTCTATACTTCCATCAACGGAGGTGCAGAAAAATTTGAGCAATGGCTAAAAAATAAAAGTAAAGAAAACTTTTAACTCACTTTATGTCAAAACTTTATCTTGTTCCTACACCAATCGGCAACCTGGAAGATATCACGCTACGGGCCATTCGTATTTTAAAAGAAGAGGTGGCGCTGATTCTGGCCGAAGACACGCGCAAAACGGGCATTTTGCTGAAGCATTACAGCATCAGCAAACCCATGTCGGCATTTCATCAACACAATGAACATCAGCAGCTTGAGCGTTTGATTGACCGCTTGCACGCTGGCGAAGTTATGGCTTTGGTTACCGATGCCGGAACACCGGCTATTTCTGATCCCGGATTTTTACTTGTGAGAGCTTGCATTCAACACAATATCGAAGTGGAATGTTTGCCTGGAGCAACAGCTTTTGTGCCGGCTTTGGTCAATTCGGGTTTGCCCGCCGATCGCTTTGTTTTTGAAGGTTTTTTGCCGCACAAAAAAGGTCGGCAAACACGCATAAAAGCCATTTCGGAACAAAGTTATACCAGTATTTTGTATGAGTCGCCGCACCGCTTATTGAAAACCTTACAGCAATTTGCTGAAGAAGCCGGCGCCGATCGCAGAGCTGCCGTGGCCCGCGAACTGACAAAAATTTATGAAGAAACCGTCCGCGGAACGCTGGATGAATTGATTAAATATTATGAAGAAAAAGGCGTGAAAGGGGAGATTGTGATTGTGCTGGAGGGTAAGGCAGAAAAGTAAGCATTGTTGAGAAATTGTTAGGTTGTTATTTTTTAAATTATATTTTTTTACGCGTTTGTTGTGCGTCAGCTAAGAAAATCGAATCCACAGAAATAATTTGAATAATTGTTTCTAAATATGGAAACATTATTTATCTTTGTAAAGTTCAACAAGACAACATCAAATGAAATATTTTGAAACACGATTTTTGGAAGAAGCTAATAAGTTCATTGCGAGACTTGATTCAAAAACCGTCAAAAAAATTTTCTACAATATTGACCTTGCTGAACAGACGAATGACCAAAAACTTTTGAAAAAGCTTCAGAATGATATTTGGGAGTTTCGGACAAAATATGCAGGAATTCAAATCAGACTTTTGGCTTTTTGGGACAAGACTGATAATAAATTAACTTTGGTATTTGCAACTCACGGATTTATAAAAAGGTTGACAAAGTTCCGAAGAATGAAATTGACCGAGCAATAAGAATTAGAAAAGAATATTTCGACAACAAATAAAAAGTTAATTATATGGCAACTAAAGAAATTAAAAGTTATTCGCTTGCCGAAATGAAAGATAAATACATCGGTGAAGTTGGAACAACTGAACGTGACGAATATGAGTATGAACTTCGTATGGACGTTTTGGGCAAAATGATTAAAACAGCAAGAGTAGAGCGAAATTTAACTCAAGAAGAACTTGGAAAACTTGTAGGAGTTCAGAAGGCTCAAATTTCAAAACTTGAAAGGAGTGCTAACAGTGCTACAATTGACACCGTCATAAAAGTGTTCAAGGCCTTGAAAGCGGAAATCAATTTCAATGTTAAAATAGAAGATGTCTTTGTTAAACTGGCCTGACGGAGAAGAAATCCGAACGCACAATATGTATAAGCGTAATGTTGTCTAAGGTACTAAATTTGTGATAATTAAACATTAGGAAACATATCGGTAAAATTGAAATTGAAGTACTCCTATTTCTACATTGCGCTTATACTTGACTGTTCTAACGATTGCGATAATGGGAAATATGATTGTAGCCTGCTCTTGCTGGCGATGTGGGTGGCAGTCTCGTTTTTGGGACGAGACTGCATGATAATTCCACGAAGTCCCGCCCAAATGCGGGGCTTCGCGGAACGGGAACGGAAATGAAAGATAAATATATCGGTAAAGTTGGAACAACTGAACGTGACGAATAGGAGTATGAACTTCATAAGGAAATTTTGAGCAAAATGATCAAAACAACTAAACTCTTGAACTCGTAAACCCATGAACCCGTAAACCCATAAACTCTTGAACTCGTAAACCCATGAACCCGTAAACTCTTGAACTCATAAACCCCATGCAAAAATAACTGATATGGCCTATACCTACGATTATCCGCGCCCGATGGTAACTGTTGATTGTTTGATTTTTAACAAGCTTAAAGAACCTATCAAAATCCTGCTTATTCAACGCAAAAATCCACCTTTTGCCGGTTCATGGGCGCTGCCGGGCGGCTTTATAGAAATGGATGAAACGCTGATGGAATCGGCATTGCGTGAGCTGAAAGAAGAAACCGGTATCGTTCTGAGCAAATTAGAGCAAATTTATACTTTTGGCAATCCGGGTCGCGATCCACGCGGAAGAACGATTTCAGTAGCTTTTGCAGGTTTCGTTCCAAAAGAACTGCCTGCCGTGGCCGCTGACGATGCTGCCAAAGCCGATTGGTTTCCAATAGATCAATTGCCCGAACTGGCTTTTGACCATGCCGAAATTATACGCGTGGCCATCGAAAGCAAACTAAAATAGCAGCATATGTGTGGCAGGTTTCAACTATCAGTAAAAGGGAAAACAATCAGCGAACGCTTTAATGTAGAAGTATTCAACGAAAAGTACAAACCTTCCTACAACTGCGCTCCCGGACAGTTTTTGCCAGTGATTACTAATGTGCAGCCAAAGGAATTACAGCATTTTTTCTGGGGATTTTTGCCAGAATGGACAAATCCCGACAGTAAATTCAAGCCGCTTATCAACAGCAGGGCAGAGACAGTGGCGGATAAACCCACTTTCAAAAAAGCCTTTCAGCTGAGGCGTTGCCTTGTGCCGGCCAATGGTTTTTATGAGTGGAAAACCGATGCAGCCAAACAGCCTTACCGCATTTTTTTGAAATCGGAGAAGCTATTTGCCATGGCAGGTATCTGGAGTAGTAGCACGCAAGCCGATGGAACTATCCGCCATAGTTTCAGCATACTAACTACCGCGGCCAACAAGCTGATGCAGGATTTGCACCACCGCATGCCGCTGATTTTGAAACCCGATGAAGAACAAATCTGGTTGTTTGAACAAGATACTTCGAAGCTAAAAATGCTGTTGAAACCACCTTCTGATGAGGAGTTAGAGAAAGTGCCGGTTTCCAGTCGAATCAATGCTGTGAAAAATAACGATGCCAGCCTTATCCTGCCGCAGGAGGTGCAGCGGGATTTGTTTAGTGATGTTTAATCTTTGCAAGAAAAGGTCAAATACTAGACGTTTTCTTTTTGACACTTTTTAAAAGATCAACTTATTGTCAGGTTAACTTTTTTTCCAAATCCAATTTCTACGAGTCGGTATAAAGTTGATAATTGAATATCACTGTGGCCATTCTCTATGCGTGAGATAAAACTTTTTCGCGTACCAGTCTTATTAGCAAGGTCTTGCTGAGTCATTTTCGCCTCTTTTCTGGCATCTTTTAGAATTTCACCAATTGCAAAAGCTTTCGCCTTTATCTCAAATTCAGTTCGTTTTTCAGAGCCGATCATACCGTATCTTTTGTCGAGATGCTCATTATAAGATGTAATATTTTTCATTGAATCTGCTGATTTCTAATTGTGTAACACAGCTAACAAATAATGGAACAAAATCAAGTCCAACTAAAATAATCTGTGTTTAATTGTCATATAAATTTTTATTCAGCCAGTTCTTTATTTGTGTTTCTCTTTGTCGAAGTTTTTTTTCTTTTGTTTTTTCTTTTGCCTTTTATTTTTTTAATGAGTTCACTAATCTCTTTTCTTTCCTTGTCTGTTAACGGAGGACTTTTAATAATAAAGTCTATTCCTTCAGGTTCTTTTATATGTGCCATATTATTGCGTTTTAAAATATTTTTCAACAAGTCTTTTTGCTGATATTGTGTCAATAATCATTCTCTGATTTTTAAAATGAAATGCTCCTAAAGTCTTTTCATAATGTTCAATAAGTTGAGTTTTGGCAGTAAATGCTACAAATCCCTCAAATCCTTTTTGAAACGATACTTTACATGAGTAGGCAACTAAGTTCCCGGCAACCCCTTCATAAAGTTTGTTCTGCCCTATATTAAATGGAGCACTCTCCAACAAATCCATAAAAACATGGTCTTGTTCAATAGTAATACTTAAAAGCCCTTGAATAATATCTGGGTTGTTTACAATCGTTAATTTGTATTGTTCTGTTATTTCATTTTTATATTCTGATCTCCAATTAAAATTCCATCCTTTTTTCTTTGTAATATTTCTTAAATCACTTTTTGTTAATACGGACACTTCTGTTGCAAAACTATCTCCTGAAATTGTATTCAGTATCGAGTTAGTTAGCCGGTCAATTACGAAGTCTTGTTCTATGATTTTTTTAATATCCATAAGTTACAAATATACGAGATTTTCATGATACTTTGATCGTTATCTCTGGTATTTGTACTTTTCTCAAACTGACACCAACAATCCTACATCACCAACAAATTACATCCGCGAATTTGCGACTGGTCATAGCGGCCCAAAACCTCGAAGCTGCCATCGGTTCGGCTGCGGCCAATATCCTGCACGGCAATAAAAGCACAGCTGTAAATATTGGCCAGGTCGATGATGTTGATGCCGCCGCTTTGTCCGGCTTTGGCCAACGAAAGCGGATCGTTCATTTCGCGGATGAGGATACGCATCCAGGGCGGACAACGGAAAATGCCATCACCAAAAGAATAAGCCTGCGAAAGCAGTTCCGTCATGCCATATTCTGAATGGATTTTTTGCACGCCAAAGCCAGTGCTGAGTTGCGCGTGCACCTCTTCGCGGATCATTTCTTTGCGCTGGCCTTTCATGCCGCCGGTTTCCATGATGATAAGCTCTGGAAAGTCCGTTGGAAACTGTTCTGCCAAATCGAGCAAAGCATAGGTTACGCCCAGCAAAAGCGTTTTTTGTCCTTCCGCTTTCAGTTTCACGAGTTTTTGTTGCAAACCAGCCAAATCATGCAGGTAAAAACCGCTGTCAGTATGCGCCGAAGCCCTGATAAGCGAATCGGCCATAAAAACCAGCGACGAGCCTTGCCGTTCCAGGTAAGAAGGCAAAAGTGCCAGCACACAATATTCGCGGATATCACCATAGAAATATTGAAAAGCTTTTTCAAAACTTTCCTGGTAAATGGCAGGTTCCGGCACTTCGTGAAAACTGGTGGATGCGCCGGTAGTTCCAGAGCTGCTGAACACCAGCTTGGCCTTTTCAGATCTGGAGCTCACGCGATGTGTTCTGAAAAAATCTACCGGCAGAAAAGGAATTTGTTCCAGCGTTTTTACGGTATCAGGAGAGATAGCAAGCTGTTTGCAAAATTTACCATAAACCGGAACTTGCGCATACTGATACCGAAACAGTTCAAGTGCAAGCTGCTCAAAATCTGCTGATTGCTCTAACTGAAAAACCTTATTTGCTATCGTCTGGATATTCATCTGGTATTAAAACAGAAATGTGTATTTTTACCCTTTCAAAGTTTTGAAAAGACATGGCAAAATTAGGATTTATCCGCGTACTGATTGTTTTTTTGTTGCTGACAGCATCCTGTCGCAAGCTGGAGGAGTATCCCATCGTGCCTGAAATTAGTTTTGATGGTTTTGTTTTGTTGCAAAATCAGGAAACGGGAGCCGTAGATAAAGGCCTTTTGCAAATTGGCTACCGCGATGGCGACGGCGATATCGGGCTGGATCAGGGCGATACAACTTTTCCGTTTCAGCAGTCCGGAGACTATTATTATAATTTGATTATTCGGTATTTCGAGCAACAAAATGGTGAGTTTGTAGAGCTGCCGTTGATAAGTTGGAACGAACTCCAACAGCGCTATGATACGGCAACATTTAGTGCCAGAATTCCGCCGCTGATACCCAAAGACGAAACCAAAGCCATCAAAGGCGTTATTGAAGATGAGCTGTTTATCAATAATCCACTTTCTGATTTTGACACCATCATGTTCAAGGTGCAGCTTATTGACCGGGCATTAAATAAAAGCAATGAAGTGAGCAGTCCGCCGATTGTTAGGCCGGGGCTGTGAGGAAGGGAATTTAATCTATACTGTAAATTACCAATTCATCAACATTGCTTTTAATTGAGATAAAAACTATTTATAGCCTGAACGGTTCATTGGTAAAAGCTGAAAACCTACAAAACAATCAACAGGAAATTAATATCAGCAAGCTAAACGCCGGAATATATATCGTCGAAATCGAATCGGAAAACGTTAGCAGAAGGCAAAAATTGGTGATTCAGCGATTAGATTTATTCATTAACGCTTGACGATTGGCGTTTCGGTATTAAACTGATTATCTTTTTAAACCACTAAACGCTTTAACCTATGAGTACATATTGAGCTTCGCCATATAATCACTGAGCATCTTTCACAAATTGATGATGCTTCCCTCTTAAATGCGATAAAGACAAGCGTTGAATCCAAAATTTCAAGTGGGACATACGAATTGAGTGAATTTCAAATTGACAGAATAAACTCCGCCAGAAATGATTTAAAAAACGGTCAGCTTATTTCGCATGATGAACTTCAAAATGAAACTAGTCAATGCTTAGAAGAAAAATAAAATGGTTTAATAATGCTTCTTGCTTTCTAAACAGAAAGAAATAGATCGAAGACTTATAGCATAAAACTGAACCAGGTGATCAATAAAAGTATTCAACAAATAGCCAGGAATCCAAGTTTGGGCCTAAAAACTGATTTTGATTCCGTTAGATCATTAATAACCAGTGATTATCAAATAATTTATGAAGTATTTGAACAACTAATTTTGGTTATAATGATTTGGGATTGCAGAAGAAATCCGGATGATAAAAAAATCGGTAAAAGAATAGCAGGATAAACCAATTTTTATGTAAAAGCTTGCCAAGGGCAGGAATCAATAATTACTACGCGTAGTTCAAATAGACTATCTTTTCCATTTTTCCACAAGCTTAACAGCAGCAACCTACTTTCAAAGCTCATCCCAAAGGGGAAGTAGTCATTGGCCTGCTCTACTTGTGGCTTGCCGTCAGTATCGGGATATATCACAGAGCGGACATTGCCAAGGTGATCTGTGAGGTAATAATAAAAGCTAGCATCCCCATTCTCATCCAAACTCACATAGCCATCTGCATGGCTGATGCGGCTGGGCTGGTGGTGGCTGAGCATAAGCTCGTCGAAGTAGCTTTTGTTCAGGGTTATTTTAGCGGTGGCTTTCGTAACTTTCATCTTTGCGAAGGTAATGATTTTCCGGTTTTGCTGTTTGCGCTATCTAGCAAATATTATTTTAATCGGTTGTTTTATCGGTTAGCAGCTGCATAGTTTTTTCTGTGCGTTCTTGTGTGGATCATAGGACTTAAGTTTTGAACACGAAATGGCGACTTATTTTTTTTCATGCAATATGCTTGTGGCCGATGGGTTACATAAGTTTTAGTGGTTTACGACCTGCTTGACCTGATATTCAGATTAATAAATACGAGATTTTACATAATAGTTAATAACAACATTTGAGTCTCTGTTAAACTTCAATACGACAATATAAGCTCTTAGTTTTTTGTTTATTAAAAATAACTCAATATATAGATTTCCTTTGTATTCAACTTTGTTAAACAAGTTTAAAGTATAAATCGATTTATTGAATTTATTAAAAATTCTATTGGTTGATTTAAAACACTTTTTGCCAATCTTTACTTCTGCATAATTATAAGCATTAAATAACTTGTCTAAGCTATCAAGAGTTGTTTTATTAGGAATACTATCTTTCATGATGTTTATCTCCCCAATACAATCAGATATATTTATAACACTACTTGGAATACCTTTAGATTTTCCACTAAAACGCACATTAGATATCGCCATACTAGGAATTATACTATTAAGATTTTCACAAAAATAATCTATTGCTTTTTCTTCAAACTTATCAATCTGGTTTTCTTGAGATAATAAGCGGTCATTAAAAGAAGTATAGAAAACCAAAACCAAAAATAGCTTAATTAAAATCTTTCTTTTCCCAATTTTTGTTCCTTTGAATTTTACCATTATTAAAACCATTAGGTGCTTTCCCATTTGTAGTTGTATTTTTTAATTTGGCATTAGGACTTTCGCCACTTCTATTTGTTTCTTTAATTCCAGAATGCTTTAGTGTCTCATTAACACTTTCGGCCTTAAGTTTCTTGCCACCAGTCTTAGCCATTAACCCAGAAGTATGTCCCATTCCTAAGTTATGTCCTATTTCATGAGAAGTCTTTTGGACACTTTCTTTTTGGGATTCTGGCATTAAAATGCTAACCCCGTCAGAAATCCCACCGACAGTAACATCATTCCCATCTTCAGTTCTTGCTCTGTCAGTAAAAACTTTTGAATCATCAGGTGCTACACTTATCATATTATCAGCACTTGCTTCATTACTTTCATCATTAACACTTAATTTAAAATTTACTGAATAGGGAATCGCATCATCACCACTCCCTACAACATAATTAAACTTTCCACTTTGTGCATTCCATGTATCTGCAGAACCTTGAATTGTATTATCATTACCTGAAAATGTTATAAAGTTAGCTTGGACAGTAATGCTTTGTTGGTCGTGGTCAATTACAATATCCCAATCCATACCATCTGGATCAATTCTTTTAATCGGATTACTTCCAACATAATTATAGGGAGACCAATCAACATATTTATCGGCCAATGGATCTAAAGTATGCCACCTCCCCAACTGCGCATCATAAAACCGCGCCCCATAATCCAGCCACTTCCCCGGCATCTCTTGTTCCTCCTTGCCATTGTATTTGAAATTATTGTTGCCACTGCCGCTTTTAGTGAGCAAAGGCAGCCTACTTTCAAAGCTCATCCCAAAGGGGAAATAGTCGTTGGCCTGCTCCACCCGTGGCTTGCCGTCAGCATCGGGTGTGATAACGGAACGGACGTTACCAAGGTGATCCGTAAGATAATAGTAGAAAGTAGCCTCTCCATTCTCATCCAAACTCACATAGCCATCCGCATGGCTGATGCGGCTGGGCTGGCTGGTTTTCGTGAGTCGCCAGTCATGGTTATAGTCGTATTTAAAACTGTAGCCTACCAGGCTATTGCCTTTTGTATCTAATAACTCTTTATTGGTTTGCAGTACCATGCCTTCAAAGTTATACACATTTCCGGTAAACCAAAGTGTTTCTTCGTTATTGTTTTGGAGCAGGGTTTGGACCAGCCTGTACTTTTCGTCGTAATAATATACTTCAAGGAGCTTGTTATGCTCAAAATCTGTGCTGATGCGCATGGCTGTCATTTGTCATTGCAATTATCGTCCTGAGAAAAAACACAACACTTGAAAACGGTTCGATTCTGGTGTATTTTTGCATCAAAGCTAAAACTATGGCACGACAAAGTAAGTCTTTAAGCAAACCTAATGATGAATGCTTAAAAGCAAAAGTGGACAAGGAAGAATACACCAGCAAAAGTGAGCTTGTTAATGATTTGATTAGACAGGCCAGAAACCAACAAGTGCAAATTGACTGGCTTAGCGCTAAATTAGATAAATCTGAAAGCAGTGGATTTACGGATGATTCTAAAGAACAAATTTTAGTGCAATCGAAGGCTTTACTTCATGGCTAAGGCTTTGTTTCAAAATTAATACTGTCCGGTAAACATTTTTGTTCGAAAGGAGATTCATCGCTTCACTTCGTTACGCTCTGAATGACAGGATATTAATTTTTAATTGAGGCTGGTTTGGGGGCTTGGAGGAAGCTTTGCTTCCTCCAAGCCCCCAAACCAGCCAATAAATCGCAAACTACTGTCATTCAGAGCGAAGCGATGAATCTCCTATTTTTTTACCGGACAATAGTGTTTCAAAATACAGAATAAGTAATGAGGCGTGTATTGCACCATCCATTATCATGGGATTTTATCGGCCTGATATTGTGTAAAACATAGAATTTTTTCGTATATTGTCTGCTTAATTTATGTTATGAAATATCTATATGTTTTATTCGCGTTTTTAATTCTCCCCTGGTCAACGCAAGCACAGGATTATAAGCAAGAAAGGGAGAAAATGGTGAGCGAGCAGATAGCCAGAAGAGGCATTAAGCATGTTCAAACGCTTGATGCAATGAGAAAAGTTGAGCGACATTTATTCGTGCCTCCCGGGAATACCCGGATGGCTTATGCTGATAGCCCCTTGGCAATAGGCTATGGTCAGACTATTTCGCAGCCTTATATTGTGGCCTATATGACACAGATTATAGAACCAAAATCAACGCATAAAATTTTGGAAATCGGTACAGGCTCAGGTTATCAGGCTGCTGTTTTAGCTGAGATTGTTGACAAGGTATATACCATCGAGATTGTTCCTGAACTCGGGGAAACAGCCACTGACAGGCTCCGAAAACTTGGTTATGATAACGTAGAAGTCATTAAAGCTGATGGATATAATGGCCTGGAAGAACACGCTCCTTTCGATGCTATCGTTGTAACAGCGGCGTCTGAGCATATTCCTCCTTCTCTCATTCAGCAATTAAAGGAAGGAGGCAAGATGATTATCCCTGTTGGTTCACCTTTTCTTGTTCAGACACTTATGCTGGTTGAGAAAAAGAAAGGGAAGCTATCTACATCGAGCCTGATGCCGGTTAGATTCGTGCCATTCACGAGAAGCCGCGAGTAGTAAAGTTGAAAGCATAAGAAATGAATTCCTGCATTATTCAAGCGTTTAGTTTAATGCAGATACGAGGCGTCGCACTTCGCAGATATAGTAGCCTATTTCAAGGAGTTCGCAACCTGCCTGCAGCAGGCAGGCCTGCCTGCAGCAGGCAGGCCTGCCTGCTGCAGGCAGGCGATGTAGATGCGTTAAAATAAACGCTCTCGTAAAAAAATGATTTTTATAATTTATTCACAAAATGCTAAAAACTAATATTCCAAATCTTAAATCATTTTTTTATGAATAATGCAGGGAATAGAAGGATTTACCTCTCACTCGGGCTGCTTTCCGCATCACTAATAGCCTTTCAGTTGGCGTTGATGCAGTTGATTTCTGCCGTGCAATGGAATCATTTTGCCTATATGGTAATTTCGATTGCTTTGCTGGGATTCGGTGCCAGCGGTACGCTTCTCGCGCTGTCAAGGAAGTGGTTTGAACGACACGCTGACTTTGCCTTGTGTTCACTGATGCTCCTCACAGGAGTTTCGATGAGCGGTATTATCCTGTTTTCATCGGCACTTTTCGGGAAATTCGATACCTACCTGATTTTCGTTGATTTCTCCAACGTTAAATATCTATTTCTCTCCTATCTTTCTTTTTTTATCCCCTTCTTTTTTGGAGCACTTGCCATCGGGCTGATTTACATCCGATACGTTAGCCGTATTGGAACCATGTATTTCGCTGATTTACTTGGTTCAGGCCTTGGAGGAATTTTCCTGCTGGGATTACTCTGGGTGCTTTATCCGGTGCAGCTGCCTGCGGCAGTGGCTGTCCTTCCAATTGTCGCCGGGATACTTATCATCCCTAAAGCATGGTTCGGAAGATTGATAATTCCATCCCTGCTGCTTCTTTTCTTGCCGCTTTACCTGGTTATTTTCCCTTCAGAACTTCCGGTTTCGGAATTTAAAAGTATCTCGAAGGCGTTGAATATGCCCGGGAGTGAGGTTTACATGGAAAGAAAGAGTCCTTACGGGCATATTCAAGTCATGGCCTGTCCTTCATTACGTTATGCCCCCGGTTTAAGCCTTTCTTTCAAGGAGGAAATTCCTGTTGGCGATGTTTTATATGTCAACGGGAATTGGTTTGGGCCTCTTGCCGGTAGAACTGAGCATGACGAAAGCCATTTCCTCGATTATACCACCCATAACTTGCCTTACGTGATTTCTGAGTCTGGCAGCGTCCTTATTTTGGATGGAGGAACGGGTTTATATGCTGGCCATGCGCTTTGGAATAGAGCTTCAAAAGTTACTTATGTAGAAGAAAACAAAAAGGTATTGGGTTTACTCGGGAATGACCTGGCTTTTCAGATTGATTCACTGTTTTCAGATCCAAGGCTTAGCGCGATAGGTTTGCATTCGCGAAGTTTTCTGCTGGCAGATACTTCCCGGTATGATCTTATAGTTTTGCCACCAATAGAAAGTTTCGGGGGCAGCTCCGGGATTAATGCGCTTGAGGAGCAGTACATATTAACGCTGGATGCCATGAGCGATATCTGGGATCATCTGAGCGATAAAGGTATGATTGAAATTACCTCCTGGATGGATTATCCTGTACGTAATCCGCTGAAAATCCTGGCTACGCTCGTTGAAACGCTTGAGCAGAAAGGCTATATGGAGATTGACCAACACCTGATAGCGATTCGAAGCTGGGGGACAATCAGTTTCGTGCTAAAAAAAACACCATTCACCCCTGATGAGGTATCAAGCGTAAGAGATTTTTGCGAACTCATGTATTTCGATCCGGTTTTATTGCCGGGAATTACCGCTGCTGAAAGATCGGTTTACAATCATCTGGAGGACAGTAGTTTTTTTAGTTCTGTTGATCATATAGTTTCCCCGGAAAGAGATTCCTTTTATAAAAATTACGATTTTAATATTAGACCTGCTACCGATAGCAAACCCTATTTTTCTCAATTTCTTAAGCTTGACCGATTAAGCAAATTGCATAATTTATTCGGGCAAGGGGCTGTCCCTTTTCTTGAAATAGGTTACTTCATTACACTGCTTACTTTTGTCCAGATATCCCTATTCGCTTTTTTCCTGATAATTTTACCCCTGTTTTTCACCAGGTGGAAAGGGAAGGGGAAAGTTTATACCCTATTGCATTTCAGCGGGATAGGGATAGGGTTTATGTTCGTGGAGATTATTTTTATTCAGCAATTCATTCTTTATTTTGGCAATCCTGTTAGCGCTGCCTCTGCCGTTTTAAGCGGGATGTTAATATCCTCGGGTGTTGGGAGTTTGGTGTCATCAAGGTTTAAAAAAAGCAACAGGAACATTACGGGAATCCTTTTCCTGGTAATCCTTTTTATAGTATTCTACGCGTTTATGCTTACTCCTGCCTTAAGGACCTCGATTAACTTGCCTTTTTTCCTGAAAATTCTTTTTTCCATACTTCTCATTTCACCGCTTGCATTTTTCATGGGCATGCCCTTCCCAATCGGGTTAAAATACCTCGACGGGCAAAACAACACCCTTATCCCCTGGGCATGGGGCATCAACGGGTGCTTCTCTGTGATAAGCACGGTTTTGGCAAGCATTATTGCTGTTGAAGCAGGTTTTTTTTGGGTTATGCTACTTGCCGGTTTGGCTTATGGGTTCGCACTAATGGCAAATATTTTCAGATAAGGTGGATGCTGGCGTGGATTTGAGAAGGATTTACCTGCATTAAACTTTATTGGAAAGCCATCTGCCGCGAATGTTGACTTTTGAACGTCCGACAGGACTTCAAAACGTCAAATTACAAAATCGAAAATCATTATTCTGATAACTTGATATAGTGAGGACTATGGCACGGATTATACTTCGGCAGTCCTGTCTGACACAACAGGCAGGCTCACTTCGGCATGGTTCGATATCAGCCTTATATAAAACTCATTTACTTCCTGACGCTTTTTTATATTTTCCGGCGGGTTCATTTGCCATCAGCTTAATGTTGTTAAACAACACTTCATGCTGTGCTTCAATATTTTGGCGAAAACTTTCGGGCAGCCTTGCCCAGACAAACAATTGCACCAGGATGGGAATATTGCTGTATTTGATTTTTTCGCTTAGCTCCATGTAAATGTCAGCAGGTAATTTATCAAGGCTTTGGGAGCGAACAACCAAGTCCAAATCGCTGCCCTCGTGCGCGCTTCCGCTTACACGGCTGCCATAAGCCCATACTTCTATAGGAAAATCTATTGATGAAAATATTTCCAGCAAGCTATTTCTGTCTTTAGTCCTCAGCAACATTGTTTTGTTCTTTAATGATTTTAGCTAAATCAGTAGCATCCAAAGTAAGTGGTATCTATTTTCATAGTTCAAATCCTGGCTTCTTCAAATTTACATTTTCTACTGATAGGTCAAATATACTTGATTTTTTTAACAGAGGCGGATTTGCCAGCCTCAAAAACCAATATTCACGATTCACAAAAAACAAAAAAGCCCAGTCGATAGAAAAGGGTTTTTTCCGTTTCGGCTATTTATGTATTTTTGCTCTGCAAACAGAATCACACGAATAAGCATGTCTCTCCAAATTATAACAGCAGCCTGAATGTTGAAAACAAATTTTTACCGCTTCGCTTCGCTTTTCTTATTTTTAAACCTGATAACGCTATGCCTTTCGGCACAGGAAACAATGTCAGCAGGTTACGTTGTGAAGGCCGGTGATACCCTTACAGGTCAGTTAATCGAACAGGAACGGGACAAGGAACAGTTGCGTTGTCTTTTTATTGATTCCAATGGCAACAAACAGGAATATGGACCGGAAACTATTTCTGCCTGGGCTGTTGAAAATGGAAGGCATTACCGCGCTGTACCCGTGTTGGAACAAGGGATAAGCCAAAAGCGTTTTGCGCAAGTTTTGCTTGATGGCTTCGCTGACTTGCTGCTATTTGTTGACAATGACGGCGTAAACCGTTTTTTGTTTTCTGACAGCCTGGGTGTCATCCAGGAAGTGAACGACCCCAAAGCGCCAAACGATAGCGGCAAGGCGAAAGGCAGGCTGATTTTCCTGCTGGGAAACGAGGATAACATCAGGAAAGTGGTTTATAAACAGCCTTTCACGAAAGATGGTGTGCTTAAAATGATCGAAGCCTATAACCAACAAAATCAGGCTGGAAATCCGGGTAATCGCTTTGAAGACAAAGAGCGGGGAATGACATTGAACTTCAGTATTCATGCAGGTTACAGCTTATCTAAAATTCAATTTCCTGAAACAAAGCACAATAACCTTGGCAGTCAATACGGCTATTCATCCGCGCCGGTATTTGCTGTTGCAGCCGACCTGTCATTCGCCGGCCTATCAAAACAATTTGGGTTAAGGCTCGGGCTTAATTATCAAACACATCAATACAGCAACGCGGAAACCAGGATCGAATTAAGTAGCATTCGCCTGCCGCTTCATCTTGTTTTCCGGCCTTTAAAAAAGTCCAATTCGCTACAGCTTTTTGCTGGTGTGTTTGGCGACAAAAAGCTTTCCATAGCGCAAGAAGGAGTCTTTCTGGCCGAACCATATAAATCTTTGGTGATTACGCCGGAAAGACTTATTGAATTTCCTGAAAAAAGTCTTGGATACGGTCTGAGCGTTGGAATCGACTACCTTTTCCCGCTTGGAAAAAAGCAAAAACTGATGGTTTCGGCCAGTTACGCCCTAGCGTGGAGCAATATGACTTTCAGGTATTACGCCAGCTTTAAAGATTTTAATATACACGAGTTAAACTTCAAAAGTAATTTGGCAGTCCGGCAATACACAAGCGAGGATGCCAAATACACTACCTGGGCATCGACTACCATCAATCACCAAGTCTCATATATTGATTTTAAGCTTGGGTTTTTGTTTTAAGGTAAGATGGTTTATTTATTCTTATCTACTGATGCACAGTACATTTGAGTCAATTTGTTTATTTCAAAATAAAGTAAAAGGCCGTCTCAAATAGCATTTGAAACGGCCTCTTTTTTAGGACGATTTGTAGCCGGTGCTATTTGGTGTTCAATTTATACGCTACTCGAATACCTCATCAACATGATGCTTTATAAACTTACTTCCAGCTAAATACATACCTTCTGCATATTTTTGACCATTTGGCTCTAACCATTTGGTTTTTTCACTATAATTATCGCCTCTAATGATAACTATTGGATTTTGATAAGTGGCTCTTGCCTGTGTTTGGGTGGAGAAAGCCACAACTTTTTCTTTTTTAAGTACGCCTTCAATCTCTAAATCAGATTTCATATAGCCAAGATATTGGGCTTCGGCGCTGCCGCCAATTTTTAATTTGCCGCGTGTAAAATTAACATTGCTGCTAAGCGCCACGGATTGCTTCGATTTATCTACTAAACTCGTGAGTCCGGAAGAGGTTTTTTCGTCAGAAACTGTATAGGAATTGGCTAATCTGTAGTTTACGAACAACTTTGCCTTGGCCTGATTGCCACCCATATTCCAGTCGTTTCCCTCTTCTGAAAAAACATAAAGCAGGGAAATATCTGCAATTAGGGCGTTATCCAGATCTTCCGACAAGTTTTGAGGTGTTTTATCAAATCCGGCTAAGGTAGCCGAAAAAGCGTTCCGGTCTTTGTAAAAAAAGGAATATCCGGCGGGAACAACAGTTAAAATACCTGTCATATCTGTTTCATTTATGGCGGGTCCTGCCATGTTTTCCCAACCTTTATAGGTATCGGTTTTGCCCGCTTCTTCTGCTGAAATAAGCGTATAACCTTTTGTTTTCATCTCATTTACGAATTCAGTAAACAATTGATCTGCTTTGGCCTGCATGGCTTCTTTATCCAGCGTTGACAGCCCTATCGCAGCCTTGGCTTTTGCCGCATTTTTAATTGATCTGCCAAAACCTCCAGCTGCTTTTGTGTCAACGGCTTCTTTATAGATTTCAAAGTTGATTTTAAAGCTTGAGATGTACAATTTTTTGGGACCTTCGTCAATTTTTTTGGTTTTAAAGGAGGATTCTTTGGGTTTAAAATCCCCTAATTCTTGTGCATGAAGATTAAAAAAAGAAACCATAAAAAGTACTACTAAGAACGCGCAAATTTTTTTCATTTTATTGAATATTAAGTGGTTATTACAAAAAAGACACAGCCCTTCTGGCTTGCCTGATTGTTGAAAACCTCAAAACGAAAGGCATGAGCAAGCAGAAGTAGCTGTGAATTTATTTGTCCGTTTTCGCGGCCTAAACTCTTAAATGTGATTTTCAACAATCAGTGAGCTAAATTAGTGTGCCACAAGGTTTCAGTATGTCTGTATGAAGTCGTATTTAGGCTACGATGTTTACCCTAGGAAGTTTCAAGCTTCAAATCGCACCTGTTTTTAAATAGCTGATTTCCCGAGCGGATTGATTCACACAAGATTTCAGCTTTCAAAATGAATGTTTTTCATCGGGATTAGATGATGGTTTGCAGACTTCAACAAACGGAATTTATCTTACGGCTACTAAAATGTACTCGCGTTCTTTTATCCTCCCCCACTCGCTTGGATTGTTTATTTTTGCACAGGAAAGCTAATCTGATGATCAATAAAAACCTATCGGGAAGAAAAAGTATTATAATACTCATATTCAGTATTGTGGCCCTGGTTTTTATTGTCAAGCTGTTTTTCCTGCAAGTGGTGGATCAGTCGTACAAATTGTCTTCGCAAAATAATGTGCTTCGCTATATCACTCAATATCCGGCCCGCGGAAAAATATATGATCGAAAAGGCGAGTTGATGGTTTACAACGAAGCCGCCTTCGACTTATTAGTAGTACCTCAGCAGGTTAAAACAATGGATACCATTGATTTTTGCGGCTTGCTGGGTATCAGCAAGGAATTTTTTAAAGAACGCCTGCAAAAAGCCAAACGCTATTCCCGCTACCGGCCTTCAGTTTTTCTGGAACAAATTTCTAAAGAAGATTATGGCTTTATTGCGGAAAAGCTATACCAGTTTCCCGGTTTTTATTTTCAGGCCAGAACTTTGAGGCATTATCCCAGACCCGTTGCAGCCCATGTGCTGGGTGATGTGGGTGAAGTAAACCGCGGCAATATTGATAAAGACGCCTATTATAAATCGGGAGATTATATTGGAAAAAGTGGCATAGAGCGTTTTTATGAGACTGAGTTGCGGGGCGAAAAAGGCCTGAAAATCGTGATGGTTGATGTTTATAACCGCGAGAAAGGGAGCTTTCAGGATGGGCGTTATGATACACTTCCTGTTTCGGGTAGTGATTTAATTCTTGGCCTTGATGCTGATCTTCAACAATACGGCGAAGCACTGATGCAGGGCAAAACCGGCAGTATTGTTGCCATTGAGCCTGGATCGGGCGAGATCCTCGCGCTCATTACAAGCCCGTCTTATAATCCGAATTTGTTGGTTGGTCGTGTGCGTGGAAAAAACTATAATGCGCTTCAACAAGATAGCCTTAAGCCATTGTTAAACAGAGCTATAAGTGGAAGTTATCCGCCTGGATCTACCTTTAAAATGGTAAATGCGCTGGTAGCGCTTCAAAGTGGTGCCATCACCGAAAACACCCAATTTAGTTGTCAAGGAAAGCTGAGCCGACCCATCAAGTGCACCCACGATCACAATACACCATTAGCGCTTTTAGAAGCCATGGAAAACTCCTGTAATCCCTATTTTTGGAATACCTTTCGTAATACGCTCCATAGCTCAAAGTTTAAGTCGCAAAAAGAAGCTTACGATTATTGGTATAAGTTGCTTGCTAATATGGGATTAGGCCATTCTTTTAATACAGATATTCCTTTCGAGCTGAGCGGAAATGTCCCTACACGCGATTATTTCGACAAGCTGTATCGCGGCAGCTGGAATGCGCTCACGGTGCGTTCGCTGAGTATTGGCCAGGGCGAAATTTTGCTCACGCCTTTGCAGTTGGCTAACCTGGCTGCTATCTTTGGCAACCAGGGATTTTATTATCCGCCACACCTGATCAAAGCCATCAAAAATGACACGGCTTACCATGCGCCTTTTACAGAAAAAATGGAGACGGGCATTGATGCCAAACACTTTGAGGTGGTTAAAAAGTCGATGTTGGATGTGTTTGAAGGCGATCGCGGAACGGCGCGTTACAATAAGATCGAAGGCATCCTGGCAGCCGGGAAAACCGGCACGGTGCAAAATCCACATGGAGAGGATCATTCCATGTTTATTGCTTTTGCGCCTTATGACAAGCCTGAAATTGCCATTGCTGTGGTGGTCGAAAACGCCGGCTATGGCTCCGTCTGGGCGGCACCTATAGCCAGCCTGATGATGGAAAAATACCTGAAAGGCTACACCACACGCCAAGCCTTGGAAAAGCGCATGATGAATGCTAATTTTCACCAAAAAAAGAGTAAACCATGACAGCACGAAGCCGCATAGCCCGTATCGATTGGATCAGCTTTATGCTGTATCTCGCGCTGATGCTCACCGGCTGGGTGATGATTTATTCGGCGGTTTACGATGAAAACCACAGCAGCATTTTCGACCTTTCGCAGCGCTATGGCAAGCAACTGCTTTGGATTGTGCTGGCTTTGCTGTTGGGTGCTGTGGTGCTGCTCATTGACGCCAAATTTTTCAATGCATTTTCTATTCCCATTTACGTGATTGTGCTGTTGATGCTGGTGGGTGTTTTGGTTTTTGGTACTACCATTGCCGGCTCCAAATCCTGGTTTCAGATTGGAGGAATTAAGATTCAACCGGCTGAATTTGCGAAGTTTGCCACCGCTTTGGCCTTGGCGAGCTACCTGGGAAAGCTTAACCGCGATATGAAAAAATGGCAAACTCAGGCTACGGCTTTCCTGATTATCGGCTTGCCTGCCCTGCTGATTTTAGCGCAATACGACACCGGTTCTGCCTTGGTTTTTGGTGTGTTTATTCTGGTGCTGTACCGCGAAGGTTTGTCGGCTTCTATTCTGGTGATTGGCTTAATTGCTGCCGCTTTATTTTTGATTACTTTATTCACGGATAAGTATTATGTGATCGCCGGTTTGGTGCTGTTGTTTGGCCTGATGCTGTTTGTCATAAAACGATCAAAAGCCAATATCAAAAAGTTGCTCGCTTTGTTGCTGCTGATTTCTGCCTTTGTTTTTAGCGTGGAATATGTTTTTGAGAACATACTCGAACCACATCAAAAAATCCGTATCAATGTGTTGCTTGGCTTGGAAACTGACCTGATGGGTGCCGGATACAATGTAAATCAATCTAAAATTGCTATTGGATCGGGCGGCTTAACCGGAAAAGGTTTTTTGCAGGGCACCCAAACCAAATACAATTTTGTGCCGGAGCAAAGCACCGATTTTATTTTTTGCACGGTTGGCGAGGAGTGGGGTTTTGTAGGCACTACGGTAGTTATTCTGCTGTATCTGATGCTTTTTATTCGTTTGATTATTTTGGCCGAACGCCAACGCTCTGCCTTCAGCCGAATTTATGGTTATGGCATCACCGCTGTGATGTTTTTTCACTTCGCTATCAACATCGGCATGACGATAGGTTTGGTGCCGGTAATCGGTATTCCGCTGCCATTTATCAGCTATGGCGGATCGAGTTTGTGGGCTTTTACGTTGATGTTTTTTGTGTTTTTGAAACAAGATGCGAATAGGAGGAATATTTTGTAGGGGAGAGTGGTTAGAAAGAAGGCCGATAACAACGAATTCTGCTTAGTTCAGATTTTGCAAAGTCCGTCCATAAAATTGTTAATTCCATTTTTCGATTTCTTCAAGAAGGTCGCTAACTTCGGTCAATCTTCCACTCTTTGCGTCCGCCATCGACTTCTCAATTCGAGCGTTGAACTCTTGAACGGTCATTGGTTCAAGTCTGTTTTTATCCCATTTTTTCTCTATTCTCAGTAGTTTTTCAAGCCGGGAAATTGCTTCTTCACTTTGAAGCTTTAAAAATTCCTGAACAAATTCTATTTTTCTGCTTTGCAAATCCATTTCCAAATATTTTATTCAAAGTTATAAATTCTGTTTCAATTCAATATTTTTTCAACCTTACCACAAACCTACCTTGTCCCCACCACCACCGATTTCTTATACGCCTTCACATTGCCGTCCAAATCAAAAGCTTCTGCATAAACGATATAAATTCCTACGCCGGCTTTGTTACCGTTTTCGTCAATGCCATCCCAATGGTAAACGCCTTGCTGCGCAACGAGTTGGCTTTTTACCAAATGCCTGATCGGCTGGCCTACGCTATTATAAATATGAATATTTAAGGTGTAGCCTGATTCGTCAAAGCTGTAAGCGATTGAAGTAACATCGTCGCGACCATCGCCATCGGGCGAAAACAACTCCGGTTCAATGGTGATGGCATCGTCTAATTCCGGAAAAGCCCTGAACATCGAGTTTTGCAGTCCTGGCGTCCCAAAACCTACAGATTCTGCCGCCGAATGCCAACTGCTGCCTTCATTCGTAGGACTGTCAAAAGAAATGCGCTCCAGCGATACACCTTTATAAGTAGTCAGCAGCGGATAGTGCATTTTTTCTGTATAAGAGAACAGGTCTATCAAAGCACCTGTTTTCGCTTTCAGCAGCACTGTTCCATCACTATTTGAGTATGTGGGGAAAGATGCCATTTCTACAAAAACAGCGGTGTCGGCAGTAGGATACTGCTGCAGCACCTTCGTGGAATTTGTTGTGAGCAGCGCATAACTCGCGGGCATAAGCAGGTAGCTGTCGTCGGTAATGCTTTTGAGTGTTGTGTCGGGTGGATTAGGAATGGTCTGGCGCACATTGCCAAGCCATAGCTGATTCAAATCCAACACCTTATCGGAGATATTGTAAATTTCTACATAGTCCACGCCATCACCCAGCGGGTTAAACAAAATTTCGTTGACCAACACATCGCCCGCCATTACCTCATCGGGAAGCCCGAAAACAATATGACTTCCTGCTTCTACATTTAATCCGGCGCAGTTCATTAAATCTTCCGAAAGTAGTAATTTATACACATTTCCCGGTTCAAATGGATTAGCAAATTGCAAGGCCACAAAGCTGGCGTCATCAGGATTTAAAGTTGCTAGAATAGGATGTAAACCACTGTTTTCTATGGTGTAAGCATTGGGTTGGCTCAGACTTACTTCGTCCATTTGCTGGTCAAACCACAGTTGAATCACGTCATTATTCTGAAGTTGAAAACGTGCCACTTTCGGTGCAAAAACATTGGGTGCGTCCACCGAGTTGAGGCTTCCCGGTGTTCCGCCGTCGGGATGGATACTTGCTGTCCAGTTATTTTTTCCACCGCAGGGATTGTTGGGGTCGATTTGTTCTATCGTCCAGCCACCGGCGGCTTTCGCGGGATCGTTATACCATTTGTCAGTATAGCTCACTGAAGAAATTACTCGCTCATTATTGCTGATCAGCGATAGCGATGCACCTGCGTTCGCCAGTTGTAGGCTGCTGAATCCAAAAACGGCACCATAAGTACCCATTGCCGCAGCGCCATCTTGGTGGCAGAGGATGAGATAGCCATTGGAAGCCAGCGTTACAGCACCTATTTCCTTGAGGCTTGTGCCAATTTGAAGTTTCCAGCCTTCCAATTCAATAGCAAAAGGAGTGCGGTTAAAAAGCTCGACAAATTCCCATTCGGGCAAGCCCACATAGGGCGTTGGGTCGGCCATAATTTCGTTGATGACCACATCATTGGTAGCGGCCATAAAAAAGCTGAAATTAGTTTCGATGGCCTGACTGACATTTCCCGCGAGGTCAGCGATATTAGAAATGGTGAGCGTGTAGTAATAGCCGTTTTCAAAAGCTTCTAAATAGTTTAGGATCAATTCGCTTTGGTTATTCCCGAAGGCAACAGATTCGGGCTTGCCAAGGTTGTTGTCGGCCACAAAATTATCGCGGTTTAGGGCGGAGGATTCGGCGAGTGCTTCGTCAAAAGTAAGCTGAACGCTAAATGGATCAACAGCCTTAGCAGAAAGCAGTTGAGGTGCTTCATTATCAACAATTTCTGCGCCGGCATACACCTGGTCAAAGTATGCTTTGGTAGAATTACTCACAGTATAAATAAGGTGAAAGCCAAAAAACCCACCCACTTGCAGGCTGTTGTCGCTACCCGAAGCCTCGGGGCTATATATTCCCGCGCCATCCTGATCTATAAAAAGCTGCCACGCGCCTTGTTCTGAACGAATCACACGTACCCAAAGTGTGAAAGAGCTGGCCAACAATCCGTTAGTACCTCTTAATATACTTGTTTCGGTGCTGCCATTTTGCCTGAACAGTTCTATGGCATCATCACTTCCGGCCTCGCCAAAGCGTAAAAAGTAGCCATTTAATGGCTGATTGAGGTCGGCATTATCGGCGGATAAATATACTTTGGCATAATTGGAACCTGACGGACTAAATGCCAGCCGGATATAAAACTTCCATTCCATATTGCCTGCTGCCAACTCGTATGGCGTACTCAGCCAGGCTTTTCCGGCCTCGGTGGCATTGAGCTGGAGCTGAAAGGCATCATTTATCCGAAATAAATCGGCGGTTCCTGTCCATTCAGGATTGTTAGTAAAATCGCCATCGCTGAAATCGTCAATCAATTGGGCTGAGGCTGCAAAAGGAAGCAGCATGAGTAGGGCTACAAAAGCCGTTGCCATCGGGTTCGAAAAAGTGTTTTTTAACATATATACAAATGTTTAGAAGCAATAAAACCTGCCGGAAGTTGATATTCCCATTCTACAAGTCAATATTTTATACTTTTGCAGCCGGCATTAAGTCGTGTAAAATTAGAATAATTAATTGATTTGGTTGCATGAAAATCGCCCTGATAGGAGCTACCGGTCTTGTTGGACAAAAATTATTGCAGCTACTTGAAGAACAAAATCTTCGGGCTGAGCAGCTTATTGTGGTAGCAAGCGAACAATCGCTTGGCAAAACGCTGTATTGCTGCGGCACACAACACAGTATTGTCAGCCTGCGTGAAGCCTTAGAAGCCAGACCTGAGCTTGTGCTGATGAGTGCCGGAGCAATGCTATCGCGCGAAGTGGCTCCACAGTTTGCGGCGCAGGGCAGCCTGGTGATCGACAACAGCTCGGCCTGGCGCCGTGATGAGGCCGTTCCGCTGGTGATTCCGGAGGTAAATGCCGCAGCCATCAAAGCCAATCACCGTATTATCGCCAATCCCAACTGCTCTACCATACAGATGGTGATGGCTCTGGCACCTTTGCATCTTGCTTTTGGCATCCGGCGATTGGTGATTTCCACTTATCAATCGGTGAGCGGCAGTGGGCTGAAAGGCCTGCAACAGTTGGAAGACGAACAAAATAAAAATACAGTGAACGAGCCGGCTTATCCACATCCTATCTTCAAAAATGTGATACCACAGGGAGGAGATTTTAATGCTTACGGCGATACTTCAGAAGAAGAAAAGCTGCTTTTTGAGACCCGAAAAATATTAGATGCGCCTGAGATGGCGATTACATCCACCGTGGTTCGCGTTCCCGTCACAGGCGGCCACTCGATGTCGGTAAATGTGGAGTTTGAGCAGGATTTTAGTCTCGAAATGGTGCGCCAACTGCTGGAGCAGTCGCCCGGGATTGTGGTGCAGGACGATCCTAGAAATAGCATTTACCCTATGCCGCTTTTTGCTGCCGAAAAAGATGCTGTTTTTGTTGGAAGAATCCGGCGCGACAGTAGTATTGTTTCTGGTTTAAATTTGTGGATTGTGTCGGACAATCTGCGCAAAGGCGCGGCAACCAACGCGGTTCAAATTGCAAAATATCTTATTGATAACAAGCTTGTTAGATTGTGAAAATATACCATGATATAAAAGATTTTGTGCCGGTAAACAATGCCATTGTAACCATCGGAACCTTTGATGGCGTGCATTTGGGGCATCAGGCTATATTAAATAAGATGAAAGCTGATGCACGCAAGGTAAACGGCGAAACAGTAGTCATCACTTTTTATCCGCATCCACGGCTGGTGTTGCAGATCGACAGCTCAAACCTGAAATTTATCAGCACACAAAAGCAAAAAATAGAACGTCTCGAAGCCATTGGTATCGATAACCTGATTATTATTGAGTTTACCAAAGCCTTCTCGCGCACCAGCTCCGAAGCTTTTATAAGAGATTTTATTGTGAAGCCTGTCAAGCCGTATAAATTGGTGGTGGGATATGATCATCATTTTGGCAAAAACCGCATCGGTGATTTCAAGCTGTTGTTCGACCTGAGACAAAAATTTCAGTTTAAGGTAGAACGCATTGCTGCACAGGACGTGGAGAATATCGCGGTGAGCTCCACAAAGATTCGCAAAGCCTTGGAAATGGGCGATGTAGCCAAAGCCAATCAATTGCTGGGCTACAATTATTCCCTATCAGGCAAAGTGTTCCGTGGCAATCAGATTGGACACAAAATTGGCTTCCCGACGGCCAATATCGAAATGCCAAGCCAATATAAGCTCATCACGGCGGGCGGCGTGTATGCTTGCCAGGTTGAGTATAACGGGAAGCTATACGATGGCATGGGAAATGTGGGCTACCGACCAACGATTTCGGACAGCGAGCTAACAGTAGAAGTCCATATTTTTGATTTTGATAAGGAGATTTATGGAGAAGAAATTACCATTAGCTTTATCGACCGCATCCGCGATGAGCACAAGTTTGAAAACCTGGAAGCACTTCGCCTTCAGTTGGAAAAAGACAGCATTACGGCAAGGACACGGCTGGCAGAGGATAAATAATTCGTGGCTTATGGCAATAGCAGAATAATTGTATTTTTATCGACAAATATCCGCCGATGCGAATCTCTATGAAAAATCTTATTTTGTTGCTTTTGCTATTTTCAACAAGTTTAAACGCCCAGGAAGATAGCACCCTTTTACAGAAAAAAACAGTGATAAAAGACGGCTGGAATTTCGGTCTGCTGCCTGCCGTTTCCTTCAATACCGATCTGGGTTTTCAGTATGGCGGTCTGGTCAACCTTTTTCATTACGGCGATGGAAGTCGCTATCCCAACTACGATCATTCCTTTTATTTTGAGGCCTCGCGCTACACCAAAGGCAGTGGTTTATTCCGTTTTGCCTATGACAGCGACCAACTGATTAAAGGCGTCCGCCTGAGTTTCGACCTGAGTTATATGCCCGAGCAAGCCATTGATTTTTTCGGCTTCAATGGCTACGAAGCGGTTTATAATGCTGACTGGGTGGAAGACGGCAACCACCAATATCGCTCACGTATGTTTTACAAACACAAACGCGATATGCTGCGGCTACACACCGATTTGAGTGGTTCACTATTCAATTCGCCTCTGCAATGGGCTGCCGGTTTTGAGTTTTACAACTTTGTGGTTGGATCAGTAGATATCGACCGACTTAACAAAGGTAAAAAAGAAGAAGATCAGCTGCCTGCTGTTGAAGATGTTTCAGGTTTGTTTGAGCTGTATCAGCAGTGGGGTATTATTTCGGCAGAGGAAGCCACCGGTGGAAAATTTTTGGCACTTAAAGGCGGCTTGATTTACGACTCACGCGACTTTGAACCCAATCCTACACGCGGCATCTGGACAGCCTTAATGCTGTATGTTGCACCCCGACAGTTTTCTAATTTACAACAAGGATTTTCGCGTATCAGCCTCACGCACAGGCAGTATTTTAGCCTTGTTCCCAACAAACTCGTCTTAGCCGGAAGACTGGGTTGGCAAAGCAGCATCGGCGGTCATGTACCATTTTATGCGCAACCGTTGCTGATAACTACCCGGCTTTTGGGTGCATATTCAGAAGGGCTGGGCGGCCAGCGTAGCCTGCGTGGTATAATGCGTAACCGCGTGGTGGGTGATGGCATGGCCTACGCCAATATCGAGCTGCGCTGGAAAATTATCCAGCGGAGGCTTTTTAACCAGAATTTTTACCTGGCTGTAAATGGTTTCACCGATGTGGGACAAGTAACCGGAAAGATTGACGTTGCAGAATTTTTTGAAAGACTGCCTCAAGAATTTCTGGATTATAAGCTGACAGATTTTTACAAGGCAGATGCCGAAAAACCGCATTGGAGTGTTGGCATGGGACTGAAAATTGCCATGAACGAGAATTTTATTCTTTCTGCCGATTACGGCCTTGCGCTGAATGCTCAGGACGGGAAAAGCGGTTTGTACATTGGCCTGAATTACCTGTTTTAGCAAGTGTTCAAAACAGAAGGCAGTTTATTAATTCCTTGTTCTTTGGAAGAACAGAAAATAGCCTTATTTTTGTAGCACTTATGATTAATAACCGGAGCAAGACTATCAAAAAATACAGTTTTTGCCCAAAAAATAAATCCAGAATAGATGGAACAACTCAAAAATCGTTATTGTGTCATCATGGCCGGTGGTATTGGTGCACGCTTTTGGCCCATGAGCAAGACTTCCCGCCCCAAGCAGTTTCTCGACATTTTAGGTATTGGCAAAACCTTGTTGCAAATGACGTTTGACCGCTTTACACATCTTTGTCCGTCTGAAAATATATATATTGTAACCAACGAAATTTACCGTGATCAAGTTCAGGAACAGCTTCCCAGCATAGCTCCCGATCAAATTCTGTGCGAGACGGCACGCCGCAATACCGCGCCCTGCATAGCCTACGCCAACCATGTAATTATGGAGCGCGACGCCAATGCAACTATCGTGGTGGCACCCTCTGATCATATCATTTTGCAAGAAAATGTTTTCACCGAAAACGTGAACGACGCCATGCGTATTGCAGAACAAAACGATTGGCTAATCACTCTCGGCATTGAGCCCAGCCGACCAGACACAGGCTACGGCTATATCCAGTTTTTAGAAGAAGGCGTTTTACCGGAAAGGCCTAAGCTGAAAAAGGTGAAAACCTTTACCGAAAAACCCAGCCTGAGCATCGCACAGAGCTTCCTCGAAAGCGGTGACTTCCTTTGGAATGCCGGCATTTTCATCTGGTCGCTCAAAAGTATCAACAACGCATTCGACCGCTATCTGCCCGAAGTGAACGAGCTTTTTAAAGAAGGAAAAGGGAAATACAGTACGCCTCACGAAAAAGAATTTATCCGCCAAACCTATTCGGTTTGCCGCAATATCAGCATCGACTACGGCGTGATGGAAAAAGCCGACAATGTATATGTTATGTCGGTTGATTTTGGCTGGAGCGATCTGGGAACCTGGGGTTCTTTGTACGAAATACGCAGCAAAGACGAAAACAATAACGCCATCGTAGGTAATAATGTAATGACTTATGAAACAGAATCTTGTGTCGTAAATATGCCGAAAAATAAGCTGGTTGTTTTGCAGGGATTGAAGGATTATATCGTGGTAGAAGATGACAACGCCTTATTGATTTGCAAAAAAGAAGACGAGCAAATGATTCGTCAGTTTGTAAATGACATCAAAGTAGAAAAAGGCGAGCGTTTCGTGTAAATACTGTTTTGGTTTTTAGGATTGGCTGAACATCTTGCCGACTAAAATAGAATTTATTATTTGATGGTGCATACATAATGAACAACCAGTTCAAAATAAAACACATAATATGTCATATGAAACAGCATTAAAAATTGCGGATGTAGTCAAAGATATTCATAAAGGGAGATATCTTTTGCCCGCAATTCAGCGAGAATTCGTTTGGGGACCATATCAAATAGAAAGATTATTTGATAGTCTAATGCGAGACTATCCTATAAGTTCATTTCTTTTTTGGAAAGTTGAAAAAGAGAAGGTAAATGAGTATGAATTCTATGAATTTTTGAGAAATTATCACGAAAGAGATAACATACATAATCCTAAGGCTAATATAACAGGTGAAGAAGAAATTACTGCTGTTTTAGATGGGCAACAAAGGTTAACCTCTCTTTACATTGCACTAAAAGGAACATACGCTTTTAAGTTACCAAGAAAGCGTTGGGATAATGACCAAGCTTATCCTAAACGCAAGCTATATTTAAATCTGGTAAAAAGTGCAGACGAACCCGAATTGGAATATGACTTTAAGTTTTTATCAAAAAACGAAATCAGGAATAACGAATTTAATTTTTGGTTCCCCGTCGGGAAAATCCTTGATTTAAAAGAGCCAGGTGATGTTAGCGAATATTTAACTGAATTTGTTTTTGATGATTACGCAACGGAGGCAAGAAAGTTAGCAAACAGGACTTTATTCAAATTACATAATATTATCCACGAAAAAGGTTCAATTAGCTATTACCAAGAAAAAAGCCAGTTGTTAGATAAAGTGCTAAATATTTTTATTAGAATTAATAGTGGTGGAACTGTACTGAGCTACTCTGATTTGTTGCTTTCAATAGCAACAGCACAATGGGAAACAAAAGACGCACGAGAAGAAATAATTTCATTTGTTGACCAAATAAATAGTATTGGTGATGGATTTAATTTCAATAAGGATTTTGTTTTAAAAGCTTGTCTCGTTTTAAGCGATTTTAAAGATATTGCCTTTAAAGTAGATAACTTCAATAAAGCCAATATGCTTAAAATAGAGAATAACTGGGAACAGATCACAAATTCCATTAGAATTGCTACAGGTCTTGTCTCAAGTTTTGGCTTCAATAGAGAAACATTAACGTCAAATAATGCTTTGATACCAATTGCATATTTTTTAATGCAAATAGATGCAAAGGATAATTACATAACTTCAAGTAAAAACCTTGAAGAAAAAACAAAAATTAAAAAGTGGCTTATACTGACCTTAATCAAACGAGCATTTAGTGGTCAACCTGACAATATCCTAAGACCTATTAGAAAAATATTGCAAGAAAATACAAATAGCTTCCCAATTGATAAGATAATTGACAATTTTAGAGGAACCAATAAATCATTGATTTTCTCTGATGAAGATATTGATAACTTATTGTATTATAAATATGGTCAAGGTTTTACTTTTTCAGTTTTATCAATTCTTTATCCAAGCTTAGATTTTCGAAACTTGTTTCATATTGATCATATTTTCCCTAAAAGTCAATTCACAAAATCAAAACTTAGAAAACGAGGAATAGACGAAGATAAAATCGAAACTTTTCAATACTACTTTAACTTTATAGGAAATCTTCAACTTTTAGAAGCGACACCTAACATTGAAAAACTTGATAAGGACTTTGATGCTTGGTTTAAGCAAACGTATAAATCAGAACAAGAGCAAAAGGACTATATAGCAAAACACTTGATTCCTGATACAGAATGGAAGTTTAATAACTTCATAGACTTCTTTGAGCAAAGAGAAGGGATGATGCTAACGAAATTCAAAGAAATTTTACAGACTAAAGAATAAGCCCTAATATTCTACATTTGTAATTATACGTAAAGTATTTTGTGTAAAGATTTTAACTCTACAAACTTCATCACGGTTTGAAAGAAAGGTGACAGGTTATCTATTACTGTTCTTATAATTTATTATTATTCCGAATAAAAACATCACCTGAAATTGCCTTGTTTTTTAGGAAACACTTACTTTCGCAAAAAACAATACCCATAAAAGGTGTTTACTACTCATTTAAAACCTGCTTCAAAATGCGATTTTTTATAGTTGCCCTCGTTTTATTTTTCTCAACATTTTTTTCGGCTACAGCCCAACAAGGAAAGGCCATCCCGGGCGAAGTGATGATACAGTTGAAAGCCCATCAAAGTATTGAATCTGTTCAGGATTTCCTGGACGCTAACAAGCTGCAAGTCAAGGAACAGCTTTCGCGCAGGCTGGGTATTTACCTGCTTACTTTTGATGAAAACCAACGCTCGGCGGCGCAGCATATCAGCAGTTTGAAAAAGCATAACAGCATCGCATTGGCGCAGGCCAACCACGAAGTTGCTTTGCGCGAAGCCACCGAAGCAATACCCGACGATCCGTTTTTTGAAAACCAGTGGGGATTGCATAACGATGGCTCGGGAGGAGGTATCGCAGGCGCTGATATTGACGCCCTGCGTGCCTGGGATTTTACGACAGGTGGATTGACCGCAACCGGCGATACCATTGTAGTTGCCGTGATTGATGGCGGCGCATACCTGCAACACGAAGACCTTAATTTTTTCAAAAACCGACACGAAATTCCAGGCAATGGCATCGACGACGACGACAACGGCTATGTGGACGATTACGATGGTTGGAACGCCTATAACAACAGCGGAAATGTTTCCAACGATTCACACGGAACACACGTCTCCGGTACAATTGGCGCCATTGGAAATAACGATTTGGGTGTAACTGGTGTAAACTGGAATGTGAAAGTGATGCCGATTTCCGGCTCATCTTCCATTGAATCAGTAGTGGTAAAAGCCTATTCCTATGTGTATGAGATGCGATACACCTACAACGAAAGCCAGGGAGATTCCGGCGCTTTTGTGGTAGCTACAAATGCTTCTTTTGGCGTTGACAATGGTAACCCCGATAATTATCCCATCTGGGGCGCTATGTACGACAGCCTTGGAGCAATCGGGGTTTTAAGTGCTGGTGCTACCGCAAACCGCAATGTGAATGTGGATGTGCAAGGCGATATTCCGACAGCTTTTGAAAGTCCGTGGTTGATTACCGTGACCAACACCACTAACCGCGACGAAAAATATAATAGTGCAGGATACGGCTTGCTTTCGATTGATTTGGGTGCGCCCGGCACAACGATTTATTCCACACGCCCTGCACCTACAAATTATGGTTATGCTACCGGCACCAGCATGGCAACACCGCATGTGGCAGGAGCTGTGGGCTTATTGTTTGCTGCTGCCGACTCGGATTTTATGGAAGCCTATCACGAAAATCCGGGGGTATATGCTTTGTTTATGAAAGAATACTTGCTGAATGGCACCGATCCACTCGAAAGCCTTGATGGAATTACCGTTACGGGTGGCCGACTGAATATTTACAACGCCATCAATCTTTTGCTTGGAAATATTCAGCTGAGCTATTCTATCAACGACAGCCTATTGGTTAGTGCGCGACTGTTTGAAACTGCCGCTGACTCAATTGTTTTTGAAAATACCGGAAGTTTTGACCTGCAGCTGTTATTTAGCCTTGATGAAACCCATGACTGGCTATCGTTGGAAACTGACACTATTAATCTGCCAGGTGGTGAAAATGCCGCTCTTGTGATGAATTTCTTTACAGAGGATCTGGAAGTCGGCATGCATTATGCACATTTACAGTTAGATGCCGGACTGGCTGGAAATTTTGTTTTCGTGATTGCGTTGGAAGTATTAGAGCCTCTTGGTATGTCAGAAGATTATGCTGCCACAACATTGGTTGTGCATCCCAATCCTTTCAGGGATAAGACCAGCTTTAAGATTACGACAACCCGACAAACTGAGTACAGCCTGATTATTTCTGACCTAAGCGGTAAACAGATTTTTGTGCAGCAAGGGCTCGTACCGGCCGGGAAAAGTACGCTGGAATGGAACGGTACAGCGAACAACGGACGAACTGGCACAGCAGGAATATACTTTTACCAAATCAAAACCGAACAGCAACTGATCAGTGGAAAGCTGATAAAGTATTAGCATAAAAAAGCTTGGGCTTTGGTCGTTTTCTATACTGGGATTTTCTTTCGCATAAGTAAAATTAGTGCTTATGATTTGACGGATAGGTAAAGGCTTGACAGCTCTCTTTTTTATTGCCTTACTGCTGAGCCCAAAAGTGAAGAAACGGATATAGGCATATATTACCTAAAAGATTTAATGAATCAATTTTTAACAAACGATTGAGATGGCAAATGAAATAGAACGTAAATTTCTGGTAGTCGGCGATTTTAAGTCGTCCAGCTACAAATCCATCCGCCTTATCCAAGCCTACCTATCCTCCATTCCCGAACGCACAGTAAGGGTTCGCATCAAAGGTGAAAAAGGCTTTATTACCATCAAAGGTGTTGCAAGTGCCTCGGGAGCAAGTCGCTACGAATGGGAAAAAGAAGTGCCTGTTAATGAAATCAAAGAGCTGATGCAGCTATGCGAACCCGGTATGATCGATAAAATCCGATACTTGGTTAAAGCCGGCAAACACACCTTTGAAGTAGATGAGTTTTATGGCGAAAACGAAGGCCTTATAGTGGCTGAGGTGGAGCTTAGCTCAGAAGATGAAAAATTTGAAAAACCATCCTGGTTAGGTAAAGAGGTAACCGGTGATATGAAATATTACAATTCCTTCCTGGTAAAAAATCCTTTCAAAAAATGGTGATTGCAGGCCTGCGAAAGATCCTAAATTTCAGGTGAAAAATATTGTTGTAATTTCCTCGACTTAGGTAGGTTTGGTGAAAACAATTCCAAGGACTAAGTTAATTTTCTCACTTGTTTTAGTCCAAATTGAGCAAAAAACTATTTTTCTGTCGGCAGCTTTGGCGGCAACCTATAAATATTTATTGCGTTTTTTTACATGCCCTCGGATTAAGAAAAACTATTCTCGAAATAAATCTAATTTTATCTATCTGATATCAAATGGTTTACACTTTCATTTTTTGGTACTGTTGAATTATTATACAGCTGTATATTTATTATACACCATAGGTATCTAATTGTAATTCTGTCCTTTACGAACTTTTATAGTTTTTACTGTTGAATTGTTCAACAGTTTAGGAAGGAAAGATGTAAATTTCTCAAAATGCCATCTCGCTGATTTACTGCACATTAATGGTCTTTTTTCGACTTTGGCACTGAAGTTGAATAGGGAGCTGCGACGAGCATAATAAATCGTCAATGAATAGATCAGAAATCAAACGCTAAAAAAATAATACCATGAAAACACAAATTTTCATTTTAAACACACTACTTCTCGCAGTATTTCTCAGCTTTACGTCAGTGGCTGCCCCAAACACCACTGGCAAACAGGAAAAAATTGATGCAAAGGTTTCCATTCAAACGGTTGCTAAAAACCTTACCTCAGCATTTGCCCGCGAAGGTTCAAAAAGTACTATTCATATCGTTACAGCTGATCACGGATCTATCATTATTCCTGATTCAGAAAGCATTATGCTCCTAAGCAAGGAAGAGTTACAGCAACTTCCTGCTTCAAACTGGCATATGGCCATCGGACGCGATGTTGTTGTTCCAATTATCAACATTGAACATCCTCGGGCTAAAGCCTGGATAGAAAATGGGATAACCAAAGCGTTGTTCACCAAGCTGTTAAGCGAAAACCAAGCTGCTGTTACAGAAAATCTGGAAATGAACCAACTTTTGGAATCTTATACAAATCATCCAATGGCAAGTTGGAAAGCTCAAATGTTTAGCACAGATCAGCAACTAATCGCAAAGGTTGAAAACAATCCGGAAATAATTGGATTCTGTTCATTTTCAGTTTTAAGAAACGCGATTGTTTCAGGGGAGATTAGTCAGATAAGCCTTCTGCCAATTGATCGCAATGGCAATGGAAAGATCGACCATATAGAGAATTTCTACAATGAATCAAGCAGTTTTGAGCGCGCTGTATGGCTTGGAAAATATCCCAAAGAACTTACAAACACTTATTTTGTAGCAACCTCCACTGTTCCATCTGAAACACAAATTTTGTTTACCCGCTGGGCGATGCAAAACGGACAAACGATATTAGCTGAAGCCGGAATCGGACAGCTGCCAATAACAGAATTGTATTCAAATATTGCCAAACTCAACAATATACCCGTTGCTCCACTTTCTCCGCTTACACCAAGCCACAGGCCACAGCTTATCATTCTCATAGTGGGTCTGCTTTTGGTTATCGGTTTCTATAGCAGCATAATCTATCTTGGTAAAAAGGGCCATTCAAAGATCATAAGTCCTGTAGCTGATTTAGCTGGTGTTTTTGACGAAACAAAACTTAATACCCCTGCAGGCTTACTTTTCGACCGCACCCACACCTGGGCTTTGATGCAAAAAGATGGCATCCTGAAAATGGGTGTTGATGAGTTTCTGCTTAAAACCACTGGCCCTTTAACACGCCTGAAAATGAAAGTAGCCGGCGAAAAAGTGAGCAAAGGCGATCCTATCATTACCCTGACACAAAACGGCAAAAGCATTTCCATCTTTTCACCGGTCACCGGAGTGATAAAAAGTTCGAATCAATCGCTCGCAACGAACATGGAACAACTAAATAATTCTCCTTACGACTCAGGTTGGCTCTATGAAATTGAACCAACTAACTGGCAAAATGAAAACCAAATCATGATGATGGTTGACACCTACAGCACTTTTATTAAAAACGAAATGAAACGCCTACGCGATTTTTTCGCACTTAGCAATGTCCATGCAGCTCAAAAGAATATGCCAATCGTGCTACAGGATGGTGGCGAAATAATGACAGGTATCTTAAAAGACTGCTGCCCGGAAACATGGGAACAATTCCAGACACAGTTTATCAATCCTTCACGTTAAAGAATCCAAAAACCATATTTACACAAAAACACAGGCTTTATGAAAAAAATCGACAGGAGATTTTTTCTCAAGGCTATGGGTGTTACCGCTGCAACGCTAGCGGTTGGCATTGATAGATCTGATGCAGGAACTGACATCAAAACTGGGGAAATATCTGAATTAAAAGGAATCTTATATGATTCAGTAAAATGCAAGGGCTGCTACGGATGCGAATTCGATTGTGCGTGGCAGCACGGTCTCGCGGAACCGGGCGAAGTTGACGACACCATTATCCGAAAAACTGATGAAACCCGACGTACCGTAATCAACCTGTATCAAACCTCCAAAGGACCCGTGTATGTTAAAAGGCAGTGCATGAACTGCAACGATCCTGCTTGCGGATCAGCATGCCTGACACAGGCTATGCACAAAACTATCGACGGCCCGGTAATCTGGCGTGAAAACAGATGCATGGGCTGCCGCTATTGCATGATCTCTTGCCCTTACGATATGCCAAAATTTGAATATCACAGTACCAATCCGAAAATTCAAAAATGCGATTTGTGCTACGATTTGCAACAAGAAGGCGAAGAACCGGCATGTGCCTATAATTGCCCCAATGGTGCACTCTTATTTGGAACCCGGCGCGAATTGATAGCCGAAGCCAATAAAAGAATCTTAGAAAATCCTGCTGATTATTATCCGCATATTTTTGGAGAACACGAAGCAGGGGGCTCCAGTTGGATGTATCTCTCACCGGTTCCTTTTGAGGAGTTAGGGTTCAACACCAAAATCCAAAACATATCCTATCCATCACTTACAAAAGGATTTATCTCGTCCATCGCGCCTGTTGATATATTTCTCCCGGCAGTGTTATTGGGAATTTACGAAGCCACAAAAAAAGATAAAACCACCCAAAATACTAAGGAGGGATAGCTATGACAAATTCTACGGGTCAACCCCTATTTCTTGATAATAAGGAAGGTAAAACCTTGAAGTTTCTATTGAGTGAGTTGAAACCCAAAGGTAAAATTTTTACTCCCTTTAATGTTATCAGCATTCCGATTATTATTGTCGGTATTATTATCATGTATATCCGCTTTACACAAGGCATTGGCTCTGTTACAAATCTTTCACAAGAAGTGCCCTGGGGTTTGTGGATTGGCTTTGACGTAGTTACCGGTGTTGCTTTTGCCGGCGGTGCCTACGTACTTGTTTTCATGGTCTATATCCTCAATCTTGAAAAATACAGACCAATAGTCAGGGTAACCGTCCTTAACGGATTTCTGGCTTACCTGTTTTATTCGGCAGCTTTACTGCTCGATCTGGGTCGCCCGCTTAAAATCATCAATGTCATTATCGGTAACGACTACGGCATGAGCTCAGTATTGTTTTTAGTGGGATGGCACTTCCTGCTTTATATGTTGGCTTTATTGCTCGAATTTTCGCCCGCAATCGCCGAATGGCTCAATGCGCGAAAAGCACGAAAATTTCTGTCAGGAATGACATTGGCTGCCGTAATTTTCGGAATAACACTCTCTGCCTTGCACCAGTCAGGAATCGGTGCCTTATTTTTAATGGCAATAGATAAGATCCATCCGCTTTGGTACAACGCCTATATGCCAATTATGTTTGTGGTTTCCAGTGTGTTTGGTGGTATTTCAGTAGTTATTATTGAAGGGAGCATCAGCAGCAAAGTATTTGATTATCAAACGGATAAAAACCATAACAGACAGCATAGCGGTATCATGCACGGACTGGCAAAAATTTGTGCCGTAACCATGTTTGTTTATTTCTTTATGCAGATTATCATTTTTGTACACGAGCAAAACTATGCCTACATTTTTAGTCCGATGGGTTATTGGTTCTTGGTCGAAATGCTTGGTTTTGTCCTCCTTCCAATGGTCATGTTTTTTATTAGTTACCGAACCTACAATATTACACTGGTAAAAATCGCAGGAGTACTCTCCATTATAGGTATTGTACTCAATAGGATGAACATTTCTATCATTGCTTTTCAATGGGAGGCTGCAGTTCGCTATGTTCCTACTTGGCAAGAATTTGTAGTAACACTCACGATTATTTTCATAGAGATTTGGGTGCTGAGGTGGGTCATAACACGTATGCCCGTTCTCAGAAAATCACCTGATTGGGTAAAAGACGAACACTAAAAATTAACAACCAAATAATATTTAATGCCATGAGCGAATTTCATTATTACAACCTGTTCGAAACAAAAGGAGCAGAATATCTGCTAACTATTGTATTCTTTCTATTGCTGGTTCCATTCTGGATTATGCTGAACCGTAAAGTAAGCACTCCGAATTTGATTTCAAAACCTGCATCTATATTAGACAATCTCTTATCTATTCCTCAGGAAATTCTCCTGTCAATGAACAATACCTGGGTTCAAATACTACACCCAACTAAAGTGAGAGTAGGATTGAACGACCTGATAATAAATATGATAGGTGAAAATCAGCTTAAGTTTTTCAAGCAAAACGGAGATTATGTAAACAAAGGAGATTTGATTGCACAAATTGGTGACGCTGACAAAATGCTAAATATTTTAGCCCCTGTTTCAGGAACTATAAGTGGCCTCAACCCCAAGCTACAGCATCAAAAAGTGATCGTAGGCCAGGTGCCCTATGAAAGCAATTGGATGGTGGATATTAATCCTAAAAACTGGCAAGTGGAAGCGCAGGGATTGATGAGTGGCGAAACTGCTAAAAACTGGCTTTCTCTAGAATTAGGCCGGATGCGTGACTTTTTTGTCGGGAGATTAGCGATTACCGCTTACAATCAACACATTATACTTCAGGACGGAGGCGAAATCAATCCTGAATTATTGCATGAAATGCCAGCACCTATTTGGAATGATTTTCAACAAGCGTTTTTAAGTATGCCCTCTGAAAATTAGTGTATTTCGCCATCATCACCTGCTCTTTTTGTTGTATTTTTGAAGCAAATACCGCAATCAAAAAGAGCAGGATTTTCTTTTTTGTAATTGTCTGTTGTAATATCTGGGAAAAGATGGCTGAAATGAATACTAAACAAACAAAAATATCAACTCCACCGCGCAATTTTCATTGGTTCCCCCGCCATTGGTTTCGCTCTACTATTTACAGTAGAGTTATTCTAATTATTGGGCTTATGACCCTCTTTCTTTTTATTTCGTTTGGACTGATCTATCGCTCTGTACACGAAAATCAGCTGAATGAAGTAATCATGCAAAGCGGCAACAACGTTGGCTCAATCGTGGAAGGTGCCATGTATCACTCAATGCTCGAAAATAATAAAAGTGAGTTGTACAATATTATCGATGTAATTAATACACTTCCCAACATCGACGAAGTGAATCTTTATGATGGCAAAAACTACCTCGTTTACGGGTCTTTTTCGTTGTATGATGACCTGAGCAATCCCGACTGTATCAATTGCCATAATGATATGAACTCTTTGTTTCCGCCCACTGAAAAATCCTATCATATTTTCGATAAAGACAGTAAATGCGAAAGCACAACTTTTGATAAGCACAGGCAACTGCTGATTCGCACACCCATTATGAACGAGCCTTCGTGTTCCACCACAGAATGCCATGCACATGATCCTGAAGAAAGAATTTTAGGCTCTCTTATCATTAAAATGCCGCTCAGACAACTGGATACGGCGGTGCAAAAATCATCCATAGATTTTTATGTGATGGCCATCATCAGTTCGATTATTCTTCTGGGGCTACTGATACTACTGACTACCCGAAAGATAAAAAAACCGCTGAACGCCCTGATAAAAGCCAGTAAAGATGTAGCTTCGGGCCAGTTCAACACCCGTATTGATATCGGTAACAACCAACTCGATGATATGCGCTTGGTAGCGGTTACCTTTAACGATATGCTTGATAATTTACAACAAGCTACGATAGAGCTCGAAAATTGGTCTCAACAGCTGGAGTACAAGGTTCTGAAAAAAACCGAATTGTTGCGTTCCGCTCAAAACGAACTCATTCAGCTGGAACGTATTGCTTCACTGGGCAAGCTTTCTGCTTCTGTAGCTCATGAGCTAAATAACCCGCTGTCGGGCATTTTAATCTATACCAAACTGATTGCAAAGCAACTCGGTAATGTCGAGCTATATGCTTCTAAAAAAGAATCCATGCTAAAGCATTTGAGTTTCGTAGAGTCAGAAACCAAACGCTGCGGTGATATCGTGAGAGGCATGCTCAATTTTTCAAAGAAAGAACAGGATAATATGGTTGTGCTTCACCTGCATCAGATTCTTGCAGAAACCTATGATCTGATGAGTCATCCTGTAAAAATGACCGGCATAAGTTTTATCACAGATTTTGCCGCTACAAAAGACCTGATAAAGTGTGGTGCCAATCAGATCAAGCAGGCCTGTGTGGCAATAATTATGAATGCTAGCGAGGCTGTTTCTGAAAATGGTGAGATTATTATGAGAACAAAAAATCCTGACGAAAACACCGTCAGTATTGAAATCTCTGACAATGGTGTCGGTATTACCGAAGAAGTATTGCTCCATATTTTTGAACCGTTTTATACAACGAAACAAGGTGTCAGCGGCATCGGGCTTGGCCTGGCCATAGTGCATGGTATTGTGCAACGCCACGACGGAAAAATAGAAGTAAACTCTGAGCCGGGTAAAGGAACGACCATATCCATTATATTACCCCTTAGCCAAGAAAAAAACTAAATGCAATGAAAAAGAACTCAATTTTAATCGTTGATGATGAGGCCTCAGTAAGAGACTCGCTATACAATTGGTTTTTGGAAGACGGCTTCGAGGTCTCTTGTGCCGAAAACGCCTCCAAAGCGTTAAATATGCTTGATAACCAAAGGTTTGACATTATTCTGGCAGATATCAAAATGCCCGGAATGGATGGGCTGGAAATGCTGCGCCGAATCAAGCAAATAATCCCTGATGCTGTAGTAATTGTTATCACTGCCTTCGCAACGGTGGATACCGCTGTGCAAGCGCTAAAAGACGGTGCTTTCGATTATGTGACCAAGCCTTTTGATCCAGACGATTTATCACACCTGATAAGAAACGCACTCAAGCAAATTACTCTTAGCACAGAAAATGAGAGCCTGAGAAGCCTGGTTGTTGACCTGGAAAATGTTGAAGATATCATAGGCGAAAGTGAGCCGGTGAAACAAATGCTCACCGAAGTGGAGCATGTGGCTCAATCTAATGCATCTGTAATCATAACAGGCGAAAGCGGAACAGGTAAAGAACTGATTGCCAAAGCTATTCACTCTAATTCTTCCAGGAGATTTTTCCCTTTAGTAAGCGTTCATTGTGGTGCTCTAACTGAAAGCTTGCTTGAGAGCGAACTCTTTGGCCACGAAAAAGGTGCCTTTACCGGTGCCGTTTATAATCGCAAAGGCCGCTTTGAAATGGCTGATAATGGCACAATATTTTTAGATGAAATTGCGACAATCTCCACCAAAATGCAGGTTGAATTGCTGCGTGTTCTTGAGTCGAAAACTTTTGTGCGTGTGGGCGGTCACAAAACGATAAGCTCCGATTTCAGGGTGATCTGCGCGACCAATCGCGACCTCAAGAAAATGGTTCAGGAAGGCAGCTTTCGCGAGGACCTTTATTACCGGCTTAACGTGGTCAATATCAGAGTTCCTCCATTACGCGAACGCAAAGATGATATTCCGTTGCTGGTGAATTATTTTATCGAAAAATATTGCACCAGCATGAGCCGCAGCAAGGTAGGAATGGATAAAACAGCCATGAAAAGACTTCAGGAATATGATTTTCCGGGCAATGTAAGAGAGCTCGAAAACATCATTGAACGTGCCATCGTTGTGGGCAATGGCAAGGAAATAAGGTTAAAAGATTTGCCCTTGAGCAAGGAAGTGAGCACAAACAAAATCGAAAGTCTCGACGAGCTGGAAAGACAACATATCGTAAATATTTTAGGCAAATACAGCTGGAATATATCGCGTACTGCCAAAGCACTGTCAATTGATAGAGTTACACTTTACAACAAAATCAAGAAATACGACCTAAAACAAAATGACTAAGGCAACAGCATTGCCCGAATCCACGGCCTAAATATGGTTCCTTCACAAAATATAAAGCTTGTTTCGTTTGGCATTCCCGAAAAGGGATTGCTCGATAAAATTGCAAAAAGCGTTATGAAAGCCTTCAACCGGTCTGTAACTGTTAAAGAAGCACGGCTGGAATTGGGACAGTATTTTGATGGCCAACGCAGACAATACAACGCTGATCAACTGATTCAAATGGTTGAGGATCATTACGCTTCTGAGCAGCACAAAACGATTGGTTTATTTCAGATCGATTTATTCATTCCCATTCTAACCTATATATTCGGACAAGCCTATTTGAACGGGCAAACAGCTGTTGCTTCAAGCTACCGACTTGGCAACGAGCGCTATGGAATCCTGAAAAACACCAACCAGCTCTCCGATCGTTTCGCCAAAGAAGTAATTCACGAGCTGGGTCATGCTTTTGGCCTGGTGCATTGCCATACCCCTTACTGCGTGATGCAGGCAAGCACTTATGTGGAAGATATTGACCTGAAGAAAGCTGATTTTTGTGCAAAATGCAAAGCGCTGTTAAAAAATAAAAATAGCTGATTTGCTGGTAAAATTCCTCTTTTTCTTGTCAGAAAACTGTTTCTTTCTGTAACAAACTGTAGCTTTCCAAAGCTGCTATCTATGCACAACTTGGCCTGGCGCATGACACCTTGCTACTAAAAATAGTTTTACTTTTAGCCTGTAAAGAAAAAATACATGAAAAGAGATGGTTTAGGTGGTGTATAAAAACAACGGCTGGCTTCCAATTGCATGAAATGAGACTAGGCTAATATGAAACGGAAAACCAAAAAAATTGTACTATTGTAGTCTATATTCGAAATAAAATGAGCAGGATAAAAATAAAAAATTTTGGTCCTATAAAAGATGGGTTTGCACCCAATGATGGTTGGATTGAGATTAAAAAAGTGACTGTTTTTATAGGAAATCAAGGTTCTGGTAAAAGTACGGTAGCGAAAATCATTTCTACTTTTACATGGATTGAAAAAGCATTAGTTAGGGGTGATTATAATAAAAAATGGTTCGAGAGAAAGAACAGACTCAAGAATCAATATCTGAACTATCATCGTTTAGAAAATTACTTTAAAACTAATAGTGATAGTGCTGATGATACTACAATTGAATATGAAGGTGAAGCTTATTCAATTAAATTTGAAAACGGGTCTCTAAAAATTAATGAAATAACCAACAAGAACTATCCTCTGCCTCAGATAATGTATGTGCCGGCAGAAAGGAATTTTATTACCTATGTAAAAACACCAAAGGAATTGAAACTTTCATCAGATTCTTTAAAAGAATTCTTAACAGAATTTGACAATGCTAAAAATGAAATGAAAGGATTAGAGAAGCTTCCAATAAATAATGTAGATATAGAATACGACAAACTCAATGATACGCTCAACCTAAAGGGCCAAGGATATAAAGTAATGCTTACTGAAGCATCCAGCGGGTTCCAATCGCTTGTTCCATTATATATGGTTTCGAATTATTTAGCAAATTCGGTAAAGAAACAAAGTGAATCTAATAAAGAACCAATGAGTAGTGAAGAACTCCAACGATTTAAAAAAGGAGTTGAAGATATTTGGAATAATAATAGTTTAACCGATGAGCAAAAGCGAGTTGCCCTTTCTGTTCTTTCCTCAAAATTCAATAAGACAGCATTTATCAACATTGTTGAAGAACCAGAACAGAATTTGTTTCCATCATCGCAATGGCAAATGCTTCAAAGTCTTTTAGGTTTTAACGAAATGAATAAGGGTAATAAACTGATAATGACTACTCATAGCCCATATATTATCAACTATCTGAGCATCTCAGTTCAAGGAAAATATTTGGAAAATAAAATAAAGAAAACAAAAAAAGGAAACGAATTACTTCCAAAATTATATGCGCTTATTCCAGAAAAGGCGCTTGTTTCTTCAAATAATGTTATTATTTATCAGCTTGACGAACAAGATGGAAGCATTAAAAAACTTGATACGGTTGATGGGATACCATCTGATGAAAATTATTTAAATGATAGACTTGCGGAAGGCAATCATCTATTTGATTCATTACTTGAAATTGAACAAGAGTTAGGACTATGAATTTTATAGAGACAGACTGCAAAGAACCGGCAAAAACAGGCAATACTTTTGGAATTTGTGATAACCAAGATGGCAGTAGGGCTTTTAGAAGCTTAACTGATACTGAAAAATGGGTTGCCAAAGTAACTAACAATATGAATTTCGCGATTTCCTTTACTGCAATTGACAACTGTATCATTATCTTTAAGGAAGGCACAAAAGACAAAGAAAGTACTTGTGATGGTATGCTGACATTCCATGAGAGTCTGTATTTGGTAGAATTGAAAAAGCAAGGAACAGGCGGTTGGCTGCCAGACGCGAAAAGTCAGCTGGAAAACACAATTAAATTACTCCATGAAAATCACGACCTAAGTGTATTCAAATACAAGAAAGCATACGCTTGTAATAAGAAACATCCATATTTTACTGTGATTGACGCAGCAGAAAGAAAAGCTTTTTTTGAAAAGACTAATGGTTTTCGTATTGATGCTCAAACTGAAATAGTGATTAAAAAAAACCCGAATAACTCATGAACCCCACTCCAAAATACGTCCTTCCTCTTATTTTACTATTCCTTTTTAGTCTCAGCCTTAGCGCGCAAAACCACGGCAATCAACAACTTCTGCAAACCCAAAACAAAGGTGTAAACCGCAGCCTGCAAAATGGTCTCGACTTTCCGGATTATCCACCACTACAGCTCTCACAAGCCAGCCGGTCAATGATTTTACCTGCCATTGTTGATAACTCAATTCTGCCTTTTATGCGTCCGGTTTTCGATCAGCAGGGAGCTTCCTGTGAGCAGTCAACCATTGTGGGCTACAACTTTTGCTACGAAATAAATCGCCTGCGCAAACTGGCTTCTGACACTGCTGACAATCTGTATCCAAGTCATTTTGCATGGAACTTTATGAATGACACCAAACCTTATTACGGTGCCGGCGTAAATTACATACACACTTTCGACCTGCTTTTTGATGCAGGAACGCCAAATGAAGCCCTTTTTGGATCCATAGATTTTGACGACCCTTATTACTGGATGAGCGGCTACGCCGGCTACTACCAGGCCATGCAAAACCGTATTTCAGGCGCGCGTTCCATCAATGTGAGCAATGCCAAAGGAATAAGCACTTTAAAACACTGGCTGCACAACCATGCCGAAGGTGCTGCTGCTGGCGGAGTAGCAAGCTTTCAAGCGGGGCTAAAGTATTCATCAAAAACACTTCCCGAAGATACACCGGAAGCCGGGAAAATAGTGTTTACCATATTTGGCGAAGAAGCAGCACATGGTATGACAATAGTGGGCTACAATGATTCTATCAGGTTCGATCTGAATAATGACGGAATATATACCAACGACACCGACATCAATGGCGATGGTATTGTTGATGTAAAAGACTGGGAAATTGGTGGTGTGAGATTCGTCAACACATATGGCGACAACTGGGGTAATGATGGTTTCGCCTACATTTTGTACAGCACGCTGGCTACCAAATATGGCGAAGGCGGCATCTGGAACAATGCTGTTCATGTGCTTTTTCCCGATTCAGTTTATCAGCCTGAGTTGACCATCAAGGCTACCATAAATTACAACAAACGCGAGCGCATCAGGTTGCGGGCAGGAATAGCTACCGACACCGCGCGGCAATTCCCTGAAAAAAGCCTTTCCTTTTCCATTTTTAACTTTCAGGGTGGCGATTTCCCAATGGGCGGAAAAGACGGAAATACGGCACTGGAGCTGGGTCTCGACATTTCAACACTTCTCAGCGAAGTAGCACCAGAAATACCTTTTCGGGTTTTCCTGATGATAGATGAAGACGATCCCGATAGCAAAGGAAATGGCACAGTGCAACAGTTTGCCGTTATGCAATACGAAAATGGCAATTTAATCACCGAAACTGCCTCCGCAGAAATGCCAGTAGCCATCCTGGATAATAGCACTACCATAACTTCCGTAGTCGTGCAGCACAACCATCAAGCCATAAATATTGAACCTGAGAATACGGCTTTTGTGCTTAATGAAACGGATACACTCATACAATTTTCTGCCAATGGCGGAACAGCAGCTTACAACTGGCAGTTAAACCAAATTTGGCACGAAAACAACAGCCAGACAACGTACAATCCAAGCGGAGATATAACACTGCAAGCCAACGACAATAGCATCGGCTATGCTGCCGTGCCATTGCCTTTTAGCTTTCCTTTTGGCGATAAAACTTATGACACGATTTTTATGCACGTCAATGGTTATTTGATGTTTGAAAGGCAAGACTCTCCTTATTATTTGTTGTTTGATGAACTTTATCTGCGGCAAATAAAAGCCATCGCGGGCTATATGAATTACAAACTCGGACTGCACAATACCACTGATTATTTATCCTACACGGCATACAGCGACCAGATTGTTTTTTATTGGCAGATATCAGCAGAGGAAAGCGATTTGGAAGTTCAATTTTCCACGACACTCCATGCTGATGGCCGCGTTGATTTCCAGTATGGAAATATTGCTCCCGATCATCCTTTTTTGCCTATTATTGGCCTGAGCAATGGCAGCCGAGAAAGTAGTATTTTCAGTCAAAACAACAATAGTATTCCACCTGTTGGCCGAAAAATCAGTTTTATTCCTGAGCTTCCGCTAACAGGAATTTCAATGACACAAAACGGCGAACTACAACTCGCGAATCCTGAAAATATATCAGGAAGTGTTCTACTAACTGTAACGGATTCGCGAAGAAATTACAAAAGCACAAAACTACTGTTTACTAATGGTTTAAGCGTTGAGATGGACTTGGTTAACCCTTCTGAATTACTCAGCTTGGGCGAAGCACATCCCTTAAAGCTAAAGCTTACCAATCATAGTCAGGAAACAATTTTGGTTAGTGATTTGAGTTTGACAACTGAAACACAGCATGCAAGTATTATTGCCAAAACCTTTTCTCCAATATATTTTGCTCCGGGTGCCTCCGGGCTGCTTGCCAGGCAATTCGAGCTACTCGTAAGCGAAGCCGTAAACCCAGATTTACCGGTTTTAATCAAGCTTTCAGCTACAGTAAATGGACAGCAACAATGGTTTTATCAGCAATTTCATCCTGCTGTGGTAAAGCTGGAACTTACGCCACCGCTTGTCATGGATCAGCAAAATCAACAGCTTGATCCCGGCGAGGAAACGGATTTGGTTTTTCAGCTCTACAACAGTGGTTTAGCCTCGTCTGGCAAATTGAGTATCGAGGCATTTCTTGCTGATCCTTATGCTGCCATCACCACTTCCGACAGCTTGGTAACAGCACCGGTAAATGGGCTTTCAATCCAAAAATTCAGCTTTGGTATTAAGGTTAATGAAGCCGCGCCAAACGGTCGTTTGATCAATTTTAAGGTACGTATCAGCGATGAAAATGGCCTGATTTTGGAACAGACAAGCCAACTTAGTATTGGCAAAACACCGATCTTACTAATCGACAAAGACGGCAACCGGAACTCCTTACCGCATCTGGCTTTGGCCTTGCGTGAAATGAATATTCAATATGATTATTTGCAAAATATCGACAGCAATCTCTTGCAATATGACCAGGTTTTTTTAGCACTGGGATTTCTACCTAGCAACCACAACCTCAGGCATAACGAAGATACTTTACTCGTCAACTACCTGCAAGATGGTGGTAATTTGTACCTCGAAGGTGGTTCCTTTTTTAAATATGACCAGCCCCGTTGGTTACGTGATTTTTTGCGGACAAAGGGTGCTTTTGATGCTGTTCAATCAGAAACACCAGCCGACAACATTATTGGAATTACAGGCGGACTAATGCAAGGATTGAGTTTTTATTACTATGGAGATCAAACACTTGGAGAAAATTTAATCCCGCTCGAACCTGCAGTGGCTTTGTTTGAAGACGACAGTACCGGCTTCAACTTTATGACGGCTATCGACTCGGGAAATTACAAAGCCATCTCCACTTCTTTGGAGTTTGGTGGTTTATTTCCGACAAACACAATGAGTAGCAAAGGTGAATTAGCCAGACGCTATTTGTCATTCTTTGGTTACGAATCACTCCCACTTGCAGCACAGTTTAAGGCCAACAAACGTTTAATCTGCGCAGGCGAATCTATTAGTTTTACGTTCTCGGGCATGGGAAATCCCGACACTTATTCCTGGACTTTTGAAGGTGGAAACCCAGAAAACAGCGACATCCCAAATCCGGTAATTCAGTTTGATATTCCCGGAAAATATGGCGTGCAACTTCTTGTAAAACAAGGAGTGAAGACAAACAGCTTTGTATTAGATGATTTTATTGAGGTAAGCAGTTGCACCGGAACTATCGAGCAATCCGTTTCTGATTTTACTATTTTTCCCAATCCGGCCACGGACATAATACAACTTAATCGTGCTGCTAATGACAGCGAAAAATCGCTGGTGCAAATAGTTGATTTGAGCGGAAGAATAGTAGTTGAAAGCACTTTTCCCGAAGGGGTAAAAAAATTGCAAATAAATATTGAAAAACTGCCAAGCGGTTATTATTTGGTACGTTTTTCAGGGAAATCATCCCAAAAAACCACAAAACTGATCGTGCATTAAAAACTGAAATTATTGCCCGACCAACATAAACAAGGTAAACATCAGGCTTGCTCCGGTAGCAAATCCAGCATAAATTTCAGCAGGTTTATGAGCCGAAAGCATCAGCCGCGAACTGGCTGTAATGCCGGCCATCAGCAGACTTAATATCAATAAAAAACTGTAATTGGCGGGCGAAAGCAACGCTAATGCAGCGAAAGCACCCACGAGTGCACCTACACCTATGCTGTGCAAACTGATTTTCCACCAAAGCGTTACGGCAGCTGAAATAACCGCCAGCAAAGTAGCGCCAAGCATATATAAATAAATGACGGGAGCAATTTGTAGCTGCTTGAGCAGGTAATAAGTCATATAAAAAAATATCGCCGTAACTACCAGCGGTCCAATACGCTCACTCCGAAAGGGCATTGAAAGGCTACTGATCATCTTAAAGCGCAGCATCAACAACACTATTGCTGTGGGTAACAAGAAAGTGGTGAGGAAAATTAAAGCTCCCAGTGTCCACACCAGATTGAACGGAATACGCAAAAGCAGCAAGTTTCCTTGCCAAATCAAGGCCAGGTAGGCCCAGGCAGGTATAAGCAGTGGATGAAAAATTACTGAAAAAAATTTGGCCAGAGTGTTTTCCGTTTGCATAATAGGGTTAAAGTTCTTTTCGCAAGCGCGCAACCGGAATGCTGAGTTGCTCACGGTATTTGGCCACGGTGCGACGTGCAATATTATAGCCTTTTTCTTTGAGAAGCGCAGTGAGTTGCTCGTCAGTTACGGGCTTTGACTTATCTTCGGCATCGACGCAATCGCTCAAAATCTTCTTAATTTCACGCGTTGAAATCTCTTCACCATCTTCGTTTTGCATGGATTCACTAAAAAAACTCTTCAGCAGAAACGTACCAAAAGGAGTTTGCACATATTTGCTATTGGCCACGCGCGAAATCGTGCTGATATCAAGGTTGACTATTTCAGCAATATCCTTCAAAATCATTGGCCGCAGCTGGGTTTCGTCTCCCGATAAAAAATAGGCAGACTGATAATCCATGATGGCTCGCATCGTAAAGTAAAGCGTATTTTGGCGCTGTTTTATGGCATCAATAAACCACTTAGCAGAGTCGATTTTTTGCTTCACAAACAATAGCGCATCTTTATTGCTTTTGTCTTTTTTATTGTCGGAATAAGTCCTCAACATATCCATGTAAGCCCTGCTAATATGCAATTCGGGCGCATTTCGACTACTCAGACTAAGTTCCAGTTCGCCCTCATTGTTATGTATAATGAAATCGGGCATCACATAATGGCTGCCACGTGAGGCATCGCTCATAGAATTACCCGGCTTGGGATTGAGTTTCAAGATTTCTGCCAAAGCATCTTTTAGCTGATCTTCTGTTATTTCTGCCCTTTTCAGAATTTTATCATAATGTTTTTTGGTGAATTCATTAAAAAACCGATCCACAACCATGATGGGCAGCTTGAAGTCCTTGTCCGGCTCGTCATATTGAAGCCGACTCAGCTGAATAAGCAAGCATTCCTGTAGATTTCTTGCACCAACCCCAGGTGGATCAAAATCCTGAATGACCTCCAAAACAAAGAGTAATTCTTTTTTATTGGTTTTAATATTGAGCGCAAACAGCAAATCGTCAACAATAGCCTCCAGCGGGCGATTCAAGTAGCCTGCGTCGTCTAAATTGCCAATGATATACTCACCAATCTTATGTGATTTCTCATCTAACTTTCTAAACCCAAGTTGCTGTAAAAGAAACTCATGAAAGGTTTGATGACTTGAAAACGGCATTTCATAGTGATCATCATCGGCACTGCTGTTATTGGCTGAGAGTTTGTAGCTGGCGATCTCGTCATCGTCCAGATAATCATCAAAATCGAACTCGTCATCCGTGCTGTCATATTCTTCCTCATTTTCGAAGTCATCACTCTCAATTTCAGTATCTTCAAAATCATCAGAAGCTTCATCTGTGTTCTCCTCTTCTTCAAAATCCAGCGCAGGATTTTCCTCTATCTCCTGCTTAATACGCTGCTCAAGGGCTACCGTAGGGATCTGTAAAAGCTTCATCAGCAGTATCTGCTGCGGCGAAAGCTTTTGTAATAACTTCTGTTGTAGTCTTTGGTTCAGCATTATGTTTTCTTAAAAAGCAAGTAATGTTTAGTTTTCTTGTGATGCATTAATCTTTTGCGAATGTAAGACAAAAATAAAAATTGGATTTGAAAAGCAACACTATTCTTTGCAATTATCACAAATATTTATTTTTTGCACTAAATATCAAAGGTTAACCTACTTTTTTGGCTGAAACAAATTAAAACAAAAAATCAAGAAGAGGCATGTGCAGTGCGTTCGATGATTTCGTTCTGCAAATCTGACCCCAAATCGTTGAAATAATCTGAATAGCCAGCTACCCTCACGATAAGATCGCGATAAGACTCAGGATTTTTCTGTGCTTTTTTAAGGGTTTCGGCATCCACCACGTTGAATTGAATATGATGGCCGTCGAGCCGGAAATAGCTGCGTATCAAGCTACAAAGCTTATCAATGGCTTCATCAGTCTTGAAAAACTCTGGCGCAAATTTCTGATTCAGTAATGTGCCACCGGTTTTGATATGGTCAATTTTGGCCGCCGATTGTAAAACCGCCACAGGTCCATGAATATCAGCACCTTGCACCGGACTAATGCCTTCGCTCAGTGGCTTAAAGGCTTTTCTGCCATCGGGCATAGCTGCCGTCACGCTGCCAAAATACACATGCGAGGTGGTGGGCAACATATTGATGCGAAATACGCCACCGCGATGACTTGGTCGCCCATCCACTGCGGTAAAAAAACTGTTGAAAACCCGCACAGCATGTTCGTCGGACAAAGGATCATTATTTCCCCATTTCGGGCTGTGATAGATCAATTTAGCACGCATTTTCTCAAAGCCTTCAAAATCAGCATAAAGTGCTTTTAAAAGCTCATTACCACTGAATTCTTTTTCCCTAAAAACCCATTTTTCAATGGCCGAAAGGCTGTCGGTAATGCTGCCCAAACCCACGCCCTGCACATAACTTGTATTGTAGCGCGCTCCGCCGGCATTGTAATCTTTGGCGTTTTTTATGCAGTCTTCTATAAATAAAGAGAAAAACGGCACAGGCATAAACTTGGCAAAAAGTGCCTCGATACGGTTGTTGCCGGTAATTTTCAAATCAATAAAATAGCGCAGCTGCTTTTCGAAACTTTCATAAAACGCTTCAAAGTTTTGGCAGGCCGAAAGCGGCGGCGTCTTAGGGCCAATCTGTTGCTTGCTGCATGGGTCAAAGCCACCATAAAGCGTGACTTCCAGCACCTTATTCAGATTGAAATAACCCGAAAGCGTATAGGCTTCAGTGCCAAAAGCACCGGTTTCCACGCAGCCGCTTGCACCTCCATTACGTGCGTCTTCAATGCTTTTGCCCTGACGTAACAACTGCTGCACAATGGCATCGGTATTAAAAAAGGAAGGCTGCCCAAAACCTGTTTTCGTGATTTTTATGGCCCTTTTGATAAACCTATCCGGGTTTTTTTTGCTAATCTGCACCATCGAGCTGGGTTGAAGCAGCCGCATCTCTTCAATCACATCGAGGATAAGAAAGCTGAGCTCGTTGACGGCATCAGCACCGGTTTCGGTAAGTCCGCCGAGATTTATCAGCGCGAAATCAGTATAGGTGTTGCTTTCGAGCGCCGTAATACCCACTTTTGGTGGCGCCGGATGGTTGTTGAACTTAATCCAGAATGCCTGTAGCAGCTCGCTTGCTTTTTCGGGTGTCAGGCTACCCTCTTTTATTCCGGCTTCATAAAAAGGCCACAAATGCTGGTCAAGACGCCCGGGATTAAATGAATCCCAAGGATTCAGCTCGGTGATTACGCCGACGTGGATAAACCAATAATGCTGCAAAGCTTCGTGAAAAGTTTTGGGTGCATTGGCCGGCACATTTTGGCAAACCTGAATCATGCTTTCCAGCTCTTGTTTTCGGATGCTGTTGCTACATTTGTCTTGTTGGGCTTTTAATGCCAAAGCATAACGCTGCGCATGATCAATGGCAGCTTGCGCCACAATTTCCATGGCTTCTAGTTCAGCTAAACCGGCATCATCTACTCCGGTTTCGCGAATTGCATGGATTTCTTGCAGCACCTCTTTCAAGCCAGTGTTAAAAAGCCGTTTGCCGGCCACACTATGCCCGGGAGCACGCTGCTCTTGAAACTCCGTGAAAAATCCTGCTGAATAGGCTTGCTTCCACTCATCGCTCATGGCAGCAAAAAGACGGTCGCGCTGGCTTTTCCCTGTCCAGAAAGGAATAATTTTATCGCGAAAGGCAGCTATTACTTCCTCATCAACCTTGAAGCTGACTTTTTCGCGTTGATCCAGAATTTCCAGGTCTTGCAGGCTATGCAGCGATATTTCGGGATAAGTTGGTGTGGCTTTTGGTGCAGGCCCTCGCTCGCCCACGATTAGTTCGTTTTCCAGAATACAAATCTGTTTGTGCTGCAAAATATAGCGAAAAGCTTGCGCGCGCTGAACCGGAACAGGAAGTTGATCAGGCATTGAGGCATAAAAATCTGTTACCAAAATGGCACGTTCTGCCGAAATTGTTGGCACAGCATTCAGGCTGTTTTCGCGAAGTAAACGTATGCGGTTGTTCATGACTTTAGATTTTTAAATTAAGCGCCGATGCTGACTATTGGTGCTAAGCTGTGAAAAAAATCGAGGGCTTTTTCGCTTTTTTCAGCAGGATAAGAAGGCGAATTTGCGTGATGATAAACTTTATTGAGCTTGAGGTATTTTTGATTTGCACTGGCGTGAAAAGGCAATAAATCAATGCGTTGGATATTCTTTGAACTACTTAGAAGCGTATGGATAGCTTCAAAATTTTCTGGTGTATCGGTGATATTTTCAATAAGTGGAATGCGAATAATCATGGCTTTATTTTGCTGCTGAAGCCATTTGAAATTGTTCAATATCAATTGATTATCTTGCCCTGTAAACTTTTTATGCAGTGCTGAATTGATGATTTTTAAATCATATAATACTAGTTTGGCATAAGCCACAGTCTCCTGAAATATCTTTTCAGTGGCAAAACCACAGGTATCGATGGCGGTATGTATATCCAGCGCATTAGCAGCCATTAGAAGTTCTTTTGCAAACTGGTGTTGCATCAGCGGTTCGCCACCCGATAAGGTGATTCCACCACCGGAATCTTCAAAAAACAGCCTGTCTGCTTTTACCCGAGCGATGGCAGTTTCGATGCTGACGCTTTCGCCAATGGGAACGGTTTCGCGTAAGCTGTGGCGTTCCATTTTTTTTGTGGCACACACGAATTCTATCTCCGCCGAATGGCTTTCGGGATTGTGACACCAGGTGCAGCGCAGCGGACATCCTTTAAAGAAAAAACTGGTGCGTATGCCGGGACCGTCGTGTACAGAAAAACTGCGAATATCAAAAATTATGGCTTTCATAAAAAGTCTTGTTAATAGAAATTTGAATGGAGAAATGGGAAGTGAAAAAATCAGCAAATCCAGCAAGCAAAGAGGCCTTTGCCGTTGTTGTGGTATAAGTTAGTTGTGGGGTAAAGTCGCATTATTTTTTTGAAAATTGATGAAATGAAACTTGGGCTAAAGTACAAAAAATAAATTTAGAGTGATTTTTAGGCTGCTAATTTTTGCTAAAAAGTACAGGATAAACTCTGTTCACATTTTTTTCTTGTTCACGTAACGTGAACAAGATGGTTTTGTGAACCGCTGCCAAATATAACTTTTTCATTAAGTGGCAACTCCACTACTTTTTAAACCACAACGTATCGCGTTTCACCACTAAATCCTGTTGTAGTTTCCGCTTTTGCTGTAGCATTAGTAGTATAGCCGAGGCAATCGTTAATGCCCTGAAAACATTGGAAAGCAATGGTCCCAGCGCATTCTCGCCAGCATCAAAAAGCATCCAGCTCAGGTTCATCAAAAAGTGCAGGTTTACGATAAGCCAGAGGTTGTAATTCGACTCCACGTAGAGCCAGGCGAAAAATCCTGCTCCCAGAATTGTCGTCATAAATACACCAAGCACCACAACGCTATCAGTGCTTTGATAAAGGTGGAAACCACCAAAAATAAGAGCGCCAAAAAGCAAGGCAGGAACAAAACCAAGTTTAGTAAACCGAAACAAAAGCCCGAAAAAGAAGGCTCGAAAATAGAGTTCCTCAAAAAACCCAGCGAAAACTGCTCCAACAATTATTTCTTTCAAGCTGATAGCATAGTTAAAATCATAGACAAAGGCATAGCCAACAAGCATGGGAGCCGTGCTAATCAGCGCAAAAACAAAGCCGTAGCCAAAACTACTTTTAAAACCCAGGCTGCTAAGTAACCGACCTCGAAAAACTAAAAAGCTAACAATAAATATCGGAAGTCCCACGACTAGATACGATAGAAAATAAGAGGTTAGTCTTTCGTTTACAATCAAAAGCAAAAAATTATAGCAAGTAGAAAAATAGAATTTAAATAGCAAAACGTAAACTAAAAAAGCGATAGGGATGAGCAATAAAACCTGAGAAGAAAGCTTTTTCATGACACGAAGTTTTTGCAAAGAAAAGTAATTTCTGTTTCAAAAGGAAAGCTGGAATCGCCTTTTTTGGTTTCAGACGAAAAGCGTAACTTTACACATTCAAAAGCCTCCAATAATGCAAACTATACCCATCAATACAGCACTTTTTTTAAAAAGAGTTGAACTTTCGGATGCAAACGCCATTTTCGAGACCATAAACAGCCAGCGTACATATTTGCGAAAATGGCTTCCATTTGTTGACTACACAAGGGAAATAGAAGATTCTATACGGTTTATAAAAGCAGTTTACAAGGATGAGGAAAAAGTTTATGTATTGAATTATCAAAATAATTTTGTGGGATTAATTGGATTTAGGGAAACTGACAATTTCAATAAAAAAACGGAAATCGGCTATTGGCTTTCTGAACCTTTTCAGAAAAAGGGGATAGTTACCAATGCGGTAAAAGCTTTGGTGAAACATGCTTTTACCGAATTGGAGATTAACAGGATAGAGATTAATTGCGCCGCCGGAAATGAAGCCAGCAGCCGCATTCCGCAGAAACTGGGCTTTCTATTAGAAGGAATTGAACGAGATGGGGAGCTACTCTCAGACGGTCTATTTGTGAATCTGGAACGCTACAGCTTATTGAAAAGCGATCGTGTAAACTGGCTGTAAAAATTAGTTTTTCCAAAAAACCGCTCCGCCTCAACTGAAAAATCACATTCTTTTCTCAAAACCCGAGCCTCCTCCGAAAAGTATTATTCTGCCACTTCGGCACGCCCAGCGCATCGCTTTGTGGCAATATAATACTTTTCGGAGTGGAGTCAAACTTTAAACAAGAAATGCTTTGAAATAAATAATTATTGGTAACTAATCTAAATCATATCAATAAGTTAGAACCATTTTTTAGCTAAGTGATTGCCGAGACCAAACTGTTTAAGAACCTTACCATGCAGCCTCTAAGCTTCACCTTTCTGATTAAAAATTTTGGTCTGCTGCTGTATGCTGTTTTCATGCACCAATTCAAGCAACAACAGCAAAAACTCTTTATCCAGACCTATATTTGTGCCAATAGCGATGCGGTCTTCCATAATATGTTTCCAGCGTTTGAGCTGTAAAATCGTGATATTATTCTCCTTTTTGTAAGCCCCGATTTCCCTGACCACTTCCATCCGCCTGGCTAACAGCTCAATCAGCTCGCCATCCAGCTTATCAATTTCAGTACGCAGCTCCTCCAGCTTATGCTGAAAGTCGATGCTACCGGTTCTTTCGCGTACCACCAATTGCGCCAAAAGCTGTTCCAATGCGGCGGGCGAAATTTGCTGTGCCGCATCTGTTAGCGCATTATCAGGGTCAAAATGACTTTCGATCATCAGGCCGCTGGTTTCCAGGTCGAGTGCTTTTTGGGCAATACTTTGCAGCAGATCGCGTCGTCCCGAGATATGGCTAATATCCGTAATCACAGGCAAAGTAGGCATCAGCCGCCGCAGCTCAATCGGAATTTCCCACATGGGTGCATTGCGGTAAGGCGATTGCTTGAAATAATGAAAGCCGCGGTGTATAGCGCCCAGCTTATCGATGCCGGCCTTGTGAAAGCGTTCCAAAGCACCTATCCACAATTTGATATCGGGCGTAAGCGGGTTTTTTACAAAAATAGGAATATCTACGCCTTTGATTGCCTCCGCCAGCTCTTGCACCGAAAAAGGATTCACCACAGTGCGGGCTCCAATCCATAAAATATCTATACCGTGCGCCAAAGCCTGCTCAATATGTATTGGATTAGCTACTTCAGTGGTCAGCAGCAAACCCGTTTCTGCCTTTGCTTCCTGCATCCATTTCAGGCCTTCGGTGCCAACACCTTCAAAACCATTGGGTCGAGTACGCGGCTTCCAGATGCCGGCGCGAAAAACTTTTATCTGTGGCAATTTGGCCAGTTGGCGAGCAGTTTGCAATACCTGCTCACGCGATTCGGCACTGCACGGACCAGAAATAACGAAAGGCTCAACAGATTGTGGAAGCCAGTTTTTAATCGTCTTAATATCAGTTTCAGGACTCATTTTATTTATTTTGTCCACTTAATTTTAGTCGGCAAAGTTACAATTAACCCAACAAGTACCGATTTTTTAAAGCCATTGAATAGTCTCCTTTAAACAGTTCAGAGCAGCTTTTGTTAGACCTCTGTTTGGCCTCTTTTTAAATTAAATTGGCACAAGTAATTAAAGGAGTAGCCCAATTGCATTAATTTTCGTTTTTTTGCAGTCTGATTAATGCATCAAAATATATACCGTGAAACGAACAGAAATCAAAGCGGCCTTGCAAATGCAAGACCTTGAAAATGAAATTAATGTAAAGGGTTGGGTAAGAACAAAAAGAGGCAGCAAGAACGTGAGTTTTATCGCCCTCAACGATGGTTCGACCATTCATAACCTGCAGTTGGTGGTAGATTTAGGACAAATCCCGGAGGAAAATTTGGCACAGATGCATACCGGTGCTTCTGTTTCGGCCACCGGAAAACTGGTTTCCTCGGCGGGAAGTGGTCAAAATGTAGAGATGGCCGTTAGCAAAATCGAGCTGTTGGGCCAAGCCAATCCAGACACCTATCCACTGCAACCCAAAAAACATTCATTGGAGTTTCTGCGCGAGAAAGCCCACCTGCGTTTTCGTACCAATACTTTTAGTGCCATCACCCGGCTGCGTCACGCGATGATTTTTGGTGTTCATCAGTTTTTTAATGATCGTGGATTTTTCAATATCCACTCGCCCATCATCACCGGCTCGGATGCTGAAGGTGCCGGCGAGATGTTTAAAGTGACAACTTTGGACTTGAATAATCCTCCGCGCAAAGAAGACGGCTCCATCGATTTTGAAAAAGACTTCTTTGGCAAAGCCGCTAACCTCACCGTTTCCGGACAGCTTGAGGCCGAGCTGGCAGCGCTGGCCATGTCGAAAGTTTATACGTTTGGCCCTACTTTCAGGGCCGAAAACTCAAACACTTCGCGCCACCTGGCCGAGTTTTGGATGATAGAGCCAGAAGTGGCTTTCAACGATATCCACGATAATATGGATTTGGCCGAAGAGATGCTCAGGTACCTGATCCGATACGCCCTGGATAATTGCGCCGACGACCTGGCTTTTCTGAGCAAAAGACAGCAGGACGAAGAAAAAAATAAAAAAGCCGATGAACGTTCTATGGAACTCATTAGCAAATTGAAATTTGTGCTGGAAAGTCCTTTTGAACGCCTCACCTATACCGAAGCCATCGACATCCTGAAAAACTCTAATCACAATAAGAAAAAGAAATTTGCCTATCCAATAGAAGCCTGGGGAGCTGATTTACAGTCGGAACACGAGCGCTACCTGGTAGAAAAACATTTTAAAAAGCCAGTGATATTAACTGATTATCCCAAGGAAATCAAGGCTTTTTATATGAAGCAAAATGATGACGGCAAGACAGTTCGTGCTATGGATGTGCTGTTCCCGGGCATTGGCGAAATTATCGGCGGATCGCAACGCGAAGAAGATTACGACAAGTTGCACAAGCGCATGATAGAAATGCATATCCCGATGGAGTCGATGTGGTGGTTTTTGGAAACACGTAAATTCGGAACGGTTCCACATGCCGGTTACGGTTTGGGCTTCGAGCGCATGATGCTGTTTGTTTCGGGTATGGGAAATATCCGCGACGTGATTCCTTTCCCGCGCACACCTTTCCATTTGGAGTTTTAAAACAGTCTTTTTAAATAAACTAAACCTAAGGGTTTTTCAGAGCTTTCAGGTTTTTTTATGATTTTTAAACCACAAATGTTTTGTGGTTTAAAAGAATAGCAAACAAAAAGCCTGTAAGGCTTCCCTGTGCATAACGCCCGGATTTATCCGGGTGATTACTGGTAACCAAATACACATAAACCCTGTAAAGGGTTTCCCGTCAAAAGCACAGAAAAAAACGCATTGGCAATTACCTGAATGGGAAACTCCTACAGAGTTTTGGAGGTGCAGTTGCATCTTCTATCCCCCGGATAAATCCGGGGGTTATGCAAAGGATACGCCTACAGCGTATTGAATATTGAAAAACCCGAGTGCATTCTGAAGCTCTCAGGTTTTTTTATGTTTTATACATCAAGGGTTTTCAAAAGCCTTGAAGTCTGAAAAAACACCAACGAAAAAGCCTGTAAGGCTTTCCTGTACATAACGCCCGGATTTATCCGGGTGATTACTGGTAACCAAATACACATAAACCCTGTAAAGGGTTTCCCGTCAAAAGCACAGAAAAAAACGCATTGGCAATTACCTGAATGGGAAACTCCTACAGAGTTTTGGAGGTGCAGTTGCATCTTCTATCCCCCGGATAAATCCGGGGGTTATGCAAAGGATACGCCTACAGCGTATTGAATATTGAAAAACCCGAGTGCATTCTGAAGCTCTCAGGTTTTTTTATGTTTTATACATCAAGGGTTTTCAAAAGCCTTGAAGTCTGAAAAAACACCA
>Ga0265293_10000120_pt1 | contig 183033 bp, 178 predicted proteins | sample Munlanlewell138R_FD_192505 | JGI IMG/M metagenome (GOLD analysis project Ga0265293, IMG submission 192505) | Leachate microbial communities from a municipal landfill in Southern Ontario, Canada - Leachate well 138R | ecosystem: Engineered > Solid waste > Landfill > Unclassified | place... | reverse complement strand
GTATTATCTGGGAGCCCTACTTCCAGCGGTACATGCCGCGTGAGGCGGCTATGGGCTGAAAAGCAGCTGTTCGCAACACCCACGGGGTGCTGGGCCTTCGGGCCCGGCACCCCTCTTCAATATGTCATTATTTTATTGATTGGACGGCTTGTATAGGCTGTTCAGGATATCTTCTGGTATGCCGTTGGCTTTTGCTGTTTCTCGACTAATGATGATGGATGGCACGATGGCAACCTTCCATGGCTGCGATGTGTCGGTTCGTTTCATGACAAAACGATAGACATTGGCGGTATCGGCCCCTATGATCAAGGTGCCATAGGCTAGCTCGGCTATCTCGTCGAGGGCGAGTCGTGTGATAGCTATATTGTGAGCAGATGGGTATTGCTGCACGAGAGTACGGAGGATATTCTCTTGCTCTGATTTGGCAAGGTTCTGTAAGTATCCTTCGGTGTAGCGAGGCTTGATGACGATAGTATCGCCAGATGATGTGACGCGAAACGGCACGATATCTCCTCGCACCTCACTACCGATCGTTCGGTAGCCATAATCTCCAGCTTGTAGCCGCACATCTTGACTTGTGTCGACGGTACGCAGCTCCTTTCCGGTATTGCTATGGACGCGGACACTATATCCTTCACCGAGCAATTGGAATGACACCTTCTTGTACGACAGAATGATACTGCCGATCCAGATACCGGCACCAATACACAGTACAATGATGATACTAGTTATAACCTTTTTCATTCAAATAGGCTCCTGTGGTCACGTAGTGTGATGGTGAGGTCTGATAGTGTGTAGCCAAGGGCGGTAATGTATTGCAAGGCTGCCTCGGTTTCCTGCCCGCCAATCTCGACTGCTAGTGAAGTCATATTATTTTGACGAATTGTAAAGCCTTTGCCAGTTACATTCTGTAGACCGCCGGCAAAGGTAAGGACGATTTTGCTATCTTGCTTGATCGTAATAGCGGCATGCTGGTCTGAGCCAGCACTTGTCATAATCACAATCTCAAAAGATGCTTTTATATCTGTCTGTCCGAGTCGTATGTCACCGGTAATAGACGAATCGGATATGACGATGGATGATGGGATGAGTGTGAGAGTAGCGTACTTGCGTTGCAATACAGTATCACCGTAATAGTAGAGTGCTGACTTGGTGTCGGTCAGAATGTTACCGATACGAGGCTTTGCCTCATAGAGTTTTTCGGTAAATTCGGTAATTCCGAATAGCTGCGTGCTACTGGCAGCTGGATCGGTCCAGCCGGTCGATATTTTCGGCTCTTCTGGGTCGTAGTGCTCTCCTGTATCACGATCGACGATGTCGGTGGGGGTTCGTGGTGGTGTCTGAGTTTGCGAGGTGTCAGCGGCATCTTCGCGACTAGTAGATAATTGGTGCACAATGAGCATGGCAGCAACACCTCCGATAACGAGTATGGCTATGATGATAGTGATGCGTATTCTTCGTTTTGTCATATCTTTTCAACCGTAAATATACCGCCCCCGAGGCCAGCTGCTATCTGGCTCTTTGGGTAGCTTGCGATATCTTGATGACCCTGTCCTTCTCCTCCCCACGGGTCTGCTATGATTACTCGTCCATCGGCCTCGACGCCAACCATCGCGACCATGTGTCCGCCGGTTGTGAATGGTGGTGGCCCACCACCACCGAGCCAAACCATTCCCTTACCTGCTTTGACAAATTCGTAGGCGGTGTCAAATGACGTATTTGTTATACGGACTTTGTCGCCCCATTTTGCATGTACTCCATTGATTGCATTTTGCCACGAAGATGTTCCTCCGCTCTGAGCGCCGAACACAGCACCGACATCAACCGGTGTGATGCTTGGGTCAATCATCGATGCGAGGATAATCGCCATCGATGACGGTCCGCAACCAGATGCGTAAAAGGTGGATCCGGAGAAAGGTTTATTTGCCCACAGGGGATCCCATTGATGGTAATGGACGATATCTCCAATCATCGTGCCGCCACCTCTGCCACTACCGCTACCGCACGAGTCGGTCATGTCTTCAAAAATAAATTTCCGCTTATTGTTCTGGTCATCATCATCTTCTGGTAGACCTTCGATATACCCCTTCATACTTTCAGAAAAAGTGATACCATCAATCTTGCCATTTACACAGGATGATGTAAACATCCAGCTTACATCTGGGTTATTGCCATCAGGAACCTCCATGGTAGAGATATCAAAGTTCCCATTGTCTCGGTTGATAAACAAACCAGCAAACATACCAACCATCTTTGTCGCGCTGTCGGTATTGAGTGGCATATGAGTAATCGCACTGTAGCCAATGCCGGCAAACATCCAGCTCATATTTTTTACCTTGCTGGTGTCAAAGTCAGCGCCCAGCTCGGTAGATGGCTTGAAGTTCACCAGGTCAGCTTTACTGCCGGCGAACATTCCTTCCATAGTTGTTACCTTGCTGGTATTGAAGCTACGCAGGTCGAGGCCAGCGCGGCTAAATGCAGCATCGTTCGACTTGCTGTATTTAGAGATTTTAATATTTTGAACCTCGGTGTCACTAGTGTCCATTTCGCATTGTTCTTGATCAGCATCCTTACCTACGATAGACTTTGCGGGGTCACCAAGGGGTAGTTTTGTTAGCTCAGTTTGATTCTCGAGTCGCGCATTACTCATTGGCACGAGGATCAATGCTGTCTTTTTGATAGCAGTACTTGCCTCTATGTCGTTCGCCAGGTCACAGGTGGCATCGGTAGGTTCTGGGGTGATATTGGCAAACATCCAGCTCATATCGGTGACGTTTTCGGTATTGAAACTGGTCAGATCGACGCTTGTTGTCCCTTCCCCGAGCGAGAAGAACATATCTTTCATATTCGTTACCTTGCTGGTATCAAACTTTGTCAAATTCAGCGATGACACATTCGATCCGCTAAACATGCCTTCCATGGTCGTTACCTTGCTCGTATCGAAGTTTTCGAGGTCGAGCTCTGCATTCTTGTCTTGGTAGAGGTTTTCGAACATACGATTCATATTCGTTACCTTGCTGGTATCAAAATTGGTGATATCAAGCGCTTTTAGCTTCGTACCCGAGAACATACCCGCCATATTCGTTACCTTGCTGGTATCAAACTTTGAGATGTCCAGCTCTTCGTTCTTGCCTGTTGCGGCAAACATCCAGCTCATATCAGTAACTTTTGCCGTGTCGATATCTCCAAGCACAATATTTCGTGCTTCACGAGCGTCGGAGAACATGTTGTCCATTCGAGTCGCACTGCTGGTATCGAATTTACTTATATTAATACCACACTTGTTGCGCCCACCATCGAGACATTCGCCCCCATCATATGCCTTGTCTTTGTCGTATTTACATCTATCCCCACTGTCGTAGTCGCACATGCCAAAACGAGACCCAGAGAACATACCCGAAAAGTTTTCAACAGCAGAAGTGTCAAGTGTGTTAGCACTAAAGAGTCCAAGTAGGCTACCACCACCAGTCCAACTTGCCATATCGGTCGTATCGGCAAACATACGGCTCATACTTTTAACTTTTCCGGTATTATTACGGAATGACGGAGTGAGGGCCTTGCTAAGATTATTGAACTTGGCACCCTCAAACATTGATGACATGTCTACGACATTTTTTACAATGAAGTTTTCCGTATCAATGGTTGTTTGGGCTTTTTCGTCGCTGTTTGACGTACACTCTTTGGAGTCATTTAGTTTGGGGCCGTAGGCGTAATATCTACTTTGAGCACATATTTTTGTTAACCAAATAGGGTCCTCTACTAGGTTTACGAAGAAATCTCCTACGATGGCAGCCGTCTCTATGCTAGGGCCGATGATCGGTATTTCCGAAGTTAACTGGGTAAAATCACTACCAATGAGATCAACTGTGTCATACCAATCTCGGGCCTTCTCCCGGGGCACCATAAAGCGCCCGTCAACAATATAGTCGGTATCTTGCCCAACGTAAAAGAATAGATTTGATGAATTTATCGGCGCGTTAACACCACCATCCTGTCCGATGACGATATCATAAAGAGGTTGTGGAAATGACGCGATGACAAGCGTATCAACATTCCATTCATTTTCGTCACACTCATCCGTCACACCGAAAAGGCTGAGGAACCAATCGGCAGCACATTTAACACGATTCACCGCGTCTCCTGCCCACTGGACAACGTCAGCAGCTGCATTTCCCAGTCCTAGTCCTTCGAGATCTCCAACCTTTACGTGGATATTGTCTCGGCGCTGTGCACAGGCCATAACCTGTTTTGTCTGTCGTTCTGAGATATCCCAGCAATATTTACCGTTTTCATCGTCAGTTGATGCGCTGGTGGCTGGTCGGCTGTCTTTGAATGTAATACTTTTGATATTCTCTCGATAGACTGGATGTGGTGCATTGAGCCAGTGGTGGAATTTTGGGTACCTCCCTGCTTCGCATCGATCCTTTGCACTTGATCTGGTTTGGTTTTTTGTGTCGTCGTTACTATTATTCAATCCGTATGCAATTAGCGTATTGTCATCACCACAGTTAGTCTTGTACATCTCTTGAGTTGGGATATCATCTGGCTCTAAATAACCTCCAACGGTATTCTTGTAAGTTACGACATTATGATCATCACCGGCTTTTTTGCCACCCTCAAGATTCCACATCTTGTCTGTCACTTCTTTATTATCCTTTTCCCTATCGATAAGCTTTTGGGCTGTTCCAACACTTATCATAGAATCTCGCCTAGATGTTTCCCAGTCAATATCGACTGCATATGTACCAGCAGGAGTGGTTGCAGGGACTGCGGCGATGAGCTGGTAGCGGTCTGGTGTTGTCTGTCGCGACGGGTTTGCATCAACAAATGTCATCTCGGAAGGAGTCTCTTCTAATATCGTGCCATCAGGAAGTCGCAAAGCCAGCTTGATGGCACGATCCTGATCGGGCGATGCAGCGTAGGCGGCGTTCGATGGGACGATACGCTCCACGGGGTTGGCTACTGCGAGCGAAAGGTCGTGACCATTCGCCCACCCTGTTCTGACATAGAGAGGATTGTCGACACTGGCAGTCAGACTTTGATCCTTAACGACAGTAATCACGAGGTTCTTCTTCTCGAAGTGTACCGTTATGATGTTAAAGTTGACGTATATGAAACCTGCAACTGCAAGAAAAATGACACTATTGACAGCAGTAAAATTGCTCCAGAACTTTTCGGTATGCTTGTAGGTCGTAATAATATGTCGGTAGACAAAGTATATCAGTACGCCTAGTGCAATAACTCCGACTACAAGACCAATCCATGGAAGTGCCTTCAGTAACCCCGCAAAGAACGACTCCCACCATCCCGGCAGGTCTGTGGCCGTCTCGTACACCTTGATTTGTACGTTTTGGGTGAGTTTGTGTGTTTCTAGCATAGGCTATGGCCTCGGCGGTCTTGTTCTATTTTCCAAGTGCTTAGTAAGAATCTCTCGAGATTCTTGTGATAAGTGTGGTTCGGCTTCCTTATTACCGATAATTGACATTGAGGCTGTATCGAGCTTCTGGGTTGCCTCTGCTGCTTGTTTTGAACTGCTTTTTGCCATGTCTGTTAGCGTCTTCAGGGCCTTATCATCACCAGCGACAGTTTGATCGGTCATTGCGCCAAATCTCTTTAGGAAGCCTGCTTCAAGTTCATCTTGAGAAGTGACCTGACCTAAAGACATCTGTCGTGCAAGGTTACCACCGACGAGATTTTCACCATGCTCTGCTTGTAATGCCTGAGTGAGGGCAGCATTTTGCTGTAGTGCTGCTGCACGACTTGGCGCAGACATGCCATCCAGTAAACTCTCGGATATAAGTTGGCTGAACGCTGTCTCTGGGTTGATAATTTTTCGCTTAGCACCTTCTTGCCAGGCGGCTTGTTTACCTGCGTCGGTTATAGCTCCACCTCGAGCTAGTGATCCATCAGGCTTCTTAATCGTGCTGAAGCCAGCCATTGCGTTTTGTATCTCTTCATTTGACGCTCCGCTGTAGATTGCCCCTGCATCACTGACATCTTCTTCGTGTCGCCTCATCTCTGCCTGTTGCTTCCATGCCTCATCACCACTTTGTGCGGCAGTATGGAATCTTTCATTGTGATCACCCTCTCGTTTGTGAGCAGCGTCTTTGGCAGCAAGCCGAGAAGCCCAGTTGTTCTTGCCTCGACGTAGACTATTTTTACCAAAGCTCTCTATACCGTGACCGAGCTTTCCTCCGATTCCAGGCGCGGCTTTTAGTGCACCCATTGCCTTAGCTCCAAAGCCCGCACCAGCAACAGCAGCCCCCGCACCCATAGTGGCAGCCGTTATGCCGACCGCTGCAGCACCCTTGAGTACACCGTTGACCTTTTGTGATGCGGCCGCCATGAGCTTGCTGCTAGATTTCATAAGGGGCTTAATAAATAGTACTGGAGACGCAATGGAGATGAGTGCGCCAATTGACTTGAGAAATAGTGTTCCTACATCCCCTGTTCCATCCATTGAGTAGAAGATGATAGTGGCAATCTGAGATAAGCCAACAAACATAGCAAACGCAGGAAATACAATCAGTAGCCCGCCGAATGCCTTGAACCATTTCGTAAAGAGTGGTTGTGTTTTTTCATGCAAAATCAAGACAAAGGCTATTGGCGATACGACGACAAGGAATATGAGCATAACCATACGGATTGCCGCCAGTATAGGCACCGTGATGGCTGCGATGAGCATCATAATGACAACGACAACAATTGCAATAGCCATAACAAGAAGCATACTTGGGGCTGATGTAGCTTGCGTGAGTGAGCTAAATGCATCAGCCTTCGTTACGCCTTCTGCCATGAGTACAAACAGCTCACCAATTTCTGCACCACCAGCATCGATACAATCTTGTATTGCCGTTGCATCACCTTCGTGAACATCATTACACCCCTTGTCTATGATCGCACTTTGACCGACTGAATTGAGGAACGTTTTGAGCCCATGCCCTGTGACATTCGATAGATCAACGAGTAGTCCTGTAATAAAGAAAGACATGTTGACAGCGATAGCAACGATGGCAAGCTTTGGTGCCATCTTCTTGATGTGATAATTGGACAGTCCAACTGACGTCAGCATAGAGTAGATGACTAGGATGAAGATGATAATAAAGACGACATTTGCGATAGAGGTAAAGGCTCCGTGTACAGACTGCATAATGTCTTTTGTGCCCGCATCGGTGAATATACCAACGGTGAACATATCTTCGAATACAAGGACAAGCACATTGGTAATACCCTTGACCATCCCAAGTCCCGGACAGACAAGTAAGGCTATGAGTATGCTGCCGCCACCAGTAGTCCACTCTGAGACACAGACGCCAATTTCAAGCATTCCTTGCGTAAAGCTCGCGATACCTTCGAAGAAGCCTTTGATACCATTCCAGATGGTATCAAGACCGAAAAGACCCATGCTTGAAGCAGCGGTATCTAGGCTTGAATCGGTTGGGCTATTAGCAACTGCTACAGGCCCACGATCAATGCCTGCAGGTGAGGTGAGTTGCATAAAGGGGGCGATTGTCATGTTGGCGATCAGCATGATACTGAGTGCTATCACTTTAAACCGTCTTGACATCGCTAAGACTCCCTCCTGCATAAAACCATGAGCATAGTATATAAAAGATAATAGTAAAAGTAAATAAACCGCTTTTGTTTACATTTATTACGAGTCCTAGCGTGCAAGAAGAAGTGTCAGGGCAATACCGTTCTTAAAGATATGAAGAAATATTCCCGCCCAGATTGTACCTGTGTGCTCTCGCAGAATACACATAATGATACTCATGATGATCATAACGATGCCAACATTAGCTTGTCCGTGGACAAAGCCGAAGAGCAACGACACAATCACTATTGAGGCAATGAGACCTTTTGTTTTGCTCAGGCGTCGCAATGTACCATACATCCACCCACGAAAAAGTATTTCTTCGCTGACAGGTGCGATGATGACGAGTGCAATAAATATAAGTATAAAATCAATTGAAGATAGGCGGGTTGATTGACTGAAGGCCTGCCCGTCTGTTAGCCCAAACCAAGGTATTACGGTACCAAGGATTGACATGATAAGCCATGCAATCGCAATAGTTGCAAGTACGCCAATACCACCCAGAGCAACGTCTGTCCAGGTGGGCTTCCTGGTGAGTCCTAGTTTACGCAGTGTATCGTCACGTAGTTTGCGCCATGATACCTTACGAATAACATGCATGATTAGCAGAGGAAGGCCAATAGTAATAACTGCATTGAGCGTATACTCTACGGCCTGAAGCGTAAGCTGCACTGCAGGGACATTCGCAAGACCTCCGAGTAGATACGCAAGCAGGTCAACCCACTGGCGTGATAGAAAAAGCGCAACGATAATCCACAGCAGCATACTTATCGCATAGATAATAAGCCGGATTGTGTGGTGTGAGCGCTTTTGCTGTTTCTTAGAGTCTGCTATATTTTCTGATACCATCCATTATGCAGTATAACAAAATAGTATATACTATACGCATGATGAAAAAATATAAACATATACGGATGATGACTGTAGCAATGCTGATGGTAGCTGGTATGTTTGGTTTGCTTACGTTGTCGGCGCAGCAAGCGCAGGCAAAGACGCTTGAGTGTGGTGTATTGCCGCAATCTATGTGCAATAAAGCCAAGTCTGATCCTATAAACACAGTAATAAACGGAGCACCAAGCGATCCAAAAGACACAGCTATATGGGACCTACTGAAATTTGTAGTCAAGCTTATGACGGGTGGTGTGGCGATTTTGGCTGTTGCAGGTATTATCTACGGAGCGGTTCTCTATATAAGTGCTGGTCCAAATCAGGAGCAGGTTAAAAAAGCCAAGAGTACGTTTACGAATGTCGTGATAGGTGTGCTTGTATTTGCCCTGATGTTCTCGTTATTACAGTGGCTGATTCCAGGAGGGGTATTTTAGCGATGTTGAATCTAAAGACGGCGATTATAGGTGTAGCATTAGTAATAGCCAGTGCTGTTGGATTAACAATCGCCACGCCATCGTCGGCGTCAGCTGCCTGTGGTGAGTTTCTTGGGTTCCCAGCTTGGTACGATGGGCTGGTCGATGCCAACTGCAAAATACACGAGCCCGAGGCCGCGTTCCCTACTAAGACTGATGAAGAAGCGTTAACGTATTATATCTGGCGAATTGTTCTTAATGCTCTAGAGATCGCGCTGCGTGTCATTGGTATCGTGGCAGTCGCTTTCATGATATATGGTGGATTCCAATACCTCACAAGTAGTGGTTCTCCTGAGAGGGCCGCTGGTGCGATGAAGACAATTGTCAATGCGTCGGTCGGGCTTATTATTGCACTTGGGGTGACGGCACTTCAGGGTCTCATATGGAAGGTTGTGGCTGGTAGCACGAATGACTACGGCGTATATGACGGGACGGCGGCGAATGTATTAAAGGAGGCCTTCAATCTTGTTTACTATATCGCTGGTGCCATAGCAGTCATAATGATTATCGTCGGTGGGTTGAATTATGTGACATCGAGTGGAGACCCTGGCCGAATGACAAAGGCTAAAAATACGCTATTATATGCAGTAATCGGGCTTGTAGTGATTATTGCGGCGTGGGCTATTACAAACTTTATTGCGAATAGGTTTTAACATATGAAGATTTTTACGTACATAACAGGATTTATTCTGGCAGTAGCGACTGGCGTTGGTGTGGCGACGACACATGTGGGCGCTGCCCAGTTAACTCCGTGTGATCTTGACGCTGGATCAAGTCTTTGTGCAGATTCGAAGAACGCGAACAAGAGCAGCAGTGATAAATTAATCGCAAACATCATAAATATCTTACTGTACATTATTGGAACAGCAGCGGTCATAGTGATTATTATCGCTGGCATTCGTTATACAACATCAGGTGGTAGTCAGCAGGCTGTTGAGGGCGCAAAGAAGATGCTACTAGGCGGTGTGATTGGACTTGCAGTTGCTATTTTTGCATATGCGATTGCACGCTTTGTTGTGAACGCCGTGATGTAGATAGGAATATACTTAACAAAATACGTTTTGTCTGGTATAAAATAGAGATAGTAGTTCAAAGTAATGAAAGGAAAGAAAGAAATGAAAAAGACGATAAAGACTGCCCTTGCCGGCCTTCTGATGGTGCCTGTTCTCGCTTTTGGTGTTAGCCTCGTTGCTACTACTCCAGATGCGAATGCGCAGATCAACAAGGGATTAAGTGCTTCTAACGTAGGTACGAGTGGCCAGACGCAGAATGTTGAGGTGATCATTAAGAATATCATCAACATCATGCTCTATGTTGTCGGTGCTGCAGCGGTTATTATGCTTATTTGGGGCGGTATTCGCTATACAACATCAGGTGGCAATCAAGCTGCTGTGACAAGTGCGAAGAATACCATTCTCTATGCGATCATCGGTCTTGTTATTGCAATCTTTGCGTTTGCAATCGTGAACTTTGTTGTTCTGAAGACTACATAAGACAAAGGCATAGGTTTGTATAAGAAGTCAGGTAACGGCCTGACTTCTTTCTTTTATTGTTATAATCTGCCACCTGGATTCACGGAGATTCTCTTGTGGTGGTATTATAAAACCCCCGAGTATCGGGGGTTTTATATGGCTTTTTGTAAGCTTTCTTTGCCTACAGAACCTGAATCTTCTTCGCCTGCTCTTGTTGTACCTTCGGGAATGTAATGCTGAGCACGCCATCCTTGAGTGAAGCCTGGGCTTCGTCTTCCTTGACAGGTACCGGAAGTGCTACGGTACGACTAAATTCGCCCCAGTAGCATTCCTGGATATGCCAGTTGGTTGCGTCAGTATCGTCACCACTTGAGAGTGTGCCACTAACTGTCAGGATACCATCTGAGATACTGACATCAAGGTCTTCTTTGTTTACACCTGCGGTGCGAGCTTTGACCACAAGTGTCTCAGCAGTTTCATATACATCTACTGCGAGCTGACCTGGGAAATCGTCCTCACCCTCTTCCCATGAGTCGTCAACAGCGGGTGTTGCAGCTTGCGCAGGCTCGGTTGATGTTAGGTTGTCGTCTAGAAATGCAGCAGCGAGTTCATCCTCGATTAGCAAGTCGTCATTTTGTTTACGGGCCATTGTATCCTCCACTTAACTTCAGGCTCTATTGACAATAGTCTCTATTAGTATAACCAAACCTAGCAGTATAATCAATGTTAGGAGGGCGCAAAACGTAAAAATCACAATGATTGATAGGATGCTTCAAATAATTGCCCCGCACTACTGTTGTGAATGCGGTAAGATAGGTTCGCTAATGTGTGATAGTTGTATAAATGACATCGTTTCAGAAGACCCTATGACATGTCTCTCTTGCGGTGTGATGGCTGGTGCAATGGGCCTCTGCGGTCGATGCAAGCCTGGTTACACAAGATCATGGACAGTCGGTAGCTACCATTCATCGCTTGGTGAAATGATCAAAGTGATGAAAACTGTTGGTGCGCGCGAGGGTGCGATCGTTGCGGGTAAGATGTTGGCGCGTCGACTTTCCTCTCTGCCGCCTGAGGTGCGCTTAGTGCCACTACCGACAATTGCCCCACACAAGCGAGAGCGCGGCTTTGATCATACGTATCTCATTGCCAGAGAACTCGCGAGACACACTGGACTCCAGATTGATACGTGTCTGAAGAGACGATCAAATACGGTGCAGCGTGGACAGACTCGATCTGAACGTCAACGACAGGCTGCAACGGCGTATACGGTAGATAATACCTGTCGTGCGGATGTAATATATCTTTTGCTTGATGATGTTGTCACTACCGGCTCCTCGATGCGTGCAGCTGCACGCTGTCTGCGTGAGGCTGGGGCGAAAAAGATTTGGGCTGCGTCTTTGACGCGACAACCTCTCGACTAAGCGCCCCCTATCTGATACAATATTTAAAGTTCATTTATGGATGGGTGGCCGAGCGGTTGAAGGCACCGGTCTTGAAAACCGGCAACGTGTAAAAGCGTTCGAGGGTTCGAATCCCTCCCCATCCGCCAGTTTAGTAACGTTAGAACCCCCGGTAAGCAAAGCGAGCCGGGGGTTTCTTGCTGCTCACTTCGGGCGATACCGTATTCTAAAATGTGAAAATAACTGGGGTGTCGAGCAAAAACGATGACGTCGAAAAGTGGTCGTTATAGAAAAGTCGCCGAGCAGGAAAAAGATCGAAATATCGCCGTTATTGACACAGTAGTCAAGAAGGGCGTTTGCTTTTCAGGCCCGCAGCTGGCTTACCGGTTGATACTCCCCTGTTGTTCCGCCTCGCGACGACCCTAGAAAACCTGGAGTCACAGGTACTGCCCAGCTAATCTAAGAGGCCGTTTGAGTACGACGAAGCAATGGAGCGATCGAGCGAAGTGTCCCCTGATGCGTCTTGTCTTGATTTAATCTTGCTCATGCTTTATAGTCGAGGCCAAGAACCAGGCTCCTTACTTGCATTATGTCGGAGGGGTACGTAAAGGGAGAGCCAATGGATGAGAGGAATAGATACTAAATCAACCACGCGAGCCGGCTTCACTATTGTTGAACTATTGATCGTGATCGTCGTCATCGCGATTCTCGCAGCCATCGCCATCGTCGCCTACACTGGTATTCAAGTTCGCGCTGGGAGCGCAGTGCTTAAGTCTGATCTTGCTCACGCTGCCCGACAGCTCGGCCTTGCATACGCCTCAGAAGAGCTATTTCCAGGAGAAGATGGAGCAACCACTGACGGTGACTCACTCAGCAAGAGTGAAGGAACGTCATTTCAATACACTCGCAGCAACAATGGTGCGGCCTATTGCCTCACTGCCACGAGTAACCGTAACGGTGTTCCTGCCTTCATGATTACTCATGACAACACCACTCCACGAGAAGGCACCTGCCCCGGGCATAGTGGGCCGATCGTCGGAGGTGGAGATTCAGCGACTCCAACGGCCGTGACTGTATTTGCCTCTGGCTTCTCTAGTCCTTATGGTCTCGCGGTAGATAATGCAGGAAATGTCTATGTCGCTGAGTGGGGAAACCATCGGATTCAAAAGATAACTCCTGCTGGAGTGGCGACCGTACTTGCCGGGTCGACAACTGCTGGTAACGCCGACGGAGTAGGCACCGCAGCAAGCTTCCGAAACCCGAAAGGCCTCGCGGTTGACGGTGCTGGCAATGTCTATGTCGCTGATAGTAACAACGCGCGAATTCGAAAGATCACGCCGTCGGGGTCAGTCACGACTATTGCCTCGGGAACGTACTGGAGTGCAGTTGCGGTTGACAGTGCGGGTAACGTGTACGCCTCAGGCGCGATGGGGCAACATTACATTCATAAGGTCACGCCCGCAGGCCAACTCTCAGTCTTTGCGGGTAGTGGTATTGCCGGAAATGCTGATGGACAAGGCGCTGCGGCTCAGTTTGACTATCCAGGTGGGATCACGGTGGACTCATCAGGAAATGTCTACGTCGCCGATGGATCCTCGAGTGGCAACTGTGCGATTCGAAGAATCTCACCAGACGGAAACGTCACAACCGTAACGGGCACAAACTCTTGCGCAGAAACAGGCGCAGGGATTGCAATGAGCCTTGCGGCTGATAGCTCAAATAATCTTCTCATTCCCGATTATTCTAATAATCGAATTAAGAGAATGACATCGAGCGGAAGTATGTCCATGATTGCTGGCGACGGCGCGCAGTGGAGCAGCGCGGGTGCTGTTGGCCCGGCCCTGGAAGTCAGTATAAATATGCCGACTGGAATCGCAATAGACCCGTCCGGTGCAATCTACTTCACAACAGGCTACGGAAGTGATATTCGTAAGCTGCAGTAGAAGGAGGCGCTAGTCACATTAGCGATTTAGACAGTCATTGTTCTGGTATTTATCTCTAACGCGACCGCCAAATGATAGCCGCTAGTGGTATTTCCAGAACAAATAAGACTGTACTGGAAATATATTTTTATGAAAGCATTTATTTTAGGCAATTGGAGATATGCAAGCATTGTTTTTGGAGCAATGGCTCTTTATGTCATTCTCTGTATCGTGATTATCGGCCAAGCGTCGTTGTGGTTCGACGAAGCGTACAGCGCACTCATTATTCGGAAGGATGTCGTTGCACTTATTCACACTACTGCGCTTGATGTACACCCTCCGCTGTACTATCTTGTGCTTAAAGTTTGGGCGTTCTTATTTGGGTCAGGAGAGGTTGCCCTACGGTCACTCAGTGTTGTTTTCGGCGCTGCTGTCGTAATGATATCGTATGGTATTGCACGTCAAGTTGGAATTCGTCGCTATGCTTGGGTCGTCCCTTACTTCCTCGCCCTCTCTCCGGCGTTAATTCACTATGGTGTAACGGCTCGCATGTACACGATGCTCACGTTTCTTGTCGTCTTATCAGTATCTTTACTACTTGCCGCACAGAGGGCTACAGACAAGAAGGGTCTTTGGAGTGTGCATGGTGCCGTTATCGGTATGGGATTACTGACGCACTATTTTATGGTACTTTACTGGGTTGCTCAGTGGTGTATGGTTTCTATGATGACTTGGAGGCGTGGTGAGCCTAGATGGCAAACCATACTGATGCCAAACGGCTGGAAGAGGTCAGTTGCCGTGGCACTGATCGTATCGTGTGTATGGCTGCCGTTCTATGTAACTACTGGCATTAGTCGACAAGTCCAAGGATTTTGGATACCGCCAGTCACCCTTGAGACAATCGGCAATACAATCACACGTACGTTAATGTATGAGCCAATTATTCATTTACCATGGTGGCAACTTGGCTTGGTCGTCATCTTGGTTATTACGATAGTGCTACTTATAAAATACGAGGGTATTAGTGGTAACTTCAGAAAAATATATTTTGTCGCAGCGGTGCCTTGGCTACTGCTTATATTGGCATCGCTGCCCCCCTTTGTGTCAAAATATTATGATCGCTACCTTGTGCCGAGTATGGTGTTTGGGGCACTCATTGTTGGTCTGTATGCGACATTTATTTTTTCAAAAAAAGGCAGAACTAGGCTACTCGCCTGGATAGTAGCGGGACTGTACGTTATCGTGAGCTGCATTGGTGTATTGAACGTATATATGCGTGGAAACTATAATGAGTTTGATGGGGTTACCTCTGTTGGCGAGATTATAAGGGACATTGAAGCCCGAGGTGACAGAGGCGTGATGATTGACATACCTCACCCAGGACTTAGTGCTGTCGCAAAGTATTACAGTAGTGCTGGGGCTGTAAGCGCGACATGGCTCGGGAGTAGCTACGAACTTCACAATACAAGAGTCGTTGAGCGAATCCAAAGGAAAGTAAAAGCAGGCTCTTCTATTTGGGTGATAGACTATAGAGAGGAAGTCTCAGCAGACGCTAATTCGGTATTGCCAATTCCAATATGGAACTTTATACCTGATAACTGGCAAATTCTTGATGAGATTCAATATGATGATTCGCGAGAGTGGCGCTCTCAGCGTGCGGTAAAATATAAGGTAGGTCATGAACAAGAAGATTTTTAGGATATTTCGAACGTATAATCGTGCGCTACTGTTTTTAGGTATTTTTCTGGTATTTTTCTTGTGGTCTGTGTTGCATTTAGATACAGATTTTGGCTGGCACCTTCGTTCTGGTCAGCATTTCCTTGAGTTTGGCATTCCTAAGACTGATATCTATACTTATACGGCAGATTATTTTCCATGGGTTAATCATGAGTGGCTGAGTGATATACTCCTTGCGCTACTGGGTAGTTTTGGCTCGTATACATTTATCGCTGCGGTCTACGCTGGGATGTGGACACTGGCTGTATGGATTGTAGGCAGGCGCATTCACCCCGCGTTGATTATTGTTGCAGTGCTAGGTATTTTGCCATTTGCAGGCATCCGCGCAATTACATGGTCGATGCTGGGATTAGCATTGTTGATACTCCTGTTGCGACAGAAGGATAAACGCTGGAGGCTTGCCATCCCCCTGCTCTTTTTGGCATGGGCAAACTTACACGGTAGTTTTCTGATAGGAATTGCCTACGGGGGTTGGCAGGTATTACGTGAAAAAAGCTGGCGTCTTGCTGTAATCGGAATCGTGGCACTTGGCGTCACGATCATAAACCCATACGGGGCTGAGCTCTATAGGGAAATATTTATGACAATGCTAGATCCGAATCTGCATGAACGTATCAGCGAGTGGGCACGCTTTGCATTTCCTGTTGGATCGGTAGTCTATACACTCGTGTGGCTTGGCATTACACTGCAGCATGGTCGAGACTGGCGAAAATATATCCGGTTTGATGTTCTTTTGTTCTTGATGTCGGTATCAAGTGTACGTATGGTACCTCTATTTATCCTTGTGTCACTTGCTCCATTATCAAGAGACATCCAGGCTATTGCAAAGAAAATAAAAGAGTCTGGTGCCACAGAGAAGATGCAGAAAAGAGTGGTGAGTATCAGTAGCTCGAGTATTGTTATTGCGGCACTAGTGCTGACGAGCTGGCCATTTTTTGTTGGTCATGACAATGAAACTGCCGATGGCTATCCCGTTCAATCAGTTGCCTATTTGACCGAACATCCGTGCAATGGACAGCTGTTTAATCATTACAACTATGGCGGATATCTTATATGGGCGCTTCCGAGCCATAAAGTGTATATTGATGGCCGCATGCCGAGTTGGCGGCACGATGGCCGTATGTGGATGGAAGAGTATCTTCGTGTGAAGAAAGAACCGAGCTATCGGAGCGAGCAGTTTGCACGGTACAACATTACGTGTGCACTTGTCGATAAGAGCTGGCCTATGGTGAAAGAGTTGGAACAAGACGGGTGGCGCATTGCTGTTGAAGAGGGATCCACTGTTCTCTTAGTGGCGCAGTGAAAGAGTGAGTTAGACGTTAGTTCCGCCTGTCATAGATCCATCAGTAAGCGAACCAATAACAAAGTTGACAATTGCGTAAGCAAAGATAGCAATGATCAGACCAACAATCGCATAAAGAATAGTATTCTTTGCGGCTGTTACAGCAGTCGCGTTACCACCAGAGATGATGTAGCGGAGACCGCCCCAGATAAGCATGATAACGCTAAGAAACCCAACAATAAAGAGCATCGTGTTGACGACTGTTGTGACTGCTCCGCCATCACCAAGCAGTACGCTTGGGACATCAGTACCACGTGCTGCCTCAACGCCATCCTGGACGGGACCGTCTAGTCCAAGTACAGGAGTAGCGGCCAAAGCAGCAATGACAAGGGCTGAAGCTGTGGACATCATAAGGTTGAGTTTGGCTTTCATAAGGAATGACTCCTGTATTATGCAATATAAGTTAATTATAGCAAATTATGCAACAAAAGTAAAGGGGTACCTCTAGAGCTGAGAGTGTGGTACTATAAAAAGCGTTACATCCTTCCTTATTCGATTAGTACGGAGGATTACCCAAGTGGCTGAAGGGGACGGTTTGCTAAATCGTTAGTCCGGGGAGACCTGGAGCGGGAGTTCGAATCTCCCATCCTCCGCCAGGAAGCTGTAATGTCAAAATCCACTACTCGGTAGTGGATTTTTTTGCGTCTTAAATATTGCTTGTGCTACACTGAATTTAGTATGAATCCATCGGACAATGCACCGGATACGAATAATACACTATCGCAGGAGACTGAGATAGCTAGTGGTGATGTCTCTTCTACTTTGCAGGCTGCCGATTACCCAACGGACTTTTATAAGCCTAAGAACACACAGTCTGATGGGAGTAGTCATCATATAAAGCAGGAACAACCAGAACCTAAGGTAGTAGTCGATAATCCTCCAGTTACATGGACCGCAAGAGAGGATGCAGAGCATACTAAGCGTATTGGTTGGTATATGACAGTGGTGGCGGTGGCGCTTGGGTTAATCGTGGTAGATATTCTCCTCCTAAAGTCCTACACATTTACGGCGCTTGTCGTCGTGATGGTTACGGCGCTCATAGTATACACGCGTCGCCCAGCGAGAGAGGTTAAGTATACATTAAGTAGCCGTCAAGGATTGTACGTTGGTGAGCGGCTATACCACCTGGCTGATTTTCGTGCTTTTGGGCTTGTCAAGGACGGTGATCGTCATTCGGTTGTGCTTCTTCCGACAAAGCGGCTTGCACCAGGTGTTTCAGTCTACTTCCCCGAGGAGGTTGGTGAGCAGATTGTTGATATTCTGGGTCAGCAGCTTCCAATGGAGACACTAAAGCCTGACGCGTTTGACGCACTGATTAAAAAATTACGTCTATAGTTGCCTACGAGAGGTGCAATATGGTACACTAATGCATGTTCGCGTCATGAAAATGACAGAAAGCACCTTCTAGTTACACTAGCGTAGCCATGTGCGTTTCGTGCATGACTACGTATATGCACCCGTAGCTCAGCTGGATAGAGCGTTTGCTTGCGGAGCAAGAGGTCACACGTTCGAATCGTGTCGGGTGTACCAGCGAAAATGACTCATCGAAAGATGGGTTCTTTTTGTTGATGGGGTGATATGATAGAAAATAATACGGATGGATGCAGGAGTGGTTGAACTGGCTTGTCTCGAAAACAAGTGTGCGCCCGGCGTACCCAGGGTTCGAATCCCTGTCCATCCGCCAGATGAATAATAAGCTCTTGAGAGCTTATTATAATGCCTATGCTTGACCTTTTCTGTTGTTTCCTCGTATAGTTTCCCTGGTTCTCCTTAACAATTCGATTCTCTTGACAGGAGGTGGTCGTCGTGACCTGGGTGGTGAACTATTGGCGCAAAATTATCATCGGTCTTGTGGCTGGTGGGGTTTTCGTTAGTGTCATCTTTCTGGCGCCAGTTGTGGCTCAGAAAGTACTGTTTGTTGTAGTAGGTGCTGTCGTCATGCTAGAGCTTTCATGGCAAGCTGCTCGCCGAGCTCGTCGGGTGTCCTCGTGGATTCTCGTTACGGTGCTTGCGGTGGTGATCCTGCTGGGACTGAGCGGCATGGTGCGGCTCGTGGAAAGTTCCCAAGGATCATGGTATATCTTTGCGATTGCCTGCAGTGTCGCAGCGACAGATGTCGCAGCTCAGTATATCGGACAGCGGTACGGTAAGCCTGGGACATTTTGGCCGACACTGTCGCCAAACAAGACCTTGCATGGCGTCCTGGGTGGATTAGTATGTGGCTTGGTGGCGGCAAGTATTGCGGCCGCAATGATTGGCGGTATCGCATGGCTTATATTCCCCCTCCTGCCTGCCCTGGCTGTAGCTGGTGACTTGCTTGAGAGTGCGGTAAAGCGTAGTCTCAATATCAAGGATTTTGCCAGCTATATCCCCCAGACAGGCGGACTGCTTGATCGAGTCGACTCCTGGCTACCCGTGCTTGCCCTTGCGGGATGGACGTTGGCGTAGCTGTTGTATGTAAGGAGAGCACAAGGCCTCGGTAGGAATACCGAGGCCGCTCTTTTAGGTTTTTTTGAACGAGCGACTGATGGACTGAAAGTCCTTTCGGAGGTCTTTTGTTTCGAAGATCGACTGGAGGTAGTTATCTGATCTTGGTGCAGCGATGCTGCGGATTGTGCGAAATAGTATGATAATCTTTGGTGTACTTGTAATTTCGGAGGCAAACTGGAGTTTCTCAACAAACTTCCCTACCTGCTCTCTCTGAGCAGTAGTTTGCGTGGGGCGAACGTACGTAATGAGTAGTCGAAAGATAATGAGCATGACCATAGCAACGGAGATACCGATTCCGATGGGAAGCGCTAGCAGCCACCACCAGGTACTAAGGTGTGTGAGCCACAGTAGGAGGATGATGAGAGTGGCCGTGATGATTGCTGCCCAAATAGTGCTTGTCCACCATAGTTTGTGGGCGAAGGCTGCGCCAATGGCGCGCACTGCAAGAAATAATGATTGACCTGACATACTCCTACTATACTACGTATAAGGGGCGCCTGTAGTATAATAGAGAGCACATGAGTACCCTGAACCCTCAGTCACGAGCGTTTGTCTCGGCGTTGCGTGCTGCCGAACGTTATGAGTTGAATCGCCAGGCTGCCGAACGCGACGCAGACCTCTTTCATGTAGTTGGTGTTGGGCGTACCGTATCAGTAGTTTACGAGCAGGTGCGCAACGCGGCTGAGTATACAGAGGAGCACCTCTTGCTCCAGCGGGCGATTCGTCGATTCTATACGCGTCTTTTCATTACAGGAGAAAAGCTCGGTGATACAGGTGAGGAGCTTGTCGTTGAACTGACGCTTGCCGGCTATATTCCGAACGACTCTGTTACTGTGGACAAAATCACTCAACTGACAGCTATTGCTGCAAGCTATCACGAGGTGTATCAGAAGCTTCACACACTCGGTACGCGCACGCAACGTGCTTGGTCGATTGAGGTCCTGTCTGTTGAAGCAGAGTCCCTTTTGCGCCCTCACGCGATGCGCGATGCGTATGAGCAGTTTGTGTTTGAGCATTTCAAGACGGCGATTGATCCTGGGGTCGTGTCTGAGGGTGCGAAAGATTTTGAGTTACTACTCTTTATAGCGATTCACAGGGTGTTATTAAAGTCAGATAATGCGACGATTCGATGGGCGCTTTTACGTCGCTTCACACAAGATACCACTGATTTAACCGCTTACAATCGTATTAACCAGCAGATTGACTCTCTCTTGGATCCTCGACGATCGCAGCAGCTCCAGCGTATTATTGGTCGCGAAGGCGCGATATTCCGTGTACTCGCACATATGCTTCGGGATGACGAGGGGGCGTACCAGACGATTGAGCGACCTGAAAAGTTCTTGTTGGCATTTGAGAATGCTGTCAATGCGTCGTACGAAGCAGTGGAGACGCGAATTAACAGGGGTGTGCTGCGGAGTATTATCTTTCTTATCATTACAAAAACGTTGATTGGTGTTGCGATAGAAATACCGTACGATCTATGGGTGCATGATCAGATTGCGTGGCTTGTATTAGGCGTGAATCTGCTCTTGCCGCCGCTGTATATGCTCTTACTGCGTCTCACATTACGAGTGCCGGACGCGGCTAATACGCGCTCACTTGTTGCGCAGGTCGACAAGCTGCTCTATAGCAAAACACCAGTACAGTACGCACCTGCCCGACAGTCAAAGCAGTATGGCGGCATCTTTAACAGCATATACACGCTCTTGATTCTTGGTATGTTCGGTCTTGTGTCGTGGCTGCTTGTGAGTATTGGTTTTGAAATTGTTCATCTTTTTATTTTCTTTATCTTCTTTTCGACGGCTAGTTTTCTCGGATTTCGACTCAGTCGTGCAACGCGAGAGCTTGAAGCTGTCGATAGTCGCCAGGATGGTGTTGGTATGGTGCGTGACTTTATCTACCTGCCGTTTGTGGTTGTCGGGCGCAAGCTTAGTGAGAGTTATGCAAAGCTCAATATTGTCGCGTCGTTTCTTGATATGTTCATCGAGTTGCCACTAAAGGCAGTACTGCGCATGGTACGACGATGGGACGCGTTTATCAGTTCTAAAAAAGATGAGCTATAGTAGACGTATGGAAGACTCAGTTTTTACCAAGATTATAAGGGGAGAGATTCCCTGCCATAAGGTGTATGAAGATGACCATGTGATTGCATTTCTTGATGTGCATCCACTGGCTCAGGGGCATACGCTTGTCGTACCCAAGCAACAAATCGATCACCTTTGGGATCTCGATGATGAAACGTATGAGTATCTTTGGAGGGTTACAAAGCGCCTTGGAGCGCATATCAAGGATGTATTGCAGCCCGTGCGTGTTGGTGTTGTCGTCGAAGGTTTTGGTGTGCCGCATGTTCACATTCACCTTGTTCCTATCGAGCACGGTGATGATCTCAAGAAGCAGCAAGATTTGTCAGGTGGTATTGACCATGAGGTGCTTGCTGCAACAGCCAAAAAAATATATATCGCATGATTCGGATCATTGCTGTCGGTAAAAAGCATGAGCCGTGGACGGAGGGCGGCATCCGACGCTACCAGGAGCGCCTGCGTAAGCCGTGGGATGTGGAGTGGGTCTATTTACCTCATTCAAGCTTTGAGGCCGTTAGAGCGCGCCAGGAAGAGTCTGGGCGAATACTTTCTCGTATAAAGGATGATGACATTGTGCTGCTACTTGATGAGCGTGGCAAGAACGTTAACTCCCCTGCCCTGTCGCAGTATCTTGATGAGCAGCTTTCTCATTCACAGCAGATTGTTGTTGTTATTGGTGGTGCGTATGGGGTGGATGAGCGCATTCAGCAGCGAGCCAACTTTGTCTGGTCGCTGTCGCATCTTGTTTTTCCCCACCAGCTTGTCCGTTTGATTCTTATTGAGCAGCTGTATCGTGCTCAAGAGATCGCCAGGGGTGGTGGATATCATCACGAGTAGTATGTACTGAAATAGAATTGACAAATAATAAAGCTTGTGCTATATTAAGATTGTTAGAACATAACAACACAAAAAAGAGAAACATGAATTTAGCACAAACAATTATCAATCTACTATCAATTACCTTTTGCGTTAGTACGGCAGGCAGTGTCTTGTTGCATGATACAAATGCTGACAAGGCGGCCCTGACGGCGGTAGCTAATCGAGTACGTACTGCCGAGAATCCGGTGAAGCAGCCGGGTAGTATGCCGCACACTCATAGCGAGCGTGGATCGTTACATCAGGCGATTCGAGATCTTAATACTGCACAACCACGCGTTCAACCGCGTAATCAGCAGGACAAGAAGTATGTTCAGAATAAGCTACCACGTGGACACCATCCATTTGATAACTACACATTGCCGGTCGTCAGCTGATTGTCTATACCTGTCGTACCTGTAAGATAACTATAAGCGGAGCGTCTTATGCAAACAATTCAACCACTTGGCAATGAAGCTGATATTCTCAAGGAAGCACAGACAGTACCTGCACCAGCTCATTCTGTCGAGACGGTCAGTGCGGCAAATCAGCCGATGAATCCCCCACTTCCAGATACGAGGCCAGATGCGTATCGTCCCCTACCGGGACAGCAGCCGATGTCATCAGGTGCACCTATTCATCATTCCTCAGTCGAAGCTATTGATTTGAAGCCATTTCACTATGCGCTACCAATACAAAATTATATCACTGCAACTCTTGCGCTCGGCGCTGCATCTGTTATTGGTGTAATGTTTATTACGACGTTAATCAGTGCGATGACCATGCGTAGTGCCGCGGCAAAGGTTATTGGTGCGGATGCAGCGTCCTTGCTCTCGATGGGCGCTGCTATTGATTGGTGGACACTTCTGACTGTCGGAGTTTTTGTTGTGCTCGGAGTTGCACTATTAAAGAATAGGAAAGGTATGCGGCTCCTGGCTATGGGTGCTGCAGGTGTCGGTGCGATGTATTTTGGGTATCACTTCGTAACGTTTATAGGGCGAGGCGGGCTGGCGATGCTTGGGAATCCACTTGGTACGGTGATGGTGCCTGTTCTTCTGCACTATGTTGCCGCACTGGGGCTGATGATTTATGTCCTCTACCATCTATCACGTGCTCGCACACAAGCTGCGTATCGATAAGTTGGATGACTAGTTACTAATAACAGATAATCCAGCCTGTAAGCGGCCTTCGAGAGCTCGGGTTTCATCGAGCTCTTTTTTGCTCGCTTCAACAAGATGAGCTGGAGCTTTGGCGATGTAATTCTCGTTTGCGAGACGATTTTCAAGGTTCTTGATGTAGGCGCGTGTTTCAGCGAGACGAGTCTCTAGATTTGACTGGTGTTCATAGAGTGTATCTTTGTCGACAGCAAGCCAGGCTTCTCGGTTGCTTGCTGCGAGGCGAAGACCTGTCGGTTGATCGGTCTGAGTGATATCTTGGGCACGCGTGAGGTGCTTGAGGACGGCGATATTGTCTTCAATCAGCCCGTCGTTGCTATAGAGTATCGTATACTTTTTATTACCAGGGAGTTCACTCATAACATAGCGCGCCTCAGTGACGAACTCTTGAACGCGCTCAAAGGCGGCTGCAGCAATCTCGTCGTAGTCATTATCACGTGGCCATTTTTGTACCATGATGAGGTTGTGATGCCAGTCGAGTGTCTGCCAGATTGTCTCGGTGACAAATGGCGCAAATGGATGAGCAAGCTTGAGGCTTGTGTCGAGTACCCAGGCAAGCATTGAGATATTATCTTGTTGTTTACTCACCTCGACATACCAATCGGCAACATCGTTCCAGATAGTGTGATAAACCGTTTCAGCGGCTTCAGCGAAGCGATAGTTGATAAGGTGATCTTCGATCTGTTCAGCTGCGGTGTTGAGTTGTCTGATAATCCAATGGTCAGCGGTTGACTGAGGTCTGAGTTCTCCTTGAGGTTGGTAAGAGTCGCCGATGCGCGATTCGATGTAACGGGCAATGTTCCATAGCTTATTACAGAAGTTGCGCCCAGCAACAATTTTGCTCGTCGAAAAGGCTTGGTTTTGTCCTGCGGATCGACTCGCAATGATTCCCATACGAAGTGCGTCGGAACCGTACGCAGCAACAATCTCCATTGGATTGATGACGTTGCCCTTACTTTTGGACATTTTTTGGCCATGCTCATCGAGAATAAGACCGTGGAGGTAGACATGGCGGAACGGGACTTGATCAGTGGCATAGAGGCCGAGCATGATCATGCGAGCAATCCAGGCATAAAGGATATCGACTCCCGTTTCAAGGACGCTTGTTGGGTAGAACCTAGCCAGCTCCCCATCAGTGAGGTAGTCGGTTGTGATGAATGGCCATTGACCGCTTGAGAACCAGGTGTCAAAGGTGTCTTCTTCGCGACGATATGTTGTTCCATTAACAACGATTTCTTTCTCGTCTACCCTATCATCAAAAATCCAATCATCTGGGTTAGTGACATTTTGGAACATCGGAATTGGAATACCCCACGGGATCTGACGACTGAGGTTCCAGTCTCGAAGATTGTCGTAGTATTGTATCAGCGCTTGCTTCTTGCTGGCTGGGCTGAATGTGATCTCCCCGGCCTTGATTGCTTGTTTTGCACGTTCTGCAAGGGGTCTGACACTCAGGAACCATTGATCCTTGATAAGCGGCTGAATTGGCTCACCGCTCTTATAGTCGTATCCGACTGTGTGCTCAATTGTTGCTTCGCCTCGCATTAGTTCTTGAGATTGGAGCGCAGCAAGGACTCTTTTACGTGCGTCAAGCGCTGTCAGTCCCATGAATTGCGGCGGTACGTTAATCATAGTGCCATCAAAATCGATAACCTGAATACGCTCAAGGTCGTGACGCTGCCCTATCTCAAAATCATTTGGATCATGCGCGGGTGTGATCTTGACGACTCCGGTACCGTACGAAGGATCAACATATTCATCAGCAATGACAGGTATCTCACGATCAACGAGCGGGAGCAGGACACGTGTGCCGATAAGATGTTTGTAGCGTTCATCTTCTGGGTGGACGGCAACGGCAACGTCGCCGAGCAGTGTCTCTGGACGTGTTGTTGCAATGACAAGCTCACCAATCTTGTCGAGTGTCGGATAGGCGATGCTCCATAGAGTTCCCTTCTCTGTTTTGTGGTCTACTTCGATATCAGCGTAGCTGGTTTGATACTTGGTGCTATAGTTCACGATACGCTCACCTCTGTAAATGAGACCTTCATCCCAGAGTTTTTTGAATGTACCGTAGACAGTGTCAATGACTTTCTTATCTAGTGTGAAGACGAGATGCTCCCAACTAGCGCTAACACCGAGTGCGCGAAGCTGTAGCTCCATATTGCCTCGTTGCTGTTCGACGAAGTTCCAGACCTGGCTATAGAGTTGTTCTCTGGCAAAATCAAAGCGACTTTTGCCTTGTTTAGCAAGCTCTTTTTCGTAGACAACCCATGTCTCGAATCCCGCGTGATCAGCACCAGGGATGTAGATGACGTCCCTGCCCTTCATGCGATAAAAACGAGCAAGAATATCTTCGAGCTGAACAGTGAGCGCGTGACCAGTGTGGAGATTGCCGTTGGCATTTGGCGGGGGCATGACGATGCTATATGGCTCACCCTGCCCTGTCGGTGTAAACTTGCCACTGGTTTCCCACATGGCATAGATCATCGGTTCGTAATTATTTGGCTCGTAGGACTTTGCAAGTTTCATCAATTATATACACCGTTCATTCGTTTTTCACGTGAAAAAAGCACACAAAACTACACAAATGTTTTCCCGTGAAAACATGTGCAATTTCCTCCTTTATTTTCACGTGTTTGTTTCTGAGTACAGTATAGCATATGAAAGGGTGTGTCTGCTATGCGAAGGCTATGAAGATTGCTATGGATTAGCGTCGACGACGAACTGTTTGATACAAGCGGTAGAGCCTGTAGCGATACGGATGGAGTGGTAGATCCCAGGTCCCAGGATAGGTGACAGGTTGACCGCCAAAAGATTGCTTAAACTTTGTAAAGCCAGCCCATGGGTGCTTCGGATCGTCGGTATCTGCGATACCGTAAAGGTCAAACGAGACAAGTCCCGAGCTCTTGGCATCAAGAATCATTTGTCCAACAAGGGCAGTACCGGCATTAAGTTTTCGATAGGAATCATCGGCTGCAGCGTGTGCATAGGTGCGAGTATCGTCAGAGTCGTAAACGAGCGCTACAGCGATAGGGGAGTCTTCGAATTCGGCGATATAGAGTACGGCTGCCTTGAGGGGCATAAGTGTCTGCGCTTGTGTCTGGAAATAGCTGTCGCTATGAGGCGTGATGTGATTACGTGATGCGACGCGAGAGAGCAGAGAGGTGAGGATGGTAATATCCTCGGGATTATAGCTTTTGCGGATTGACACGCCTTTTTTGTGATAATTCCTGGTGATATTGCGGCTATTCTGGCTCATCTGGGCGAGGATGTCATCTTTTCCCAGAGCCAGGTCGATGATTTGGGTATGAGCTGGCTGGAGTTGCTGGTAGGTGACGGGACGGAGTCCGCGCTGTTTGAGCTGGTCGCTCGTTATGCCGGTCGGTGGATCAATGCGAATAAAGTCGACGTGCTCTTGTTTGCCTCGTGCCTTGAGTGAGGCAAGTGCTTGGTCGAACGATGCTGTGTCGGTACAAATGGGTCCAGCCGGGGTGTAGAGGCGAGTATTAAGCGTGCCTGACTCTTTGATAGCGAGATATGACCAGTTGTCGCCACTGTCGGTGTAGGTGGTGCGGCCGAGGGATTCTTGGAACGCTTGCCATGCCTTGGATTGGAGGAATGATGTCATATTATGTTGTCTCCTGTACAACACTTCGCCACGCCGTCTTGGTCATCGAAAGACTCGGAACGACTTCGAGATCGTACGGATCGATAGGATTTGACCGCGAGGCGACATAGTAGCCAAGCGTAGCAATCATGGCGGCATTATCGGTACAGAGCTGTATCGGTGCATACTCAATCTCGATCGGGAGACGCTCAGAAAGCTCATGGCGAAGTTCTTGATTGGCGGCAACGCCACCAGCAATGACAACTGAAGCTGGGCTGTAGGTGGTAAATGCCTTTTCTGTCTTATCAACGAGTGTTTCAACGGCAATTCGTTGGAAACTGGCGGCAAAATCTACTCTCTGAGTGTCTGAGACGCGCTCTGGTAGCTGATGAGAGGGGAAGGTGAAGTCCACACCGGTCTCGCGCTGGACCGCCCGCAGGACGGCTGTTTTAAGGCCAGAGAAGCTAAAATCGTAGGCGCCTTGGACTTTTGCCTTAGGTAGCTGGTATTTGTGTGGGTCGCCTTCGAGCGCGGCCTTGGCGATGGACGGACCGCCAGGGTAGGGGAGGCCGAGGATTTTGGCGACCTTATCGAAGGCTTCGCCGACGGCATCATCGGTGGTTTGTCCCAAAAGCCCATAGTCGCCGTGGTCACGGAAGAGGACGAGCTGGGAGTGGCCGCCAGAGACGATAAGAGCCAGTATCGGGAAGGCGGGTTGTTTAGAGGGTAGTGCGAGATCGTCAATACTGTTCGCTTTTCCGCTCGACTGCTCGGTGATGAAGTTTGCATAGACATGCGCTTCGACGTGATGAATCGCATAGAGCGGTTTCTTATGGAGAATTGCCAGTGTGCGGGCAGCAAGTGTGCCGACGAGTAGCGAGCCGATCAGTCCTGGGGCATAGGTGACAGCAATGGCGTCGATATCATCCCATGTGCAGTCGGCATCAGCGAGTGCCTTATTGATGACGGGATTGATCATTTCGATGTGACTGCGTGCAGCTACCTCTGGCACAACACCACCGTATTCGGCATGGATATCGATCTGTGAGTGGACGACATTACTAAGCAGCCGCTTGCCATCTTCGACGACTGCGGCAGCGGTTTCATCACAACTGCTTTCAATTCCCAAAACTTTCACTATCTCTAGTTTAGCACCCAGAAGTGGTAAACTAGAAGTATATGGGTATGAAGCAGAAATTGGTACAGGGTGTACGAAAGACATTACCGCAGGGTGGAGTGCGGAACGTCGAAGAAATGTATCGACGAACGAGAGCAAGGGCAGTGTCAGCACGTTATGGCAATCCAGCGCGTGATCTGCGAGTAATCGCTGTGACGGGCACGAATGGCAAAACAACAACCGCAAACTATCTGAATGAAATCTTGAAAGAAGCTGGCTTGAAGACGGCGATGTTCACGACTGCAGTTATTGAGGTGGCGGGTGAGCGACAGCTTAATGATCTAAATGCGACGGTTGGCTCGACTGCGCGCATGCAGCGGTTTTTTCGTGATGCTAAGCGAGCAAAGGTCGACTACGTCGTGTTAGAAATTACCAGTCACGCTTTGCACCAGCACAAGCTCGCGACTGTACCGATTGAAGTTGCGGTCATGACGAACCTGACGCAGGATCACCTCGACTATCACAAGACAATGGAAGGCTATGCCGAGGCAAAAGCAAAGCTATTCAAGAATGAGCCTCGCTTTATTGTGCTTAATCGTGATGACGAGTGGTTTGAGTACTTTGATGCATTTCAGGCGAGCTCACAGAAGATTACGTATGGAACACATGATGAGTCTGAGGCAAAGATAGATTACGTCAAGCTATACCGGAAGGGTAGTGAAGCACGTCTTGTGATTGATCATCAAACAAAGCTTGAGCTCGCAACGGCGCTTCCTGGCAAGTTTAATGTCTACAACATGGCTGCTGCCGTAGCAGCTGCTTATATTCTCGGTATCAAACGGAGCGATATTGTCGAGGGTGTGGCCAATCTCGATGGTGTACCAGGACGCTTTGAGCGCGTGGTTGAAGGCAAAGACTACGACGTGATCGTGGATTATGCACACACATCTGATGCACTCGAGAAACTACTTGAATCAGTCAAGGCGACGACGAAAAATCGCGTAATTCTCGTGTTTGGTGCTTGTGGTGATCGTGACAAGACAAAGCGGCCGATTATGGGTGAAGTTGCTGCCAAGCTAGCAGATCGTATTATCCTGACAGATGAAGAAAGCTACAACGAAGATCCTGAGGTGATCCGCCGGATGATCTATGAAGGGATTGAAGCGGCGAGTGGCACCGGTAAGACGACCGAAATCGCTGATCGTCGTGAGGCGATTGAACGTGCTCTATCAATCGCAACCAAAGGTGATACCATCCTCATTACTGGTATGGGACATGAACAGTTCCGAATTGTGAATGGCGAGCGCTTGCCATGGAATGATGGCGATGTGGTGCGGGAGATCCTTGGCCGCAACAGTACTGAAGAGTGATACAATAAGGGGAATGATTTCTACTGCGAGAATCAAAAAGAAGCTGTACTTAACCGTGGTGCGGTATTTTCGTTTTTTTGCGAATATTTCGCTGAAGCGCTGGAAGCCACGAATTATTGCCGTTACTGGATCGGTTGGCAAGACGACGCTACTAAACATGCTTGAGGTGCAGCTGGGTGACCGGGCGCATTATTCACACAATGCTAATAGCTCGTATGGAATCGCGTTTGATATTCTTGGCATGGATGGGGTGCGTGGTTCAAAGTTGAGGTGGTTTTATTTGTTTGCGGCAGCGCCGATTCGGAGCTTGTGGTTTCGTCATACGCAACCATTTTATGTGGTAGAGATTGATGGTGAGCGACCAAAAGAGACTGAGTTTTTGGCAAGCTGGCTTCGTCCCGAGGTAGTCTTGTGGGTGAGTGTTGGACGTTCACATGCGGTGTATTTTGATGAGCAGGTGAAACGGGGTGAATTTGCGACGGTTGAAGAGGCGATTGTACACGAGTTTTCGTTTTTACCTCGTTACACTAGTCAGTTGGTGGTGTATGACGGTGATAGTCAATCGATTGCACGCACCATGCAAGAAATTGATGGTGTAACAAAAAAGGCTGTATCACAGCAGGCGTTAGAAAAGTATGAGGTATGGCCAAATAAGACGGCAATTACCGTGAATGGTACGATGTATACCTTTAACCAGCCAATGCCTCGCGAGATTTATGTGCAACTTGCGCTGCTTGGTGAACTGGCAAGTTATCTTGGTGAACCTGTGGCGGCAGATTTGAGTGGCTATGTGCAGCCACCTGGGCGCAGCAATTATTTCGTCGGCAAACAGGGCGTGAAGCTTATTGATAGCAGCTATAATGCTCACCTCATCAGTATGGAGTCGATCATCGATCTCTATAAAGAGATGCAGACTGACAAAAAATGGATTGTGATTGGTGACATTGTCGAGCAGGGTGAGGCGGAGGCCGAGGAGCATACGAAGCTTGGTGAGATGTTGCAGGCGGCTGAATTTGACCGATATATTTTGGTAGGCAGGCGCACACAAAAATACACCTACCCGCAGCTTGATACCAGCAAGTCGGTGACATTTTTGCGCCCCAACCATGCACTTGCATATTTACAGCAGGAGCTCACGGGTGGCGAGACAGTGCTGTTCAAGGGGAGCCAGTATTTAGAGGGCATTGTCGAGCATCTTCTCGAGAGCCCTAATGATACCGCGAAGCTACCGCGCCAAGAGCCTGCAGCTAAAAAGCGCCGTGCGAAGTGGGGGTTATGATAATGAAGAAGACGCTATATATTATTCATGGATGGACGTACTCGATTGAGCCGTGGACAGCGGTTGTCTCGATTTTGCGCACAAAAGGATATGATGTGAAGCAGCTACGAGTGCCAGGCCTCACGAGCGAGAGTGCCGAGGTGTGGGATATCGATGGGTATGTTGCATGGCTCCATGAGGAACTTGAAGGAGTCAAACAGCCGATCGTACTTGGACATTCAAACGGTGGGAGAATTTCACTCAATTACCTCAAGAAGTATCCTCGTGGCTTTGGAAAACTAATATTACTCAGCGCTGCTGGTATTAATGTAAGTAATCAAAAGATTTCACTAAAGCGTCGTGTCTTTCGTGTTGCTGCAACGGTTTTAAAGCCACTAAAATATATTCCGCTTGTGCGTAAGGTTGTCTATCGCCTCATTGGTGGAAGTGATTATGATCGCGCACCAGTAAACATGAAAAAGACACTTCACAACATGCTGGAAAGTGATAAGAACCTGACACTTACTGATATTGAAACGCCAACAGCCGTGCTGTGGGGAAACGCTGATTCGATTACACCACTGGCGCAGGGTCGTAAGATGGCGCATGATCTACCGCAAGCAACGCTTCGGGAGTTTGATGGGTGGGCGCATGCGCCGTATATCACTCACCCGAATGAGCTTGCTGCAGCAATTATTGAGGAGCTAGAGCGATGATTTTTCAGGCGTTAGGGGCAAAATATACAATCAGCATGGCCATACGACATCTTTTTACTAAGGGGTCAAAAAAGGACATTAGCAAAACAGAGGCGATACTGAAAAAACGATATCACGGTGAAGATGCCGTACTGTATTACAAGGGACGAGCAGCGTTGGCCGAAGCAGTTCGACTCGCGACTGGAGGAGAGGGTAAGGTGGCAATCAGTGGTCTTACGTGCTACAGCCTTGTGCAGGCCGTAGAGGCTGCTGGGTGTCAGCCGGTCTTTGTTGATATTTCAGATGATACGTTACATTTTACTGCTGATGAACTCGAAAAAACACTGAGCAGTGTATCGGGAGTAAAGGCTGTCATTATTCATAATATGCTTGGCATTCCTGTCGATATCAAATCGATTGCCGCCCTGACGCATAAGCATGCGATTGCACTTATTGAAGATCTGGCGCATTCTGCCGGCGCTACCTACAGTGATGGGCGGGAAGTTGGTACGGTAGGAGACTTTACTGTCTTGTCATTTGGTCGTGACAAGGCACTCGATACGGTGAATGGAGGCGCGCTTGTGGTACGGCAGCCAGAGGTTGAGCTTGCTCGGCCAGTCGATGCTGTTTCGCATGGAAATCAGCTGAGAGACAGGTTGTACCCCCTTATTGCCTGGACAGCCCGAAAACTTTACCCTATCAATCTTGGGTCATATGTGATGGCAGCAGCAATCAGAATGAAGCTTGTCATCCGGTCAGCAGATGGTGAGGTGACAATCTCTGAAGCACTTCCTTCGTGGCAGGCAAAATTGGCGCGAAAACAACTACAGCATATTATGACCACGGCCAAAGCACGGCGTACCAAAGCAGCAATGTACCTTCGAGAGCTTGATGAATTCGCACCAGCAGGGGCAAATCAAGATGGGGCAGCGTTGATTCGCGTGCCACTCCTCGCAAGTAATCGTGATGAGATTGTGTCTCATTTGCGTAAGTATGGTGTGCAAGCGAATGATATCTGGTATGACGTACCGGTGTCGCCTGTGCGTTTCTATAGCGCGATTGATTACCCTGAGGCTGATTGCCCTGTGGCGGTTCGCACGGCTGCACGACTGGTGAATCTGCCGACTCACGAGCAGATCTCGCATGTGCATGTTGCGCATATCTCACGACTCGTCCAAGAGGTGGCAAAGGCATGAACGATATCGATGACGTTCAGTGGCAGGATTTTGTAGCGACACGTCCTGAAGCAAACTTCCTCCAGAGTATCGAATGGGCGCGAGCGAATGAGCTTGTCGGCCACACGACTACACGAGGTGGTGTCAGGCGTGGAGGCGTGGTCGTTGCTGGTTGGCAGGGGATTATCAAGAATGCACGTCGTGGAAGATATCTGGAAGTTCCAGGTGGTCCGCTTGTTGACTGGTCTGACACGGATGCTGTTATGGAAGTTATTGAGCAAATTCGAGCAGCCGGCAAACAACATGCCTGTGTTTTTGTTCGCATTCGTCCACAAGTGACGGATAATGAGACAGCTCGCGCACAGCTTAGGGCTTTGGGGCTTCGTGAGGCGCCATTTCATCTTCATGCCGAGCACACAACTATTCTTGACTTGACACCATCAGAGGACGAGCTGCTGGTTGGTATGCGTCGACAGACACGGTATGAGGTTCGCCAGGCCGACAAGAAGGGTGTTGCTGTGAGCTGGCAGTCAGGCGAAGCAGCTGTTGAAGAATTTTTTGTCGTTCAGGCCGAGACAGCAAAGCGACAGGGCTTCGTGCCGCCATCACGTGATTTTCTTTTGGCGCAGATCGATGCGTTTGGTGAGAAAGCTCGGATATATCGTGCAGAGAAAGATGGTGTATTACTAAGTTTGGCACTGATTCTTTTTTCTGAGCAGGAAGCTGATTATTTCGAGGCTGCGTCAGCACCAGAAAGCCGCAAGTACCCAGGGGCGTACGCAATCCAGTGGCAGGTGATTCGTGATGCGAAAGCAATGGGCAAAACACGATATAATTTTTGGGGTATTGCCTATACGAACGATCCTAATCATCGCTATGCAGGCGTTACAACATTTAAGCGCGGCTTTGGTGGCGAAGACGTGACATATGTGCCGGCGCATGACATTGTGTTGAAGCATACCTACCTGAAAACATGGCTGATTGAGACAATACGAAGGAAACGAAGGAAATTATAATGGCATTTGAGATTCGAGATGTAACTGATAAGCAAGAGTGGGATGTGTTTGTAACTGCACATCCAGAAGCAAACTTTTTACACTCATGGCAATGGGGTGAGTTTCATATTTCACGCGGCAAAACGGTGGTTCGCCGTGGTGTTTATGTCGGCAAAAAACTTGTAAGTGTGTACGAAGGAGTTGTTGAGACCGCACGACGTGGCACACACCTCGCTGTGGCAGGCGGCCCAATCGTCGACTGGCAAAACGAAGAGGTGGTTCAATTCATTCGTGATGACATGAAGCAGCGAGGAAAGCTGTACAAATGCGCCTTCATTCGTATTCGCCCACAGCTAGAAAAGAGTGACGAGTCGTTGGCACTCTTTGCACGGCTTGGCTTTAAGAAAGCACCGTATTACCTCAGTGTTGAACATGCTGGTATTCTCGATCTTGAGAAGAGCGAAGAAGAATTGCTCAAGGGTATGCGTCAACGTCTGCGCCGTGCACTTCGTAAAGCTGAAAAGAACACCATTACGGTTGAGACGAGCACCAACCCCGACGATATCACAGAGTTCTATCGGATTCAGCTAGAAACGGCACGTCGCCATGATTTCACACATTTTAGCGAAGACTTCCTCAAGAAGCAGTTTGCCGCGTTTGCTGCGGACGATTCAGCAGTGCTCTATACGGCGAAGCACGAAGGCAAAATTCTCGCTCAGAACTTTATGATTTTCTACGGCAATGAGGCATCGTATCATTACGGTGTCAGTACCGAGCTTGGCACAAAGCTCTCAGGTGCACCGTTGCTGCACATGCAAGCAATGCGCGATGCGCGCGAACGGGGCATCAAGAGATATAGCTTTTGGGGAATTGTTGATGAAGACGACACAAAGCACCGTTTTTATGGCGTCAGTGTCTTTAAGCGTGGTTTTGGCGTGGATGAACTAAAATACGTACCAGCCCACGATCTTATTTTGAATCCCATTACGTATCGTCTAAATTGGGTTGTCGAAACGGTCCGTCGTACGCTGCGAAGAGTGTAGAAAAGGAGAAAGCACCTAGAGAGGCCCCCAAAGGGGTCTCATCTAGGTGCTGGTGCTCTCCGTCATGTCGGTATGATCGATAATATCTGCCGAGGCAGTGGCATCTCCCTGGTAGGGGAGATGGAGAATGACAGTGGCTCGCTTATCAGTGTCACGACACCGAACAGTGAGCTCATCTCGCCCGTCTGTCTTCATTTTCACCACGAGGGTGCGAAGCTCATCCAGGACAAGTGTTACTGTCGCCCTATCGACGTCGGTGTGGCTGATTAGTCGACGGATGTCGGCTGATTTTCCGATATTGCTCAGAAATTTCTTTGCCATCTCGACACCTCCCTTCGCTATCGAACGGAGAGCTTACTCATAATAGCATAAAAACATAAAAAATGCAATAGTCTACGTTGTCATTTCGTTAATCGCCAATGTTAATTGGGCGCGTATGATATCTTTACGGGCCTCCGTTGCTTCTTTGCTGAGACGTAAATTATCTCCAAGATCGTTATCTGTAAAGCCAGGGAAGAATAGTATTCTTTTGTGTCCTTGACGATTTGTTGCAATTGAATAGAGTCGTTTTGTCTCGGTGAAGTTGTAGCCACCGTTATTCTCGGCAAGCTGATCAAGGCTTCTCTTGACGTCGATATCATATTCGCCATTTGGCAATATCACGATAACGTCAGCACCACGAAGATCTTCTGTTGCGGTAGCAGCTCGATAAGGGACACTACAGTCGTCGAGAAGGTGCCTCGTTGCTGCTTCGGTGCGGGCTCCGCGAACGATGCCCTCCATAGTGGTGGCCGTATTACTGTCGTGTACAAAGTGATCAAGAACCTGATCACTAGTAGTTTGCGAAATGGCCGAAAAGGATTCGCTATCAAACGTGTACATGTAGTCATTCATGGTCTGGTTGTACCAGATAGCTTTTTTCTTGAGGGTGTTTAATTCATTCCATTCATGGCTGGGAAGCTTACCACCATCGCGGCGTCGACTTTTTAGCTCGTTGATTCTTAGAGATGCATGTACAACATACGGTGCGTTTGCAACGAGACGTATTTGGGCTGCTGCACGTTCATCAATGAGCTGCCCTTGCTGCTCGATTGATGTTTCTGCGTAGTGAGAAAGTGTCTCGGCATATTCCATTGATGACATCTCAAGCTCTTGTTCTTCTGTGTAGGCGATAAAGTCTGGTTCGTGTGTAAGGTTGGTGACATAATCACTGACCTCATCCCAAGAAGAGCTGGTTGTGAGTTCTGTCTCGAGGGTTGATACGGGAGCCGATTCGTGTGTTTGTGTTTTTTGCATGTTAGATCTAATTAATCATATACATTACAAAAAGTCAATACTATGACAAAGAAATTATTTCTAGCACTCGTACTTGACGAGTGCTAATTTAGTTTTGTATACTAGAGATACGAACAAGAAATTAGGAGGAATAAGTATGAGTACACCAATTACCCCTCTAGCTGATCGAGTGGTTGCCGTACGTGAAGAGGCAAAGACACAGACAGCAAGCGGTATCTACCTACCAGATAATGCGGCAGAGAAGACGGCTATCTTTACAGTGCAGGCTGTTGGCAAGACAGTCAAAGACGTCAAAGTAGGTGACCGAATCATTTACAATGGTTACGCTGGTGAGATCAAAGTTGATGGTGTTGACTATATTATTATCAAAGAAGAGGACGTCCTTGCGACGGTAAATTAGGAGGTTTTTGATGGCAAAGAAAGTATTCTATGATGATGATGCGCGTGACCGCGTATTGGGTGGTGCGAAGGCGCTGTATGATGCGGTCAAGGTAACGTACGGACCAAAGGGGCGCAATGTCGTGATTGCCAAAGGATATGGCGGTCCGACAGTAACCCATGATGGTGTAACGGTCGCTGAGAGCGTTGATCTGCCTGAGAATGACGATGAGACACTCGGTTACAAGGTCGGTGCAGAGCTCATTAAGCAGGCGGCGAGCAAGCTCAATAAGGTGGCAGGTGATGGTACAACCACGGTGACAGTGCTGACGTATAATATCTTGAAAGAAGCAAACCGCCTGATTGCGGCTGGACATAATCCGCAGGAGCTACGTAAGGGTATTGAAGCAGCTGGCGCAGAAGTCGTTGCGACGCTCGATGGGCTGAGTGAAAGTATTGAAGGAAAAAGTGATCGTGTGGCTGAAGTTGCAACAATCTCAGCTGGTGATGCGACAATTGGTAAGCTGATTGCGGATGTCATCGAGAAGGTTGGCAAAGATGGTGTCGTGACGGTTGAGGCTGGTCAAGGGCTTGAGCTTGAGGCGGAGGTTGTCGAAGGCTTTAGTCTTGATAAGGGCTGGGCAAGTCCATTTTTCGTCACTGACGCGAGTCGTCAAGAGGCGGTCTATGAGAAGCCATCGATTGTCATTACTGACGGTAAGGTGTCGGATGCGCAGAAGTTTCTACCGATCATTGAAAAGCTTGCGCAGGCTGGCAAGAAAGATATTGTACTGATTGCCGATGAGGTCGAGGGTGAGGCACTGAGTGTTTTGATTCTCAATAAGCTCAAGGGTGTATTGAATACAGTTGTTGTGAAGGCGCCGAGCTTTGGTGATCGTCGCAAGGAGATTCTTGAAGATATTGCAGTATTGACGGGTGCAACGGTGATTTCTGAAGATCGTGGTCTGACATTTGAGAGTGTTGGTCTTGAGGTGGTCGGATCAGCTCGCAAGGTCATCGTCGGCAAGGATGAGACGACAATCATTGAAGGTGCTGGCAAGGATGCAGCTGTGAAACAGCAGATTGCTCAGATCATCGCTCAGGCAGACAATGCAAGTAGCAATTACGATAAAGAGCAGTACGACAAGCGAGCCGCAGCGCTGAGTGGTAAGGTTGCGGTCATCAAGGTCGGTGGTGCAACGGAGACGGAGATCGACGAGAAGAAATTCCGCGTGGATGACGCAGTGGCGGCAACGAAGGCAGCACTTGCCGAGGGTATCGTAGCCGGTGGCGGAGTTACACTTGTTAATCTTGCGGCGGGCATCAAGGTTGACGGGGCAGATAGTGTAACGGCAGGTCGACAGATTCTAAAGAACGCACTTCGTGCACCGTTTCGTCAGATTATGATGAATGCTGGATTGAACAGTGATGCACTTCTTGCGCAAGTAGAAGCTGGCAAGGCGGGTCATGGCGTCGATGTGAATCATCCAGACAAGGGGCTCATCGATGTCAAGAAGGCTGGTGTTATCGATCCTGTGAAGGTGACAAAAGAAGCTGTGCAGAGTGCGGTTTCGATTGCGTCAACGGCAGCAACGATGGGCGCGCTTGTTGTGGATATTCCAGAGCCAGAAGCACCAGCGGCACCGATGGGTGGCGGCATGGGTGGAATGTACTAGGGTACTCTCTGCATAATAAAAAAGATAGTCTCAGTTACTAGGGGCTATCTTTTATTTTCTCGAAATATACCTTAGCTTACCGGTACGCTGATGGGGGTGTTCCATCTCTGTCAAGACGGCTATCCTATAAGGGGTATATACTATACTGTTGGCTGTTGTGGGTTCGTGAGGTAATCAATCTCTTTGATGATATCAAGAAGTGCCTGTGCTTTTCTTGCCTCATCAGTGATACTTTGTGCGGCCGCATATGCGGGTGCAACAAGTGCTCGATCATCGGTGCTACGAAGCAGTAATAGATAGGTGTCAAATTTTTCTTCTGGGGGGAGGTTGAGTTTATCGACAAGGGGTCGGAGTTCATTGATAGCTTCATGCTTAATCGGCTCAAGATCACTCGTCGGGGCGTCAATACTAGGATCTTGTGTCGGATCAACCATCGGAGCAGGGTCAGTAATTGGTGCAACTGGATCTGGGGCAAGCGGGGCTGGAGTTTCTTCAAATTGCATAGCAGTATCAGCTTGTTGCGATACGCCAGCTAAAACTTTTGCGAGCTCCTGATCGTCGCTAATTGGTTGTACTGCCGTTGGTTGTATGTCTACCATCTATTCCCACCCTTAACTAGTCTAGCTAGATTACTCTTATGCTTCTTTAGTGTATACTGTAACACAGATAGTACAAGTGGAGCAAGAGGGTGTATGTTGGATGATCGCAATGTATTGATGCGCAAAGACAGCAAGGGAATACTGGGTGCTGTAGCAAGTCAGTATGAGCAGGCGACACTTGCCGTCGAGGTTGCAGCAGCCAGTCATGACGCAAGGCAGCTCAAGCACGTTGTTGTGATTGGACTGGAGGCGAGCCTCTTCGCAAAAGTATGGCTGGACGATAGATTAGCTATACCTTTCGAGGTAGTCAAGAACCATAGATTGCCTCGATATATTGGTGAGTCAAGCCTTGTTATTGTCGGTAGTCTTTCGGAGGGAGACAAAGAAGCCCTCGCGATACTCGACGAGGTGCGAGTCTGTGGTGCACAGGTGGCGGTTGTTGCGGGCAATGGTGCTCTTGTGGACCGAGCGCGTGAATTCCATGTTGCACATGTGGTACTGCCAGACGACGTACAGACTCAATCGAGTATATCGACGATTGCGCAGCTTCGTGCGCTCGTAGCGTTACTTAATAATTTTGACATTGTTGGTGTTGACGCGCTTGATGAGATTGCAGCGGCAGCCCTGTGGCTGCGGGATGAATCAATGGTATGGGCTGCTGATGTGCCGACGGATAAGAATTATGCCAAGCAGTTGGCGCTTCATGCTGTCGGCAAGGTAGCTGTTTTCTATGGCGGTGAACTGACAGGACCGGTTGCCTATCAGTGGAAGACAAGCTGGAATGAGATCGCTAAGAATATCGCGTTTTGGAATGAATATCCAGCGTGTGGTTATGATGAGTTTGTGGGTTGGACAGGGCACCCTGTTGAAAAACCTTTTGCTGTCTTTGACTTTGTCAGTCATTTCGAGAATGAGCAAGTACTCAAGATGTTTGCCGTGAGCGATAGACTACTAAGCGGACGACGACCGAAGGCAGTTCGTATCGACTTACGAGGAGATACGCTGTTGCGACAGCTACTATGGGCAACGATACTCGCTAATTTTGTGAGCTTCTATGTCGCCATGATGAACAATGCCGACCCTGGCCCATCATCGCTTGCCGTACGGCTTAAGCAAGAGCTTGCGTAGATTGTTACTTGTCGAGTGCTTTTTGGTAGACACTGAGTGTTTCTCGTGCCATCTTCTCCCATGAGAAGAATTTGTGACGGGCAAGGCCACGCGCTTTGAGGTCGTGACGAATCGTATCGTCAGATAAGACAAGATCGATTTTTTCTGCCATATCATCGACGTCTAGTGGATCAAAAAAGAGAGCACCGTCATCATAAACTTCAGGAAGGCATGTCGAAGTGCTTGAGAGTACCGGCAGGCCAAAGCCCATGGCTTCAAGCGCACCGAGTCCAAAGCCCTCAAAGAGAGACGGCGTGACGTAGGCAGTCGCCTTGCTGTAAAGGTAATCGCGCTCGCCTTTCATGGCCTTGAGAGTAAAGTGGATATTTTTGTAGCCACGCTCTTCAAATATTTTCTTATTTGCAAGGACTGATTCATCGGGCCCATTGACAAAGACAAGTCCGAGGTCTGGATGTTTTTCGAGAAGTTTTTGATGAGCTTCAGCTAGGCGTACACAGTTCTTATAGTCGCTATGACGACCAACATTGATCAGGAAGTGCTCATATGGCACATCATAGGGGATGAGCTCGTATTGTCCGATATCTGCAGCCTCGTAGGTAACATGTACTTTCTCGGGTGTAATTTTTGCAAAGTCGACCAGATCATTCTTGGTATATTCTGTCGGCGCGATGATCTCGGTACTGTCGCGCGCAACGCGTTTGAAAACATAGCGACCAACAAGTTGCTTTACTTTGAATGCGAGGTAATTCTTATCGGAGTTGTAGACGCGAAGCAGTGTGAGGTCATGGAAGGTCGTGACTTTTTTGCCTCTGTAGCGAATAGGTTGCTGTGGCATGCAAAAGTGCACTAAGTCAGCATGCAGTTCGTCGAGTATTTTCTTAAACGTAAGCTGCTCGGCAAATGAATAGTCTGGTATATCGACAAGTTTTACAGAGAAGTTCTTTGCAGTTGGCTGCCAATACGCGGCATCCTTCGTAGGGATGAGTACGGTGTATGTATTTTTTGAGTCGATCTTCTGCAGATAGTGGAGGAGTCGCTCGACGTACGTACCGGTGGTCGTATTAATCACGCGCGCGTCTATGACAATACGACTCATTGATCAAAGCCTAGGCGTTGCTCTTCCGTCAAGAAGAGCCCAGTCTCCTTGTGGAGACGAGCAAGAACGCCATCAATAATCTTTTTAGCAACATTTTCACCGTAAAGATTGCCCTTTTTCATCGCTTGATTATTGTAGGCACCCTTGATGACTTCATAAATGAACTCTTTGCTCAACGGTGGTGCGGGGATGTTGCTGCCTGCAAAGAATGATTCAGCTCGATCAGATCCAAAGCGGATCGTCACCGAGGGCACGCCGACAATATTTGCTTCTTCCTGGAATCCGCCAGAGTCGGATACGACAGCACCTGCTTTGCCCATCGCAGCGATAACATCCTTATGGATTGCCCAAGCTTTTGAGTAGATGAAGTATTCTGGGTATTCAGCCTGCCAGCGCTCAATATCTTTACGAAAGCCGTACTTATCAATCGCATCTTCGGTAGAGAGTAGTGACAAGAAGAGTACGGTGTAGCCGTTTGAGATGAGGAGTTCGACAGATTCCATAATGGCAGTGAACCGTTTGAGGTCATAGATATTTTCTCGTCGATGGATCGACATCATGATAAAGTTGCCGTTTTCAAGCATCGGATATTCTGTAAAAATATCTGACGTTTTTGATTTTTCGATGGCGGCAAGCGTGGCGTCGGCAATGGTATTTCCGGTTACTTCAATCTTCGACGGCGCTACACCTTCTGCAATGAGCTGCTCTCGGTACATCTCTATTGGCGCCGCGCAGAAACCGCTGGTTGGTTCGGTCATACGAGTGTTCATTTGTTCTGGGAATGGCTCAACGCTCCCGAGTGAGTAGTTGTTTTTGTCTTGCATTGCTGCATAGTAATCATCCCAGTTGAACGTACCAGCCACGATATCATCATTGAACTGATGGTAGACTTCTTTTGTCGGTGTAAACGTACGAATGCCCGCCTCAACATGTACACAGGCGACCTTGTGAATCATAGCGGCAAATGAGATGGTGCTTGCTGTCGATGTATCACCATGAACATACGGGATAGGTACTTTGCCCGCATCGAGCAGTGCCTGGAGAACCTCGCTAAATCGTTCGATCATCTGTACTGTCTTGACAGGCCAGCTACCCTCGATGCCGAGACGGATGTCTACCTCAAGACCAAATTCCTCTTCGACACCGCCACTATAGGCGTAGTCATAGTGTTGGCCAGTATGGCAGAGCAAGACGGTCTCGCCACGAGATAAAAGCTCATGATAGATTGGTGCTTGTTTGATGATATCTGGCTTTGTGCCGATGGTAACAATGTGAACGTAATGGGCGTCGTTAAGTTTATTGAGAATATCTTGGGTGATGTACATGAAATGGACTACCTTTACTCATAGATTGATCTATTGTCTATTCTAGCGTAGAGTGTCAGTTAATTCAAAGCTGCCGATATGCTGTGTTGACGACAGCTTGTATCTTGGCGATGAAGACTGATTCATCGAAACGGCTTACGTCATCATGGAGTGCCTCTGGAGAGAAGGTGGTCGCTTCGGCGCGCTTGATAGCATCGACGATAGCGTCGACTGTTTGTTCGGTAAAGAATATACCTGTTTTTTTGTCATGGACAATATCTAGTGCGCCACCCTTGCCGTAGGCGATAACAGGACTACCTCCTGCAATTGCCTCAACAGGCGATATGCCAAAATCTTCCTCAGCAGGAAAAATAAAGCCTTTTGCCTGTGTGTAGCCTTCGGTTATTTCTGCTTGGTGTTCTGGGCTCGGTGAACCTTCGAAGAATTGGACGGTCGGACCTGCCATGGCTTCGTGCTTTGCTCGCTCGCTTCCTGTGCCGTAAACACGGAGCGGAATCTTGAGCTTGTTTGCGGCGGCGATTGCAAGGTCAATTTTCTTATATGGGATATGTCGAGACAACGCCATGTAGTAATCGGCGCGTTTTTTTGCTGGAGAGAAGCGTTTGGTGTCGACGGGCGGAAAAATAACCTGAGCAGGCTGATGATAGTAGTGCTCAATACGTTCTTTGACAGTTGTTGAATTACCGATGAAATAATCGACTGCTTGAGCGGCTTTGTAGTCGGCTTTTTTGAGACTCGGCACCATGAGTGGCATGATAAGTCGAACGAGCCAGTTGAGCTTGCCAAAGCCAGGATCAGCCTTGTACTCTTCGTAATGGCTCCAGTAGTAGCGGATCGGCGTATGGCAGTAGCAGATATGCACTTGGTCATTACGAGTTTTGCGGACTTGCTTCGCTTCGGCGCTTGAGCTCGAGAGAATAATGTCATACTCACTCAGATCAAGCTTGCGAAAGGCGTGGACGCGAAGCATGGGCATGAACTTATGTAGATTACGTATAAACTTCGGAAGTCGCTGGAGGTAGGTTGTACGAATATCTATGTCGTGAAACGCCGGCATGTTGTCGGGGTTATAGGTGCTTGTATAAATTGGTGCATCAGGAAAAGCTTTATGAAATGCCAGAACGACTTTTTCGGCACCACCCATATTAGTGAGCCAGTCGCAGACAATAGCAACCTTTGGGAGTGAATGGTCTTGCTGAGTCATTAGTCTTTAGTATAGCAGCTTTGTGTATATACTCTGGTGGGGCGGTGGGCTATCTTTGCCGCATAGGGGCCGTGCTATACTGAGCATATGAAACGGTTTATTGTAAGCGGTTATTTTAATCCCATTCACAGCGGACATCTGGATATGATTGAGGCGGCTGAGCGGCTAGGTGATTATGCAATTGTCATTGTCAATAATGATAAGCAGCAGCTCATGAAGAAGGGTAAGATTATTATGGATGAAGCGGTACGTTTTCGTGTGGTTTCAGCTCTCAAGGCGCCAGACGAGGTGATCCTCTCGATTGACGAGACAAAAAGCGTCGCCCAGACACTCCGTATGATTCGTGAAAAGTATCCTGATGACGAACTTATTTTTGGTAACGGTGGCGATAGAGTCTCAGACGATGCGATTCCTGAGGATGAGCGCCTAGCATGCGAAGAGTGTAATATCGAGCGAGTGTACGGCATTGCGGCGCTTGTTGACTCATCATCGCGCATCAATGAAGCGCTTGGTAGATAGGCGTTAGTGCCTTCTGTGAGGCCATACGTTTTTACGTATGTTGGTTGAGTGCTTCAATCGGGTGCTTGTGTGCTGCCCTGAGGGCGGGGTAAAGGCCAAAGAGGATACCGACGCAGCCAGCGACGCCAATGGCTGTTGCGGCCATATGCCAGGTGACAGCTGGGTCAAATGTCAGGAAGAGGCTAACGCCGAATGCAGTAGCAAGACCGAGACCACCACCGACAAGACCGCCAAGGAGTGCCATGATGATTGATTCAATCAGAAATTGCCACAGGATATCAGTTCGAGATGCGCCCAATGCTTTTCGAATACCTATCTCTCGAGTACGTTCGGCGACATTTACGAGCATGATATTCATGATGCCAATGCCACCAACAAAAAGCGAGATACTCGCAATGGCAGCAGTGACACCAGCGATGATTGAGAACAGCTGGCTTGTTGGTGCTGAAATAGCATCACCTGTGAGGACTCGAAAATCATGTTCGCCACTATGTTGCGCGAGGAGGGTTTTGTTGAGTTCAATCACTGTTCTGTCGAGTGTCGCAACACTGTTTGTCTGAAGGTTAATTTGCTGGATTTGTGTCGCAGGATTGATGGATCGAATTTGAGGAGGGCTCATGAGGGCGGCTGTATTTAGATCAAAGCCGTTGAAGTTGATTGGGTTCTGCTGGCGCTCTATGATGCCACCAACAGAAAACGTCTGACCTTTTATGGTGACGGCTTTTCCGAGAGAGTCTTCAGTTCCGAATAGCTCAATGGAGAGCTGTGAGCCGATGATAATGGGCGTATTGTCGCCTTTGATAAAGTCACCCTCTTGGAGAGAGACGTTGCTAATAGTAAGAAGCTCTGGTGTTGTGCCGACGATTGTGGTTTGTTCTGTCGACGTCTCACCTGTGATTGTTGTATGCGCAATCATGATCGGCGCCGTAGCGGTCACAGAAGGGAGATGAGCGACACGCGTAAGGTCGGATTCGGTCAGTGTGCTTGCACTTGTTAGTCCTTGTGTTTGCTGGTTGATAAGGTTTGTTGTTGAGGTCGATTCGGCGCCGGATCGTATGACGGCAATATTGCCACCGACACCATCGACCTGCGCTGTTATTGTTTGTGTTGCGCCGTGCGCCAGAGAGAGGACAGCGATGATGCTTGCAATACCGATTGCGACACCAGAGATTGTGAGGAATGTCCGGGTGCGATTGGCTCGCAGTGAGTCATGTGCATTTTGAACGTGATGGAAGAATACTTTCATGACTTTGCCTCTGCGGGCTTCTTGGCAGTACCAAGGGGTTTTTTGGCACGGTGGCTTTTCGTATCTGCTGTCACGACGTTGCCTGTATCAGTGTCAATCTTGCCATCAAGCATCGTGATGACACGGCTTGCATAGGTCGTGAGTCGGGGATTGTGGGTGACCATAATGATGGTATTGCCGCGCTTGTGGATGTCGGAGAGCTCTTCCATGATGATGTGGCTTGCGCGACTATCGAGATTCCCGGTCGGCTCATCGGCCAGTATAATCGACGGCTCATTAACAAGAGCACGAGCAATCGCGACACGCTGTGTCTGTCCACCGCTGAGCTGCCACGGCATATAATATTCACGATTACCGAGATGAAATGTCTTGAGTATTGTGCTTGCGATGGCAAGTCGTTTGGTTTTTCGCACTCCTTTGTAGGTGAGTGGGAGGGCGACGTTCTCAAGGACGGTGAGGCGAGGAATGAGATTAAAGTTTTGAAAAATAAAACCAATTGTACGACTTCGTATTTTTGCCTGTTTGCGCTGTGAAATCGTATCGACCGACACCCCGTTGAGTTTATATTCACCGTCAGTCGACTGATCAAGCAGCCCAAGGACATTAAGAAGTGTCGTCTTACCGCAGCCACTCGGGCCCATAATCGCGACAAATTCACCCTTGCGGACAGTGAGGTCGATACCTTCGAGTGCGAAATGCTCAGCATCGCCGATCCCGTATCGCTTTTTGATACTCTTGAGTCGAATAACAATTGGTGACTTCTTCTTTTTTGCCATAGGTTCTATTATGAAAGTTATCGCCAGGAAGGGCAACCATGAGCATGACGTGAAATAGACAATAGCGAATTTACTGCTAAGATAGAGAAGTCTGGATGGGTGCAAGAGTGGTTGAATTGGCACGCCTGGAACGCGTGTGTGGCGGCAACGTCACCCAGGGTTCGAATCCCTGTCCATCCGCCATGGTGCATACTTCTTAGTTTGCATATGTGCATGATAATGATACGTAATAAACGTGCCGGGGTTACCCCCGGCACGTTTTTGTGTTGTGTATGTGGCGCGTATATTTTATTTGATGACGCGAGCGATTGCCGGAACGAGTCGATCATCGAATACTGACGGAATAATATGCTCCGACTGAGGGTCCGGTATCAAGTTTGCGATTGCTGCTGCAGCTGCAAGTTTATGCTCATCAGTAATTTTCGTCACGTTGTTGTCGAGCGCTCCGCGGAATATGCCAGGAAAGGCAATAGCATTGTTGACCTGATTCGGGAAGTCACTACGTCCTGTCGCGACAACGGCTGCGCCTGCTGCTTTTGCTTCTTCGGGCATAATCTCTGGTGTCGGGTTGGAGAGCGCAAATATGATAGATTCTTGGTTCATTGAACGCACCATATCTTGTGTCAGTAGACCTGGTTTTGAGACTCCGATGAAGATATCAGCTCCAACGATAACATCTTCTAGCGATCCGGATACATCCCGAGTAACGTATTCGAGGAGTGCTTGCTTTTCAGGATTAAGGTCATCACGGTGTTGCCCTAGAGCCCCTCTACTATCAACAGCGATGATATTCTGTATACCATATGTGTGCAGGAGTTTCGTAATGGCCGTACCAGCAGCACCAGCGCCAATAATCACAACCTTACTATCTCGTAGGTTACGATTTGTTACCTTGGCAGCGTTGATGAGGCTACTTAGTACAACGACAGCCGTACCGTGTTGGTCATCGTGAAATACCGGAATATCAAGCTCGGCCTTGAGGCGTTCTTCGATTGCAAAACACTTCGGTGCAGCAATATCTTCGAGGTTGATTGCGCCAAAACTCGGTGCGATGGCTTTTATCGCAGCGACAATCTCATCCTCTGTGTGTACGTCAAGTGTTATTGGGACGCTATCAATATCTGCAAAGTGCTTAAATAGCAGGGCCTTGCCTTCCATGACAGGCATTGAGCCACGTGGACCGATATCTCCAAGGCCGAGTACGGCTGATCCATCCGAAATGACGGCCACAAGATTGTTAACCCATGTATATGTCTTAAGTTGTGAGGGGTCTTCTGCAATGACGCGGCTGACTTCAGCAACACCAGGTGTATAGTAGGCGCTCAGCTTGTCCTTATCGAGCGTGCTGTTGTCGCGGAGTGACGTTGTTATTTTACCCTTATAGTGGGCATGTAGGTCGAGTGCTAGTTTTTTGTAATCCATACTACTAGTATATATGAATACGCTATATATAGCGTTGTAAAAAAGCAACACCACACTAAATATGTAACAACAGAGGTGAGCATAAGAAGAATGGCGGTGTGGTGAAAATTACCCGTTTAAAAGGCTTGAAAACCATATATATAGGGTCTATAGTTAATGGCAGACACTACATATGTAGTAGTTTAATAAAACAGACATAAGTGCAAGAGAAAGAAGCTCGCTATCGGAGGGAGATTGATGGCGGTTTTCTTGCATGTCCGTTTTGGGATACTTATGTGTGAGGAAATAACTAACAAAAAGGGAATAGGGAGTGTATGAATACTATCAATGTGGTAAAGCGAGATGGCACCCGCGAACCATTTGACGCCAACAAGATTAACTTAGCGCTTGTGGCGGCAAGTGAAGGCTTGCCAGATCAGATTAGCAAGGTTGTCGAGGTGGCAAGTCAGTTACAATTGACATTATTTGACGGCATTACGACCGAACAGCTTGATGAGGCAGTGATTCAGGCGACACTACAGAATGTTAAGGATGATCCTGACTACGACAAGATTGCAGCACGTTTGTTGCTCAAGACCATCTACAAAAAAGTACTCGGCAACTATCGAGAGGACAGCGAACTGCAGGGTCTCCATGAGAAAGCCTTTCCGACGTATCTCAAAGAGGCGGTTGAGCTTGGTCTACTCGACCCACGAATGAGCGACCCGAAGGTTTTTGACCTGAAGAAGCTCGCAAAAGCACTTGATCCAAGTAAAGACGACCTTTCGAAATATCTTGGTGTTATCACGAATAAGAACCGCTATGCTCTACGCAGGGGGAGTGGTGAGCCGATTGAGGTTCCGCAGTTTACCCATATGCGTATTGCGATGGGGCTTAGTTATAATGCCGAAGATCCAACAGCAAGTGCTCTTGATTTTTATGAGCACATGTCAAATCTCGATTACGTTCCTGGTGGTTCGACGCGTGTTAACGCGGGTGGTGCACACCCACAGCTTTCAAATTGTTTCTTAATCAATGTCGACGATGACATGGAATCTATCGTTAAATCAGTTCGCGACACGGCATTTATTGCCAAGGGGACGGGCGGGATTGGTATCGGCTTTACAAAGCTTCGTGCGGCGGGAAGTCCAGTCAAGACAACCAATACTGAGAGCACAGGGCCAATTCCGTTCATGAAAATGATTGATACGGCATTATTTGCAGTAAGTCGCAAAGGTAAGAAGGCGGGTGCGGCAGCACTGTATATGGAGAATTGGCACCTCAATTTCCCACAGTTTCTTGACCTCAAGCAGAATTCTGGTGATCCGTATCTTCGTACGCGATTTGCAAATACAGCAGTGTTTATTTCAGACGAGTTTATGAAGCGTGTCGAGAAAGACGAAGACTGGTATCTCTTTGATCCGGCAGAGGTCATGGATCTTACCGAGCTATATGGTGCAGAGTTCTCGAAGCGGTATAAGGAGTATGTCAAGCTCGCAGAAGCTGGCAAGCTTCGTAAGTTTGAGAAGATTCCTGCTCGTCAGCAGTTCCGAGCAATTTTGATTCAGCTGCAGGCAACCAGTCACCCATGGCTCACGTGGAAGGACACAATTAATGTTCGTGCGCTCAATAACAATACTGGTACAATCCACCTATCAAACCTCTGTACTGAAATTACGCTGCCGCAAGATGGTGACAATATTGCAGTTTGTAACCTCGTCAGTATTAACCTCTCCGCACACCTAAATGAAGATAAGACATGGGACTGGGATCGTCTAGCTGATAGTGCGCGCAGTGCCATTCGTCAGCTTGATAATTTGGTTGATATCACTAATCTGCCAGTGCCAGAGGCGATGCACGCTAATAGCCAGACGCGAGCACTCGGACTTGGCTTTATGGGGCTCACTGATGTTATCGAGAAGCTCGGCTACAGTTATGAGTCGGAAGAAACCTATGATCTCATTGACCAGATCGCTGAGTATATTAGTTATTATGCGATTGACGAGTCAACTGAACTTGCAAAGAAGTTTGGTAGCTATCCAGCCTTTAAGGGGAGTGGCTGGAGCAAGGGAATCTTGCCGATTGATACGATCGACGAGCTTGCAACTGATCGCAAGGTGAAGGTTGCTATTGATCGCAAGACACGTCTTGACTGGGAGAAGCTCCGCGGTAAGGTAAAGAAGGGTATGCGTAATGCGACACTCATGGCGATTGCACCAACTGCAAATATTGCTCACATTGCAGGAACTACCCCTGGGCTTGATCCTCAGTTTGCACAGATCTTTAGCCGCTCGACTCTGAATGGTAAGTTCCTCGAGGTGAATGCAAATCTTGTTCGTGATCTCAAGGCACTTGATCTGTGGGATTCACTCAAAGAAGAAGTGTTTGCTAACCAAGGAGATATTCAGAATATCGAAGGCATTCCAGAAGAGCTTAAGCAGGTCTACAAGACAAGCTTCCAGCTTTCGCCATATGCGTTTATCGAAGTTGCTGCTCGTGCACAAAAGTGGGTCGATCAAGCGATTTCACGCAATATGTACCTCGAAACACGTGACATTGATGAGTATGTAAAGATCTACACGGAGGCATGGAAGCGAGGCCTCAAGACGACCTACTACCTACACGTAAAGCCACGTCACCAGAGTGAGCAGACGACCGTATCGGTGGAGAAACTTGCTGCGCAGAAAGTTAAAACACAGAGTGGTGCGAGTCGCGGGTTTGGCTTTGCTAAGAGAAGTTCATAGGTATGGATGATACAAGGGCCGGTGCAGAGATGCGCGAGTGCTCAACGGGTTCAAGCAAACAATATAATAGTACAGCGGAGGATAAATAATATGTCAGACTATCAACACCCAAAGAATGGTATTTTGGGATCAGGGCTTCGCGATGGCCTGAGCCTTCACCCGATTCGCTATCAATGGGCAATGGATCTATACGACCAGGCAGTCGCAAATACGTGGTTTCCAAACGAAGTACAGCTCGTGCAGGATCTCGCTGACTTTGAGAAGCTAACCGATGAGGAAAAACATGCGCTCAAGACCGTGATTAGCTATCTCAATCCGAATGAGCTACTAATCAATAAGTCGCTAGCATTCGGTATCTATCCGTATGTCGAGCCAGCTGAAGCGCAGCTCTATCTCTCGAAGCAGATGTGGGAAGAGGCAAACCACTTCATGACATTTGAATACATTATTGAGACATTTCCGTTTGATCGCGAAGAGATTTATGCGGCTGGATTTGGTAAGAAATCACTCGCTGATAAGGCTGATTTCCAGAATAAACACCTTGAGGTGATGCTCGATCCGAATCTTGACATCTATAGTCTCGAAGGCAAGAAGGATTTTGTTCGTTCACTCGTCGCGTACAATATCGTGCTTGAGGGAATTTGGTTCTATTCTGGCTTCATGGTTGGTATGAGCTTCCGCCAACGCAACCTTCTTCGTAATGTTGGGTCGCTTCTCGATTGGATTACACGCGATGAGAATCTCCACCTGACCTTTGGTATCAATCTGCTCCTGACAATTATGGATGAGAACCCAGGACTCCAGACACAGGAATTTGCTGATGAGATTCGGGCATTGATCCTTGAAGCGGTTGAGCTCGAGAAGGCATACAATGAAGATATGCTTCCAAAGGGTATCCTTGGGTTGAACGCTGATTATGTCAATCAATATGTCATGCACATGACCGACCGTCGTTTGGTAGAGCTCGGATTTGAGCCAGAGTACAATGTATCCAATCCTGCCAAGTGGATGGCAGCGGCGAATGACACGCTCGAGCTGGTGAATTTCTTTGAGAGTACAAATACGAGTTACGAAGTAAATACGACAAAATAGAGCACCTATGAAGACGGAAATTGAAGCAAAGTTTGTTGATGTCGACATTGCAGATATTCGTACACGACTTGAGCGATCCGAGGCAGTGTTGGAGCAGCCGATGCGCCTGATGCGTAGGCAGGTGTTCTATCTTGTTGATCGTAACAAGGATGCGTATGTACGTGTTCGTGATGAGGGTGATAAGGCGACAATGACCTACAAGCAGTTTGATGAGATTGGACTGCATGGTGCAAAAGAGATTGAGGTTGTGGTGAGCGACTTTAAAGATGCACGCAGTATTTTGCAAAAATCTGGTCTCGTGCCAAAGAGCTATCAAGAGACGCGTCGCGAGACGTGGAAATTGGGCAACGTAGAGGTCGTGATAGATGAATGGCCATGGCTGCGACCATTCATCGAGATTGAAGGTGAAAGCGAGCGAGTTGTGCGCGATGCCGCTACAGCACTTGGCTTTGACTGGAGTGACGCAGTATTTGGCGCGGCAACAGAAGCGTATCGTCAACAGTATACTAATTTGCCATCAGATTTCATTATGGACGATGTGCCTGAAATAAAGTTTGATGCGCCGCTACCAGAGAGACTGAGAGGATAGTATGAAGATTACACTTTGTGGATCAATGCAATTCGATTCAGAGATGACGAAACTTGCCGATGAGCTTCGCCGTCAAGGACATGAGGTAGATAAGCCGAATGTTGTTGAGGGACATGTCTATGAGGACAATCTTGATGCAAACGCGGTACTCAAGCGGGGATTTATCGATGAGCATTTTGCAAAGATTGATATGTCTGAGGCGATTTTGGTGGTAAATGAAAAGAAAAACGGTATTGATGGGTATATTGGCGGCAATACACTGATTGAAATTGCCTATGCGTATCAACAGGGGTTGAATCTCTTCTTGCTCAATCCTGTGCCAGAGATGAGCTATGCTGATGAGATCAGGGGTATGCATCCGACTATCATTGATGGTGATATTGCAAAGATACATGCATACGAAGCGTCCTTGCCACTTGTCTACATGAGCACAGAGAGCGCGCTGAAGCATGCAGCTGTGAGTCGTGCAATGCGACGAGCGGGTGTGCCTGTTCGTGTTGAGGGAAAGAAGGTGGACTCAGGTGTCAATGAGCAGCCGATGACAATGAACGAGACATATGATGGTGCCAAGAATCGTCAAGAAAATTTACGAGCACTGAATGCGACAGCAGATTATCTCGTGACGGTCGAGAGTGGACTGTGTCAGCCGCTTGCGTCAAGTGGTACGTACGGGTGCAACGCGGTCATTATTGAGCCGGCTGGAGCGGCGGCACGGGTAGGGTTTGCGATTGATGCAGAATTTCCACCAGATACTCTCGAGCAAATCCCGTCTGTGTATGCTGATTTTGGTGTTTGGGCACAGGAAGTTCACGGGGCAGCCGAAAAAGATCCATATCCGTACATTACAAATGGTCGCTTAACGCGACGAGATACGATTGAGTCTGCTATCTATAATGTCGCGATTCAATTAGAGGAGAAGCGAACATGACCGAGCAAGCACGGGCGGTATTTGATGAGCATGTTATTGGTGCGATAGCGACAGTAAATCATGACGGATCACCATGGGTAACACCGCTACATATGGTTGCAGATGATGAATATGTGTATTGGTTTTCGAAAGAGACGGCAGTGCATTCACAGAACATTTCTCGGGATAGCAGGGTGAGTCTATCGCTATTCTCACCTGATGACAGTAGTGGTCGGCGAGGAGTTTATATTAATGGAAGTGCCACGCTCCTTGTCGATGACGATGATCAGCATGCGCGAGAGGTGTTGACGGCGCGTACAGGAGTGCCGTTAGAGGTGTTTGCCAATGACACTGCCTATAGGCTACCTCTGGGACAGTTTGATAAGGAGAAATCCACAGGTAGATGTTGGTATTTTTACAGCTAAAAATGCTAGACAAACGCTATATGTGGCGTATAATTAAACATAAGCAACGCTAAAATGAACATGTGCATCAATAGGGGGAACGAACATGAATGCATCACAAATTTTAACAGACGACATGACGCTGGAGGAAAAACTCGCAGCAATCGATCAGGCAATGGCGAACGCACAGGCTGATGCAAGCGCAAAAGCAGCCGCAAACGGCACAGCATTCGCACCGCTTGATCCAGCTGATCTCACCATGTGTGACGGCTGCCAGTAAGAGGTAGATCGAAATGTAAAATATCCCGCAGGGTAGAGGCGGGATATTTTTTATGAAGAGCATGCTACTATGAGAGTATGCGACGAGTAAAGCGAGAAGGCTCGAGTGCAAAATGGTACACAGTTCTTTTTGCCGCCCTTATTCTCTTTTTTATGAGTACGATTCTTTTGCAACAAGCGTCAAATGCAGTTGTATCGAGTAGCTGGAATGATGTCTACGATACGATTGTGGATACGCGGGTGCGTGTTCCTAATATCGGGGCAAGCTGGCATATGCCTGGATGTGCTGAACGTCGGGTGACGGTTGAGCGGCTTGGTGCAGTTACCGATGTGGATGCTTGCGTGAGCAGCGAGGCCGAGATTGAGCTTGCAGTCTTTTTAGCTGGACCAAGCTTTACGATGTACGCGTTGAAGCTGGCTGGCGATAGCAATTTTCATCAGGTGCACGAGCTTAATGGAGGACCATTTAACCCCGTGTTGCTTTCTGATGGAGGTCTGCTTGTGGCCTCTCCTGGGCATCAGGGGCAGAATGTACTCAATATGATACGACTGAACGCAATAGCAAGTAGAGTCCAGTCGCAGACGACACAGATAGGCGGCAATCAGCAGGTAAAGACATATACAATGAACGTTTTGACGGACCGACTTGTGCATGATGGCGAAGGACCGGTCGCAGTGCGACGCATTGATATATCGCACAATCAGGAGTATGCGGCAGTGGAGGTACTTGGCAAGGGTGTAGGAATTGTGGACCTTGCGACATTGAGACTGCGCTACATTGCGACAGATAAGCCATCAGGCTATGGAGATATAAAGGACGCACTACGGTTTGCGATTTCTGATGATGGTACGCACGTTGCGGTGGTCGGTACGACGCAAAAGATTGGAAAAATGTATTTTGTTGATCAAGATTGTGGGCAAGATACCTATACTCCGACAGAGTCGCTAAAGACGTGTGGGTATCTTGATTTCTCAGAGAAACTTCGCTCCGAGGGGGATCTAGAGGGTACGGTACCATTCTATACTTTTTTTGAAGATCGTCTGGATAGGCTTGTCATCTGGTCACATAATGAATCTGAGGGTGGCAGGATATATGAGACGACGGTGAGGCCCGACATGACGAAGAAGCGGCTGACGTATTTGGCTATGGGGGACTCGTATTCGAGCGGAGAGGGGGATATTGAGCGAAAGGCGGACGGGTCGTCGTATTATATGGCCGGAACGGAAGGGGTGCGGCAATGCCATGTAAGCACGAGGTCGTATCCGTTTTTGTTGCGTGACACGTGGGGAATTGATAGGGATGCTATGAAATCAGTGGCGTGCTCTGGCGCGCAGGTGCTACCCGATTATTACGGACGGCTAGAGGGGTACCTTGGACAAGGAGAGCGATTGGAGGGTTGGAGTAGTGTCATCAGTGCACAGAATGAAGCTCTTGATGAATTTATCCCTGGTCGTGTTCCTCAGCTTGAATTCGTTAAACGATATCAGCCAAAAATTCTTACTCTAACCGGGGGAGGTAATGATATCGGATTCTCGCGTATACTTGAGGCTTGCGCAACGTATTATTTCGATTATGCAGTGGCTCCTGTACTGAGTGAGTGTAGCTATGCTACGAAGAATTCTGCAACACAGAATATCTTGATTGCTTCGATAGACACGCAATATTTATTCACAAAACGCCTCATCGAAAGGATTAAAGACGAATCACCAGGCTCGAAGGTGGTACTTGTCGGCTATCCAAGCTTCATTAATGACGGGTTAAGTACCTGCACTCCAGATGTAGGATTTTTAAGGATGAGCGAGCGCAAGATGGTGAATGATATGACGATGCGACTTAATCAAGCCTTACAGCGAGCAGCGTATGATACAGGAGCTTCGTTTGTTGATATCGAACAGAGTTTGGTAGGCGGGCGACTGTGCGAGGGAAGTGAATATATGACTGGTGTATGGGACTGGCTTCGTCAGCGCGCTATTGACGAAGAACGGTTTCATCCGAATGCAGAAGGGCATAAAAAGATTGCTCAAGTCATTAGTGATGCAGACGTGTATGCTAGAGACCGTATTTCATCTTCTGGCTCATTTAGTCCCGATAGTAGCCTAGTCGAGACGCTCATGAAAACTGTAGTAAGAGGAGGGGTCGTCATATGGAATGCCAGTGTAAATTTTGAACTTGATTCAGGGCAGTTTGCCCCAAACACTACCTATGCAGTAACTGCCTACTCAAAACCAAAGCAGCTTGGCACATTCAGGACGAATGCCGACGGTTCAATTCGTCAGAGAGTCTCATTTGATGGCGTGACACCTGGGCATCACATGGTAGTTTTAGAGGGAACAGGTGTCAACGGTGAGCCCGCGAGGGTTTATCAGTTTATCGAGGTACATGTTTCGCAGAACGATGCAGATGGTGATGGGATTCCGAATGACAAGGATGTTTGTCAGTTTATGCCGTATCTTTACGACGAAAAGGGGAGAGATGTATGCCAGGTTAATCACAGTACAGACAATGAAGTTCGAGATGATCCGCGAGATATAGCAGAAGAGGCAAGCGTCAGGAACGATGGGTCTGACAGCGCTACCTCTGATAATGAGAAACGGCGAGTTGCAATACCTACGAAAGATCCTGAAGATACGCAAAATGAGGTTGCACAAGATAATTCTCAATCTACTCTTCCTACCGATAAAAAGCCTTGGCCAGCAATTCTCATGATTACAGCAGTCACCCTTTTTGTTATAGTAGGATTAATCACAGCTATCACCATCCGGAGACATCACCATGAAAAATCAACCACAACAATCTAAACCAGCTACCAAGAAACCTCGTCGCTTTATCAAGATTGCTATAATTTGTGGCGTCATTCTTGTGGCAATTACTGCCATAGACATTTTTACAGTTGCCGGCGGTAATATACGTTATTACGCCAAGTGGGTAGAGTGTGGGGAGAGGCCGTATAGGAGAGCTGCACTACCGGCGGGTATTCCGTACTATCAGACAACGCCAGTCTTCTCTCTTTTCCGTAATCATCATGTTTATTACTGCAATCCTCTTGAAGCCGAAAAGGCAGGGATCTCCGCCAGTCAAAATCAATATGAGTTTCCAGTGCTAAAAGAGCAGGGATTACCGCCGCCACGAGTAGGTTTCTAGATTAAATGCGATGATTGAGGATTCCAGGGACAATCCTTGGAATCTTGAAATCCTGGAGAAAGCGCCATATTAGAAGGAGAGAATGACGTGAGCAAGGTGGATAAGATCAAAAAGCCTAGTCAATTGCCCACTATTAGTTTTTGGATTGCAACTTCACTATGGCTGCTATCATTCGTGTTTTTTGTTATAATTTTCGAAGTTTTTGAGGGTCGACAAAGAGCGCCGTGGTTTGCATTGGCTATGATTTTGTCACTTGCAACGACGGTGATATCTATTGTTGCAACAGTAGCTAATAAAAGCTTGGTGTTGCGTGCAGTTTCAATTTTATGTATCGCCTGGTCTTTGTGGCAATTCTATTGGTCGGCTATGTCCACGCTATTGAGTATGGGGGGACTTTAAAGCCGACGATATTTTTTGCTGCTTCTATCGGTGTCATTCAGCTTTAAGCTTAGTAACCTAATCGAGATTGCAGGAACTTAACTCCTAAATTAAAATGAGTGTGAAGGTAATTAGATTTTGGGCAACAGAGTTTAACCCGTACTGTCATCGAGGAGCGTCAGTAGTCAGGAGGGTGGACTGTCCTTGTGGTATATCTTTGGCGGAATCTTTTTGGTGACTGGTTTGTTAGTGGTTGTATGTTTCATCAAGATATTTTATAAAACTGGCAAGCGTGCCAGAAGGAGAAAGCTATGAATAAGAAGATGAATACCATGTCCAGAGCACAGAAAGCTCTCTTTGTAGCGATACTAACAATAGCTCTTAGCTCAATTCTTCACCTATGGAGTAAAACACCACCCGATTATATGTCGACGGGGACTCTTTTTGGTGTTTTCTTTGTTGTATATATATCGTTTTTAGCATATTTCGTTTATGCATCATGTAAATATGCAGGCTGGATAAGGACGACATCAATCGTCATGGCGGTTGTATGTGCTGTGATGGCGGGATACGATTTTTTTGTTGTTTCTCTTGGCGCTATGTAGTTTCAGGCTTAGTTGGGATAACGAGGTGAGTATCAAGAAGTGTGAATTCGAGAATTATCCTTAGCGCTGTGCCTGTCAACTTATAAGTAAAGACACCAAACATTTCATAAAGTTAATAAGGCGCACCAGAAGGAGGAGATGTGAGTAGGAAAAGAAATGCGAACGGCAAGTTTGTAGGCATCAGCTTAATGCTTGCTGTGACTGTTGGCGTTAAGTATGGCTTGACCAGTGTTCCTCATGATTACAGCAGCCATCCTTTTTGCTATAGTAGGATTAACCACAGCCATTATCATCTGGAGACACCACCATGCAAAATCAACCACAACAATCTAAACCAGCTACCAAGAAACCTCGTCGCTTTATCAAGATTGCTATAATTTGTGGTGTCATTCTTGCGACTATTGCTGTTGTAGATGTCTTTACATTTGTTGGCGGCAATATGCGTTTCTATGTCAGGTGGATGGAATGTGGGGAGAGGCCGTATTCTGCCTACACCCCTCTTGGAGGATACCTTTCGCATTATGTGCCGGGGCCGATTTTTACGATATTTCGACAGAATACAGAATACTATTGCAATCCTCTCGAAGCCGAGAAGGCAGGAATCTCTGCCAGCCCAAGTCAATATGAATTTCCAACTCTTAAGGAGCAGGGTCTGTCACCGCCACAGGTAGGCTTCTAAGTAAAGGCTATATCAATGTCATTAACACCATGAATTAAAATTATCAAGAAGACAAGAGTGTCGTCTATCACTGTCTGTGTTTGCGCAGGACTACCTCTTGTCTGATGCACTAACGATTATCGGCGGCTACACGCCATCAGGCGCTCCAGCAGGAAGTTCCGACCAGCCAATCCAAGCATAGAATCTCCTTGCAAGCTCCAAGCCAAACGAATACATCCCTGCATTCAACAAGCTTGCTATACTGGAAGATAGTCATGGTAGGCCGCTGCCAACCGTACTAACCAAAAAACAAAACGGCCAGTGCATTGCCTACCAACCGGCAGACACAAACATCATAAAAATGACCACCCAAAGCACCAGATATTTCATAAAGTTGGCAAGCGTGCCAGAGGGAGAGAGTTGTGAGTAAACTAAAACCTAGAGAAGCAAAATTTATAGTTACTTTACTTTTACTTGGGCTGGTTATTGGTGTACGTTTTTGGGTGATGGGACTTACGGCAACTAACTTTGAATTATGGTCGGCGGTGAAGGACTTCTGGTCGGTTACAACCATCATGCTGTCGTTGGTAGGTATAGGCTTAGCTATTGGAAGGCTCTTTGCTGCAAATAAGTCATTAGCGATGAAGATAACACTTCCTATTTGCATCATTCTTTATTTTTTAGTGATCTTAGAGAGTCTCTTTACAATAGCAGTCAGCGGTATCGGTTTTATGGGGTGACCCCAAGTAAGGATAAGCTAGCAATCGTGCCAGAGGGAGAGAGTTGTGAGTAGAGAAAACCTAAAACATCAATCTAGAATACCAACGCGTAGTTTCTGGATAGCAACAGTTGTGACGGCATCTCCGTTATTATTAGGATTAATACTATTTTCTAACAGTCAAGCAGGTGCATTATGGTTTGCATTTATCTTTATCGTTTCGTTTGCGGGTATTGCTGTGGCTGCTGCAGCAGCTAAGAGAAATAAAGGTAAGCTGCTTCGAGTATTATTAGCGTTGTATATCATATGGCTTATATATCAACTATGTATGTCGGCATACAACCTGGCAGTCAGTGGTATAGGTTTCATGGGTTGACGTAAAATCACTGCTGACCGGCAAGTACAGACATCATAAAAATGATCATCCAATATCACGGTAGAATATTGTAATTTTAATTAACTTATGCTATAGTTGCCATAACAATGCATATAAAAAAACAAACACACCTTTCTGCTAGTATACAAATTGTTCATATCGTTCTAGCTGCTTGTCTATTGATTCTGATTTTGGCGAGCTATCATATCACTAGACCGATTCAAGCGAGCACAGCCACTAGTACCACTGCCGCCACCAAGCTTGAGAGTGTCATTGTTGAGTATGCTGATGCCGATATCGTGACAGGTAGTACGAAAACTGAAATCGCTGAAGAAAAAGCGGCCATCGTTGATGCTGCTGAAGAAGTAGACGATGACCTCGAGTATGAGGAGGGGCACACCGAAAAGACGAGTAGCTATAGCCATCTGCCGTATGCTGCCTACGAGGTTGATGCGGCCGGTCGCGAAGCACTCGAGAATAATCCACGAGTAAAGTCGGTTACACCGAACGCAGTCTACGAGCCAGCTATGAATGTCGTCATTCCTTCGATTGGCGGTACGGTAAGTAGTGGTTTTTCACACAATGGTACCGGTACGACCGTTGCTATTCTAGATTCGGGTGTCGAAAAATCTCACGGTATGCTAGCTGGTCGTGTCGTTGGCGAAGCTTGTTTCTCGAAAACTGGCTGGGCAGGTGGTATATACCTTAGCTCGCTGTGCCCAGGTGGGGCGCAGTCATCGGGTGCTGTAGGCTCTGGCGAACCGTGCAATAGTGTTGCTATATCCTCCTGTTCACATGGCACACATGTCGCAAGTATTGCGGCTGGTCGGCAGATGAGCGTCGCAACGTCGCCGAATCCAACGGCCATCAGAGGGGTCGCGAGTAGTACGAATATCATTAGCGTCCAAATCTTTAGTCGGGTAGATGACGCTGTAGCTTGTGGTGGCAACCCTCCTTGCCTCCTTACCTCCAGAGAGTCACAACTCAGCGCATTAAACTGGGTGATGTCAAAGGCACAATCGTATGACAATGCCGGTCGGCCTATCGCCGCAATAAATATGAGTATTGTCGGTAAGCCATATGTAAATACTCATGCAAGCTGTCACAAGGATGCAGGAACGGCATTCGTCAATGCTATTAGTACATTGCGCCAATCATATCGCATTGCCACGGTTGTATCGAATGGTAACGAGGGCAATATAGCAGCTAACCGTAATAAAATTGGCATTCCAGCCTGTATATCTGATGCCATTGCTGTTGGGGCGACAAACCGTCAGGGGACGGCCGTCGCTAGCTATTCAAATAACGGAACGCTGACTAATTTGCTTGCACCGGGTGGTGACAATGTAAACGGAGGTATGATATTAGCAGCGCAGCCTAATAATCGCTACAATTACATGCAGGGTACATCTATGGCTGCGCCGGTTGTAGCGGGTTCATTTGCGGTTTTGCGCCAAAAACACCCTAATGCGACTGTTAGTCAGCTGTTGGATATATTGCAGCGTAGTGGTGTCAACGTGACGGATACTCGTACAGGGTACACGTCAAATACAAAGAAGCGTGTCAATCTCGCTGCGGCTTTGGCGACCCCAATTCGCTCGCCTACGGCACTACGCTATGCCTCGACGACAGTCAAGCTTAACGGTGCATCGCCATCAAGAGGGGCGGTCAAGCTTAGCTACAGCAAAGTCGGCAGTGCTAGTGGCTACCAAATCGTACGAGCAGAATCAAAAAATGGCACCTACAAGCATGTCAAATATGGGAAGAGTACGAGCTACGTTGATAATGGCCGCAAGTTTAACCGTACATATTACTACAAGGTTCGCGCCTATATAAACACCGAAGGTACAACACACTTCACGCCATGGTCGGCCGTAAAGGCTGTTCGCACCAAGCTGACTACTCCTAGTCCTAAGGTAAGATCTGTATCTAGCACCAAGGTCAAGGTATCGATCAATAAGGTTAGTGGTGCTCAGCGGTATAAGGTCTATCGTTCAACCAAGAAAACAGTCGGCTTTAAGCAGGTGAAGCTCACGTCATCACGTAGTTATACTGACACAAAACTGAAGAAGAATACAACCTACTACTACAAAGTCCGTGCTATGCGAAAAGATGGCAAAGTGTGGGTGTATAGTGGTTCCAGTGTAGCGAGACAAGCAAAAACAGGACGCTAGGTCGGAGCTGATATCATAGATATATGATGCTTGCTCTCGTTATTACGCTGCTCGCCGGTCTCGCCACAAGTATCGGCGGGCTCATTGCGATCAATAAGCGTATGTTGCGACGGTCGTATTTTGCGGTGAGTCTCGCGTTTGCTGCGGGGGCGATGCTGTTTGTGTCATTTGTTGAGCTCCTACCGCATGGTGTTGGTTCTCATAGTGGCCACGATAGTACAGCACGAGAGTGGTTAGTGTACGGGGCGTTTTTTGTTGGTATTGTTATTGTTGCGCTGATCGATCGTTTCTTGCCAAGCTCACTCAATCCGAGTGAGATCGAAGGAAAAGAAGATCAGCTTGGTGTATCAACACGACGGACAAACAAGCGGCTCCTCAGAAGTGGTGTACTCGTTGCGATTGTGCTGGCACTTCACAATTTCCCTGAAGGTATATCGACGTTTCTCGTGGCGCATGAGGATATATCAGTCGGTATTGCGCTCGCAGTGGCGATTGCAATACACAATATCCCCGAAGGCATTGCGGTAGCGGCTCCAATTTATGCAGCGACAAGAAGTCGCAAGAAAGCTTTTTGGTGGGCAACTGTCTCTGGCTTGGCGGAATTTGCTGGTGGGTTGTTGGGAGTTGTGCTCATCGGTGCGTTGTTGCCAGATATGGTGATGGGTGCCGTGTTTGGTCTCGTGGCTGGCATGATGGTATTTGTTGCGATTGATGAACTCCTGCCCGCTGCGCGGCGGTATCAGACGAATGGACACCAGATAGTGTATGGATTATTGGCTGGTATGGTCGTGATGGCGGTGAGCTTGCTCCTGGTGTAGATCATACTTGTGCTTGAGCGTGCCAGGGGCTCACGGTATGCTAGCTATATGGAGTTTACTGGAGAAAACTGGCGACAAGGTGCTGAATGTGCGGAGCCTGGTGTCGATAAGGAGCAGTTCTTTAGCAGGGACAGGCAGGTAGCTGAGATGGCAAAAAAAGTGTGTCAGAGCTGCCTTGTGACTGAGCACTGTTTGAAGTATGCGATTGATCACAACGAAACATCGGGCGTCTGGGGTGGCACGTCAGAGACAGAGCGTCGTGCATTACGACGGCAGGTACAATATCGGGCGCTCAGACGGTCTTAGAAATGGCCGTGCTACACTAGAGGTATGACAGAGAAGGTGAAGCGATTAGCAGTAATTGATGGCAAGAGTGTCTTTTACCGTGGGTATTATGCGATGCCAAATCTCTCGACAGCTGATGGTACGCCAACTGGTGGCGTATTTGGCTTTGCAAGTCTTGCGATTGAGCTTATTAAGAAGCTCGAACCTGATTATGTCGCGGTAGCGTGGGATAAGAAAGGGACGAATATTCGTAAACGTCGTAAGATCTATCCTGAATATAAGGCTGGCCGCAAGGAGGCGCCACCTGACTTTTATGAGCAGATTCCAGTCCTGCATGAATTACTTGATGCGTTTGGCTGGCCAATGTATGAACTCGACGACTATGAGGCGGACGATATTCTCGGGGCATTTGCAAAAGAGGCAACAGAAAAAGGCATTGAGACGTGCTTGCTAACGAGTGATCTTGACGCGCTGCAGCTGATTGGTCCGATGACGAAAGTGTATGCGCTCAAGAATGGACTGTCGAACATCGAGGCCTTCGACGTAGCGCATTTTGAACAAAAATATGGTATTCGTGTTGATCAGTTTCTTGATCTCAAGAGTCTCAAAGGTGACAGCTCGGATAATCTGCCTGGTGTGCCTGGTATTGGCGAGAAAACAGCAGTTGCGTTGTTACAAGAGTTTGATACGCTTGAAAATATCTACGACAATCTTGATGCCATCAAGCCAACATGGGCGAAGAAGCTTGAAGCGGGGCGCGATCTTGCATTTATGACAAAAGAGGTCGGTAAACTGTGGGTGGACTTGCCGATAAAACTTGATTGGGATATTGCTGATGTTGATGATACAGACCTTGAAAAGGTGGCAGAGATTTTGAGGCGATTAGAATTTACGTCACTCGTTCGGAGGTTGCCAAAGTTTATGCAGCAAGAGCCAGAGGCGGGTGCGCTTTATTTTGAGCAATCACATGAGGCACAGGTTGTGGAGCAGCCGTGGCCAGCTGAGCTATCGATTGATGGTGTAGCGGCTGTGCAGCTGTCTGATGGTGTGCTGATGCTGTCGCCAAATAGGACGACAGTGTATAGAAAGCCGATTGAAGAGATTAGTAGTTCAGTGTGGCGGGCTCTTGAGTTTGCAACGGTTATTGCCTATGATGCCAAGCAGCTATATCATGACCTAGATGCGCATGGTGTAGAGGTGAAGTTTGCTGAAGTTCATGACATTCGCCAGGGTGCTTTTTTGATTGATCCTTTACGTCGAGACAGGAGTCTATCGGCATTGATTGGTGACGAGCTAGCTACGCCACTTCAAGAGGTAGCTGGGCTGTGGCAGGTTTACGATTGGCAGCAAGATGCCTTCAAGCATCAGCCGGATGTGGCAGTGATTGCGAAGCAGTTTGATTTTCCGTTGACATATCTATTGTTTCAGATGGAGCGACGTGGTGTGGCGATTGATCAAGCGTTTTTTGCTGGTATGAGTCGTGAACTTTCCGATGCCTATAGCGCCATTGAACAGGAGATTTATACACTTGCTGGGCAGGAGTTTAATATTGGTAGTCCGGCACAGCTTTCGGAGATATTCTTTACGAAGCTTCAGCTTCCTACGGTAGGTATCAAGAAGAATAAGTCTGGCTATAGTACCGACCAAAAGACACTCGATAAACTCAAGGGGCAACATCCAATTATTGAGCTTACCGAACAAGCGCGTGAACTTGCTAAATTGCGCAGTACCTATGTCGAAGCGCTTCCTAAGTTGGCAGATGAGAATGATCGAGTGCATACAACATTCAATCAAGACGTCGCGGCCACGGGTCGTCTATCGAGCACTCATCCAAATCTGCAGAACATTCCTGTTCGGAGTGAGCTGGGTCGACGGATTCGCCATGGGTTTATTCCGTCGCCTGGTAAGGTGTTTGTGAGTGCTGATTACTCACAGTTTGAGCTGCGCTTGGCCGCAGTGCTATCGGGTGATCAACAGCTTATTGACGACTTTAATAGCGGCATTGATATTCATACGAAAACTGCTAGCGATGTGTACACTATTCCGCTTGATGAGGTTACAAAAAATCAACGGTCCGACGCAAAGGTGATTAACTTTGGTGTGCTCTATGGGATGAGTCCACACGGGCTTAGCGCGGCAACTGGTATGAGTTTTGGTCAGGCGAAAGAGTTTATTGAACACTATTTTGAAGTTCGAAAGCCAATCCGTGCGTTTATCGATAGGACACTGCAGCGAGCGCGAACGGATGGGTATGTTGAAACATTCTATGGACGTCGACGACCAACACCAGATGTACATAGTAGTAATTTTATGGTTCGCCAAAGCGCTGAACGGGCAGCTGCTAATATGCCGATTCAGGGCACCGAAGCAGATTTAATGAAGCGAGCGATGCTGCAGCTTGACGAGGCACTTGCTGGGCGAGCTGATCAGGTTCTTCAAATTCATGACAGCATCATGGTCGAGTGTCTTCCTGAAGATGCCGAAGCGGTTGCTGCTGATATGAAGCGTGTTATGGAGGCGGTTGCCCCTGAGCTAGACATTGCTCTGGCGGTTGATGTGTCGATTGGTAAGCACTGGGGAGAGCTATAGTAGCTCGCGTGTGACTGGGTATTGAGGAAAGTATAGAAAAAGGAGCACATATGAATATAGAGGTTGTAAAAGTTAATCCATCGGCGATTTTGCCGAAATATCAGACAGCAGGCGCTGCCGGTGCTGATATCCATGCTTGTCTTGACGAGGCGGTGACATTGCAGCCGATGGAGCGGCGCATGATCCCGACTGGCCTAGTCATGGCGATACCAGAAGGTTATGAAGTTCAGATTCGTGCGCGAAGCGGCATGAGTATCAAGCATGGCATCACAATGGTGAATGGCATTGGCACGATCGACGCTGACTATCGTGGTGAGGTAGGCGTGCTGGTGATTAATCTTGGGCAGGAGGCATTTACGGTTGAACCTGGCATGCGTATTGCACAGATGGTTGTCGCTCGCTATGACATGGTGCAGTGGCGCGAGGTTGCTGTGCTCGATGAGACTGAGCGTGGTGACGGCGGCTACGGTAGTAGTGGATCGCACTAAGATTGACTAATAGAGTGAGGTATACTACTGTAAAAGTATGTCACGTTATTCACGAAATCGATTTATTCCAGTCCTTCTTGTTATTGTCGTTATTATTATTGCGGTTGTTGCGCTCGTGTCGCTCGCTCGTGCAATTTTCTTCTCTGGCGATCGGGACAATAACCAAGCATCGCAGCAGCTCGATAGGAATCGCAGTGCACTGCTTACGACGAGCGCAGATCGTCGTGTTGAGATGACGGTTCGTGGCCCAATTGTAGCAGAAGAGAATTTCAATTCACTCCGTATAGTGGTGTCGCCGAACTCTCGAACGCTGACAACGTATCGAGGATACCTTGATAAGCGAATTGATAGGATAAAACTTGGTAATAACGTAAAGGCCTATACTGAATTCGTCAACGCACTCGATAAGGCTAATTTGGCACTTGGTGTACCTTTTAGCGAAGATGACGATGATACGAACGGTATCTGTGCAACAGGACGCATCTACGAGTATCAGCTATTTGAGGGAGATCAGTCGATTATGCGACTATGGACTTCGACGTGTAAGGGTTCGCCCGGATCGCTCAAGGCGAGCTCAGAGCAACTAACGGACTTGTTTATCGCACAGATTCCTGATGCTCGTACGCCACTGGGGAATATCAACTTTTAGTATGATAAGGGCAGTTATCTTTGACTGCTACGGCGTGCTGGTTTCTGACGGGTGGTTTCCGGTTTGTGATAAGTATTTTGGTGGCTCAGCTGAACTGCGTGAACGTGCGACGCAGCTGAACGCTGAAGTAAATGCAAACCTCATAACATACGAAGAGTTTTGTCGGGAGTTAGCGGGTATGGCTGGTATCACGCCAGGACAGTTTCGGTATGAGCTTGAGTCAAATTCACCAAACAAACCCCTTTTTTCGTATATCGAAAAGAATCTCAAGTCAGATTATGCAATTGGTATCCTGAGCAACATGGGAGGAGACTGGCTTGATCAGCTATTTTCCCCTGAGCAGCTCCAGCTGATTGATGAGGTGGTTCTTTCGTATGCGATTGGTGCCGTTAAGCCACACGCTGTGATGTATGAGACGATTGCTACGCGATTAGGTATGCTGCCTGAAGAGTGTGTGTTTATTGATGATCAAGAACGGTTTTGTATAGGTGCAAAGGATGTCGGTATGCAAGCGATTTGGTATCAAGACTTTGACCAGATGACGTCGGAGCTAGAGCGGGTACTCCATGCCTGAGCTTCCTGAGGTAGAGACAGTGCGTCGTGGGCTGCACGATCTTATCATCGGGCGAATCATTGCGGCTGAGACACATGATACGCCAAAAGGTTTTCCGAATGCACCGGCTGATGTGGAGGCATTTGTACTCGGTGCAACTGTTACCGCTGTGAAGCGACGCGCCAAAGTGCTGCTCATCGAATTATCGACCGACTACACACTTGTGATACATCTCAAAATGACAGGGCAATTGGTGTTTGTTGCGGATAAAAGTCGCTTCGGTGCTGGGCATCCGAGCGACTCACTTATCGGCAGCCTCCCTGATCGATCAACACGGGTGACATTTGATTTTACAGATGGATCGCAACTCTTCTTTAATGATCAGCGCAAGTTCGGATGGGTGAAGCTATATCCAACAATTGAAGTACCAATGATTGATTTTATGCGCAAGGTCGGCCCCGAGCCACTTGATGATGCATTTACGGCTGATGTATTTTATGACAGGTTGCAGCGACGCAAGAATACAACAATCAAGGCGGCTATCTTGGACCAGACAGTGCTAGCTGGTGTGGGTAATATCTATGCGGACGAAGGGCTGTGGGGTGCCAAGATTCATCCTGCAACTCGCGTCAAAGACGTGCCACGAACAAAAGTTGTCGATCTTTGGCGCGAGATCCGTGAGGTGATGTCGCTAGCGATTGAAAAAGGCGGCTCAACCGACAAGAACTATGTCAATGCAGAGGGGAAGCGTGGTAGCTATATGGATTTTGCGCGAGTCTTTCGCCGTGAGGGGCAGTCATGTCTACGACATCCTGATAGTGAAATAGAAAAGATCAGAGTTGCGGGGCGAGGTACACATATTTGTCCTGTCTGTCAGGTACTATAAAGATATGACTCAGCCCTTTGAATTCTCTCAGGAAGCACCTATCATCGCACGGTACGAGCCGCCGACTCATCTGTCTCCGGGTGAGGTTGGCATGTTACACGATGGTGTCTTTGGGCAACGTGAAGTGACGGCTACATTGATCGATATGGCAGTTCGGGGTTATATTACGCTTCATGAATCTTCGAGTGGATATGAGGTTGAGCTGTTGCGGCAGGACGCATCAATGTTTGAATTAAAAACTCATGAAAAGTTGCTCCTGAATGGACTATTCGGTGTCATGAGTGCGCTCGAAGTGCAACGCATGCAAGCTTCAGTAATAAACGAACAGGCACGCGCTAATATTCAGCGGTATTATGCTGATAGGGGTGAGCGCCCGTCAATGGTCGGCATGGTCGTGTCGGGCGATAGATTGCGAGAGAAGGTGATAACCATTGCTGTGCAGGCTGAAGAGCAATTGAAGGGTGAGCTGCGTGCTGCTGGCTACTATGCGACGCCGATTGCACTGCCATCAGCACTGGTTGCTTCTGGGTGTTTTATTGCACTTGGTGTCATGCCGTTCGTGAAAGATATGCCATCGGGGAAGGTTGTTCTTCTTCTCATCATGGCGGCACCAGTGATCCTTGCGCCATTTTTGTATCGCATATCGAAGACTCGAGTAACACGTCTAGGGTATCGCGCAAAACAGTACATAAAAGGCTTTCAGCTCTACCTTGATGTTGCCGAGAGGGAACGTTACGCAGGTACGCAAGTGCCGGCTGCGGTAGAAAAAGATGAAACGCGAGTCGTGCTGTATGAGAAGTATCTCGCTTACGCAATTGCGCTCGGGCTTGAACGTCAGTGGGCAGGGCAATTTTCATCACTTGAGCGCAAGACATCATTTCCGATTGAAATTATCGGCGGCATTATTGCTGGACTCGGTGCATTGCTTGTTGCGCTACCATCTCGGCGATAGCGTATACTAGAGGTACATGATTACACTTCTAATTGGTGAAAATAGTTTTGAGATTGATCAAAAAATCCAGCAATTGAAAGCTGAGTTTGATGGTACTGCTGAAATGATTGATGGTGCAGAGCTTACGGTTGAGCAGCTTCCTGATATCTTTATGGGGATGAGTCTCTTCTCTGAGAAGCGCCTCGTGATTATACGGGGTGTAGGGGTGAATAAATCCATATGGGATGTGTTTCCTGCGTGGCTGGATCGCATGAATGATGACCTACATCTTGTGCTTGTTGAGCCAAAGCCAGATAAGCGTACTAGGACATATAAAGCGCTTCAGGGTGTTTCGAGCATCCACGATTATACGCTATGGACAGATCGTGACGAGCGGAGAGCTCACCAATGGGTGATTGAGCAAGCGTCAGAGCGAGGTGTCGGTCTCTCATCCAGTGCGGCACGCTTGCTGGTTGAGCGTATTGGTGTCGATCAGTGGCAGCTTACGAATACGCTTGATAAGCTGAGTGTCTATGACGAGATTACAGAGGATATTATTCGTGACTCAACAGAAGCTCGTCCGCACGAAAGTGTTTTTATGCTGTTTGAAACAGCACTTCGTGGGGATCAGGTGCGGGTACAAGAGATGATTCAGGTGTTGTCGCTTAGTGAGGATCCGTATCAGCTCTTTGGGCTACTCTCTGGACAGGCGTTTCAATTGACTGCACTTGCTGCAGCTCGTGAAGGTGATGATGTGGCAAAGGATTTTGGCATTCACCCATTTGTGCTATCGAAACTAAGGCCCTATGCAGCAAAGCGTGGCGTGCGCGGGGTGAGTAAGGTGGTGATAGCGCTTGCGGCTGCCGACCAAGCCATCAAGACGTCGTCGCTCGAGCCATGGCTTGCTATCGAGCAAGCGCTTTTACGGATTGCGACAAATAAATAACACTATTGATTTTTTATCAAGGTTATGTTAATATGAAATTATGGAAAAATATCCAACACAAACAAACGAACATCCTGATGATCTCGCGTCTGATCTAGAGGCAGTGACTGATGCTGACGTAGATCCATCCGTAGCGCAGACTGTCGAACACGCACAAAGCAAGGAACGAGAGTCATTCTCGGTTCGCGCGAAGAAGATTGGTCGTAAGGTACTAGGGGTGACGAATGAGATTTTTGAAGGGCTCTATGCGGGCTCACCTGCAGGGTTGGCGGAGTATGCGATTGATGGCATAGCAGAGATGGTCGACGAGCACCGTGCCCGTAAGGCTGCTGCTGCACATACCTCCGTGCCACCACCGCCTCCACCTCCTCCGCCGCCACCTCCGCCACCACCTCCTTCGTTAGCGTAGGGCAGGTGGTGGATATAATAAAACTCCGCAACCTGCAAAGGTGCGGAGTTTATTGTACGTACGAGAGAACTACTTCTTTTCGGCTGGCTTCTTTGCCGGAGCTTTCTTCGCCGCAGGCTTCTTTTCGGCTGCGGTTTCAGTCGCTGGTTTTGTTGCCGATTTCGCTGTGGTTGGCTTCTTTACTGCAGGCTTCTTTGCGGTAGCTGGCTTGGCTGGAGCTTTCTTTGCTGTCTCAAGCTTTACGCCTGCTTCTTTCGCAGCGCGCGCAAGCTGGCTTTTACGGCGAGCGACGGTATTTTTTTTGAGAAGTCCCTTCTTTACAGCCGTGTCGAGCTCACTTTGAGCTGCAGCAAGTGTGGTTGCGCTTGGCTTTGCGTTAAATGCTTTAACTGCACCTTTGATATCTTTCTTGATACCGATATTGCGCTCGCGACGCTTGGCAGTTTGTTTGGCTCGCTTGATAGCGGATTTGATGATTGGCATGTCGGTTCCTTTATCTTATAGATTTATATATACAATCAAGGTGTCATTATAGTGGAAAAGAGAAAGTTTGTAAAGAGTTGTTGACGCTCGTATTCTGCTTGTGGTATAGTACGGTTATCATATAGCTATAAAACAAACACTAAAAGGCAAGCATGAACGATCCAAAATTAAAGCAGCAGATCGCCGATAAGATAAAAGGGTCATCGAATATCTTGGTGACCGTTAGTAATGACCCATCAGTTGATGAGTTGTCTGCTGCACTTGGATTGACACTCCTGCTCAATAAAATGGACAAACATGCGACGGCTGTTGTGAGTGGTAAGATACCACCTGCTATTACATTCCTTGATCCTGAGAAGACTTTTGAAGACACAACCGACTCATTACGTGATTTTATTATTGCACTCGACAAAGAGAAGGCCGACCATCTTCGGTATAAGCTTGAGGGTGATCTCGTCAAGATTTATATTACACCGTATCGGCGGACGATTACTGATGCAGATTTAGAGTTTAGCCAGGGTGATTATAATGTTGAGTTAGTTATTGCGCTTGGTGTTGAAAATAGAGATCATTTAGATATTGCACTTGATGGGCACGGTAAGATTCTTCATGATGCGACAGTGATAACGCTAACGGCGGGTGAGCAGATTAGTAATCTCGGTAGTATCGATTGGCATGACTCAAACGCAAGTAGTGTCAGTGAAATGCTTACATCACTTCACGAGTCGATGAAACTTGATAAAAAACTGATGGATAAATCAATTGCAACAGCATGGCTGACAGGTATTGTCGCAGCAACTGAGCGATTTAGTAATCCTCGTACAACATCACGCGTCATGACGCTTGCGGCAAATCTCATGGGAGCGGGCGCCGATCAGCAGCTTATTGCCGCACAGCTCGAAAGTGCGGTTGATGTAGCTGACGATTCTGACGAAACAAGCACTGATATGGACCAGGCTCCTAGCGAAACAAGACTCACCGAGGGTGAGAAGACGAAACTCGTCAAGGAAGAAGACCAATCAGTTGAAGCAGTGCCGCCACGACCGGCAGGTGAGCTTGTCATTAGTCACGAAAAGCAGGGAACGATAGAGGAAGTCGCTGAAGAGGTTGGCGCCGAACGACTCGAAGAGTCAGCACGAGCAGCTGAGCGCGCACTCGAGAAACATGAGGAGCTGATAGCGCAGGCTACACCTACGATCGATGCGCCACAGGCAGAAGATACGACTCCAGCTCCTCGAGGTGCGGTAAGTTATGCGCCAATGTCTCCTGTGTCGGAGGCGGGTGATTCAGCGCCGTCTCAGCAGCGTCTTGCCGAACCAACGCTTGGTGGCACATTGAATGCGACATCAGAGCAAGCAGCTGAAGACAAGCGTCGAGAGATCGAGCGTGACAAGAACAAGGTTATTCTGTCGCATAATTATATCGGTAGCCAGCAGCCAACGTTTGACACGGCAATCAATAGCGCGGTGAGTGATGAGACTGCTAATCCTATGGGGTCATCTCAGGATACACCACTTGAGCCGCCATCTGCACCAACTGCGACAGGATTGGCTATTACGCCTCCGAGCGAGGCGCCTCCGGTGTCAGCTGCAGCACAGGTTGTACCGCACGAGCTTCCACCTATACCACAGCAACAACCCGTCGTGGCGGCTGCCGTACCAACACTTGCGGATATTGATGCAGAGAACCGAGCTCCTGTGCCGCACGATGAGGCGCGCGCGGCAGTCGAGGCTGCACTGGCTGCTTCCCCAGCGCCAGCCAGTATGGCGCAGCCAGTGGTACCAGCGCCAGAGGATCCAGTAGTATCAGCTGACTTTGGATTACCGTTGCCACCGCCCCCACCGCTGCCGGCTGATTTTTCGCATGGTATGCCGCCAATGCCCGCCGATACGTCACAACCCGAGATACTGGGTGACATTTTAGCACCAGCACCAGAGGTGCAGCAGGTTCCTGGTGTTGTGCTTGACCAGCAATTTGCACAGTCGCAACCTGCTGACCCAGGACAGTTTCGCATCCCTGGCCAGTAGGGTATAGCTACTCTTTGACGATAAAATAGTCGATTGCTACTGTGTCACCACGGTGGCGGATATGTGACTCGCCATCATCTCGTTGGCTATGGTGCGTGCGCATAATTGCGTAGACTTCATCAAGATATTCGCGATTATCGATGATTTCATCGATCTCTTCAGGTAAGCGGCCTGGCTCCATGAAGACAAAGTCGTAATGCGGTGTGTTGCCTGTGCGCTCTCGCGGAATGCATGCCAAACGCAGGCGAGTGAGCGACAGGCCTTCGTCTTTGAGCTTATAAAATACATGGTGAGCGGTGCGAGATGCAACAATGTGATCAATGTGACCAGTGATGCCGTTTGTGTCCATGCTCATCAATTCAATTTCAACATCATGAGAGGTGCTGACTGTATCGCGAATGATCTGTTCAATCTGTTGGACGGCTGCAAGCATAGTGATATTGCTGAGCATTCCATCAGTCAAGCTGAGATGATGCATCTGCGTGGCACCGATGAGTTGGCCGGCTGTATGCCATTCCTTGAGACGTACTGCGCTGAGGTCTTGGTGGCCATCAGGGTTTGCACCATTTTCACCTGCAGTGAGCGTGATGAGGTGAAGCTCGGCACCATCTTTGACCTCACGCAAGAGTGTACCGCTTGGCCCAAAGGCTTCGTCATCTGGGTGGGCAAAAATACCGAAGATAATCTTTTGCGTCATATAGCTAGTGTACTATGAAATGAGTAGTTGAAAGAAGCTCATCTCTCTGGTATAATGAGCAAGATGATTACTAAAGAGAACAAATCACAGGCAATTGCTTTGACTCAGGTTTCAAAGAATGATGTCGGGAGCCCACAGGCTCAGGTATCTATCTTGACAGCTCGTATCAAAGAGGTGACAGAGCATCTCAAGGGTAACAAGCACGACCATATGGCTCGTCGCGGACTTATCCAAATGGTTGGGAAGCGAAAGCGCCTTTTGAAGTATCTCGAGCGTAAAGACTTCGAAGCGTACAAAGATCTTGTCGCCAAGCTAGGCCTCCGTAAGTAGGAGTAGCATGAAGAAAGCACCCTTTCTGGTTTTAGGAAGGGTGCTTTTGTGTACAATAGAAAAGATACCGTGGAGAAAATCGCTAAAAAACTCACCCATTACCTGTCGATAGGAGCAGTAAGAACCATACAATATGTGGTAGTTATTGTCGTTGTTGCAGGCCTGGGCGTGCTAACTCTTAAGAGCACCGCTTCGTCGGGAGTGGTGCTGGGTGATACCGCTGCGACAGAGAATAACGATGGTCGGTCAATCCATATTACGAGCCCCGTGTCGTATCAGGTCGTGCAGCGTGATGGGGTGACGAATCGAGCAGCAATCCTAGTAGAGGGGCGCTATACAGGCATACCGACGGCAATCGAAGCAAGCTGGAAAGGCGGTCCGTTTCGTGTTATTGATACGGCGCCATCTGGTGGTACTTTTTCTGGGAGCTTAGTGAATCAGCCTGCAGGGCAGGGTATGCTCGTTGTTCGCTTTGTTGGGGATGTGGCGTCGGCCTCAACTGTTCCGCTTGTTGGTGTTGGTGATATCTTTGTGATGGCGGGTCAGAGTAATATGGTGGGCCATGGGACATCGCTACAGCGATACACGTCAAGTGGAGGGATTATAGCGACACTTTTTGGTAATGATGATGTCTGGAAGGAGCTCCGTGATCCGTACGACTCTGCGGAGGGGCAGATTGACAAGGTAAGTGCTGATACGAAGGCAGGAGGATCTATCGCGCCACTTCTTGCATCATATATTGTTGCCGCTGAGCGTGTGCCAGTTGCGATGATTCCCGTCGCAAAAGGAGGCACTTCGGTTGAGCGATGGCAGCCGGGCGAGCCATTATATGAGTCAATGAAACGGCGTATTGCTGCGGCCGGTGGGAGTGTCCGGGCGGTGTTATGGTACCAAGGCGAGAACGATTCAGGGCGCGGTATGTCTCGTGCTACGTACGCCACACAGCTTGGTGCGATTGCAACGCAACTTACGACTGATTTTCCGGGTACGCGTATGGTGGTGGGGCAGATCGGTCAATCGAAGCGCCCTCCTGAGGCACTTGCAGCGATTCGGCTGGCTCAGTCGGATCTCTGGCAGAGGCATCCATCCATTCTTCAAGGGCCAATCACGCATGACATTGACCTGAGCGATGAGGGCGGCGACACGCTACACTTCAAGTCAGATGCAGACGTTGAGTTATTTGCCAAGCGTTGGTGGCATGCGGTGGGGTATGGTATCTACGGCTATCCCTCTCAGCGGCTTCCGAGCTCAGGCAAGAGCTGTGTAGGCCTTGACTCGGTAATGATTATACCCAACAGGCTATGCTCCTAAGAGGGGTGCTGCGTAATAGTAAAAGAAGATGCCTACGCATCTTCTTTTAAGGCAATGATATGATGTTAGCTGTGATGTTCGGCTTCGTATGCATCTGCTTCGGCTTTTGTCTCATGGACGGTGCCGTGCGGATGTTCGCTTGGGGCGTAGATTGAATACAACTTGAGGGGACGATCGCCTGTATTTGTGATATTGTGCCAGTAGCCCGCAGGGACAAAGACTGCAAAGTCATCTTCGATGTTTTGCTCGAAATCAAGGGTATCCTCGGCTACTCCCATTTGCACGAGACCAATACCATCTTCAACGCGAAGGAATTGATCATGATCATCGTGCACCTCGAGGCCGATGTCGTCGCCTGGCTCAATTGACATGAGTGTCATTTGCATGCTGGCACCAGTCCATTTCGCAACACGAAATGCGTCGTTCGCGATAGTCGCTTCTTCTATGTCGAGTACATAAGGTGCTGCGCCGTAGTCTATTCGATCAGTCATATGATAAATCTCCTTTTTAATCTTCTACTATCTCTAGTGTACCAAGTCGTTGGGGATGTTGATATGTCTTTTTCCTGAAACATTTTTGCTGAGTGGTATACTAACTACATGAAGTATAAAGCTCGTGGTTTTACCATTGTCGAACTTCTTATCGTTATTGTTGTTATTGCCATTCTTGCGACGATTGGGGTTGTCTTATGGAGGGGAGCTTCGCAGCGAGCGCAAAATATTGAGACATTGGCAAATCTCCGCCAAGTCCTGGGTGCCATCAAGATGTATCAATCTGAACACGATGCACCGCCACTGCGTGGGGTGGCGACATTCGGTGGTACATATTCTGGTGGGAGGTATGTGCCACCCGGAACATCAATGTGCATAGGAACCGGTTATGAGGGTGGACTCTGTGGGGCACAGCGTGAGCCGGGAGGTAACGATATTAGCCGTATGATCCCCGAGGATCCAAGCTTCTGCGAGGCCCTTCTGGATTATATTTCATGTCCATTGTCGCCAGTTGCGGGGAGTGGCAGAAAGGTTAGCACAGAGATTACCGTTGGTGGTCAGCCGCAGCTCGTAGACTTCAGGAATGCTTTTTACATGTATCAGTATGATGATCGTGACATTCCATCAAATGCCGGATTCTACTATGGGTTTGGCTACTATCTTCTCGGTGATGTTGACTGCGGCTTGACGGCCGATCTCATTAACCGAACGTATCTACAGAGCGGCGGAGGAGTAACTGTCTGTGCGGTCTACTGGTTTAGCGAGGGCGTAGATGGATGGTCGAGGCTATAGTGGTCGGGGCTGGACTGTTGCAGCGGATTACTACAGGGTACTATGCTATACTAAAGAGGTAATAACGTGCAGAAAGTGATAGAGATAAAAGTTTATTCAGATGAATTTTTACCCCTGTTACTCTCTGCAAATGCAATAAAGGAGGACATTAATGTCTACGATCAACCCTCATGGTAAAGAGATTTTCTCGGTTACCAAAGATTTTCATGGAAAGCCATTAACACTTGAGGTCAATCGTGTTGGCTTTCGCTCGACGGCTAGCGTACTAGTAACGTATGGCGATACGGTAGTGCTAGGAACAGCGCAAGTTGGTTCACGACCGATTCAGCTTGATTATTTCCCGCTTTCGATTGACTATGAAGAAAAATTTTATGCAGCAGGGAAGATTAGCGGTAGCCGCTTTATCAAGCGAGAGGGGCGTCCATCTGACGAAGCAATTCTGATTGGTCGACTCATTGATCGTCCAATTCGACCACTGTTTCCAAAGGGTTATCGCCAAGAGGTGCAGGTAGTTGCGAGTGTGCTCTCGATGGATCCAAGTTTCCGTCCTGACTCGGTGGCAATGATTGCTGCTAGCGCTGCTTTGAGCCTGACCGGCACACCATTTGATGGTCCAGTGGCAGGCCTGCGTATTGGTCGTGTCGATGGTGAATTCAAGGCGTTTTTGACACCAGAAGAACGTGAGGCATCAGACCTTGATCTAGTGGTTGCTGGTATCGAAACCGGGATCACGATGGTCGAAGCAGGTGCAAATGAAGTGTCGGAAGAGGTGATTGGCGATGCACTCGAGTGGGCATTTGAGGCATACCAGCCAGCGATTGAGCTACAAAAAGAATTGGTTGCAGCTGTTCAGCCAGCTGCACAGGAGTATGAGTTAGTTCTACCGAACGAAGATATTCAAGAAGAGGTTGATCGTTGGGTAGATGGAAAGTTTGGCTCTGATATCCGCAAAGATTATCCCGAGCGCAACAATGTTGTGAACGAGCTGCGTTGGGAGTTTCACGATAAGATGCGTGAGAAGTTTGGCGACGACCGCTATAGTGAGATTCGTGACGAGTATGATGAGGCCTTCACGATGGCTCTGCATAAAGATGTGCGTCGCGGTATTGTGGATGAGCAACTTCGCCCTGATGGTCGTAGATTAGATGAGATTCGCGTTCTCAGTTCAGAGGTCGGACTGCTGCCGCGCGCTCACGGATCGAGTATCTTCACTCGTGGCGTGACTCAAGGTATGAATATTGTCACATTGGCACCACTGAGTTATGCGCAAGTGGTTGACACGATGGAGGTGAACGACGGTGAGCGTCGATATATGCACCACTATAATGCGCCAGGCTATACTGTCGGCGAGGTGCGTCGTCTTGGTAGCCCGGGTCGTCGAGAGATCGGTCATGGATACTTGGCTGAGCGTGCGGTCATTCCGGTGTTGCCGACCGAAGAAGAATTTCCGTATGCAATACGGAGTGTGACTGAAATCATGAGTCAAAATGGTTCGACCTCAATGGCTGCTACGTGCTCAAGTGTCTTGGCGCTTATGGATGCTGGTGTGCCGATCAAACGTCCGGTCAGTGGTATCGCGATGGGTCTCATGATGGATGGCGACACGCCGTATATCCTTCACGATATTGCCGATGCCGAAGATTTTGCTGGTGATATGGATTTCAAGGTGACGGGTACAAGTGAGGGTATTACAGCGATTCAGATGGATATGAAATTACACGGTTTGCCGGTCAGTATCTTACGGCAGGCGATCGAGGGGTCAAAGAAGGGTCGTGCGCACATCCTAGAGCACATGATCAGTAGCTTATCGGCACCTCGCACTGCACTGAGTCCGTATGCTCCACGAATTGAGAAGATTAAGATTAATCCTGAGAAGATCGGTGCTGTTATCGGAAAGGGCGGTGAAGTAATAAACAAGATTACCGCTGAGACAGGTGCAGAAATCGACATTAAGGAAGATGGTCTTATTACGGTTGCGGCGGCTGATACCGCAAAGATCGAACAGGCGCTAAATTGGATCAAGAGTCTGACCGAGGAGCCAGAAGTCGGGCGTATTTACGAAGGTAAGGTAGTAAGTATTAAAGACTTTGGTGCATTCGTGAATATCTTGCCTGGCATCGACGGCATGGTGCATATCAGCCAGCTGTCTGACGAGCGTGTCGAAAACGTCACTGATGTGTTGAGTGACGGACAGATCGTCAAGGTCAAGCTGACTGGTATCGACGAACGTGGTCGTCTGAGTCTGAGTATCAAGGCAGTTAACGAAGAGTAAACCTCCTGTAAAAGAAGTGAGGCTCGTCGGAACAGTGTCCGACGAGCCTTTCGCGTTCTTACGCGACCTCTTCTGCAGGCATGACGTAGTGCTTCCACCCGAGGGCGGCGTCGAAGTAGACGATGACATCCTTGTTTGCAAAGGCTGCCGCGATGGCAACCTCGGCGACTTCGCTCGCTCCGATGTAGACTAGCACCTCCTTAATGGTGTCGGGTGCGGGTTCGGCGGCGTCGACGAGCATGCCATGCATACTCCAGAACGTCGCTGAGAGCTGGTTGTGATCGTCTCGCTTGCAGTGTACGAGCTCTATCCAGGTGGGCGCCTCCGTGAAGTGCGCGAGGAAATTGAGGATAGCTTGCCCGGGGTTCCGACCTCTCGCCGCGGCGATATGGATCTCGTCCTCGAAGGCCAGGTACTCGATGTACTGTCCATTGAAGTGCGGATGGCACAAGGCGGACGTGCGCAGGTGAGGTGCGAAAGGTGCGATGGGAGTCGTGGTCATACGGACCTCTTTCTCTCGTGCCTCGCTCGCCATGGATATGGGAGCATAAGCATGCTACTATTATAGCAAAATTATCAACAAATGTCAAGCTATGCTCTCTTTGTGTCCCTTAAAAGGAGCAGAGCCTAGTATAATAAGCCTAGTATGAATAAACAGATGATCCTAGATGAAATTGTTAGTAATATTCTGAGTGATAAAGGCTGTGCGAACTTGGCTGCTGGTGCAACACAACTGGTGATGGGTGACGGCAATCTAGATGCCGACATTGTTTTTATTGGAGAGGCACCAGGCAAGAAGGAGGATGAGCAGGGCTTACCATTTGTTGGAGCGGCAGGAAAGTTTCTCGATGAAATGCTCATCGAGGCTGGTATGAAGCGAAACGATGTTTATATCACGAACGTCGTCAAGTATCGTCCGCCAAACAATCGTGACCCGCTACCCGAGGAAAAAGCGGCGTTTTTGCCGTATCTCCTCAGGCAACTTGAAGTTATTAGTCCCAAGGCTATCATCACACTCGGCCGTCATAGCATGGAGTACTTTTTACCAGAAGCAAAAATCAGTCAAATTCATGGACATGCGATTCGTAAAAAGGTGGTATATCATGACAAGACCGAGCATGAGTGGCTGGTGATTCCACTCTATCACCCCGCAGCTGCGCTTTATAATGGCGGTATGCGTCAGGTGTTGATTGATGATTTTATTGGAGCAGCACGACTTATCAGATCACTGTAGTCCCCTTGGGTATACAGATTGTATGACGGGCGAGGAGGTTAGTTTTGCGATCTGATTGCAGGGTAGTGTGTTGACGATTAACGTACAACGGACCTATACTGAGCGTAAGTGTTCCTAAATTGCGAGGGCATATGACAAAGAAGTCGACACGAGTAAAAAAGATAGTACTTGGTATTGTCGCAGGGTTTGTATTACTGGCTGGTGCAATTATATTCATATTTACGTATGAAGGCAGCACGAAGCAGATTCTTTCGGTGGCAGATCAGTTTCAGCCAGGTGAGTCGTGGGAGCTGGTGTCGGATAGAGTGAATGGGCCTGCAGTTTTTTGTCTGTACGCCTGCCCCTCGCTCGACAAGAAGTGGCAACGTCCTGCATCGAACTTATCAAAGCAAGATATTGTGGAGTACCTAGATCGTGCTGGCTGGAGCGTATCTACCTCATGGCTATCGAGATGTGATGATGTATTCCTGCGCCAGAGAGGCCAGACGATTTGTACGCTTGAAGGATCGACGAATAGCAATTTTCAGTTCAGATTGCATATTGAAATTAAGGATGGTGTCGAGTGGCTATCTCTCTACGTAAGAGACTTGGCTTAGCGCTATGTGGTCTTCTTGTGTGTCTAGGGTTGGTATTTTTCGGTATCCGTACTCCTGGTGTTGCTTCTGTGGGTACTGCATGTACTAATGGGGATGTTCATGTCGTATTTGCTCGGGGCTCTGGTGCGCCCGTAGGGGGTGACATGTACAATAGCTTTCGTAGTCAGATTGACATGAGGATAGATTTGAATAAAGTCAAGGTTACCTATTATGAGCTTGGCACTGGCACTGGCACTGATAGCTTGCCTGAGTATCCTGCTTATCCTGTATCTGGATGGTCTGGCTGGAAAATTGGTCTTGGCGCACAGGTGTCTAATGGTCATGGATTTAAGTACGGCGAGAGTGTCGACAAAGGAGTTGCCGAACTCAAACAGCACCTACTTGCAGTATCACAGCGCTGTCCGCATACGAAATTTATACTTGGTGGTTACTCTCAGGGTGCGCAGGTGATAGGCGAGGCATTGCCTGATGTCTACGGCCGGTCAGCTGAGAATATCGTCTTTATTGCGCTATTTGGCGATCCGAAGCTGCATCTACCTGAGGGAAGAGGCATTATGCCGCCTGCTTGCAAAGGTAAGGATTTGTCTGACTGGCGACGTACAGTACCGAATTGTCATACTGATGACGGTACACTGGGCGCGCGCAAGCCGTATATTCCTAGTAGTTTCCATGGACGAGTGGGATTATGGTGTAATGACAAGGATTGGATATGCGGCTCGTCAAAGAATGCACTTAATAATTCTGGTCATGAAACATATAATGCGTCGGGTGGTGCTATCGATAAGGCCGCCTTTGAGGCTACTCGAAGATTGAAGGAGGCCCTGCCTGTATACAAGGCTCATGCTGTTAACGGAAGTCTTTTTGTGCGGAATGTGAAAAGTGATACATCAAAGCTTGATGTGATGTATGTTGTGGGTGCCAATGCTTCAGATAATATCACCTACCATGCAGTTTTAGACGGTGTGCGCGACCAGGCTCGAGACGTGTGGTCGGTAGGCGGGAGGGTCGGTATTGTCTCGTATTACAACGTATCGTGGGGACGCTATGCAACGCGACCAAACCAACCTATGGGCCCAATGCCATATGGTAGTTCGAGAGGCTTGATCAATGAGGAGGATCAAGAGCAGTTCTGGCGTAAGCTTGCTTACATTCCCGATGCGTATCCTGTCATTGGAGCGTATCCAATCTTCTATCCAGCTATATTTGCGGTTGATGATCCACCCTGGCAGCTGGGCGCGCAGAAGACGCTTGTGATCATTTCAGAAGACGCGACATATACACAGTATGGCCGATACCTCCTTGCAAGTCGCAATGAATATGTTTCGTATCCAGATTATCTCATCCAACGCTCAATCGAGATTGATCCCGTATCAGTCTACTTCATTGTTGGTAATGAGGAAAATATTGACGATGCTAACTATATTGCAAATGGTACTGCTGGTAAAGTCTTCACGTACGACCCACTTGACCCTACTGCTGTTCGACGCACTATTGCAACGGTTCAGCAGGAGCTTACAGAACGACCAGTAGTAGTGTTTAGTCAAGACATGTATCATACGGATAGTCATCTTTCGGTTGCATTTGATGTTTCACAGTCGTTCTCAGTTGACAGTGAAATTACGCAATATGACTGGGATTATGAAGGGGACGGGGTGTGGGATGCGACAACAACGAGCCCGCATATAGAGCATACCTATCCAGATGGATTCAGTGGGAGTATTATTCATGTGCGAGCGACTGATTCGAATGGTCGTATCGGGTCGATGACGGCAGAGGTAGATGTGTATGAGCCGCCCCAGGAGCAGACGATACCTCGTGCGACAGGTGTCGCATATGAAGTGCTTGAAATGAGTAATGGCATAAGCACTGTTCGCTTAACATGGGACTTGATTGATCTGTCAATTCCATATCTTATTCTGAGTATTAACGGAGTTCATCTTGGCCGTATTGATAGAGACCGTACGACGATAGATATTACCGAGATTCATCGCAATAAAGCGACGACGATCGACCTGCAGCTGATGACGGCTGACTATGATATGGGCGATCGATCTGGTGTGATAGTGCCGGCGATTCGGCCATCGCCCAAGGACACTCCGCAGTCATCGCCTCTTGCAGTAGATTACATTGACGGTCGGCCGATTAATGTGAGGACTAGCGACAGTGCCCCCCTGTCGACAGAGGAGGTGTCGGGGTCTTTGTCGATGCCTGACGAGGAGGCGCATGACGGCACCAGTACGGACCAGCGCGACCTACCTCTGAGGTGGGGTGGTATCGTTGCTGTTGTCATTATACTAATTGGCTGTGCTTGGGTAGTATTTCGGGTGCGCGGGCGACAGGGGTGATATCAAGAGTTCACGAGGCTAGATTGACTTTTTCATCCAATTTGCTACAATAAGAGATACTTACAAGGGCAAATCTACTGACATATCGACCAATCACGCCTCTCGTATATCCTATTTTTGTAAATATAAGTTTTTTCAAGCAGAACAAAAGGAGAAAAACAACATATGGGTCAACGAAGACTCTCAACAGCTCAGTCTGATGACATGAGTAAGCGTCCTCAAGGACAGCAACAGAGGAAGAAATCTAACATTGCTGCACTTAACAAGACAAATACACGTCGAGGTGAGGTGTTCCGTGCACAGCGCCGTACGAGCGAGAACGTTAATGTGCGCGCAAGTCAACACGTTATTAATGTACCGGTCAATAAGTCTATCTATAACGGCTATGATGGCAAGCAGTTCTCAATGGCTGATTTCAAGAAGCAGCCACGTAGTAATGCGCCAAAGCTCAAGATTATTCCAATTGGCGGTCTCGGCGAAATGGGCATCGGTAAGAATATGATGGCGATCGAGTATGAGAACGACATCATTGTGATCGACTGTGGTTTTCTATTTCCAGGTAGTGATTATCCGGGTATCAATTACATCATTCCTGATACGACGTATCTTGAAGAGCGCAAGGATAAAATTCGTGCGATTGTGTTTACCCACGGACACCTCGATCATATCGGCGCATTTCGTCATGTTGCTGAGAAGATTCCTGCGCCGGTTTATGGCAGCAAGTTCACGCTTGGCATGGTTAAACGAACCATGGAAGAAGCAACGAGTGACTATGAGCCAGAATATATCGAAATGAACCCTGAGGCACACGAACAGATTCAGATTACTGACAACTTTAGTATTGAGCTTGTTCGTGTAAATCACTCTATCCCAGATTCAACTGCTGTTGTCGTACGTACTCCGCTTGGTGTCTTGGTTGACACCGGTGACTGGCGCTTTGAAGATGAGCCGGTCGATGGCAAAAAGTTCGATCTCGAACGATTGACTGAGATTGCAACCAAAGAAGGTATTTTGATGCTCATGAACGAGTCGACCAACTGTGAATCAGAGGGGACACACTCGCATGGGGAGCCGGAGATCCGTCAGAGTATCGGCCAGGTGATGGACAAGTTCCAGAATAGTCGGCTTATTTTGAGTGCTTTTTCGAGCCAGATTCACCGTATGCAGGGGATTCTTGATGAGGCAGCGGCACGCGATCGCAAGGTAGCATTTGCCGGCTACAGCATGATCCAAAATCTCGAGCTGGCACTCCGTACTGGAGAGATTAGGATACCAAAAGATGTCGTCGTTAAGATGGAAGATATTATTAAGCTACCAGATAGCAAAGTAACGATTGTATGTACTGGCTCACAGGGTGAGTTTAACGCTGTACTTAATCGCATGGCTTCTGGTTCTCATAAATATATCAAGATTAAAAATAGCGATATTGTCGTGTTTAGCTCTAATCCAATTCCTGGCAACGAAAAGTATGTCACGCGGACAGTGGATGGCTTGATGCGAGAGGGAAGTGGTGTGATTCAGAATGGCAAGTCGCACCTGACAGGCGTTGGTCCACTTCACGTTTCGGGACACGGTTACTACGACGATCACGTGAAGCTTATTACAGCCTTAAATCCAACCTATTACTTGCCAATCCACGGTGAGTTCCACATGCTTGTGCATAATGCTGAATTGGCTGAAAAGGAATGTGCTATTCCGCGCAAGAATGTTTTCGTCGCTGACAGCGGCGACATAATCGAGATCACGCCAGAGGGCGCCAAGAAGAATGGTCGCGTGCAAGTTGGCGGTATCATGTATGATGACAGCGGTGCGATTGTGTCTGAGGTTGTTCTTAAGGATCGTATCCATATGGCGACCGAGGGCATGTTTGTTGTTGTCCTGACGGTACAGCGTGGATCTGGTCGACTAATGACGAGCCCGGATATTATATCTCGTGGTTTCATCTACCTACGTGACTCTGAAGAGCTCATGAATTTGATCCGCCAGTATCTCAAGCAGAAGACTGCACGTGCGTTCGGCGGTAAGAAAGTTGATATGGATCAGCTCAAGAAGGAACTCAAGGACGAGATTACGCATCTACTCTACGATCAGACGCGACGTACGCCGATTGTCATTCCTGTGATTAATGAGATTGGTGGCGGCGGTAGTCGTGGCGGTAATGGTGATAAGCAGCAGAATGGTCGCAAGGATGACGATTTCAAGCACCCAGCACCAAAGCAATTCCCAGCAAAAGCAATGCCCGATACTGAGGCGAATGATACGAAGGCTCGCGAGCGGCACGATAGTCGACCGTATTAGGATTGTGTTATACAAAAAAATGAAGTGGTCTTATCGACCACTTCATTTTTGATTGTTTGAAGATATACTCTAGAGCTAGTTCGTCGTACTTCCTGTGCTAAGTAATACAACAGAGGCTGTGATTGCCTGAAGATCAACTTGATGCTGCCTCCAGTAATCCGTAAGAGCATCAACCGTCAAAGAGTGCTTTGAGCCGTAGGCGTCATACCATACAAAGTACTCACCTTGGACGTTGCCATAGTAGCTTGTGCAGGTATAGCCGTACTTCATGCCGACGATGTCACCATGTTCAACCAGCTCTGGCCGGCTGGTATAGGAGAAATTGGATGCGCAGCCGTGTGCGGTCGAAGCACGCATACTAAGCGTCTCACGTTCGCTTGCATTCTTTTGTGCCTCCACGCCTTGCTTCATCGCCTCAATGCGCCGACTCTTGTCGACAGGTGTCGGATTATCACTCCATTGACCGCTGTAGTTGATGATCGCATCATTGGTTGTTGAGCTGCTGTCGCTTGTGAAGGCTTGCCTATCGCTTGGTGACCCATCGGGCGTAATGACAGTGATATTACTAGTGTCTTTTTGTGTCATCGTATGAGGATAGGAGAAAGAGATGCGACTATTTTTGTACGATTTAGTCGGTCCAATGTTTGCAGGATTTTTCTCCGGATCTTGATCAGGTGGCGCAAGTTCGTTCAGGCGACTTGTGTCGCGATGCGATATGTCGGACTTTTCATCGTGTGCTACGAGGAGGATAGTAGTGATAACTGCAATCAATGCGACTACTCCAAATAGTATGCCGACAAGTGTGCCCGTAGTGAGTTTGCGTCGAGGGGGTTGCTGATAGGGTGGCTGCATCTGCGGTGGTGTTTGGTAGGGTGGTTGTATTGATGGATCCATATGAATTCCTTCTTGCTACTACTTACTAATGTGTCTAGTGTAGCATTCATCGAATGGGGTAGTGCGGAGGGGACTTGCGTTATGTAGTAAATTATGCTACAATAGAAGTATACAACTGTAACAGATACAGGTATAATATAAAAGGTTATGGCACAAAAGAAAAAGACATCACGGAAACGTAAGGCGCCTGCTAAAAATCAGGCACCACAGCATACATTACCTGCTGGTTTTTGGTCACAAGTAGGGGCGGTACTTCTGATTGCCGTTTCGATTCTTTTTGTTGTGTCGTGGTTTGGTGCTGGTGGTCCTATTCTTGAGTGGATTCATGCCGCTACGCTGAGTACAATTGGGTATGCGGTGTATGGTATTCCAGTTTTGTTTGTGTACATTGCTGTCGATATTTTTCGATCCGAGAACAATCAGATTCCTTTTGTCGTTAAGCTGGCAGCGGTCTTGACGGTCGTATGGGTTGCGGGTGTCTTTGGGTTGATAACGAATGGAGCTGGTGAGCCGGCTGGCGGCTTTGTCGGACAGATTGTCAACAGCGGCATGCTTGCGTTGGTGAATAGTGCCGTTGCAGCATTTATTTATATTCTTCTCATTCTGATCACGGTACTTTTTGTTATCCAAGTAACACCAGCTGTGGTCTTTCGTAAGATCGCCGAGTTAGTCCAGACAGATAAGTCTGAGCAGGATGCGAACGTTAAGATTATGAAAAAGGCAGCTGCAGCTGAAACTGAGAAGTTAAAGGCGCCAGCGAAGGAGATTAAGCTAAATGCAGGCGTACCAATCCTTGATCATAAGGAGGTGTCACCGCAGACAAAAAAACTATCGCGTAAGGGACTCAAGACAGATGAGCCGCGTGATAAGGTCGCTGAAAGTTCAGCTCCACTCGTAACAGTGAATGACCCAAACTGGAAGTCACCAAGCATTGATTTTCTTGAGAAAAAGCAAAACCCTGCCGATGCTGGTGATGTGCAGCAGAACGCTCAGATCATCAAGGATACACTTGGTGAATTTAACATCGATGTTGAGATGGAGGGGGCGAATGTCGGTCCGAAAGTGACGCAGTATACATTACGGCCACCGAGTGGTGTCAAGCTGACGCGCATTACACAACTGGAGCAGAATATCGCATTGAATCTTGGCGCACAAACGTTGCGTATTGAAGCACCGATTCCAGGGCAAAAAGCAGTTGGCGTTGAAGTGCCAAATCGTCGTGCTGCAGACGTGAGATTGCATGGTATCCTGAACAGTAGGCAGTGGAAGGCAACGCATGAACCGCTTGCGTTTGCAGTCGGTAAGGATATTTCTGGTGATGCAGTGGTCGGTGAGCTCAACAAAATGCCACACCTTCTTGTTGCTGGACAGACTGGCTCTGGTAAGTCTGTTATGATCAATACGCTACTTTCAAGCTTGCTCTATCGTAACAGCCCAAGTGAGATGAAACTTATTCTTGTTGACCCAAAGCAGGTCGAGATGGCTCCGTACGAAGATATTCCGCACCTTCTTACGCCGATCATTACCGATCCAGAAAAGACAGTCAGCGCTCTCAAGTGGGCGGTGAATGAGATGGAACGCCGCTACAAACAGATGGCTGAGTTGCGTATCCGCAATATCAAGGACTATAATGCCAAAATCAAATCTGGCGGCCACAAGATTGCTGTCGAGGATGAGGATGGCAACATGCAGCAGCATGAGGACGGATCGATGCCATACATTGTCATTGTGATCGACGAGATGGCAGACCTCATGATGGTAGCAAAGCGAGATGTCGAAGCGTTGATCGTTCGTATTGCGCAGAAGGCGCGTGCGGTGGGTATTCACTTGGTGCTCGCAACGCAGCGTCCGAGTGTCGATGTTATTACTGGGCTCATCAAGGCCAATGTACCAGCACGCATTGCGTTTACCGTGGCGAGCCAGATTGACAGTATGACTATCCTTGATCAGGCCGGCGCAGAAAAGTTACTGGGTCAAGGTGATATGCTCATCAAGACCGTGACGATGCCGAAACCAAAGCGTATTCAGGGTGCGTGGGTGACGGATGAAGAGGTAGGCAAGATCACTGATCATCTTCGCATGCAGAGCGCACCCCAATATAATGAGGAGATTATTTCACAGCCCGTCCAGTTGAATGGCAAGGGTGGTGTAGTGATGGCTGATTTTGATGGTAGTAACAGCGATGATGATATGTACAAGCAGGCAGTTCAAGCGGTGATCGAAGGAAGAAAGGCAAGTACGAGCTATCTTCAGCGGCGCCTTCGTATTGGCTATTCGCGTGCGGCGCGTATTATGGAGGAGATGGAAGAGCAGGGGATTATTGGGCCTGCAGACGGATCACGACCACGTGAGGTGCTTATCACGAGCATGGACGAACTATCTGGAGACGCTACGTAGCTATACGAAAAGGTGATGGGCTGGCTTTTTCCACAGATTTTGCTATAATAAAAGAGTTATTAACTCGGCTTACACCAGATGTAAGCATCCATAAGGATTCCAGAGGAGGAAATCTATGAAGGCATATGAACTCACCGTTCTTATCCACCCAGACCTCGAGAGTGATCTCGAGACACCGCTTGGCAAGGTTCGCGATATTGTGAAATCTGCTGGCGGTACTATTACCCAAGAAGACAACTGGGGTAAAAAGAAGCTACAATATACGATTAATCGTGAAGATTTCGCGGTATATGTCTATCTTGAGGTTGAGTTGCCGGCTGAGGCGCCGCTCAAGATCAGTAACACGCTTAATATTACCGACGATGTACTTCGGTACCTCCTTGTAAAGGTTGACGAGAAGGGTCGTGCGGCACTTGCTGAGGCGGCTGCGAAGAAGAAAGATAGCGACGAGTCGAACGACGAAGACGAAGCGTAAACATAGGGTAAAGGAGTAGGGGATATGGCACGAGGAATCAATCAAGTAATACTAATGGGACGCCTTACTCGCGATCCAGAGACGCGCACAACGGCAAGCGGTAAGTCTGTCACAAGCTTTAGCCTTGCAGTTGATCGTATGGGACAAGATGATCAAGCTGATTTCTTTGACGTCACTGCGTGGGAGAAGACAGGTGAGCTGGTTGCACAGTATCTTTCGAAGGGGCGCCGCTGTCTTGTGCAGGGACGTTTGCGACAGGATAGTTGGGATGACAAGGAGACAGGCAAGAAGCGTTCTCGTGTAGAAGTTGTTGCCTTTGACGTAACATTCCTTGATGGTCCATCAGATGGACAGGGCGGCAATAGTGCACCTCGTAGCAACAATCAATCATCAAGTAATAAAACTAAGGATGTCGTAATCGAGGATATTGACGATAAGCCAATCGACCTCAGCGAGATCCCATTCTAGGAGAATATATTTATATGGCAAAGCGATTCAAGAAAGATACACCAGCGTACTTTGACTACAAAGATGCAAAGACATTGATGCGATTCATCAATATGTACGGTCAGATCGAGCCAATCAGCAAGACTGGTCTGAGTGCGAAGCAGCAGCGACAGCTTGCTGTTGCGGTGAAGCGGGCGCGTCATCTAGCGCTGCTTCCGTTTGTTGCACAGAACTAGGCTCGTTCGGGCGTTTTGTAGTGCATGATTTTCGTGCACTACCCAGCAGTTCAAACGGGTTTTGATAGTAGATAATAACAAGGAGAAGACATGTATCAGCCAACTGATCTAAAGAAGGGTGTTGTCTGCCAGATCGATGGCAAGCCATATCGCGTGATCGAATATGCGCAAAAGGTAATGGGCCGCGGTGGTTCTATTGTTAATGTGAAGCTCAAGAATCTTATCGACGGGAGCGTTATTCCAAAGACGTTCAAGGGGCAAGAGCGGATTGAGACCGCTGAGGTGAACAACAAGACGGTCCAGTATCTCTATACTGACGGTGACATCTTCCACTTTATGGATCCTGAGACCTATGAGCAGTTCGAGCTTGATGTCAATGTCGTAGATGCAGCAGCGCGGTACCTAAAAGAAGGTGATGAGATTACACTTCAGTTTTTCGATGGCAAGGTGATTAATGTGGAACTACCAAAGAACTTATACCTTGAGGTGACATATACAGAGGATGTCGTGAAGGGTGATACGACGAGTAGTGTACTCAAGGACGCAACCCTTGAGACAGGATTGGTGATTAAGGTGCCAGCGTTCATCAAGACGGGTGATATTGTATCTGTTGACACAGCAACCGATGACTATCGCGAACGAAAGAAAGACTAATGACCAAGCAGCGACTCGACCAAGTACTTACAAAGCGTAAGCTTGTGGCGAGTCGCTCTCAAGCAGAAAGCTGGATCAAGCTTGGTGAGGTTACGGTTGACGGCAAGGTTGTGACGAAGCCGGGGTTTTTTGTGCGTGACGATGCACGCATTGAGCTGGCAGCTCAGGAGCAGTATGTTAGTCGAGCAGGACTCAAGCTGGCGAGCGTTGCGATGCTGCTTGAGCTTGATTTTCGCGGTAAGACAGTGCTTGACGTCGGATCGAGCACGGGTGGATTCACTGACTATGCCCTGCGACATGGCGCAAAAAAAGTAATTGCGGTAGATGTGGGTACTGACCAATTGCATTCGAGCCTGCAAGGCGATATGCGAATCGAGCTACATGAAAAAACAGATATTCGTGATTTCATACCGCATACAACACCAGATATCGTCGTCATGGACGTAAGCTTTATTAGTTTACGTGAGATTCTACCGCATATCGCAACGTTTGCGGGCGTTGATACGCAGATTGTTGCAATGGTGAAGCCGCAGTTTGAGGCAGGAAAGAATCAGGTGAACAAAGGCGTTATCAAGAATGATGCGATTCGTCGTCAAATATTAAAAGATTTTGAAGTATGGACGAAGGGGCAGTTTGTGATTCGAGATAAGCGTGACAGCGAGGTGACAGGCGCAAAGGGTAATCGTGAGCGGTTCTACTCACTCAACGTTACACGTTGAACCGAAACTCGACGACATCGCTAGGTTGCATAACGTAATCTTTACCTTCAGTTCGAACCTTACCTGCGGCTTTTGCGGCTGCTTCTGATCCTGCCTCAACAAGGTCATCGTAGTTGATAACCTGTGCTGCAATAAAGCCACGCTCAAAATCGGTATGGATGACACCGGCTGCTTGTGGGGCAGTGTCGCCTTGATGAATTGTCCAGGCGCGAATCTCTTTTGGTCCAGCCGTGAGATAGCTTTGTAGTCCAAGGACATCGTATGCTGTCTTGATAAGCTGGTTGAGACCTGTTTCTGCAACGCCGTATGCTTCAAGTAGCTCGAGCGCATCTGCTTCTGGAAGATCTTTGATTTCTTCCTCAATTTTTGCACAGATAAAGATTGTGCGAGCGGGCGCAACGAGCGATGTGAGTTCATGACGCCTTGCTGTATCAGCAAGGGTTGTCTCATCAACGTTAAATGCGTAGATAACGGGCTTTGCTGTCAAGAGATGAAGGTCGCTAATGACATCAAAATTAAGAGATGGTAGGGCTGATAGTGGCGTGCCGGCTTCGAGATGGCGAAGGAGTGATTCGAGGTAGGAGAGGTGTTCGCGTGCCGTCGGGTTTGCTTTTGCTTCTTTTTGAAGTCGTGGAATGCGCCCTTCGATTGTCTGCATATCTGCAAGGATGAGCTCGGTGTTGATGATCTCGATATCATTCTTTGGGTGAACTGGTGATTCGTCATGTCGAAGAATGTCGTTGTTCTCAAAGGCGCGTACGACGTGGATAATTGCATCAGTTTGGCGAATATTGGCGAGGAATTTATTGCCGAGACCTTCACCTTTTGATGCACCAGCAACAAGCCCGGCGATGTCGACAAATGTGACAGTAGCAGGGAGGAGTTTGGTTGATCCGTAGATATCTGCGAGCACTTGTAGTCGCGCATCTGGTACGGGCACAATGCCTGTATTTGGCTCAATGGTAGCAAATGGATAGTTGGCAGCAAGGATGTCGTTGTTTGTTAATACATTAAAAAGCGTCGATTTCCCGACGTTTGGAAGACCAACGATTCCGATTGAGAGGCTCATAGCTATGTATAGTATAGCATCTATGTGGCATCCCTCCAAGAGGCGCGAGCTTGTCGTGATGATGATGCTCATGGTAAACTGACAGATAGAATGTTCTAGGATTTTGATGGAGTGATGTGGTGATGAAGACAAAAATAGTGATGTGGGTAGGGCTTGGACTAGGGGGTATCGCAGTTATTGGGGTAATCATCGGTATTGTAGCTGTTCGGCAGGGTCGTCTGTATATTGGTTTTAAGAAGCCAGATGAGAATGTAACGATATCTCAAAGAGTGTGTTCTCGCGAGGTTATAGAGCGCTTTACAGGCATATGGAGTGTCGGACTTGTGACTGATACAGACGGGGCTCGTACACTACGGGACGATATTAGGGGTTTGGATAACTACGATGCAGATCCAAATTGTGTATGGATTCTGATGCAGGCATCTGTTGTGTTGGGGGATGTCGATGCAGTCAAGGTGTACGCTGATCAGTATGTCATTTTTGATAATAGAGGGTTATTTGCACAGCACACAGTAGAGAGTATGGGTGTATCGCCAGAGCACGCTGTGTTTGATGCGGAACTTTTTCAGTCTGGTGAGATTCTAAAAAACAGGATTGGCTCATAGCTACATGGCTGATTCATTGACTGTTCGTGGTTCGCTGATCTTGACAGGTGGATTTTCTTTACTGTTGAGTGTGGCTATAGTAGCACTATTCGGCATATCGGTACACGCGCAGGCGCATCGACCAAGTGATTCTTGGCAGAATGGTGCAGAGAGGTATGTTCAGAGCGGAGGGGTACACAATCCAGACGGTAGATACAAGGGTCCTACCTGTTCGGAGGGTGGATGGAACATTGGTACGATCTGGGTAACCAACGAGAACGGTACGAGTGAGGACGTAAAAGTAACGCAGGGTCAGACGAGTGTCAATATACGAATTTATAGCACAGTAAGAGCCTGTTCATGGGGGTATGCAAAAGATGCATTAACATCATCCGCTCTTGCTCACATTACGCAATGCGGTAGCGACCCTACTATATCGTTTACGCAACAGTCTTCGGCTAGGACGCTTTTTAGCGCTAGTAATGAAGAGGGCTCTGCGGGATCTTGGGCGAGCACAAGGCTCTATATAGCAAATCGAGATAGGCTCGCAGGGAGATATTGGTCAACGAATTTTCAGAATAACAACTACATTAAAGCAAGGCTTGTCGTTAATTCAAGAGGAACAGGAAATTACACGACATGTATACGTGCCTCGTTTTCCTCTCCGAGCTGTGGCTATGGAAGGCCTTCTCATGGGGGAGCATGGCACTGGTGCGGTAGGGCCGATCGCTCAATCGGCTATCGTATCGTGCGCACATCATTCAATCTTGACCCAAAAACATACATATCTTCAAGTACAGCGAGTGATTGGAATAGTAAATCCTGGGGGGCGGCCGGTCGTGATATTGAGGTGAACCCGGGTGCGACGGTATATTTTCGACACACGGTAAAAAATACAGGTGATGAAGGGGCGAGTTACAAAGGTCGAAAAGATAGCTATAGCTCATCTACGTGGACAGATGGCTCTTGGAGCGCGAGCAATCGAACTACAGGCGCTGGAAGTACCTGGACAAGTGGTGCCAGCTCGACGTACACGGTTCATATTCCTCCTGATGCTCCTGCTGGCGCGCGGTACTGTCAGCGCTATGCAACAAATAAGACTTCATCCAGTAATAGCAACACCAAAACAAGTACTCGAGCGTGTGCTGTTGTAAAGCGTGTTTGGTCACTCGTGCCAAGTACGACAATCACTACGCCAAATACTGCTGCTGCAAATACTCCAGGGCAGACACTAACGTGGCGTCATCAGGTAACAAACAGTGGACCACATACAACAGACGGCAGTATTATATATCGTGGACAAAATCAAGGCCATCTCGGTACGGGCACTATTACGTTGAGTGGCTCACCGGCTACGAGTATCAGTAATGGAGGAACGCGGCAGTCAAATTCGACAAGAGTGATCACACAAGACGATGTTGGTAATTCTCTTTGTCGCCGTACATCTGTCACGCCGAGGTCATCAACAAATAGCACGGTGCTTACCTCGGCAAATGCCTGTCGCACGATCCCATACCAATATGCGCTCACGCCACAAATTACGCAGCTTGCAGGGAGTAGTGTGAGCGGCACAGACCAGCCAGTTGAGAGCGATAGGACGTCGATTGCCGTAACTGGAACGGTGTCGAACGGCGGTCCGACAAAGTCGCATACAGGTATTACATACCGTCTTACTGAGATTAAGTATCCTACCTCAGTCACAAATCCTGCCAGAAAGTCAGGGGGTACACGCACCTCAGCTAGCGACCCATGTACATTCTTTACGGGCGAGTCATCCTGTGAGACAATCCGATCTGGTACTGGGAGTTATACAGCAGGGGGCGTGGTCACGTATGATGCGACAGGTAGTCGTGATGGGGAAGATACGGGATCTCGAATTTGTTACGCAATATCTGTCCAGCGTCATAGCAGTAGTAGCACCCAGTGGTACCACTCCAATCTAGCTTGTCTTGTTATTGCGAAGAAGCCAAAAGTGCAGGTCCACGGGGGGAATGTACAGGTTGGGCGTGGGTCTACGACTGACGGATTCAATAATGAGGCTGGTGTGACGACGAGTATTTCTGCACTGGAGCGAATGTACCGTGTTCATCCGGATGAAGAGGAGATTGATGAGCGAGTGGCGAATACACAGTCGAAGTGGCGATTTGGCTGGGGGGCAGGTCTTGATTTTAATGGGTCATCAGTTGCATTACCTACACCAACTGCCCATATGGCTGGCGGTGAAGGCTCAACGGTTGCCGTTGACGACAGGGGAGAGGTACTTTTCTTTACTGACGGGCTTAATGTGTACCGTAAAGATGGGCAAATCATGGGAGCGAACGGCTCGAATATCGGATCAACAAGTACGACGACGCAGGCTGCTGCGGCATTTCCGATTGCAAATGGCAAGTATGTCATCATTACCTCTTCTGCTGCTTCAGAGCACAATAAGCTTGGTGATCTGAGATATACAGTCGTTGATATGACCGTCACTGACTCTGACGGCAAGAAGGGTGTTGTGACGAGTACAAAAAATGCCGCCTTCGGCCCTCAAGGGACTGGACATAAGATTGGAGAGGCAATCGCCGTCGCGCCTAATGCAGAGAATAATGGCTACTGGGTGGTTGTCAATCGACCAGGGACGAGAGAAGTTCGAGCGTTTCATATACCGTATACTTGGAATGGCTCAAATGGCGCTGCTCGTACATATGTCGCATCATCGCCAGGATCTCTCGTGTCTGGGTCACCTGCTGGCGTAGGCCATGAGCCGGGATTTGGAACCATCAACTTCAATAGTGATTATTCGCGCATTGTGATTGCGATGCAAACAGGGCCGATTTATGGAAAGTACGGAACAGTTAGGGTGCTCAATTTTAACAATGCAAGTACGAGTGGTGTGTTCACGCAGGGGTTTGAATGGACAAACGGCGACTACTATATGTATTCAGCAGACTTCTCGCCAAATAGTCATCACGTCTACGTAACAACACTATATAATCCCCCTGGTGCAAATGGCGGTAATGGGCATCTATACAGATATACGCTAGCAGGAGCCGCCTCGAGTGCAGCCGTAAAATCTTCAGAGTGGGGCGTTGCCCACGGCTCAACAGGGATGCCTGCGTGTGGAAGTAGCGGTGGTGGTGGACAGGTAAAACGAGGCCCTGATGGCAGGATGTATGTAGCGCGCATTAATTGTCCATATATCGGAGTTATTGGCAATCCAAATGCGAACACAAAGACGACCGCAGCAATTGGATGGAATATGAGCGGACGCAGCCTGCCAGGTAGCGGCGTAAATCAGAAGAGAAGTAGTTTTGGATTACCACAGATGGCGGCTGTGCTACGTGCAGACACTCGTCCTCCCCTCTACACCTCCCGCACCTTCGGCTCCTACGCCGAGTACTCCATCTTCGCTCCTAGCTCTATCGTGGGTATGGCGTCAGGTGCTGGCTTACGGGGTGGCAATCAGCATCCTAATCAGTCACAGTGGAGTGCACTCTCATTCACCAAGCGACAGGGGCAGACACTGCCTGGCAATCCCGGTCCAGAAGGCACCAACTCCTACGGAAGCTACACCTCAACCCGCAGGCTTCTACCTGCTATCGAGACAGCCTTTCCGCTCTCGTCGGCAACCACCATTGCGACTGGTAGCGCCGATCCCCATACTCCCACCAGTCTTCGGGGCGGTCTCACGGGTCGCATTGTGACAGCAGCGTCAGGTACCATCTACCTAAACGCCGGATCACTTGGTGCGGGTCAATGGGCTGTTATCAATGCACCAAACGCCGACATCGTTATCCAAGGGAACCTCACCTACACCAGTGCAGCACTTGGTACTGGCACACCACGCCGCACCGATCTCAGCCGTATTCCTCAGCTCGTGATTATTGGGCGTAATATTACGATCAACAGCAATGTCACACGCGTTGATGCTTGGCTCATTGCCAAGAACGCCCTCGCCACCTGCAACCAGCAAGGTACTGCGAGTCAGCTGAGCTCAGCCGGGTACTACACCTCAAACGCTGCTCGCCTCCAGGCAAGTGACTGCAACCAGCTTCTTCGTGTGAACGGTCCTGTTATTGCAAACAAGCTCTACCTCCGCCGTACTGCTGGCTCCACCGCAGCTAACCCGGGCAACCCTGCTGAGATCTTCACACTCTCCCCAGACGCCTATCTCTGGGCCTACAACCGCACCTCTACAGCAACCGGCACCACCGTCTACCGAACAACAGAACTGTGGGAGGTGCCGCCGAGGTATTAACAGTAAGAGGTTACTAGAGCGCACTTGTCATTCCAGGAGGAGTGCGCTACACTAGTACTTGACAGTCTGCAGCAAGCAGACTTTTAATATTGGGAAGGATCTCTTACGTGGCTCAGAAGAAGAACACACCCAACAGTGGGAAGAAAGAGGATGCTGCGACGTCAAACGTGACACGTATCAAGGCGTCCGATGCACGCGCATCATCAGCAAAAAAGACATCTGACAAGAAGAAAATTGTCGAGAACGATACAAAAGTAAACGAGAAGCAGAAGCAGGTTAAGACGGCGCCTACGACAAGAAATCCGTTGAAGGCATTTGCTGGTTACCTCAAAGGCGCATGGGAAGAACTTCGTCAAGTTCGTTGGCCAAATCGCCGTACGACTTGGGGACTAACGCTTGCAGTGATTATCTTTACCGTCTTCTTTGTTGTGCTCATTGTGCTGCTAGACTATGTCTTTCAGTGGATATTCGATAAGTTAGTATTAGGTTAGTGAGGAGAAGAGGATGACAACAAAGCGATATGACAGTACGCGTCAATGGTATGCAATCCATACGTATAGTGGATATGAAGAGAAAGTCGCCGACAGTATTCGTCAGCGTATTAATGCAGTTGATATGGCCGATAAGATCTTCGATGTGATTGTGCCAAAAGAGAAGCAAATTCAGATCAAAAACGGAAAGCGAAAAGTCGTTGAGGCAAAGATTTTTCAGGGGTACGTCCTTGTTGAGATGAAGCTCACTGATGAGACTTGGTACATCGTACGAAATACACCAGGTGTTACAGGATTTGTTGGTAGCGGTACAGAGCCAACACCTGTATCTGACAGTGAGATCAGCAAGATCAAGAAGCGCATGGGCGTGGAAGATCCTAAGCACCAGATTGACTTTTCGGAAGGTGAAGTTGTCAACATTGTCGATGGGCCATTCAAGGGATTTGACGGTGCGATTAGTGAAATCGATACCGCAAAGGGTAAGATCAAGGTGATGGTGAGTATGTTTGGCCGTGATACACCTGTCGAACTTGATGCACTCCAGGTGAGCAAGGTCTAGGAGACTCTCTTTTAACACAGGATTCTCTAGGTAGGGGCTGCATGGCTCGGTCTCGCACCTCTTCTCAAATAGCTGATATTCTGCTATAATGATTTTGTTACGCACATGCATTTGCTTCAATAATAATGCACTAATCTATAAGGAATAAGAAATACTATGGCAAAAAAGGTTATTGGTAACCTCAAACTACGTATTCCAGCTGGCCGCGCGACGGCAGGTCCTCCTGTCGGATCTACCCTTGGTCAGTGGGGACTCAACATGATGGATTTTATTAATCCATTTAATGATGCGACGAAGGGCGACATGGGGAACGATGTGATTGTTCACATCCAGGTTTTTGAAGATCGAACCTTCGCCTGGAAAAGTCTCGGCGTACCAGTCGATGACCTTATCCGCAAAGCAACGGGTGTTAAAAAGGGTAGCGCAAAGCCTCATACTGACAAGGTCGGTACGATTACGCGTGCTCAACTGGCTGAAATTGCCGAACTGAAGAAGGATACGCTAAACGCGAACGATGAAGATGGTCGCATTAAGATCATTGCTGGCACAGCTCGATCAATGGGTATTGAAGTAACAGAGTAATATTTAGCCCATTTAAAATAGTCACATCAACTAGGTGTGACTATTTTAATTTGCTATTCGTGATACGATAGGATAATGGAAGAAGCGGAGAGGGGAAATTCGTTTATGATAGACGGTGCGGTTGTCTATACTGGACAGTACGTGTCGTCATCTTCGACAAAAGGCAAGTCGCTTCATGATACGGTAGGGGGTGCCTCGTATCAAACGGTCATGACGATTGCACTACCATTTCACATTCCTCATGTTCTGATATTTTCTAGGGTCTTTCGTGGTTTTGCTCGGATATTTCAGCCGTCGAGAATACAGTTCAATCATCCTCGGCCAAAGCGTATAAAAATTCGTCACGAGTTTTCGAAGTTTATTAATGTGCATGCAGCACCAGACCAGGAGCTGACGGCATTTCTGTATCTTGCTCCTAATATCCTAGATGTCCTTCTGCACGAGGGGAGGATGTTTACGTATGAATTTATCGGTGATCGCATATTTGTATATCATGCACCGGATAGGGTTGTTGTCGTGAAGGGTAATCAGAGCGCAGATAAGCGTCTTGCTCAGTTAGCACAGAATGATTTTACCCAGCTAGAGTCTGGCCTTCCGCGACAGCTTATTCGCGCTGTCCGACCCGCTGCATTACAGACTCCCACTGATAGCATCCAGTCGCCCGTCAGTCTCTCTATGCTCGGAACTGTCTTGCGTGGGATTGGTCCAGCTTTTGCGTGGACTGCAAGCGTTGTGATGCTTCTAGCAATGACTCTTACGGCCCTCCACGCTGCGCCTCAGGCAAGACAGGCTGAAAAAGGTGCGTCGATACACGACATCATTAACGTGATTGATTCGAGCACATTTACCGGAGAGGATAATGAAAGCACGCAAGAATTTAACGGAATGCTTTCGATTCTCAAAAAGAAAGCAGCGTTCGATAAAGAGTATACCGCAGTCGAGAAATTTCTTATTTCTCATTGGTTGCTTGTTACGATTTTTTGTACTTCTACAGTTGTTTTGATGCTTCGGTATACTCGCGAGGCAGTTCGATATAGAAGGTATATACGACTGCACGGCGGCAGGAGGTCCTCGTGATTACACTACGACGTATGCTGTTGCGACTGTCTTCTCGATTCAAGAATACTTGAAATCACGGCGATCGATATTACAATCAGACCTAGCGACCCAGTGAACCACTCTGGCGGACTAATATGATAAAGCTTGATGAGCATAACAAGTCCGAGTGCGAGAATAGCCCAGTGCGCTCCGTGTTCGAGATAGCGATACTTGCCGAGTGTGCCAGATTTCATAAGATAGACGGTCAAGGATCGCACCCATATTGCACCAGCACCGAGACCAGCTATGATTAGCATGATGTCGTTTGTGATAGCAAATGCACCGATCACACCATCAAGAGAGAACGATGCGTCAAGTACCTCAAGATACATAAATGAGCCGAATGCGGCCAGCCCGACAAGTTTCGTTGCGGAGTCCTTCTGACGCTTTTCAAAGAATGCTCCAAAGGTTTCGAGACCCATATGAAGGAGTGTTCCGATAATTGATGCGACAAGTACTGTTGTTTTGTGTATGTCATCGACCGTGAAGTAGAGTAGCATAGCAACGCTCAGCATGACGAAAACCTTGAAGTTCTCATAATTTCCTGCTTTTGCGAGATGCTTCTCGATACGTCCGAGCCAGTGGATATCCTTCTGGCGGTTCATAAAGTAGCTGATGCCGATCATAACTAGAAAGGTTCCTCCGAAGGCATCAATGGTTGGTGCTGCTGCGTGGAGTGTCTCGCCGTATTCTTTTGGTTCGTTGAGAGCAAGATGAACGACATCCATAAAATTGTGTCCAGATGTTATCATCACGATAAAAATAGGTAGAAGAAATCGTACGACAAATACAGCGATAAAGATACCGACCGTTAAAAAGAGCTTTTGCCAGAAGGGAGACATGCGCACAAGGACACGACTATTAATCACGGCATTGTCGAAACTGAATGTCACCTCTAGAATCACAAGAATTGCAAAAAGCCAGAGGCCGATCAGGCCTCCGTGAGTCAGCATCCATACCCCTAGTGCAATCGTAATAAGGCTCGATAGCCAAAAGATTCGTAGTGGATGTGCATTTTGTGTTTTACCCATATAACTAAATTAGTATAGCAGGCTATTCAGTTATTGGTAAAGCCTGTAAGCTCTTACTACCGACATCTGAAAATATCAGTCATTCATCTGGAGGCAGGTCTATACATACAGCGTGAATTACGGTATAATTATGAGGTAACAAATCAATGTTGGGAGGCGAAAGCCGCTTGTACCACAGAAAGGATATTTCCTATTATGGCTAAAAAAGCCGACTTGCTTGAAAAAGCAAACGAACTTGGTCTTGAAGTGACCGAAAAGAACACCATCGCTCAGATCGAGGCAGCGATTGCCGAAGCTGAAGCAACTCCTGCTGAGGCGCCAGCTGAAGAGGCTGCCGCAGTAGAAGAAGCACCAGCGATAGCTAAGGCTGGAAAGCGCAGCGCAAAAGCACTTGCTGAGGCTGACGCAAAGGCAGAGAAGGAGGCTCGCAAAGAGGCTGGCGACACGACGCCACAAGATCCAGATGCTGAAGTGACCGTCAAGAAGGGTCCAAAGCCAGTGGCGCGCCCACGCATCGAGCGCCGTGGCAAAAGCTATCAGAAGGTGGCTGAGCAGCTTGAAAAGAACAAGGTATACTCACTTGAGACTGCCCTTGAGCTTGCTGTCAAAACTAACCCAACCAAGTTTGATGCTAGCGTTGAGGTGCATGTTCGCCTTGGTGTCGATCCGCGACAAGCTGATCAGAATATTCGTGCAACTGTGAGTCTTCCTCATGGTACCGGAAAGAAGATTCGCGTGGCTGTATTCGCCCCAGAAGAGGAGCATGCTGCCGCAAAGAAAGCAGGAGCGGATGTAATCGGTGACGAAACATTCTTAAAGCAGCTCGATAAAGAAGTGCTTGATTTTGATGTGCTTGTCGCAACGCCACAACAAATGCCAAAGCTTGGTAAGTATGCTCGGCTTCTTGGTCCACGTGGTTTGATGCCAAATCCAAAGGCTGGAACAGTGGCAACTGATATTGCCAAGGCTGTGACTGAAGCAAAAGCCGGAAAAGTTGAGTACCGCGTCGACAAGCAGGCAATCGTCCACCTCTCGATTGGTAAGGTCTCATTTGGTGCAGAGAAGCTGCGGCAGAACGCTGACGCATTTTTTGCAAGCCTGCAGGCTCAAAAGCCATCAGGTCTCAAGGGTGTCTATGTCAAGACAACATCAATCTCGACTACGATGGGCCCTGGTATAAAGATCGAAAACGTCGTCGGTTAATCTACCGATACATGCCAAGAAAACAACCGCTCTTTTCGTAAGAGCGATTGTTTATCTATGGCATACGGTACTTAGCGAGCGCTGAGTGCGCCTGGGTCAAGGGGTTGCTCCCCTTTGGGTTCTGCTGGCTGGGGCTTAGGACCCGGTCGCGACGCAGTCTCGATCGCAGACACCACTTCAGGAGGTAGCGGTTCGATCTTGGCGTATTCTGGAAGGGGAATAACGTCAATCTCACCTGTATCTGTGTTGTCAGGTCCTTTGACGGGAACTCTGACAGGAATATCACGTTCAACTGCTCTCCTGGCTGCATCAGGGAGTGCCTCGGCAACCTCCATGTCAACGAGCTCCCCAATACCCTGAACAATATCGGTATCAAAAATATCTGGTGCATAAGATAAGAGTTCGTCGGGTGTGAAGCTATCGAGCAGCTGTACTGCCGCCTCGGCGCGAGGGACGTCTCCGAGAGCCGGAATATCAGGGCGGACAAGTCTAAATAAGGCGGTCTGACTAATTTTGTCTTGAATACGTCGCAGTCTGAGAATCTTTTCTTTATTGTCATCATTATCAGGTAGTGATTGTAGGCGCTCGTATACGATTGACATGGCTCGGCTCCTTTCGCAATGATGGTACTGCTTGCTATTTATGTTATTTCATGATGGTATTTACATAGAATATAGCATACATGATATAAAAAAGCAAGTGTTTATGTGTATATTCTTGTGTTATTTGATATACTAAAGGAAACAGGAGGGGACATGAAGCAATATCTAGCATTACTGCAGGACATCAAGAGTAATGGTGTCGTAAAAACCGACCGAACAGGAACTGGTACAAAAAGTCTTTTCGGACGTCAAGTGCGATATAATCTTGCCGATGGCTTTCCGGCAGTAACGACAAAGAAGCTTTATTTTACCAGTGTTGTTCATGAGCTGCTGTGGTTCTTGCAGGGAAGTGGTAATATTGAGTATCTTGCACAGCATAATGTTCATATATGGGATGAGTGGCCGTTTAAGGCGTATCTACAAAAAAACAACCTACCAATCCCTGAGGTGAATTCTCCTGAATGGAAGAAGCAGATGAAAGAATTTATACGCAACGTTGCGACCGATCATGATTTTGCCCTAAGGTGGGGCGATCTTGGTCCAGTCTATGGAGTGCAGTGGCGCCAGTGGCCTGATGGCAAGGGGGGATATATTGATCAAATCTCGAATGTGATTGATATGATCAAAAGTACACCAGACAGTCGACGTATTATCGTGAGTGCATGGAACGTTGCTGAAATTCCAGAAATCGTCGAGATTGGTGGACTGCCTCCATGTCATAATCTGTTTCAGTTCAATGTTGCAGACGGTAAGCTCGATCTTCATCTATACCAGCGTAGTGCAGATACGTTTCTCGGTGTGCCATTTAATATCGCTAGCTACTCCCTCCTCCTTGCAATGATTGCACAAGTGACTGGGCTTCAAGCGGGTGAATTTGTGCATACGCTAGCTGACACACACCTCTATCTCAACCACATGGAACAGGTCGACGAGCAGCTATCTCGTCAGCCGCGTGAATTGCCGAAGCTCTGGCTTAACCCGGATGTCAAAAGTATCGATGATTTCACCTTCGATGACATTCGACTTGAAGACTACGATCCATACCCGCCGATCAAAGCACCGATTGCAGTCTAGCCTCTTTTATACGTTACAATATCAAACGCATAGGCGTTACTGTCGTCAGCTTCGTGGTGTCTGCGAGATGTCTCATGCCATGTCGCCGAGTCAATTGCAGGAAAAAATACTGTTGCTTCAGGGAACTCGGCAGCAACTTCGGTGACATAGAGCGTGTCAACTACATTGATCGCCTGGCGGTAAATCTCACCGCCCCCAATCACGATCGGCTCAAATTGAGCCAAATTAAATGCTGTCTCGAGCGACATAGCCGAGAGAACCCCCTTCACTCCAGTTGGACCTTGACGACTAATGACGATGTTTTGTCGATTTGGTAGTGGTCGTGAACCAAGCGACGCAAAGGTCTTTCGCCCCATGATAATGCTTTTTCCTGTGGTGAGCTTTTTGAAATGAGCTAAATCTGCCGGCAGACTCCGTCCCCATAGCAGGTCGTTATGGGCGCCTATGCCACGGTTTTTGTCCATCGCAACAATAATACTTTTCATGTCTTTACTATACAGTATTTGTATTTCACAAAATTATGCCATACAATAACCCTACGAGTCACTAACATAAACAGTTTTACATCTTGGGAGGGTGAAAAATGCCACACATTCACACGGGAAATGGTGAATATGATTTTACTGTGTCTGGGTACGTCGTACACGACAACAAAACATTACTCATAAAGCATAAAACACTACCAGTATGGACACCGCCGGCTGGACATATTGAGGTGCACCAAACACCGATTGATGCACTCTATGCAGAAATTGAAGAAGAGGCGGGAATTACGCGCGATCATTTGACATTGATCGAAACCTGTCCCTACCCATCATCGACCAAGCGTGGTAGCGGAACAGTTGAACTGCCGCTCCCATTCGACTTCGAAACACACCCCATCAATACCACGCATCGTCACATCAACCTGGCATACGTACTGATGAGTGACACCGACAAGGTGACTCCTGGGCCGGGCGAGTCGATGACGTATCGTTGGTTTACGAGTAGCGAGCTGCGTGAGTTTACCGAAACAAACGAAAGCCTACAGAACACAGCACTCAGAGCTCTTGAAATTGCTGCGGTGCGGTCTGCGTCAGTGTAAAATGTGGTATCATCAACACAGAAGGTAATCAGTACGGCCGAGGTAGCCGAAAGGTAGAGAATGGGAGTATATAGCAACACACAAATTAACGCTGCTGTTGATAACGGCACGATTGTCTGCGTGCCATTTAATAAGCGGCACGTTAGCGAAGCAAGCCTCGACTTTACGTTGGGACACTATTTTTACAAGCAAGAATACCAGCCAGAGTCGAGTGGTGTCTATAATCCATTTGATGAAGATGACGTATCTCGGTATTTCAAGGGACCTCTTGAGGCGATGCCTCACAAAGAATGGTGCGACAAGAATGGTCTCCAGCTATTTGATAATATTCCTGAAGATCACCCGATTATTGTTCTGCGTCCAGGTGAGCGGATTCTGGCGCATACGCATGAATTTGTAGGTATTCGCGCCCATGGTGGTGCCTGTGAGGTGAAGAGTCGTAGCAGCTGGGGACGCAATGGCGTTGCGGTGTGTTTTGATGCAGGCTGGGTGGATCCTGGATATATTAATCGCATTACTCTTGAAATCTATAATCTTAACATGCATGAGTCGGTCGTCCTACCGGTTGGTGAACGTATTGGTCAGCTAATCTTCCATGAGACAGGTCCTGTCGAGGGTGATTATAGCGAAGGCAGAGACGGCATGAGTGGAAAATATCAACACACGAACGATCTTGACGAGCTCATTCGCACTTGGAGTCCCGAGCAAATGCTTCCGCGTGCCTACAAAGACAGCCGCCAAGCCGCTCCAGTCATCAATGGTCTGCCTGAAGGAGTAAAGTAATGCCAACGCCCCGTGGCCACTATGTTGTTATCGAGGGGCAGGATGGCACTGGTAAATCGACACAGGTGGATATGCTTGCGGAGCGTCTCAGACAGCAAGGTATCGAATCAGTGACCTTTCACGAGCCTGATGGTGTAGATATTGCAGGCGAGATTCGGACAATCATCAAGAATGGGGAGCTTCATCGCAGTGCAATGACAAATCTTTTGCTATTTACTGCATGCCGCCGGGAAAACTGGCTACAAATAGGCAAAGAAGCCCTGCGTAACGGCACCTGGGTGTTGTCGGCTCGTGACTACACGTCATCTCTTGTTTACCAGGGTCTCGCCGAAGGCTTAGACCTAGCACTAATTGAGCGACTTACTCTCGAAGCGACCGATGAGCAATATATCACACCGGATCATCGTATTATTCTTGATATTATTGACGAAACTGAGCGAGAGCGCCGTATCAAAGAGCGTGGTGACCTCGCAAATCCAGATACCTTCGAGTCACGAGATGATGATTTTCAGCAACGTATCCTCAGTGGCTATCGATATATTGCCGCACAAAAAGATATTCCTATTATCTCAGCAGCTCAATCACCAGAGGCTGTCAGTAACCAGGTATGGGCTGTCGTTGCGCCAGGCGAGCACAAGAGGCAAGCGTGAGAGATATGGCTTGCTACGGACGCATGCGTCGTGAGCGCTCGTAGAGTTGACGCATTTCCTCACCATGAACGATAGATCGTGTATTAACAAACTGTCCTCGTGGATCTATGTCGTGTTTTCGGTTGTAGATAGTGCGTAAATCATCTGGTGTTCCAAGGATAACATCCGCGACCCCGTGACTGCTTTTTGCGTTATGGTTCATGTGCGATGGCTTACCGAGACGGGCGTTATCTCGGTCTGTGGCTGTTTGAAACTGAAATTCAACGGGAATGTCTTCACCTCCAATATGTGCGACACTCGTAAATTTAATGACCTGATAAATGTGATCAGCAGGCTTGTTTTGGATAATTTCTATCTCAATGTTCTGAAGGATATCATTTGGTAGTTGTTTGCATACCGTCTGCACGTACTCTGGCGAGCCTTGAATATAGAGAGGCTTTTTCTTTGAGGCAGCAACCTTGAGGTCAACCGCGTCATTCTTGACGACATGCCGTATTGTATCAGTGAAAAATGCAGCAAGCTGACGTTCATCAGGAAGAACAGCAAGCATACCAAAAAGGTCAGACGGGCAACGTGACTGCTCCCTACTGTAGTGGGGGTTACGCAAAAGCTTGAGTGCATATTTACCGACTGTCTTGAAGCGGGCATGAACCTCACCATCATCAACACTGCTCATGAGTTCACTGAGTGGTGTCGAGCTGTATATGATTGTTTCGTCATATAATGACTCTTTCGCCGTCTGAAATAAATGCTCTTGTGGTCGTGTGCCAAAAAATTGATAGAGTATATCCTCGGTGCTGATATTTTTGGCACGCCCAAGTGTATCTGTGGCCTGCTCGAGTATTTGCTCGTGTCCTGCCTTCAGGACGCGCATCTTGCCAGCAGTACTTCGTAGCATCATATCAAACGCATGGAAGCCATATACTTCCAATGGAACCGAGTGTGATGATTCAGCTCGAATGATACGGTCGAGGAGCTCCTGGTCATCGTCTGGTGCGTGAATGATACGATCAGCCGCATCGGCAGCTTTAATAAGCTGTGATTCGACATTAGTGACATCATGAACGCGAGCGATCTCTGGTATATTTGCGCCGACAGTAAAGTTGATCCATTCCTCTTGAGGAATAGGCTCGTGTCCTTCAAGTAGCCCTAGTTCACGTTCATTGAGGCGATTCTTGTAGCTACCAGCAGACACCTCTAGGTGAGGGAGGTCGCCAAGGAGCGTCCCGACATATCCGTTTGATCGTGAAAGTGGCATATTATCTCGATTAAAATATTCATGAAGGGCATTGCTTGCTGCTTGGTAGCGTCGTGGACGATTAGGGTGTTGAATCTGCTCGGAGAGAGGCATAAGCGCCGCGGCATCAAATGCATGGGGTGGCAAATTCTCGTATGCAAAGAGAGCAAGGCTGCCGATAACACGACTCGTTCTCGGTAGTATATCAGAATCAGCGTATCGCTCTGCTTGATGGACATATGTGAGAACTGCGTCCTTTGCACCATCTGAGAGTTCGGGCGGAAAAAAATTAAACTGGGCGCTAGAGTCACCAGGAAATATCGGAATGCTCATTATCATTACTATTATAGCATAATTATATTTGTATGTCCATACTCATTGGTGAGCCGCTTCATATAGGTAGAGTGAGATGTTGACTCTTTTACTATAGAGGAGTATACTTACCAATGACATTACCAGAGACAGTGGCAGCAAGGGGATACCTGAGCTTAATACGCCACCGAGGATGCAACAAACAGTTTCCATTCAAGTAAGTCTTTGGTAATGCGAGAATCAAAGACTTTTTGTTTACAAAAGCAAAATAGTTCTCACATTACCACCTTAAAAATTCGATCAACAGTATTAAACAATCTTAACCAAAAAAGGAACTTTTATGGCAATTTCACGCGATAAAAAGAATGCTTTGGTTGCAGAATTGACAGATTTGCTTTCAACCTCAAAGCTGACCGCATTTGCGAGCTATCAGGGTCTGACTGTAGCGGAGATTCAAACACTCCGACGTACGGCACGTGACGCAGGGGTGGTGATTAAGGTCGTCAAAAATCGCCTCGTACGAGTTGCACTCGGCGGTAGCGATACATACAAAGATACCGACACATCAACACTTGCTGGTCAGCTTGTTTACGCGATTAGCGACAGTGATGAGGTTGCTCCTGCGAAAGTTCTCGACGACTTTGCAAAGACACATCCAGCTCTTCAGTTGGTTGGTGGATTTTCAGCTGAGGGCCTCGCGCTTTCTACTGATGAAATTAAGGCCCTTGCCGGTCTTCCGAGCAAGGATCAGCTCATCGCTGAAACAATCGCGCAGCTACTTTCACCGGTTCACGATATCACAAACGCACTATCTGGCAATTTGCACGCACTCCTTGATGGAGTTGAAGCTAAGGCAAACGCTTAAATTAACGTAATTACATACTATAAGGAGTCAATCATGGCTGATGTAAAGAAACTTGCAGAAGAGCTTACGAAGCTTACTGTACTTGAAGTAAATGAACTAAAGACCGTTCTCAAGGATGAGTACGGCATTGAGCCAGCCGCTGCAGCAGTTGCAGTTGCTGGTCCCGCTGCTGGTGCAGACGCAGGCGCTGCTGCTGACGAAAAAACTGAGTTCACTGTCACCCTTAAGGATGCAGGTGCTCAGAAAGTTGCAGTCATCAAGGCTGTTAAGGAAATCACTGGCCTTGGTCTTGGTGAGGCGAAGGCTATCGTCGACGGTGCCCCAGCACCAGTTGTCGAGAAGGTTTCAAAGGACGACGCCGAAGCTGCAAAGAAGAGTCTCGAAGAAGCTGGTGCTTCTGTCGAGCTAAGCTAATCTTACATATAGTTGATCGGATTGATAAGGAAAAACACCGCCTATACCAGGCGGTGTTTTTGATTGCAAGAACAAAAAATACAACAGTATTGACGCCACCCCATAATGAGCTGTGGAAACTTGAAAAAAATATTGACAGGAGTCATCTTGCTTGCTATAAATATAGCAGTACTACTACAAACATAGACAAAGGAATTGCGAGTAACCATGTCTGAATTACCAGAAAAACAAGTCAAGCGACTTCATGCCTTGATACAGGAGGCTGAAACTAACTTAGCGGCTGCAAAAGAACTACTCATTAGCATTATTGGTGATGACGGTACTGTTGTGACGCCACGCGTGAGCACCCGTGAAGATGTCGGCGGTAAGGTTATCGAGGGCGTATTCGATGGGCAGAAATTTGCAGGACCAGATGGCAAAGAATATCCAGTGCCAGCAAATTATGCTTCAAAGTCTAAGCTGGTTGAAGGTGATATCCTTAAATTAACGATTGCAGATGATGGAAGCTTTATTTATAAGCAGATTGGACCAACAGAGCGCAAGCAGATTATTGGAACACTTGTTCAGCATGACGGTGCATATTATGTTGAGGCAAATGGGCACGAATACCGCATCCTCCTGGCAAGCGTAACGTACTTCCGTATCAATGTTGGCGACCAAGTCACCATCATCGTACCGGCTGACAACCCAGAAGCAATCTGGGCAGCTGTAGAAGCGGCACTATAAGAATCTGTCACTTGTATAAAAATAAAACCGCATAGATATAGTCGGTTTTATTTTTTATGGGAGCTTGGACAGAACCACAACAATCATCACGAGGAAATGACGTATAATGGATAGTAATGAGTAAGGCGTTATATAGAAAGTACCGCAGTAGGTCGCTTGATGAGGTAGTCGGACAGGATCATATTACTACCATTCTGTCGCGTGCCATCAAAAAAGGGAAGGTTGCACATGCCTATCTTTTTACTGGTCCACGTGGTGTTGGCAAGACATCCGTCGCACGCATTTTGGCACATGAAATTAATAAGTTACCTTACGACGAACAGACACAGCATCCAGACATCATAGAGATCGACGCAGCGAGTAACCGACGCATTGATGACATTCGCGACCTGCGCGACAAGGTGCAGATCGCACCTGCATCGGCACAGTATAAGGTATACATCATCGATGAGGTACACATGCTGACAGGCGAGAGCTTTAATGCTTTCCTTAAAACACTCGAGGAGCCGCCAAGGCACGTAGTCTTTATCCTTGCTACAACAGATGCACACAAGCTTCCAGTAACTATCACAAGTCGTACGCAGCGATTTAGTTTTCGAGCTATTGCGCCCGAAGCTGCCATAGCTCACCTTAGATTTATTGCTTCGCAGGAAAAAATTACGGTAGATGATGAAGCGCTCGAGCTTATTGCTGTGCACGGTGATGGAAGTTTTCGCGATAGCATTAGTCTTTTAGATCAGGTGTCTGGTCTCGCAAGCAAGGATCAGCCAATTAGTCGATCACTGATCGAGAATGTACTTGGCATGGCGCCAAACGACCAAATAGAGACTCTGATCAAAGCATATGAAGCAGAAGATCGTCAGGCCATCATTGTGCAGCTAGAGCAGTTCGCAGGACAGGGCGTGGCAGCATCTGTTGTTACCGAGCAGCTCCTGAGGGCTGTACGGCGTGCGATAGCCGAGAAACCGCAATTTGTCACACTTCTTGATCGACTCGTAACAGTATCGACATCTCCACGCCCAGACATTAAGCTTCTTGTCGCACTTTTGCCGGCCATACCTGCGCATAAAACGGTTGCCGCAACGGCAACATCAATCCCAGGGCTGCAGCCCCTTGAAAAAGAAGCGACGAAACCTCGTCCAAGTGAAAAAAGAGCCCGCTCGGAAGTAGCGAATAAGCCGGAAAAGACAACTGATACTGCGGCAACTCCTAAAGAAGAGATTGTCGAGAAAGACCACAAGCCATCAGGCAGTACAAAGGCTATGTCGCCAAAAAAACTCGTAAACTTTGACTGGAATGGCTATGTCGCTCAAGTCAGGAAGAATAATGTCGCACTCGCCAGTATTCTTGCAAAGTGCAAGGCTGAGTCGGATGGTGTGACACTTATGATCTACGCGGGTACTGCCTTCTGGAAGAAGAAACTTGACGATGTGCGCTATCAGCCAATTCTGCACGATGAACTCGGAAACTTTGGTATGGGTGACATATCGATTGAGACAGTTGCAACGACGATGCCGCCACGGGATAGTAAAGCGGCTGCAGTAGCTGCTATTATGGGTGGAGGAGAAGAGGTTGAATTGTAATGACTAAGAAAGAAGTTGCGGCAGGTAAAGTTCCTCCACAAAATCTGGATGCCGAAAAAAGTTTGCTCGGTGCTGTGTTGATTGACGAAGAGGTGTTGGCAGACATATCAGAGCATGTTACATCGAAAGACTTTTACGAAAAGCGACACAGTATCGTCTTCGGTGGTATGATGCGACTTTACGAAAAGCATAAACCAGTCGACCTACTCACTCTCACGGACGAGCTAAATAAAAAGGGCGAGCTTGAGCTTGTCGGCGGCTCGGCGTACCTCGGTGAATTAACAAACTACGTTCCGACAGCAGCCCATGCCGAAGCATATGCGGAGCTCGTAGCGGCCGCAGCTGTGCGGCGACGCCTCATCAAAGCGAGCACCGATATCGCGGAGCTCGGATTCGATGAAGACACAACGACACAAGAACTTCTCGAAAAGGCCGAAGCTGAACTTTTTAGTGTCAGCGATCAGTCATTAAAGCAGGATCTGACAAGCCTTGAGAGTATTCTTACTGATAGCTTTGATCGTCTCGAGGAGCTTCATCGAAACAAGGGTGCGCTACGTGGTATTCGGACAGGGTATCGTGATCTTGACAATATGACTGCAGGCCTTCAGCGGTCAGACCTCATTATCCTTGCAGCTCGTCCAGCGATGGGTAAGACGACACTCGTTACGAATCTTGCCTATAATGTTGCCACGATTGCAAAGCAATCTGTCCTGTTTTTTAGTCTGGAGATGAGCAAGGAGCAACTTGTTGATCGCATGCTGGCTGACGCATCAGGTGTCGACAGCTGGAATATTCGTACAGGGAACCTTACGGACGATGATTTCAGTAAACTAAGCGACGCAATGGGCGAACTTGCAGAGGCGCCAATATATATCGATGACACACCTGGCTTATCTGTCCTAGAAATGCGCACCAAAGCACGTCGTCAGGCCCATGAAGCACCTCTTGGGCTTATTATCGTTGACTATCTCCAGCTAATGCAGGCGAGCGGAAGAAGTGACGGCAATCGTGTTCAGGAAGTTTCGGAGATATCTCGTGGCCTAAAGTTGATTGCACGTGAGCTAGATGTTCCTGTTATTGCACTGAGTCAGCTTTCTCGCTCAGTCGAGAGTCGTAGTCCACAGATACCTATGCTTGCTGATCTCCGAGAATCTGGGTCGATTGAGCAGGATGCGGATATCGTTATGTTTATCTATCGAGAAGCCTACTATAACCCAGAGACAGAGCGGGAGAATATCACTGATCTGATCATCGCTAAACATCGTAACGGCCCCGTTGGTAAAGTAGAACTATACTTCCACCCAGAGCGACTACGCTTCATGTCACTTGATCGTAAGCATGACTAATATACCCTATGCTACAATGAAAGAAGTTTTATGAGTAAAAAGTTTGACATTACGACCTCAATTTTCTATCGATGGCGCTACTGGATAGGGTATGGAACGATCATCGCGCTACTTATTGGTCTATTACTAGTTGCGGGCTTCCTAATCCCCGGAGCGGTTTCAGATAGTGAGTATCGATCTATTATCAACACAAGCTCGTTCGACCCCTGGAGTGATCTGACAAATCTACCATTCTATCTTCTGCAGCACGTGACATTAGCAATTTTTGGTGTGACATTGCTTGGTATTAAACTTCCTGCACTCATCCTAGGGTTTGTGACAGCAATTTGCATGGCAATACTTCTCCGTCGATGGTTCTCGCCAGGTATCGCTGTGCTCGCATCAATTCTTGCAATCGCAACAGGTCAATTTCTTTTCTTGGCACAAAACGGGGCGACAGGTATTTTATATCTCTTCTGGCCAACCGTTCTACTACTTCTCGGCACACTCGTTGCGAATCGATCAAAAGGGCATGGCCTTTGGAAGATATTAGCCTTCATAGCAGCAGCGCTAAGTCTCTACACACCACTGAGTATCTACGTATTGATCGCTATAGCGAGTGCTGTTATGATTCATCCACATCTTCGCCATATCATTTATCGTCTTCCGAGATATCGCATTATTATCGGCGGAGTCATCATGGCTGCGCTACTTGTTCCGTTAGCGCTCTCGATTATCCAGCGTCCTCGTATCGGTCTCACGCTGCTGGGTATACCCTCAGAATGGCCAAATCTCTTTGAGAATGTACAGACGCTTCTTTCTCAGTATTTTAGCTTCATGTCACTTGGCAACCAGAGCATCTTACTGCCCGTCTTTGGGTTTGCGTCGATATTGTTAATACTGTATGGACTTGTACGACTTATTAAGACGTACGCAACCGTCCAGAGTCATATTATTCTCGCATGGACGGTACTGCTCCTACCTGTTCTTCTGATAAATCCATCGTTTGTTAGCATCATGTTTGTTCCGCAACTCTTGCTACTTGCATCCGGCTTTGAGGGTGTTCTGCGTCGTTGGTACAGACTATTTCCCATGAACCCGTACGCACGAGTTGTCGGTCTTGTGCCACTTATTATTCTTGTTGGCAGCATGGTGTTGTTCGGCCTCGAGCGATATGCCTATGCATATCGTTACGCCCCTGAGATCGTACAAAACTTCTCCCGAGACATCCTTGTGATCCCTGACACAGAGCATCTTGTCGTCTCATCAGAAGAATTTGAGCTCTACACCGCCGTCGCTGCGTATAAGCCAGATCTTAAAATTTTCACACCAGATGCCATCACATCTCTAGGTGATATATATGCCGTTACTGCTGCTGCTTATGACAGCGAGACAATACCTGATCAGATTATCTCATCAGGACGCAGCCAGGATGGTGTTCGGTTCTACATCTACAAGTAGACGACATGTGGCTTCATTAGTGGTATAATAGCAAGAGAATAATGACCGAAGGAGAGTAGGCTAGTATGGCATTTGACCAAGTGAAAATGATTGCAAAATTGCAAAAAGCACAAAAAGAACTGAAAAAGGAGATCATTGAAGTTGAAGCTGGCGATGGTGCAGTTGTCGTACAGATCACCGGTGAACTAAAGATCAAAAGCGTCAAGCTTAATCCTGAACTTATTGATTTTAATGATATGGGCGAGCTTGAGCACTGGATTGAGATTGCTGTCCGTGACGGCCTCGCGAAGGCTCAAGAAGTTGCCGCTGAGCGAATGAAGCCCCTTATGGGCGGACTTGGTAACCTCGGTCTGTAGGTCTATTCGTTATGAGTCAGCTGCTTCCAAGCGCACTGTTGCATGTTATTGACGAACTAGGCAAGCTGCCTGGTGTTGGTGCGCGGACTGCCGAACGATATGCATACTACCTTTTACGCGCTCGTCAACAGTCGAGCGCGTCGCTCGCAAAGGCTATATCGGAGCTGCACGACAACGTAACGTACTGCCCAGTCACGTTTGCCCTCATTGACAGCAGTGAGAGTGTTTCAGCTTTATATGATGACGTAAGACGAGATAAGACGACCGTCGCTGTCGTCGAGGAGCCGCTTGATATCATCGCCCTTGAGCGGACGGGGCAATATCATGGAACCTACCACGTACTTGGTGGGGCGATTTCGCCGATTGATGGCATAGGGCCTGAGCAACTTCACATACCAGAGCTTCTCGATCGCATCAAGAAAGATGATGTTAAAGAGCTGATTATCGCAACAAACGCGAGTGTTGAAGGTGAGTCAACTGCGCTTTTCCTTCAGCGCTATCTAAAGGAAAATAATGTCACCATCACAATGAGCCGCCTCGCACGTGGTATTCCTGTTGGTGTTGACCTGGAGTATGCTGATCAAATTACACTGAGTCATGCACTTGAAGGTCGCCGTAGTTTATGATTCTTCACAAGCGCTCATAGCCTTGCCTTTGGCTAGATAATGAAGTAACCTTATGCTTATGAACAAAAAAGGTAATGGTTTTACGATTGTCGAGCTTCTTGTCGTCATTGTTGTTATTGGCATCCTTGCTACCATTACTGTGGTGCTCTACAACAACGTCCAACGCAAAGCTGCCGAATCTTCACTACGAGCTGACCTTTCAGGCGCCGCCAAGCAGCTAGCTGTTGATAGAACGTTCCTACAGCAGTACCCAAGCCTACTAACTGCAGCAGATGACGGCGCAGGGATTAAGGCAAGTGATGGCAATACGCTCACATACGAGACATCTGAAAATCACAGTAGGTACTGCCTCACCGCTAGTACCGCAAGAGTGGGAGGGCTAAGCTTTTATATCACGGACGATAATGATGATCCGAGGGTAGGTTCGTGCCCAATCGCTCCGCCAATTGCCATATCTCTCACACGACCAAATTCGTATACCGCACGCCTTGAGTGGAATTTCACCCCTCCGTACAACAACTTCACGTATCAGCGCTCGACAAACAGTTCTTTCTCTAGTCCGACATCAAATGGGTCGGGTCAAAATATGGGTAGTCCGACTGCAACAAGCTATATTCTATCAGACGCATCAGTGGTTTCTGGCACCACCTACTACTACCGCGTACGAGCCAATACACCCTCAGGGCCAACAGGCTGGTCGAACGTTCTGAGCATCACTATTCCATAGCGTCAAGGCGCGGCCGTGGTACAATAGACAGCAATGGACAAAGCTCAAGAACTGATTAACGACGCGCAGAAAATTATTATCATTCAAGCCGAAAACCCCGATGGAGATAGCCTTGGTAGTTCTCTTGCACTTGAGGAAATTCTCGGCGATCTACATAAAGAAGTGGTTCTATATTGTCCTGTTGAAATTCCAAAGTATCTACGGTACATTACCGGCTGGGATAGGGTTGTCGGAGACTTTGATACGACAGCTGACCTTGCTATCATCGTCGACACGACAGCCGAGATCCTCCTGTCAAAGGCGTTGGAGACGCCTGGCGTCAGGCACTTTCTCGAGTCTCGTCCAGTCATTGCGATCGACCACCACACGACAAAACCGACACTCTCTTTCGACCATACGCTCCTTAGCTTTGATGCTGTTGCGACAAGTCACATCATCTATAACCTTGCGACCCACGCAGACTGGCTAGTAAATCCACAAGCCGCAGAGCACCTGATGATTGCTGTTATGAGCGACAGTCTTGGGCTGACAACATCTAATGTCACACCAGAAACATTTCATCTAGTCGGGAATCTCGCTTCTCTCGGGGCAAGTAATGCGGTCATCGAAGAGCGACGTCGAGAGTTTATGAAAAAGTCCCCAGAGATTCTTGCCTATAAAGGTGAATTAATCCGCAAGATTGACTACCTCCTTGATGGTCGGCTTGCTCTCGTGCATGTACCATGGGATGAGATTGAAAAATATAGCGATGCATATAACCCAGGAGCGCTGATCGGCGACGAACTTCGTCTTGTCGAGGGAGTAGCCCTTAGTGTCGTCATCAAGACGTATCCAGACGGCAAAGTTACTGGGCGCCTACGTGGCAATTTACCAGTCGCTGAGGCAGTCGCAGGCTATTTTGGTGGCGGTGGACATGCTTATGCGGCAGGTTTTCGCGTATACGATGATTACAATGCGATCGTATCAGAATTAGTCACAGCGACAGAGAGGGTACTGCACGAGCATGACACTGACGCTTTATAACACGCGAACGAGGCAAGAAGAGCTATTTACGCCCCAGAACCCAGACAGAATAACAATATACACCTGTGGCCCAACTGTCTATAGCTATCTTCATGTCGGCAATTGGGCCGCCTACGTCTACTGGGACACACTGGTGCGCACACTAGTCGCTAACGGCTATATCGTCGAGCGAGTCATGAATATAACTGACGTCGGTCATCTTGTAAGCGATGATGATGAAGGTGAAGACAAAATGCAAAAAGGGGCACGAAGAGAAGGTAAGACGGCATGGGAGGTTGCCGAATTCTACGGCAACGACTTTATGCATGGCATGAAACGCCTCAACCTCACTACTCCAGAACATGTCACAAAAGCCACCGACTACATAGAAGAGCAGCTCGCACTTGTGCGTACACTAAAAGAAAAAGGATATACGTATCAAATATCGGACGGACTTTACTTTGACATATCAAAATTCCCAACCTATGCGGATTTCGCACATCTCAACCTATCCTCTCAGCAAGCTGGCGCACGCGTAGCATTCAATACTGAAAAACGCTCAGTGAGTGATTTTGCACTCTGGAAATTCAGTCCGAAGAATGAGCAGCGAGACATGGAATGGGACACACCTGCAGATTTGTGTGATGATGGTCTGTCACGAAAAGGATTTCCAGGATGGCACCTTGAGTGCTCGGCAATGGCAATGAGCATCCTAGGAGACACATTAGATATTCATACAGGAGGTATTGATCATATTCCCGTGCATCATACCAACGAAATCGCACAATCTGAGAGTGTAAGTGGCGTAGAGTTTAGTCGCTACTGGCTACACAATAACCACCTCAAAGTAGATGGCACAAAGATAAGTAAGAGCCTCGACAACGGCTATACCCTTGATGATCTTGAAGCACGAGGATTTTCACCACTCGACTACCGAATGTTTGTCCTCCAAGGACACTATCAGAACGAAGGGAACTTCACGTTTGATAATCTTGCGGCAGCTCGTGCGCGATTAAACAGCTGGCGATCAGTCGCTGTTCTACGCCACCAAATTCACAGTACGCTCGACACGCAACGCACACGGCCTGTTGCGCCGTATGCTGCTAGTAGGGCCATTATCGAAGCACTCAATCATAACCTAGGCACACCCCAAGCGCTCACACTTGTCGACGAAACATTCGCTGCACTCCCGCTGCAGAATATCGATGAAATTAATAGAGATGCACTGGTGAGTCTACTGACAACAATTGACAACCTACTTGGACTCAATCTTATTGACACTACACCAGACATACCAGACGATGCAAAGCAACTTATACTTGAACGAGAACGAGTGCGCGATAGTAAAGACTGGCGACAATCAGATACGCTTCGAGACAAGCTGCGTACCAACTATCATATCTCAGTCCGCGATACACCACACGGCACCGTTTGGACGTATATCTAAAGAAGAAAAACTACCAAACACATGCGCTTGGTAGTTTTCTCAATAGCTTAGTTAAGACGTATGCTTACACTTCCTCTTTCTGTAGCTTCTTTAGGAGCTTTGCAAATGGTGTTTTACTTTTCTCCCGTGACATGCGAGCTTTAACAAGATAGTAATCAATCAATATCTTTAGACACCCTGCGATCGGAATGGCAATAATACCTCCAACGACACCAAAGACGTAGATACCGATCGTAACTGATGCAAGGACGGCAAGTGCAGATAGGTCGATTTTCTTCGCCTGAATATGTGGCGAGATAAAGTTATTTTCAATCTGCTGATAGACAACGAAGAAGATTGCAAATATAATACCCGCTGGTATTATATTGAATGCAAGAAGCAGCGACACAATAACACCCGCAATGGTCGCACCAAACATAGGAATAAGAGACAGCACGAATGTAATTGCAGCGGTTGGCATCGCTAGATTTGCAGGTATTTCTGGGAAGACAAAGCTTAGGACGAATACGACAAGTGCTGCAGAAGCTGCTCCGATAGCCGATACAGTCAGCTGACCCGTTACATAGCCCGTCACTACACTATACATACGATCTGTGAGCTCCTTGTGGCGCTCCATTCGTGCATTATCCTGATAGATTCCGAACCAGCGCTTCCGCCATACAGGCCCCTCGACGAGCATAAGGAACGTCAGAACGAGCACGAGGATAGCGGCAGTAATAAATCCAAAGAATGAACCAACACCACTCACGAGGCCCTGTCCGACACCGGCCGCCCAGGATGAGGCGTTTTCTTTAATCGAATTGAGGGCTGTATCAACTTGACCTTGGAGGTGGTTTTCCTGAATAAAATCACTTACCCCCTGCCATTGTGTGGTCACCTCCTCAACGACGGTCGGCAAACTCTGTGCAAACCGGGCTGTTTGCTGAACAATTGGCGGAATAACGAAAGCTACGACAGCAATAAGGATAGCTATGACCGCGACATATGATAGTGCCGTTGCTCCAGCACGACTCTTGCCAGGTAGACGTTTAGAAATTGCGGATACTGGAACATTGAGCGCCATCGCAAGGAAAAATGACGTACCAAGAATGATCAACGCCGTCCGTGCACTATAGACCGCAAGCGCCGCCAGCGCAAAGCCAATCATAACGAGACCAAAGCGAATGAATGTTTTTGTGTCGATATCAATACGTATTTTCATGTTGCTAGTGTACCATACACGTGTCACTTGTGGTACAGTAGTGATCGATATGAAGAAACGTCAAGCAGCTACCTTTGGTTATTTTGATCTTATCTTGACACTGTTTGTCGCATTTCTACTCATCTCGAATATCGCAGCGACCAAACTGATTGCTATCGGTCCCTTTATTATGGATGGAGGTGTGATACTTTTTCCGCTGACATACATCATCGGTGATATCATTACAGAAATCTATGGGCTCAAGGCGGCAAAACGAGCAATCCTCACTGCCTTTGGAGTCAGCATTACCGCAACCCTTGCGTTCCTTGCTGTCCAATACCTTCCGGGTGCAGCAGAGTATACAAATCAAGCGTCGTTTGAGGCAGTACTAGGTTTTGTGCCGACTATTGTTGTTGCTAGTCTGGCTGCATTTATTTGTGGGCAATTCATCAATGCATATGTGCTCGTTAAGATGAAAGAGGCGTGGGGCGAGAAAAACCTTTGGGCACGACTCGTCGGCTCAACTGTTGCAGGGCAGCTTGTCGACACGGTTATCTTCTGTACTATCGCATTCTTTGGCGTGCTCACCGGCTGGTCATTTGTCAATTACGTTTTGGTGGGTGTTGCATACAAGGTCGTATTAGAGACGCTTTTGCTGCCTGTCACATATCGCTTGATTGCATTCATAAAGAAACACGAAGCTCAGCGGTAATATCGTGCAAGCCACGATATTTTGTGCTCATAGAATGAACCGTTATCGATGCTCGCACGAATATCATCGACAAGCGTGACGATGAACTGCTCATTGTGGATCGTCGCAAGAGTGTATCCGAGTATCTCACCGGCTTTGAAGAGGTGATGAAGGTATGCAGCGGTATAATGCTGACACGTGTAGCACGCACAATCCTCGACGAGTGGCGTAAACTGCTCCTTATACTTACGATTCGTAATATTGACGCGGCCGTCTAGGGTATAGAGCGCGCCGTTTCGTGCCACACGAGCAGGTGATACGCAGTCAAATGTATCAGCACCATTCTCAATACAGTCAAAAATGTCATTTGGTTCAGATATGCCGAGCATGTGACGCGGCTTGTCCTCAGGAAGCTCTTCGGCCATCCAGCCTGTAATAGTACCAATGTCGTCTTTAGTAAATGCGCCACCGAGTCCGAAGCCATCAAAATCTTGTGCCGCCAAAAACCGCGAACACTCACGCCGCAAATCTTCGTAATTTGCACCCTGTACGACACCGAATAATGCCTGATATGGTCTGTCAATGCGCTCCTTTGTTAGTCTTTGGTGTTCGGCAAGGCTCCGCAAGGCCCATGGATGCGTCCGATCGCGAAGTGACTCCTCCTGGTAGGTGCGACTATGATGGAGTGTTGTGAGCTCATCAAAGGCAAAAATAATATCTGCACCCAGTCCGTGCTGGATCTGCATCGATATTTCTGCTGTGAGGCGATGCATACTGCCGTCGAGATGAGATTTAAACGTAACACCGTCATTGTCAATGTTGGCAAGTTTCTCTTTTTTTCCAAGTGGTTTCTCGCGAGTGTCACCAATCATGTCGACAACTTTCTTAAAACCTACGCCGAGGCTCATCACCTGGAATCCACCACTGTCTGTAAAGATAGGCTTATCCCAATTCATAAATGCATGAAGCCCCCCGGCTTGGTCAACAATAGTATGGCCAGGGCGGAGATAGAGGTGGTACGCATTTGCTAACACAGCTTGTGCACCAGTCGCCTTGAGCTGCTCGGGAGTCAGTGCCTTCAGTGTTGCTTGTGTGCCGACAGGAATAAAAGCAGGCGTCTTAATCTCACCATGGGGTGTTGTGATGACACCAGTCCGCGCATGTGCACCAGATAGCTTCGTACCGACTGTAAAATAGAAAGATTTCTTCACGTCTACTAGTGTAGCATGAGCTTCCGTCTGACTATATGCTACACCGTGTGCTATCAGCTATCTAAAACGATTTGCAAACATATGATACACGATACATTCAATTCGATATGAACATCAAAAAATCCCCTTATCTCCAAGCAAATCGCCCAAGCAGCACCATTAACGAAGGGACAAGTAAAAGTCGAACAAAGAAGGCATCGACGATAACAGCCACTGCAAGACCAATACCAATAATTTGCATCATCAACGTGCTTGAAAACGCCAATCCAGCCACAACCACGAAGAATGCGAGAGCGGCAGCAGTGATGATCGGCCCTGTCTTTGCGATACTCGTCCATACAGCCTGCTTGATATCACCAGTCTGATCGTAGACTTCACGCATCCGCGAAAACAAGAATACAGAGTAATCCATGGCGAGGCCAAAGCTAATCGCAATGAATATAACAGGAGCAGTTAATGCAATGCCGTCAACCTGTGGCCAGCCAGTCAAGTTACTAAACCACCCAAGCTGAAACACTCCAACGATGAGACCGAGTGAGATTGCGAGACCGAGTGTATTCGTAACAACTGCCAAAATCGGCACAACAATACTGCGCAAGGCAAGTGCGAGCAGTGCGATCATACTCACGATGATAATAAGCACTGCAAGTGGTGCATTGTCGAAGTAGGATTTATTCATATCATATACCTCAGCAACCGGCCCGCCTACAAGTAGCTCTACATTATCGATCTCAATATCACGTATAGCCAACATAGTCTCGTCCTTTGTGCGACTATCGACGTCAGTGATGTATACATCAAATGCTACGGCGCCACTACTTATATACCGATCAAGCAGTGGCTGAAGTTCATTCGGTATCATACCTGCTGCATACTGTTGCCGTAAGTTGTCGCAGGTGATATCACCCGACAGCGTAGCAGCGGATTGCACCGAACTAACGTGCGCTTGCCCCTGCAATTGGGCTGTGAGCTGGCAGGCAATAGCTAGCTTATCCTCGTACGCCACACTGCTCGACACGTTGGCAACAACGGCCACATCAGCCGTAGAACTATCAAAATCCTGAGCTAGTTTTGTTGTGACCTTGCCCGACTCGATTGTACGTGATAACCATTTGTGGGTCATGCCAGCTGCCTGGAATTGTGATAATGGTATAAATGCTAGGGCAATAACAGCCAAAGCGACGGTCAGAGATGTGATCGGTCGAGATGTCGTTACTGTAGCGAGTCTACCCCAGAAGTTCGTCTTTGCACTATACACACCTAGCAAAGCTGTCTCTCGGCGGCGACCTTTGTTGATATTCGCGCCTAATAGCTTTAGTACCGACGGCAAGACAAGATATGATGTTGCAATCGCGACGGCAATTGCTGCGGCTCCGCCAACAGCAATACTTTGTATGAGCTCAATAGGAAAGACAAATAGCGCAGTCAAACAGGCAATAACCGTAATACCACTAAACAACACGGTATGACCCGATGTCGTGATAACTTTCTTTACCGCATTGTCGACACCACGAGGCAACTCTTCACGAAAGCGATTGACCGATAAGAGCGCGTAGTCAATCGAGAGGCCGATACCGAGAATGGTAATAATATTAACAGCATATGCGTCAACCGTTACAAAATTTGCAAATAATCGCGTCACCGCCAATCCGCCGATAACCGTGAAAATAGCAATTCCAATCGGGATAAGTGCTGCGACCGGTGAGCGGAAGAATATCAGCAGCAGAATAAGGAGTATCGGTAGACTAATCAGCTCAACCATCAACAACTCACTCGATACTGCTACGCCCATCTCGGCATTCAGGGCATCATTGCCGCCGATGCTAATACGTAGTTTTGACTGATCGGCATTGTCGGCAAAATCACGCAGCACTTGATATGCATCACCGCCCTCATCCTTGAGCGTAATCGTAGCAAATGTCGACGACCGATCATGCGACATAAATGATTCGGAGCCTGTCGTCTGATAGGTATGCATTGAACTAGCCTTGTCCTTGAGTGGCTCAAGTAGCGCGGCAACTTCAGATTGATAGAATTCGCTATTGGCATCACCTAATGAATCATCTTTTCTCTCAAAGAGAATGATCTGACTATTGCTTGACACGCCAAATTCTTCCTTTACGACAGCATACATCTCATACGATTCACTGCCGGGTAGTGTCATTTCCGAGCTATCAGCTAGATGACCAAATAGCCCAAATCCATACCACCCGAGAAAAATCAGTATCACGATAGCCAGTAACACGACGAAGCGTGGTCGTCGAGTGCTAATATTCTGTAGGAATGTCGTACGCATATTGAGATAAGACTTTTATGTAAATAAAATTAACCATTCCTAGTATACCGCACCCCGGCACCTGTTATATATACGTTACGTGCATAATCACACAATAACCAGGAGTTCGCAGTTCAATCCACTGACTTCGATTATACTATCCGCTATACTAGAAAATAGTGAGAGTACTAATTATCGAGGATGAACGTAAAATTGCGAATGCACTCAAGAAGGCACTCCAGCGAGAGAGCTATGCAGTGGACGTATCGTACGATGGCGATGACGGCTGGACAATGGCGTCAACAGAACCGTACGACGTCATGATTATTGATCGGATGATCCCTGGTACTTACGATGGGGTCGCTATCATCCGCAAACTACGTAACGCAGAAATTCATACACCAATTCTCCTCCTAACAGCACTCGGCACAATCTCCGACAAGACAACGGGGCTTGATGCAGGTGCCGACGATTATCTCGTCAAGCCATTTGCCCTCGAGGAGCTCCTAGCTCGTGTACGCGCACTTGTGCGTCGGTCTAAGACAACAGATGAAATAGTTCTCACAGCTGGTGATTTATCACTCAATACCTCGACATTTGTCGCCACCAGAGCAGACAAGCAACTGACACTTACGCAAAAAGAATACTCTCTCCTCGAGTATCTCATGCGCAATCAAGGTCGCATTCTCTCCAAAGAAATGATTATGAACCATGTCTGGGACTACGATGCAACGATCTTACCAAATACCGTTGAAGCCCATATAAAGTACCTACGCAAAAAGATCGATAAAAAACCACTTACACCACTGATTCACACGGTGCGCGGCTTTGGATATAAGCTGGAAGTATGAAGCAGCTTTTTCAATCCACCACTTTGCGGCTCACAGGATGGTACCTACTAGTTCTCGCAATCATCTCGTTGCTGTTTAGCGTTATCGTCTATCAGATTGCCGCTGGAGAAGTTGAGCGCCGCCTAGTGCGCTACCAAGATAAATCATGGTCTCTCCTAAGTCCCACATTCAGCACAATCCCATTTGAGTCAGTACGATCGACCGAACTGGCCGAAAGTAAGGCGGCCATCATCAGTATCCTAATTTATGTTAATGTCGTCGTTCTTGCAGCCGGAGGCGGACTAAGCTATATTTTTGCGCGACGCACACTCAGACCCATCGAAAGAGCTCATGAGGCTCAGGTGCGTTTCGTGAGTGATGCCAGCCACGAACTCCGGACACCGCTTGCAACGATGCGCACCGAGCTCGAAGTAGCTATACACGACACCTCATCTACAAAACAGGAACTTAGAGAAACTCTCATGAGTAGTCTAGAGGAGGTGCAGCGACTCGCAGAGCTATCAGATACACTCCTTGCTCTGTCGATCAATGAAGGTGAAAAACTCAAGAAGAGACCATTCGACCTCACGCACACATTGTCTTCGCTCGTGAAAAGATATAAAAAGTCAGGACTACATCTAGCGTTAAACCTTCCAAAAGAGCGCCTTATGGTGGTAGGTAATCAGCCTAGTGTCAATGAACTTCTCGTTATCCTGATTGACAATGGTTTCAAATATGGGTCGCCAGGCACACCCGTTTCGGTGCGCGCCTCATATCAGCTCGGCAAGCTCCACGTTAGCATTGCCAATCAAGGCAAGGCTATCAACGCACGCGATATACCTCGTCTTTTTGACCGATTCTATCGAGCGGATGATGCTCGAACCAGCAGAAATAGTTACGGGCTTGGATTGGCAATCGCCAAACAGATTGCTGATTTTCATAGTACGAGTATTACTGTCACCAGTTCAAAAAAAGAAACAATCTTTTCATTCACCCTCCAGGCGATGCAGAATCCACGAAAAAGTCGATAACTTCAGGCTATTTTCAGCTTGCCACGTAATACTTATGTCTACGGCACCGTTGCACCGTGCTGTTCAAACCGAAAGGAGATAGACGATGATCGAAAAAAAGATTACGTTACTAAGCAAAAAGGGTATGAAGGAGCTTCATAAAAAGATATCTGACCTCGAACGTCGTCAGAGCGAAGCCCGTCTAAAGCTTCGAGAGCTCGACAAAGGTGCTTCACGAGAAGACCGACTAGACCGGGCCGAGGCACTTTCCGAGCTTGAGACAATCGAAGATGAGCTTATGACACAGAGAGTCGTTATGCGTAGCGCCAAGCTTCTTCCGTCAAAGCGTGAACGACTGAAGGTTGCCCTTGGAAGTGTTGTTGACCTCATTGATCAACAGGGAAGACTTGTTCGATATACGATTGTCGATAGTGTCGAAGTAAACCCAAGTGATGGTCGTATTTCAGCTGCCAGCCCCCTCGGCAGTAACCTCCTCGGGAGAACTGTTCAAGAGACTATCAGCCTCACGATCGGTAGTAAGACACAGTCGTTGCAGCTCGTTAAGATAAGCTAGCATGAGTATCCCCAGTGAAAAGCTCCTCTGACGAGGGGCTTTTTGATACAATAGAGCTAATGCCTTATTATAACCAAACAGTCAATCAAACACTTAAACAACTAAAAACATCTGACCGCGGCCTACAATCAACTGAGGCAAAAAAACGCCTCAGTGAATATGGGCCGAATACGATACGTGTCAAAGGTCAGCCGCTATGGCGTAAGATCATCGAGCCGTTTGCTGATGTATTTATGTTAGTTCTTTTTATTGCAGCCGTGCTCAGTATTATCCATAACACTCCGATTGATGCTGCAATCATTATCGGCATTATCATGATCAGTGCTGTCATTTACTATATTCAGCGCTTTTCTACAGATCGCGTCTTGCGGTCACTCCAAAAACATACTGCACAGATTGTATCAGTGCTACGTAATGGCAAGATTTCCAAGGTTGATTCGCTCAAACTCGTACCAGGGGATGTCGTTGCCCTATCCGAAGGAGAAAAAGTCCCTGCAGACATGAGGCTCCTCCATGGATCGGGCGTTAGAGTTGACGAGGCGCTCCTCACGGGCGAATCGGAGCCAATCACCAAACTAACCGACGTACTCAAAGGGGAGAAGCAGATCTACGAACAAACAAACCTCCTGTTTCAGGGCTCATTTATTGTTTCAGGCGAAGCAACCGCAGTCGTCATAAAAACAGGTAACGAAACCGAGTTTGGACGTCTCGCTAAGCTATCACGAAATACAGAGTTACGAAGCCCCGTCCAAAAGAAGATTGATAAACTCATACGTCAAATCATAGCCGTCGTTGGAGCTGTTTCGGTTGTTACCTTCATTCTGTCAATGGTTCGCGGCACTGATCTCATCGAGTCAATCCGCTTTGTTATGGCACTTGCCGTCAGTGCTGTACCCGAAAGTCTCCCAATAGCCATATCTGTCGTCCTTGTACTTGGCATGCGACGTATGGCGCTCAAGAAGGCTCTTGTTCGCAACATGCGTGCTATCGAGACGGTTGGTGTTATCACGACAATCGCGACCGACAAGACGGGCACTCTAACGAGAAATAAACTGTCTGTACAAGAGACCTGGCAGCCGGACAATTCATCCCTCAACCTTCTAGAGACTGCCCAGCGTAGTATCAATCAAGGAACAAAAATTCACGACCCTCTTGATATAGCAATGATTGATTATATTGCGGCCAATAAATCCTCAAAACGCCTTCGATCAGACGCACTCCATAGTCTACCTTTCGATCAAGACCACGCGATGAGTGGTAATGTATGGCATCACGGCGCCACCTATCAACTCGCCCTCAAGGGTGCTCCCGAGGCTATCCTGAGACGGTCGTCACTCACAAAGTCCCAAAAAGGCGACGCAGAAGCAGCACTTCAACAGCTGACATCTCAGGGTTACCGAGTTATCGCATTTGCTGAAGCTGAGATTAAAAAGCCTATCACATCTATTGATCAACTATCAAAGACTCAGAAGCTCACCTTTATAGGACTCGCTGCTATCGCCGATACATTGCGCCCAGAAGCAAAACACGCCATCAAGCGTGCACTAGCGGCGGGAGTCACCGTACGCATGATCACGGGAGATCATCTTGAGACAGCCTTTCACATCGGCAAAGAGCTTGGTATGGTCGATAAGAGGGAGCAGGTCTTTGACAGTCGAACAATGGACAGTATGACAGACGGCGAACTCGCAAAAGCTATTGATCAAGCTCGTATCTTTTCGCGTGTCATCCCAGAGAATAAATATCGTCTTCTTTCTATCCTAAAAAAGAAACATATCACCGCCATGACAGGGGATGGCGTCAATGATGTTCCTGCACTTTCAAACGCGCATGTCGGTATTGCCATGGGGTCTGGCTCACAGATTGCCAAAGATGCCGGTGATATCATTCTTCTTGACGATAACTTCAAGAGTATTATTGACGCCATGAGCGAAGGGCGTACGATTATCAGCAACATCCGCCGCATGCTGTATTACTTGCTCGCCACGAACGCAGGTGAGGTGCTAACAATTCTCGGTGCGCTCATCGTTGGTCTACCGGCACCCCTAGTGGCAGTACAAATACTCTGGGTAAACCTTGCGACAGACACGTCCATGGTTATTCCTCTCGGTCTCGAAAAAGGCGAAAAGGATGCGATGACACGTAAGCCAGAAAAACCAGATGCACCTATTCTAAGTCGCTACCTAACAATTCGTATGGTCCTCGTCGCTGTCAGCATGGCAGCTGTGACGCTCGGGATGTACGCATTCTTTAGTGCGATACACGATCATGAATATGGTCGAACGATCGCTTTCTGCGCCCTTGTTGTTATGCAGTGGGCAAGCGCATTCAATGCACGCAGTGACTATGAATCAATCTTCCGTCGTATACGTACCTGGAGTACGCCGTTCTATATCGGGCTCACTCTTGCAGTCTTGATGCAAATTCTCGCCGTCTTTGGACCACTTCAGGACCTACTGCACATCACACCAGTGCACATAATCGATCTCATCATCACGAGTATTATCGCATTTGCTGTGCCTATTGTTATTGTCGAGATTCATAAGTGGCTTGGACGAAGAGCCTTACGCCAAGCTACATAGTATATAAACATTTCCTAAATCTAGCCCCACAAAGCGCACATCAATTTGTTATGTGTGTCAGTGCTTCTGACTATTTCTCGCTATAACCTTTTGATTCATGTTCTTCTTGGCCTTCGCGACACGATCAGCAATGAGCCATTGAAGCAGCACTGCAAAGCCAATCATTAACACAATCGGCAGTACGCCATCGTACGCAGGAGCGACGAAGTCAAAGAAATCACGCGTAAATCCAAAACCAAAACTCACAATAATGACAAATAATATAGCGAGGATATAGAGACCCCGAGCAAGTTTTGCGAGGCGATTATTGACGGCACGGAACATCTTATTAACAAGAAAGACAAGGTATACGCCAAAGAATGTTGCGATAAGTACTGTCGTTGTCGAGACACCCTCTGGGTCGTCGGGATGAAGCGAAGCAAGCTGAAGATACGAAAGTGCAACAACCGCACCAGAGATCATCGCAATCGGCACAATGGGTGCAAGTGTATCCCACCAAAACCGTCTCGGCGACACCTTGTATGTTGGAATTGGCGGAAAGAGTGTCCAGAGGATAGTCGGTAATGTCACAAGAAATATATTCATAAATGTCACGTGACGAGGCGCAAATGGATACACTACTCCAAGTGAAAGTGTCGTAAATAGCAGAACGATACCATAAATAATCTTGTGAAAGAACAAAGAGGCAATCATCTCAATTGCTAGCATGATACGATTCCCTAGACGCATGCCAAGCGGCAGTGAATTGAAGGAGTTATTGAGAAGAACAATATCGGCAATTCGTCTCGTTGCCGCCGCACCCGCGAACATCGCAACACCAAGATCAGACTTTTTCAGAGCAAGGGCATCATTCACGCCGTCACCAACCATCCCCGTGAAATGACCTTCATCTTTAAAGTAGGCAACAAGCTGCTCCTTTTGCTCTGGCAGTACTCGCGAAAATATTACATGGTCACGAGCTGCTTGAGTCCACTTCGCACCTTTTAGCTTGGCGAGCGCCGCACCAGTGATGACTTTGTCGGCATCATAAATACCCGCCTCAGTCGCAACATAACGCACAGTATCAGGGCTATCGCCACTTATCACCTTGATCTTGACGCCATTTGACTGTAAATAATGTACTGTCTTGAGTACGCCTTGACGCAACTCGTTCGTCAGTACGATAAGACCGATCGGCTCACCGCTAGCAGCCGATAATTTTTTCAAATTCGCCTTCTGATCATGAGCAATTGCCGCCAGGAGAACCCGCTGGCCGCCATTCGCAAGCGCACCGATTTGCGCTTCCTGCTCAGGCGTGAGAGGTGCTATCTTACTCAGAAACTCTGGTGCACCAATCAAGAGCGTCGCTGTCTTACGCTTATAGCGGACTCGCACACCGCTATACTTTCGCTCGGATGAAAACGCCAAGCGATCCCTCACCTCATAGTCATTTACTCGCGGTAGACCCGCAATCATCGCATCACCGGTTGCATTACCACTACCTGTCTCGAGCGCTGCAATACCAAGCAGCTTATCAGCATGTGTTGGTGCATTGTTCCAGAGTATTAGTTCCGAAAACTTAATCTTGTCACTCGTGAGTGTACCGGTCTTATCGACACAGAGCGTATCAAGAAGTGCCATTGCTTCTATTGCTGCAAGTTTTTGAGGAAGCACCTTCGCCTGTGCCAAACGCAGCGACCCAAAGGCGAGCAGCAATGTACTAGCGAGCAACAACCCTTCTGGCACAACCGTCACAGCGGCTGTTGTAATAGTCTTTACAATAACAACCGGATTCTCGCCAAGTGTAAAATAAACTCCAAAGATAAGCACTGCAAGCGCAAGAGCACCATATGTCATAACTGCAATGATCCAAGCAATCGATCGCTGCAACGGAGTCGGCTGCGGCTCATACCGCTGCAATGTCTTTGTCATGCCCCCAACACGCGTCGCCACCCCTACCTCTGTCACGTCGACAATAGCAGAGCCCGCCACGACAGAGCTTGACGCATAGACACGCGCTCGCACATCCTTTGCGACAGATACTGCTTCACCCGTCAACATACTTTCATCCACCTCAAGTCCACGACTCGACACAATGCGTCCATCTGCGGGTATCTCATCACCGATTCGTACGTCAATACGATCACCGACCTGTAGATCGGTATATATCACATCAGAAACCGTTCCATCTTGATTAATTCGACGGGCGTGCGGCGCGCTCATCAATTCAAGCTTTCGCAAGGCACGCCTTGCCCGCACCTCTTGCACGATAGCAAAGAGTGTATTGAGTATAATGACAAATGACACAAACCAAGCATCACGACGTTCGCCAAGTACCAAAAGAGCTGTCGCCAATATTAAAATTGCGATAACAATCGGCTGCATGAAATTACGTCTGACAATAGCGATGATGTCCCACATACCATCTATTGTATAGAAGCTTTTCGTAAATACCTACTGGCAAACTACCTGTGACGAAGATACATACCGAGACCGATGAAGAACCAAAAGAGCATAATACTCGCACATATTCCAATGAATGTCGGGAGACCAATCAGCAAGATAATCGGCATCGAGAGCGCCGTGACGATACCGCCGCCCATCAGTGGCTCAAACATGAGCTGCTTATAGCCAAATGCCTCGACGGCACTGGTGCGGTTTTTTGGGTCGACCATTTGCGCAAAGAGGAGTCCTGTCGCTGTCATGCCCATACCTTGACCAATACTGATGATGGCGTTCTGAAACCAGTACCGACGGAACATCCGTCGCGCTAGCACGAAAAAGGCAAATAACACCCAGATAACGCCCGTTGCATACAGCAGCAAGAAGACGAGACCATCGTTGACTAAGAACTCCAGTGACATCGTACCAATCGCCGCCATAATAAGCAGGGTAAGCGTCAGCGTTGATATGAGCTCGATGACTTCTCGCACAATCGTAAACCCGAGCTTACGCCAGATAGATTGCGCAATCATTCCGCCAAACATTGCGAAAGTAAAGAGTGGCACATACGCAAAGAACTTGCCACCATTACGACCCCATGTCAATAATTCAAGGAGTAACAATCCCTGATGCATCAGCCAACCTATACCTACGCCCATCAATAAAAGAATCACGTGAGAAATAAGATGGCGCACTGTCACCGTCCTACGAAAGCTAATTCCTTTCTTGCGAATTGCTGCGACAATTGTATGATAATACACTTTATTCCGCGCAATCTTTATAGGATTTCGCTCCTCAATATACCCACGTCGACGCCCCCAGTTGATAAGAATAATACCGACAATGAGCGCCGTCACAAGACTCGCTGTCGCAAGTCCTGTCGCGAGCTGTCGACCAGATTCGAAGCCAAGATCCTGAAATACCGGTGTCATGCCCGCAACTGTGCCGTGTCCACCTTCAAAACTTATCTCCAGAAGCGATGTCGTAATCGCTGGCATCCCAAAGATAGGAATCAAAATACAGAGCGTCAACAGCCCTGCAAAAACATATTGACCCCATGCAATCGTCTGACCAAATGCAACTTGTGGCCCGGCTAGCTTCCACATCCTCTTTATATTGATGAGTGGCTTTCCAAGGAAAAGACCCGCAAAAACAAGTACAATCATGTACTTTGGCAAGACCTTCCACATATCATAAAACTCTGTCGGAACTTGAAAAGTAGGGAAGTATTGTCCTGCAATTTGCGGCCCCATAACAAGAAGCAATAATCCCGCCGCAAGACTCGTTGGAATAAAAAGTCGCCGTATGAGCGGCAGGCGCGCTAAAATATAGCCGCCAATAATAGCACCGATAAGTAGGAGGGTTCCGATAATGTATGTTTCCATGTTTCTATCCATAACCAGTATACAATGATACTACATTGAATACAGCAAACAAGAGATTAGCCCGAAGATACTCGTTCTATCGACGCTACCGCTGCTCGTATCGGCGCAACAGAGCAGCGGTCGAGCTGTCAGCGGTCGGCGGCACGTTAATTTCCCTGATTGCCTGGTAAATATCACCTGCAAGCTGCTTACCGAGCTCAACACCCCACTGATCAAATGAATTGATACCCCACAATACTCCTTGGACAAAGATTTTATGCTCATACAGTGCAATCAATTGACCGAGTGAGCGCGGGGTAAGCTTGTCAATAAGAAGTGTATTGGATGGTCGATTACCCTCAAACGTCTTGTGCGGAACAAGATCCTCCGACGCACCATCGCGACGCACTTCGTCTGCCGTTTTGCCAAATGCAAGCGCCTGACTCTGAGCGAACATATTTGCTATTAATTTATCGTGATGATCGCCAATCTGCTCAAGTGGATTGACAAATCCAATAAAGTCAGCTGGAATTAGGTGCGTACCCTGATGGAGTAATTGATAAAAGGCGTGCTGCCCATTCGTGCCGGGCTCCCCCCAGATAACTGGTCCTGTTGTATAGTCGACTCGCACACCCTGTGTCGTCACCGACTTGCCGTTGCTCTCCATATTTGCCTGCTGAAGATAAGCAGGGAATCGATGAAGATACTGCTCATACGGCAGTATCACCTCTGATGTTGCACCGAGAAAATTTGTATTCCAGAGTCCGATTAAGGCGAGTACTACTGGTAGGTTCTCTTCAAGTGGTGTCGTAAGAAAATGCTGATCCATGTCTGCAAAGCCAGCCAGAAGCTCATCAAACTGCTCAACACCAATCGTCAGCATGATTGATAGTCCGATCGCACTTGTCAAGGAGTATCGACCTCCAACCCAGTCCCAAAAGATAAACATATTATCGGGATGTATTCCGAAATCACGTACGGCAGTCTCATTTGTTGAAAGCGCCACAAAATGCCGCTCGACCGCAGCTTCATCTTGCATCGTACGCAAGAGCCACTGTCGAGCTGTACGCGCATTTGTCATTGTCTCATCTGTTGTAAACGTTTTCGAAGCAATAATAAAGAGTGTCTCTTCGGGATTGAGGTCGTGCGTCTTTTCGAAGAAATCACTTCCGTCCACGTTGGAAATAAATCGCACCACTTGGTCACGCCTCCCGTACCACGTGAGTGCCTCAGTCACCATGACAGGCCCGAGATCACTACCACCAATCCCAATATTGACAATATTCTTGATAGCTTTACCTGTATAGCCACGCCACACTCCGTCATGAAGGGCAATAGTAAAGTGCCGCATCTGCCCAAGAACACGCCGAATCCCTGGCACGATATCATGCCCCTCAGCGGTAATCGGCGCCTCTTCCTGTGTACGCAGGGCAGTATGAAGTACTGCGCGATCCTCGGTGATATTTATCTTCTCTCCCGCAAACATTGCATCTCGATGTGCTTCGACACCACGGGTGCGAGCAAGTCCATAGAGGAGCTGCATGCCTTCGTCATCAATTCGATTCTTTGAGTAATCAGCATACATCATACCGACCTGACGACTCATCTTATCTACTCGCGACGAATCTGCTGCGAACAAATCACGTAGGTGTAACCCACGAATCTTCTCTGAATGCACCTCTAACTGCTTCCATTCATCAAGCTGTCGTATACTCATATCTCTCATAATAGCAGACGTCGCGCATAGCCCCTATGCAGTACAAGAAAATACTTGCAACACCCTGCTAGCGAGCGTATACTAAAATCATGAAGAGAACCGTAAGCGGATTTACGATTGTCGAACTACTTGTTGTCATCGTGGTGATTGGCATTATCGCAACCATTAGTGTTGTCGCCTACAACGGCATACAGGATAGAGCGCACCTAACGAAAACGCTTGCTGCGGCGACAAACTATGAGAAAATCGTCAGCCTCTACAATTGTTAATAACGGACGATTTCCGAATACCGGCTCTTACCAGTTCCATACGTGCCTCGGAACGGCTGCCGATTATCCAGCACAAAGCGGCTTCGAAGAGGGTGAATGTATCTCTTCTGATGCCGATTGGCTATCTGGACGATACATTGATACAGCCTTCAACAATCTACTGCGCAATGAAGAGATATCACTTCCATCAGGTAATACGCAGACTGTAACTGATAGTAACGGGAAACGTTATCGAGGAATGGTATATGTATCGCCAAACACAAGTCGTACAGCAACAATCTGGTACTGGATCAAAGGTGAGCACGACACATGTCCTAAGGGTAATCGACAGACAGGCTGGCCAACTGGAGAAGGCGTAACCGCCTGTGCTATCCTTATCGATCCAGAGGGTACTATAAACCCTAGCTATTCGTATAGCGGACATCATGGCGGCGAGCTCTAAGAATACGTCCAAGCATACCCTGGTTATGCTCTCCGGTGGCGCCGACTCTACTGCAACACTTTGGCACATCCTCAACAACAATAAACCTTACGGCAAAATACATGTTCATCATACCCACATTCACAACATTGAAGGACGGTGGAAGGTTGAAGCGCAAGCAGTCAAGGCGATCCTTGCATACATGAAAACACACACAACGATACCCTTCACCGAAAGCGAGTCAGTCATGGCAATCCCTTCGATCGGTAAAGAATTCCTCTATGACACAGAGGTTGTCAGCTACATCACAGGGTATATGACATCTCGAGACCCTTCTATCACAGGAGTCGTGATTGGTGCGACAGGTAGTGACTTTGATCGAAGCACGACGTCGCGAGCCATCACAAGGGGTAAGGCGGTTCATAATGCCTTCCATAGTGACACTGACGATCATAGTGATAGTATCAAAATATACTCACTAAGGAATATGACAAAGCAAGAAGCCTACGACAGTCTTCCTGCTGACCTCGCTCGCCTCACGTGGTCGTGCCGTACGCCGCGTCAGTCGAATGGAAGCTACACTGAATGTGGCATCTGCAAGACATGTCGACTTGAACTCCGCCAACTCGACAGAAGGGTACCAAACAAAAATTCATGAGTATCACGCGAGATCAGAAAGCCTACTGGAATAGCCGAGCTCAAGACTGGACCAGCTATAGCGAACCACTCATTCCAAGCCAAGCGGAGCTTATCTTTCAACAGCAGCTACTGCAAGCAGATAGCAAAACACTCATACTTGGCGTCACTCCTGAGCTTTGCCATGTCGCTCGCAGTCGAACGGATCGCGTAACATCTGTTGACTTTGCGCAAAATCTTATTGATACACTCCGAACTGATACCGTCGACTACGTCTGCCGAGATTGGATATCTTTTCTTGAGGATCACACAGATTCTTACGATAACATCGTGACCGACGGAGGGCTGAACTGCCTGCAATTTCCCCGTGACTGGAACCGCATAAGCGAGGCTATATACCGCAGCCTACGCCCAGGTGGTATGTTCTCTCCGAGAATCTACCTAACGACTGATCGACCTCCGAAAAATCACTACAAGAATCCAAATCTACAACGTTTTGTTGCAAGTATTGATCGTACTGATAAGCACTGGATGGCTCGCTCAGACCATCCAGATTATAGCGATTACGATGTATCGTACGCTTTTCCGCCTCGATCCACCGTCCTACAAACCTTCTCTCAATTTACACATATCGACGAATTCATACCAGATTACGAAGAAGGTGACCGATTCATTACATTCGTTTTTCAGCGTTAAACCAATAAGGAGTAGAAGTATTATGTCGAACCTAGTGAAAACTCATCTTTTTATCGATGGTAGAGAGCAACGAACAGTACAGCAGCTCACCGTGACAGATCCCGCAAAACCAGAGATGATCATTGGATACGCAGCTGCCGCATCCACCAACGACGTCGATCGTACGATCGAATCAGCAAAGCGAGCACCCCCGCATGGTCTACGCTCGCACCCCAGGAGCGTCAGTCTCAAATGGCTGCCGCACTGGTTGGAATTGCAGAGAATCGCGATAAAGATGCAGAAATATTGTCTCAAGAAATTGGCAAGATTCGCCATGAAGGATGGATCGACTCGCTTGTATTTGAAATGCGCTGGAATCTAGCCCTATCTCACGTAGCCGAAATCGACAAATCTACAATATTACCACCCGTACCGGACCACATACCGACAGAGACTACCGTCACTTACCAGCCGCTCGGAGTCGTTACGATCATCATACCGTTCAACTGGCCCGCAGCTATCCTTGGCGCCTCACTTCCACAAGCCCTCATCGCGGGGAATACTGTTATTGTCAAAGTACCTCCGACTGCGCCACTTGGTGTGTCGAGAATCGTTCAACGTATCGCCGCTCAACTCCCTGCTGGCGTTCTTAATATTATTAGCGGACATGATGAAGATATGAAGAGCCTTATCACCGACACTCGAATCACAAAAGTATGCTTCACGGGCAGTGTAAAGGGCGGAAAAAGTATCATGAGCCTTGCATCGCAAAACCTCACGCGCCTAACGCTCGAACTAGGAGTAACGACCCTGCTATCATACTGGAAGACGCTACGCTTGATGACATGCAATTTGATAGATTATTCTCAGCAATTTTTGATACGACAGGTCAAATTTGCATGAACGTGAAACGCCTACTTGTACATCACACCCGTCTCGACGAAGTCGTCGATGGGCTATCACGTCGACTACAAAGCACCATACTGGGTCACGGCCTTGACGATAAAACAACAATGGGACCTCTTCATACGCTGTCGCAAAAGAATTTTATCAACGAACTCCTGTCTGAGGCTGTCGAGTCCGAAGCTTCTGTTCTACAATTCGGCACCCTCCCGGACGGCGGTCTCCAGGATGGCAATTTCGTCCTACCAGCACTCGTCATCAACCCTGACCCCTCATTGCGTATCGTTACTGAGGAGCAATTCGGACCTATTATACCTATCACGTCTTTTGAGTCTGAAGCTGAAGCTATCGTGCACGCAAATAACACATGGGCAGGACTAGGAGGATCGGTCTGGACAACAAACCAGGAAAGCGCAGACCGTATCGCACGACAGCTCACGTGTGGGTATGTTTGGATAAATGACCATGGCGCACCGCGACTCGATCTACGGGCACCATTCGGCGGTATGAAGCAATCTGGCTTCGGACGCGAACAGGGACTAGAAGGGATTCGAGCCTTCCAAGACACACGCGCTATCGCCCGAATACCAGTCTGACGCTAGCTCTTTTTCGATGAGATATGTTATAAAAATAAACTAGACAATAGGTCTAGTTTATTTCATGGCTGGGATGGAGGGATTCGAACCCCCGAATGCTGGGACCAGAACCCAGTGCCTTACCACTTGGCGACATCCCACGACGTTATTGATTATACATGATTATCCGCTTGGTGTTAAGACCTAGAAGGTAGCCTTCCCAAACAATATACACTCACGGCTATGTAGAGACAGCATAAGAAAGAGGCGCAGGATAACTTCGTAGTATAATAGCTCCATGAGTAAAAAACCCCTCCCAGTCGTCACCGTCGCACTTGATAAGATTGTTGGCGGCGGACAAGCGCTCGGCACACTTGAGGACGGTCGAAAGCTATTTGTCTGGGGTGGATTGCCCGGTGAAACCGTTGAAGTGCAGCTTACGAAAAAGAAATCTACCTACGCAGAAGGGGCTGTAGTGCGCGTCCTAAGGCCAAGTCCGCAGCGGGCAGCACCTCATGACCCCGACAGCTTCCTCTCGACAAGCCCATGGCAGATTATGACCTTTGAGGCCGAACAACACTACAAGGCTGCTCTCGTCGAAGAGGCTTTTGAGCTCCACAACATTGTCCTCCCAGATCCAATCACGATTTCCTCGGACAGTCGAGAATATCGCTATCGAAACAAAGTAGAGTTTAGCTGGTACGGAGATAACTCATCTGGCGACGAAACACTCCATCTTGCGTTCTTCCGTCGAGGAACAAGAGGGAAAATTGCCGTCCAAGATAGTGCACTCCTACCATCCGAGATTATGCGACTTGCCTCAGCGATTCGTGACCTGCTTCAGGACGCGAAGGTTGTCGCGCGACAGCTTAAGACGCTCCTTATTCGCTGCGATTCAAATGGCAACTGCGTCTGGCAACTCTACGTCAAAGATACACCGTGCACTTTTGCAGACATTCTTATCCAAGCGAACCTGCCCGCGCAAGGAGGGGAGGTTATTTACAGTAATCCAAAAAGCCCTGCAAGCGTCATCACCGAACGTCTCGCTAGTACTGGAAATGTTATCCTGAGTGATACAGTACTCGGTGTGCCATTTCGTTATGCAACAGAGGGCTTCTTCCAAATTAACCTGCCTGTCTACGAGCAAGCACTTCGCGACATGCAACAATGGATACCTGTCGATAGAGCCACCGTTGATCTCTATAGTGGCGTCGGCTCCATTGGTTTGACAATTGGCGGCGCAGATACAACACTTGTCGAAATCAATGAGCACGCCGTCCGCGAAATGCAGCGAAACATCACAGAGCTCAATAGTAGCGCCACACCAGTGCTCGCAGCAAGCGAAGATGCGCTTAAGTATATCGTAAAGGATAAAACGATTATTGTTGACCCACCGCGCGCAGGACTTCACGATGCCGTTATTGAACGTCTCCTTACCGTACAACCAGCACGTATTATCTACCTCAGCTGCAACCCCGTAACACAAGCTCGAGACGTTGGTAAATTAGCTGCTGCATATGGTATTCGCGCCCATCAAGGCTACAACTTTTTCCCGAAAACACCACACATCGAACATCTTGTTATTCTCGATATAATGTCATGAGTTGCTAAACTGCTCATGCTTTCGGTATAATGACCGTATGATGAATTTTCGACGTAACGGCTTTACTATTGTTGAGCTTTTAATCACTGTTATTATTATCGGTATCCTCGCAACGGTCGGTACGATTTCGTTTATTGCCATCCAGAAGCAATCACGCGATAGTCAGCGCGAGGCCAGTGCGACCATTATTACGGATGCGCTTGAAAAATACTATGAAGAAAATGGAGAGTACCCTGGATGTGAGGCTATCACAGCGTCAGCACAGATTGTCCGAGACAACACACTCACAGCAATCGACCCTAGCATACTAACGACGCCAAAAGCCACGCAAGACACTACGAACTCTATTAGATGCCAGGCACTAAGCTCAATCCCAAGTAGTCAAGATGCTTTCTCATATACAGGCGATTCGAGCGCCGCATGCCTCACGGGTCCCGCCTGTGCGCGCTGGGTATTCCAGTGGCGTAAAGAAACTGGCGGAATCGGTGAAATAACAAGCAGACGTACCGCCGAAGCAATCGCTACAACGCCGACACTCACAGCATCTGGCGTCAGTATATCGCAAATCAACACCTCCTGGACTGCCGCTCAAGATGCCGTATCATATGAGCTACAGCGCAGTACGACATCAGGATTCAGTAGCTCTGTCACTACAAGCCACACGACGCGCAATGCATCAGTCACAGGACTATCACCGAGCTCCACGTATTATTTCAGGGTGCGCGCTATTCTACCAAGCAGCACAAGCGGGTGGTCTGCCGTAGTATCAGCATCGACCAACGCAATCGGTATCCCAACTCTATCTACGAGCTCAGTCAGTGTGAGTAGCTTTACCACCAGCTGGACTTCCGTCCCTAGCGTAACATCCTACCAACTCCAGCGCAGTCTTTCGTCAAGCTTCACAAGCCCAACAACCACCACTCATACGACAACATCAAGTTCTGTTACGGGCTTGTCGCCCAATACAACCTACTACCTTCGTGTACGAGCCGTTGTCGGTAGTCACCAGGGAGGATGGTCAGCGACACGATCAGTAACAACCTCGAACGTTACCGCACCTACAGGAACCATTACAATATCAGCTGCTATGTCAGGAGCAAATGCACGCGGTACAGCAGGCGGTGGCAGTTGTGCGAGTGGTACGACGATCGAACGTCAAATTCGCTACAGCATCAACAGTGGCTCCTATGTAAGTTACACGTCAGGATCTCCACGAGATGTCGCGGCAACTGAAGGATATCAGTATACATTTCAGGCGCAAGCACGGTGTGTCGTCGGTAGTGTCGGCAGTAGCTGGGTGAGCAGCAGTACGGCGCAAGTCACCCGTCCAGTCACCGCACCAACTGGGCTCACAATATCAGCTGCTATGTCAGGAGCAAATGCACGCGGTACAGCAGGCGGCGGCAGTTGTGCGAGTGGTACGACGATTGAAAGGCAGATTAGGTATCAATCGACCAACACCTCAACTGCAGGATCATGGTCAAGCTACACAACTGGCACACCCCGTAATGTTGCAGCAAGTCAAGGATACCGCTACACCTTCCAACAGCAGGCACGATGCGTTGGCCAAAATGCAAATAGTGGCTACGCCACCAGTAGTAGTGCAAATGTAGTCCGTGCAATTAATGCACCATCAGCACCGAGTGTCTCCGCAAGCACAAGCGGTAGCAACACAACCTACTCGCGAAACAATGTATCATGTCCTACGGGCACGACAACACGTTACCAATATAAGTATCTCGCCGACTGGAATTATGATAGCGGATGGTATGGCCCAACAACGGGAGCTGCAAGCTTAACATGGGGCACTGCCAGTCAAGGCTATCAGTACAGAGTACAGATGCAGGCACAGTGCTATACAGTTCACGCAACGAGTGGATGGAGTGGCACAGGAACAGGTAGTTATATCCGACCAGTTTCACCTCCAGGGGCAATTTCATACAGAATATCAAGAGAGGGTACGAACAACGAGGCGCATCTCTACGCGACATCATCATGCCACTCAAGTGTCGGCCTCTACTCAAGGGCTGACGTCCATACATGGGATTACAGATGGCTTGATGTCAGCGCGTACGGCTGGTATGCGAACTCGCACGGTGGTACATGGGTATTAAACAACTGGGGATATTACGGAAATAGCGTTCATACGGGTGCAACGAACGGTAGCCGCGGTCCCTACAGTAGCGGCTCGCGATGGAATATTGCAACGGATATGATGTGTCGAAATTCGCAAACTGGTCGTGCAAGTGCATCAACAGGACGACGAGAAAGTGGAATCCTATACCTGCCATAATAAGGAGTTTAGAGTATGTCGAAAAAAGTAATTATTAAAATAAGCGTTGCACTAGTTATCATAGTTGTCGTCAGTATAGGTACGTTATTTATAGTAAGCACCCTTGATACCCCGAAAGACAAACAGAGTGACACTGGTGTGAAAGAAACAGAATCTACACCGGCGCGCCTTTATTCAGACGCGGAAACAGCACTAAAGAACGGGGATAGCGAAAAGGCAAAGGAACTATTTGAGCAAGCCAAAGAATCTTACTCAAAAGAGGATACAGATGAAGCAGCTAACAAACTTGCTAATATCGAATCTCACCTTCAGGCCATAAAGCTTCAAAAACAAAACAGCAATCAAGGAAGCACTAAGCCTACGCCACTAGCCGAAAGTGGTCAATAAGCAACGAACCCTTATTTACAATCAACCCTTAGATTCAAATTACATCTCCGTATACTAGCGACGCAAGACCAGATAGATTAACAAGGATCGTTTTATCGATAAAATGCTTGTGCTCATTTAGCATACACGCTACACTGGGTCTACTATGCAACATCAAAAAGCTGGCTTCACAATTGTCGAGATACTTATTGTTGTTATTATCGTAGGAATCCTGGCGACTATCGGTACACTGGTATACATTACAGTCCAGCAAGACACACGCGACAATCAACGCTCTGCAAAAGCGACCTTGATTGCTGAAGGGTTAGAAAAATACTACGATAAGCACGGCGAATACCCGTCACCCGCAGCACTCACAAGTAACATCACCACTAACACAGGCACGGCTGTATCATTAAAGTTAGCAGTTGATCAAGACATATTGCTCATGCCAAAGGCACCGAATAGCACTACAAACTCAATCGCGCCAGCTCTCGGGAATAATGACGTCATTGCCTATGTCGCAAAGAGTGATATCAACAATACAAGCTGTCAGACAAATGCCTCAAGTGGTTGTGATGAATTTACTCTATCCTACAAAAAAGAACGAGATAATGAAACTGTCATAGTCAAAAGTCGCCGCAGCGGACGCGAAATTGGTTTTGAAACTACACCTGAAGCACCAATTCGCCCGACCGTCGTCGCAACACAGTCAGGCACCAATCTTATTGCAACCTCATCGGTAGCAACTTGCGAAGCCGGATTGACCGCTAGGTATAGCTTCCAAAACAGAGCAGGCAGCGACGCCTGGGGAGTATGGTCTGCCTGGCAAAATGGCAACACTTGGACACAAACAGGCAATCAGGATGGTGTCACATATCAGTTCCAGACCAAGGTGCGCTGCGACTCGGCGACTGCAGAAGGGCAAGAATCACCCGTAAGTGCGCCAGCCTCTATAGCCTACACATCAGGCCTGCAAGCTCCTTCAGTCCCCGCGCTGACAGTCGCACTGTCCGGCACTAACGTAACCGCAACAAGCGCCACTACATCATGCTCCTCTGGCACTCCTCAATACCGCATCGATAGGCGCACCAACGCGGATACATGGTCAACAGGATCATGGGGAACATCACGAACCGCCAGCACCACAAACCCCCAACAGGGTGTCCGTTACGGCTTCACAGTGTCCGTCAGATGCACGCTCGCCAGCAACTACTCGCCTGTCGCAGCTGGTACCGAAGTATCCTACGTACATCCCATCAGTGCACCTCCGGCGCCAATAACGACCATGACTACATCAAGCACGGGCATGACTTGGAATTGGAACACGACGACATGCCCAGCAGGGACGACTGCACACTATCGCAGTCAATCAGAGGCTGACTGGGGGTACGCACCAGATTGGTATGGTCCATACACGAATTTCACAAGTCGCAGCTGGACAGCAGTAAGCCAAGGGTACGAGTATACAATGTCAGTCCAAACTCGTTGCGCGTCAAGCTATACTACAGGACCATGGAGCACCTCGGGCTCAGCAAGTTATATCCGTCCAGTAGCTACACCGAGCGCACCGACCAATTTTACATTCACGATGCTCGATGAGCGCAGAGGTTGGACCTACAACTGGACAGCACCTACTTGCGGTTCGGGAGTTCGAGCAGAGTGGAGGATGAACACATGGATGGGGCCACCACCATCATCATGGTCTGGTACTGTCGGGTGGACAGGCACAGGCACCCACGGATGGGCACTTATACCAGAGGAGAGCTGGTCAAATCGTGGCTACTGGACGCCTCAATGGAGCACCACCTCTGGCGATATTATGCCCGTAGGCCTAGAAGTAAGGCAGCGCGTACAATACATATGCGTCAACGCCACAACAGGCAGGACAAGTAGCTGGGGTCCTTCAACATTAAGTCCAATATTTTACGTGTACTAAAACAGCAGAAAGAGGTTTCACTATATGGTAAACATCACACCAGTTAAACGTCGCGCTCTACCCATTATTGGAGGCATCGTCGTCGTCATACTGATATCAGTCGGCACTTTTATCATACTGAGAGGTCTACTACCTGCCGATAATAACGAAATCCCACCAGCAAAAGAAGCTTCCCGACAGGACCCAGCCACGCTAGAAGAAGAGGCTGTCGAATTACTCCAAGAAGACCCAGCCGCTGCTAAGGAAAAGTTTGACGAGGCGACTAAGGCGTACGAATTGTCTGACAACCAAGAAAAAGCAGATGAAATGAAAGACAATGCATCTGCGGCGGAACAGCAAGCAAAAGATATAAGCGAACCGACAGACTCGGCTCCACCTATAGGTGTATCCGGAAGATAGCCCTGCCTGCGTACTAGCTAACTCGTCCGTATCCGACGATACGCAAACTTGACCGCAGGACGCCAGCCACCAGAAGCATCACTGTCACATTGGTGTATAACCCCATTCTTAACTTCACTTATTTGCACAAGAGCTGGCGCGTACGGTGCAAGTGTTCGATAAAAGATAATATCATTGTCGGATATATGCGCCCTCCCAGGGAATACCTCACTGAACTTCTTGCGTCCGACATCGTCGAAATAGCGCGGCTGGCCTTTTGGTGGAACATAGAATTCAGCCTTGAGACCCATGCGTGCAATAACCTTCTTGACATCAGCCAATACAAGTCGCGACCGCGCTTCGATATACACGTATAATTGCTTTTTTGTCGTCAAAAAAACTGTTGCATAATCGACGCGACTCACCGGCACACGGTGTGCTATGAGCTGCTTAATCTCAGCATTGACACCAAACTGCGTCTTGCAAGTGCGCTCAAGCGCTATCTCATCGTACGAACCGTCCATACTGTCCACTATTATACACCACAAGCCCTAGTCAATATCGTACCACCGTGGTTAAATAGCAACAATTATGGTAGATCTTTTCACTTTTCTCGAGCTTTATGCCCGCACAGGAGGCGGTGGCAGTGGTGGCGATAGTGGCGGTGGAGAAGTTATTGCCCTCATCGGCTACTTTCCGAGCTACTACCTCGGCAAACTTGTCAAAAAACTACTCCCCCGGAAGGCAGAGCTTCTTGTCAGCGGAGCCTTCGCATTATTCGCTAGCGTCGTCCTCCTTCTCATTGGCTTCGTAGGAGGATTCTTTGGCACATATCTCATGATCACGATCGTTATTGGTATTTGGGCAGGATGGGCTGCGGCCTTCTTTAGTGTCTGGGACAGACTCGCCAAGCGCTCAAAGGCAGCAAAAAGTATCATCACACAGGCAGGCAGTATCGACTCCGCCTGGAATGAAGATGCCCTCATACAGCACGCACAGCACACCTTCCTGCAGTATCAATACGATTGGTCAACAGGGAATAGAGAGTCGATCAAAACCTATACATCACCCTGGTTCCATCACCACTCCGCATTGATGCTTGACGCACTAACAGAACTTGGCCGAACAAATATCATGGCAGACGTACAAATCAAGCAGTGCATGATTGTTGATGCGTACGACGACCAGAATGACGACAATGACACCTACACCGTCGCGTTCGAAGCAAGCGCAAATGACCAGCTCGTCTCAAACGATGGAGTATTACTCTTTGCAGATAAAAAACCATTCATCGAATATTGGAAATTTATCCGATCCGAAAAAACATGGCTTCTCAGCTCTATCACACAACACACACAGGATCTCTCTGCCGCAAATCAATCAATCCAAAACTTTGCCCATACAAACCACATGGCATACTCGCTGGACATGGGGTGGCTATTTCTGCCCGCGCGAGGCCTACTCGCAACACGTGGCTCAATGGGTAAAAGTGACATTAATAATCACGTCATTGGCAGATACAATGAGCGCCTCCTTCAGCTCTATACGTTCACACCAGTACCGATAGCTGGTCGTGGCGGCAGTCCAAGTTGGCTTGTCATGCAAATCACACTACCAAAATCGTACGGCGGTATCATTGTTCAGCCAAATAAAAAAGTGAAGCTCGGCCAGACACACATCCGCCCGACGAAATCATACAAAAAGTATACCTTTGAATGGCCAGACTTCAACAAACGCTATCTCGTTCATGCTACTGACGCAGACCGACTCGCTACATTCGAGCTTATCAATCCGGGCTTCATGGCATACCTCTACGACAATGACCCCGGTATCGGCATCGAAGTTGCAGATAATGTCCTCTACCTCTTCAAGCCACTTGGGAATACCACTACGACATCTGTTGATCCACTCCAATACATCGCAATGCTCACAGTCGCCTTCAAGGCATTTAAAGAGCTGCGGCTCTAGCCTCGGCCTCAATCATCGTCTACACTAGAACCATGACCTTCTCTACGCGCTACGCCAAGCTCAATACCAACCAAAAGCAAGCGGTTGACACAATCGATGGTCCTGTCATGGTCGTGGCAGGGCCAGGAACAGGTAAGACTGAGTTACTTAGTATGCGAGCTGCAAATATTCTCAAGACGACCGATACGCTTCCAGAGAGTATCCTGTGTCTCACATTCACCGAAAGTGGCGCACATGCAATGCGTGAGCGCCTCGCAAGCATTATCGGTAAAGACGCCTATAAGGTGGCGATTCACACCTTCCATAGCTTTGGCTCAGAAATTATCAACCAACACGGCGAGTTTTTTTACCACGGTGCTCACTTTCGACCTGCCGATGAATTAGCGACGCACAGTATCGTACGTGCCATCTTTGATGAGCTCGACTACTCAAGTCCTCTCGCTGGAAAAATGAATGGCGAATACACACACCTGCGCGACACATTGACGACTATCTCAGATCTCAAGCGCAGTGGACTCACAAGTGATGAGCTCCTACAGATCATCGATGCAAATGAAGCCATCCTTGACGCCGTAGAGCCAGACCTGCGTCATATTTTCAGTACGAGAATTAGCACGAAGACCATTGCGCAGCTCGAACCAATCGCCCACACAATCGCTAGCCTGCCTGAACCGCCTCTCCCAAATGGTATAACGCCACTCAGCAGCACCCTATCACTCAGTATTGCACATGCTGTTGATGCAGCGATAGAAAGTAATAGCACCAAGCCAATTACTGCCTGGAAGAACAAATGGCTAACCAAGAACGCCGAGGGGGTGTTCGTCTTTAAGGATCGCACGCGTCATGACAAGCTTCGTGCTGTGAGCTACATCTATTTTCAGTACCTTGCTCGCATGCAAGAGGCCGAACTATTCGACTACGACGACATGATCCTCCGCGTTGTCCACGCACTTGAAGTTTTTGACGAGCTCCGCTTTAATCTTCAAGAGAAATATCAGTATATTATGATCGATGAGTTCCAGGATACAAACTTGGCGCAAATGCGTATCATCGCCAGCCTCACAAATAACCCAGCCCACGGCGACACGCCAAACATTCTTGTCGTCGGCGACGACGACCAAGCAATCTACAGCTTCCAAGGTGCTGACATTAGCAATATTCTGAGTTTTCGTACACTCTACCCAAAGACCGAGATGATTCCGCTTGTCGACAACTATCGGTCAGGGGAATCTATACTATCTACATCTCGAGCACTCATATCCCAAGGATCAGACCGTCTCGAGAAGCACATCGATACACTCGATAAAACACTCGTCGCACACGTCAACAACACAGCAACCGTCGCACTCTACGAGGCGCCATCGACAAGCAGTGAGCGTCAGTGGCTTATTGAATCAATCGCGTCCGACATTAGACAAGGGGCAAAACCAAACGACATTGTCGTCCTGACACGCCGCCACTCAGAGTTACTGGAACTACTGCCATACTTCACTCATGCAGCCATTCCGGTGGCCTATGAGCGTCGCGATAATGTTCTCGACCTTGAGCCAGTCGCACTCATTATCCAAACCGCGAAAGTCATCACACTGCTCGCTGCCCAACAGCTTGATGAAGCAGACAGCCTCCTGCCTGAACTTCTCTCACAGCCTGCATGGGGTATTGACACGAGTGATCTATGGAAGCTCAGTCTCAAGGCCTATGACGGCCGACGTCGTTGGATTGACACAATGGAAACATTGCCATCATTTCAATCATTACACAAACTTTTGATAGAGCTCACCGCCGCTTCACTTCATCAACCACTCGAAAGTATGCTCGATTACCTCGTCGGCAGTACGCCTGTCGGTATTGCGGGAGAAGACGACACCCCGACCGTCACCTCACCGCTCTACGACTATTACTTTTCAAAAGACAGATCTCAAAGTCAACCCGACCTTTACCTGAGATACCTCGAAGGACTACGGACGATTCGGACGGCACTCAGAGACCACGATATTGACGCGACAAAAATCCCGACCCTCGCAACATTTATCCAGTTCGTCGAATCATACCAGCAGACCGGCGCTATCCTCACAAGTATTCATCGACCATCCTTGGACGACTCTGCCGTTCAACTCATGACTGCACATAAATCAAAAGGGCTCGAGTTTGACACAGTCTATATCACCGGAGCAATTGATTCGATGTGGGGTGAACGCGTCCGCACTCGCAGTCGACTGATTGGCTATCCGGAGAACCTCCCGCTCGCTACCGCGGGTGACTCGTCAGATGAACGACTCCGCCTTTTCTTCGTCGCCGCCACACGAGCCAAGCGTCGACTTATTATGAGCTACGCAACGACAAGCGACACCGATAAGCCTCTTGAGCGAGCAAGCTTCCTATCGATACTTGAGCCTACTGCGATCGATGCGCCTCCAGTGACAGACGAACCAGCCCAGGCAGAAATCCGCTGGTATAGGCGATTCACAGAGCCTCACCACGAACTCAAGGAGATTCTTGCGCCAACCCTCGCAAACTATAAGCTCAGCGCAACACACCTTGGCAACTTTCTTGATGTTACTCGTGGTGGGCCGCACAATTTTCTCATACAAAACCTCCTACGATTCCCTCAAAGCATGAGCGCAGCTGCTGCATACGGCTCAGCGATCCACGCAACCCTCCAGCGCGCCCACGCCCATCTATCAGCCACACAGAAGCAACGCGCGGTCGAGGATATCCTCCACGACTATGAGGCAGAGCTTGCGCAATATCGCCTCAGATCAGATGACACGGCGCGTTACAGCCAGAAGGGTGTCGAATCCCTTCAGGTATTCCTCTCCGCAAAATACGACAGCTTCACACCAACACAACGAGTAGAGCTCAACTTTGCCGGACAGCAGTCGATTGTCGACACCGCCCACCTCACAGGTAAGCTTGACCTCGTTGATATCGACACCACAGCAAAAACCATGGCAGTAACCGACTACAAAACAGGCCAGCCATCACGCACCTGGAAGGGTATAACTGACTACGAAAAGATAAAGCTTCATCGATACCGCCAGCAGCTCATGTTTTACAAACTCCTCGTAGAGCATTCCCGCGACTACCATACTTACGCTGTCAATAAGGGTATTCTGCAGTTTGTCGAGCCGACACGTGATGGTCAGATTATCGCACTCGAAGACGACTTCACAGACACCGATCTTGCCACCTTCCGACAGCTACTTGTCAAAGTTTGGCAAAAAATTACGACACTTGACCTACCAGACACAACCAGCTACGACCCTACATATAAGGGTATCTTGGCATTCGAGCAGGATTTACTTGACGATAAAGACTAGAAATGCTATAATGAAAGTATAGACACCGTGTGGGAGCGCAAGTTTTGAGGGGTACATATAGGCTTTTATGGGCCGTAACCACCAAAACTCGCGCTCCATCCTTTGTCTATGCAATTTGACAAGAGATAGTGCACCAAGCTGGATGCCACCTGTTAGAATACCGACATCTCACGATCAGACACCGTGTAGATGACATGTCATATGTTTGAGGTCATTTCTTTGACCCCGCATATTGTCGGGTTTCAGGTGGCATCCGCCAAGCCGCCATCATCTGGTAAGCTGGGCGTATGCCGAGCTGTACAGCCAGATGATGGCCCAAGCGTTGCTGCTCAACATGACGAATGTTATGTGATGACAATGGCGTCATCGCAGTACCCGCCGTGAAGGAGTATCCGCCCCATGTCATCCGACGTGTCCTAGCGATAATTCCCCAACCGAGCAGCAACACCCTTCCCACCAAAAAGAAAGAAGGTGATCCCGTGTTTGGATCAAACCAGGAAGCGGAGCTCCAGCGGGCGGAAGAAAAAGTCCGAAACGCAGAGGCTGCTGTGCGAACCTACGGCAGCCGCCAAGCGAGCCCTGAGAATTCTCGTGACTTCGAGAATGCAAAGCGCGCACTCAGCACCGCAAAGCAGGAGCTCAGTCGTACGAAGAGCCGACTCGGCCTTTAGGGCTCCTCGAGACCGTCTTATCTTCGGATAATTCGCACAAAAGGCAAGCACTATCTCTTGTCCGTCTCACTTGCTCCATACATTCGTGTGGGACGAGTGAGGCGTTTTAATTTGCTATAATATTATACGTATGACAAGTATCTGGCACAATCTACCAAAACCGTTTTTTATCCTTGCTCCAATGGAGGCAGTGACCGACGTTGTGTTTCGCCGTGTCGTCAAAAAAGCGGCAGCGCCAGATCTGTTCTTTACCGAATTCACCAATGCAACAGGCTGGGTGCATGCTGGCGAAAAGGCGATTCGCGGACGGCTCATCAAGACTGACGATGAACATCCAATCATCGCGCAAATATGGGGTGGAGAAGTTGATGACATGGCGCGCATCGCAGTCCACTGCCGGGATCTTGGCTATGATGGTATCGACATCAATATGGGTTGCCCAGCGAAAAGTGCCGTCAAAAGCGGTGGCTCAGCACTCATTCGCAAACCAGAACTCGCCGCCGAGGCAATTGCTGCCGCAAAAACCGCAGGACTGCCTGTTAGTGTCAAGACACGTCTCGGCTATACACACATTGATGAATGGCGTGACTGGCTGACGCACCTTTTCAAGCAAGATATCGTCAACCTCACAATTCATCTCCGCACAAAAAAAGAAATGAGTAAAGTGCCTGCTCACTACGAGCTCATCGCACTCATCAAAGAACTCCGTGACAACATAGCGCCACATACACTTCTCACAATCAACGGTGATATCCGAGACCGTGCACACGGAGAGGAGCTTGTGCGCGAATACGGCGTCGATGGCGTCATGATCGGTCGTGGTATTTTCCATAATCCATTTGCCTTTGAGGCTATCCCGCAGACACATAGCAGGGAAGATCTACTAGAACTTCTGAATACTCAGCTCGACCTCTACGATCAGTGGCAGTCCCAGCTTGGTCGCCCATTCGAGACGCTCAAACGATTCTTCAAGATATATGTCAGAGACTTTGCTGGCGCGTCAGAGCTTCGCGAACAGCTCATGCAAACAAAAAGCACCGATGAGGTGCGAAAGATTATTTCTCAGTAGTCATTGTCTGACGTGGTGGTGTGGTGCTACTGCTAGCAGCCACACCACCACGATGGCTCACTTCGCTCCAGGAAGTGCACCTCGAACCTTGCTCGCAATGTCAGCAACACGCCCGGCGAGATCTTGCTTGCTCAGATGCTGAATCCGCTTGGTCACCTCGCTTGCGAAGTGCTTTGTGCTCCACACCCGATACTCAGAGTAGGGGATTGGATCACCAAACAGCACCTCCGCAACCTCATCACCATGATAGACCTCGGCAACGGGAACAACCGTTGCTTTCGACTTCTTGGCAATGAGCGCAAAACCACGCTGAGCATCATACAGGCGCCCGTCGAGCGAACGAGTCCCCTCGACATGGATACCGACAACCTTTCCCTTACCGAGTCGATTGACGGCCTGTTCTAGCGCTGGTACTGCCTTTCCGCCACTTCGGTCAACTGATATCTGACCAATCAGCCGGAAAATACCAGAAACGAGCACACCCTTCAAGCTATTCTCACGAAAATACTCGCTCTTCGCAAGAAAGCTGATCTGTCGACGGCACGCCAGGCCAATCAATACCGAGTCAACCGCCTTCAGATGGTTGGCTACGAGCATGACAGGCCCTTGTCGTGGGACCTTCTCAACCCCAATAAAACGCGTACTAAGCTTGAGCCTCTTGTTCACAAAGATTCGTGACACAAGCCGTCCAAGTCGGTACGGTACCACCGTAGTCCAATACGGCAGCATATCGCCACCCCTCTCTGACTAGCTCCTACAATGTTCAGTCTTCACCTATGATGGCGAAGTCAGAAACAACTATACAAGAGGAACTGCTCTATAGCAAGCGTAACGACTATCGGCGCTTACGTCGACGTAACTCAGCAACCTTCAGGCGGACTTGATGACGATCGATAAGCTGATGCACCTTCTCGAGCTCAATCTGATCAGTTGCTTCGTCGCGCATCGCTAGTGCCCGCTGCAATGCAGCCTGACTCTCTTCTTCGATGATATCCTCACCATGCTCAGCCTCATCTACAAGAATACGGATATTCTTTGCTGATATCTCGACGACACCGCCACCGATTGCAAAGTACTCTATCTGGTCATCGTGATCATCTTTTTTGTACCGCACAGCAATAACACCGGGTGTTGCAATTGTCACCAACGGCTCGTGATCAGGAAACACACCGATCTCACCATCGGCTGTCGAAATAGTCGCCTGGTACACCTGTGCATTTAGCTTAATCCCCTGGAGCGTGATGAGTTCGAGTTGCATGACTAGTCCTTTTTGCCTTCTTGTGCCAATTGATCAGCGAGCGTACCTTGCACCATATAGAACCAGCTCTCTGGCTTATCATCGTATTTTCCTGCCAGAATATCACTCGCGTCACGAATTGTATCCTCAAGTTTGACATACACGCCAGGATCACCAGTAAACTTCTCGGCAACATGGAATGGCTGCGAAAGGAAACGCTGAATACGACGTGCTCGTGCAACAGTTTGCTTCTGATCGTCCGAAAGCTCCTCCATACCGAGGATAGCGATGATGTCCTGAAGCTCCTTATACTGCTGTAGAATACGCTGAACCTCACGCGCAACACGATAATGCTCCTCACCAACGACTTCTGGGTCAAGTGAACTTGAGCTGCTGTCGAGCACGTCGACAGCCGGATAGATACCAATCTCAGTTAGTGCACGGTTCATCACAATCGTTGCATCAAGGTGCGCAAAGGTTGTCGCTGGCGCTGGGTCAGTCAAGTCATCGGCAGGAACATACACAGCCTGCACGGAAGTAATAGACCCCTTCTTTGTCGAAGTAATACGCTCCTGAAGCGCGCCCATCTCTTGCTGGAGATTCGGCTGATAGCCTACCGCAGACGGCAAGCGCCCAAGTAGGGCAGACACCTCGGCACCAGCCTGGGTGTATCGGTAGATATTATCGACAAACAATAGCACATCCTTACCCTCATCACGGAATGCCTCCGCCATCGCAAGACCCGATAGTGCAACGCGTAGACGCGCCCCAGGCGGTTCGTTCATCTGACCAAATACAAGTGACGTCTTATCGAGCACCTTTGCCTCTTCCATCTCGTAATAGAGGTCGTTTCCTTCGCGGGTTCGCTCACCAACACCAGCAAATACCGAGTTACCGCTATGGAACTTGGCAATGTTGTTAATAAGCTCGGTAATAAGCACTGTCTTACCGACACCAGCACCAGCAAACAAACCAGCCTTACCACCCTTTGCAAGTGGTGCAATCAGGTCAACAACCTTGATACCCGTCTCGAGAATCTCTGCCTTGTTCGACTGCTCAGAAAGAGCAGGCGGTTCGCGGTGGATTGGCGCTCGCTTACCCTTCGGTGTCGCCTTGCCGTCAATCGCATCTCCTGTCACATTAAACATACGACCTTGCGTCTCAGCTCCGACTGGCACCTGAATTGGCGCGCCAGTACTTGCGACATCTGCACCACGCTTTAGCCCATCAGTTCCACTCATTGCAATCGCACGAACTGACCGCTCGCTCAAGTGCTGCGCCACCTCTAACGTTACCGTCTCGTCTCCTCGCTGTGTCGTTAGCGCATCATAGATTGCCGGTAGCTTTGCTCCCTCAGGGAATTCAACGTCGATAACAACACCGACAACTTGTATAATTTTTCCTGTATCCTTTGCCATAAATCCTCTCCTTCTAATCCTTCATTGCCTCTACGCCACCAGATATTTCTGCAAGTTCCTGCGTAATCGCACCCTGACGAACTTTATTCATCTCGAGCGTCAAATCATCGACAAGATCACTGGCATTATCAGTCGCATTCTTCATTGCCACCATCCGCATACTATGCTCACTCGCCTTGGCGTCGAGAATTGCCTGAAAAATCTGCGCACCAATCAAGCGATAAGCGACATTATCTAGCACGACCTCTGCCGACGGCTCGTACGCCGCATCACGAACATTCTGAGACACATCCGTCACCGAGAATCCAGCAGGGAGCAGGCGACGAATCGTTGCTGTCTGCGTTAGACTGCTGACAAATTCTGTGTAGACGACATCTACTGCATCGACCTCACCAGTCGTAAACTTTTCGATCACCGTGTCGAGAATCGAACGGAGCTCACGACCACTTGGACGGTCTGCAATATCCTCATAAACACCGACGATTTCTGTATCACGAAGCCGTGTGACGAACTGAGCAACCTTACGTCCAATCGCAATCGTCTCATTCTTGATACCTTCATTGTCATCTGTTCGGAGTTCGCTGACATATTTCTTGACGATATTGCTATTGTACGCACCTGCCAAACCCTTGTCACTCGCAATCACAATCAAGAGGCGAGAACGTACCGTTCGACGCTCAAAGAGCGGGTGAAGGTCGGTCGCGCCTTGACTGCCAAGATAGGTCAAAAGCTCTGAAGCCGCATCAGTATACGGTGCGGATGCCTTATCAGCCTCCTGAGCACGACGCATCTTACTTGCAGCAACCAGCTGCATCGCCTTCGTAATCTGCTTGGTGCTCTTCACCGAGCGAATACGAGTTTTGAGTGCGCGCGTGCTCGTCATTAGCCTTCAAATCCTTTCGCAACAGACGTAATCGCTGCATCAATAAGCGCCAGAACATCATCTGATGGCTTGTCGCCCTTATTGAGAGTACGCATCTCGGTCTTGTGATCACTCCACAGCTTCGTAAGGAGTGCTGTCTGTGCATCTTTTACCCTCTCTGGATCGACAGTGTCGAAAAGACCACTTGTCACTGCATGGATACTGACATACTGCTCCCAGATACCCATTGGCTGATACTGAGCCTGCTTTAGGAGCTCCGTCAAGCGGCGTCCGCGATCAATCTGTGACTTGGTCGCATCGTCAAGGTCAGAGCCAAACTGCGCAAAGCTCGCTAGCTCCCGGAACTGCGAAAGACCAAGCTTGAGGTTGCCACCCACGCTCTTGACCGCCTTCGTCTGAGCAGCACCACCGACACGACTCACCGAGAGACCTGCCGAAATCGCTGGACGAATACCCTGATAGAAAAGGTCAGTCTCAAGGAAGATTTGACCATCAGTAATCGAGATGACGTTCGTTGGAATGTATGCTGAAATATCACCAGCCTGCGTCTCGATGATTGGCAGAGCGGTTAGTGAACCCGCACCAAGATCATCAGATAGTTTCGCAGATCGCTCTAGAAGGCGAGAGTGCAGATAGAAGACATCTCCAGGGTATGCCTCACGTCCTGGTGGACGACGGAGCAAGAGAGACATCTGTCGGTATGCAACTGCGTGCTTTGTCAGATCATCATAGATAATCAATGCATGCTCGCTATTGTCGCGGAAATACTCGCCCATTGCAGTACCGGCATATGGTGCAAGATAGAGCAGGGAAGCAGGGTCGCTCGGGCCGGTTGCCACGATGATCGTCTGATCCATAACGCCCTCTTCCTTGAGCCGATCGACTAGCCGTGCAATCTTCGAGAGCTTCTGTCCGATCGCGACGTATACATTGACGACGCCAGTCTTCTGCTTCGCCTGGTTTATCATAGTATCGATCGCGATAGCGGTTTTACCAGTCTGACGGTCTCCAATAATCAATTCACGCTGACCGCGACCAATCGGAAACATTGCATCAATACTCATAATACCCGTCATAAGCGGCTCATGGACACTCTTGCGCCCCATAACACCGACCGCCTCACGCTCGACAAGACCACGGTGCTTCGTCTTAATGACCGGTCCACCATCGAGCGGACGACCAAGCGGGTCGACAACACGACCAAGAAGCTCCGGGCCAACCGGCACGCTCAGTGTCTCACCCTTGAGCGATACACGGGCACCCGCCTTAACATCACTGTCATTTCCAAGAAGTACGGCACCGATTTCATCTTCATTAAGATTGAGCGCAAACGCTTCAACTGTGCCATTGTCTGATTCGATCTCGAGCACCTCACTATAGCCTGCACTATAGAGGCCGTGCACCCATGCCACGCCGTCGCCGACACGCGTTACAATACCAACACTCTCCAACCCTTCACTGGTCTCGAGCTGGGCAATCGCGTCACGGAGATCACGAGATAATTCTGTTACTGAAAGGTTCGTCATCTTTTCTCCTTACACCTTCATTGCTTGTAGTTTGATTAGTTGGCGACGCACTGTTGCGTCATACTCGGCATCAGGCGTACGAATACGCACACCCCCGACAAGTGATGTATCGATACGTGAACGTACCTGGACATCATCCGCACTAGTCGCTTTAGTGATGTACGCAACAATTGCCGTACGAAGCGTAGCTGTTACCTCTCGTGCCGATGCAATATCTGCAACTACCACACCAGACGCCGCAAGTGCGTGCTCGATATCTCGAACCAAAAGATCCACTTCCTTCGTCCGACGCACCTCAATAAGATACGCAGCCAACTGCTGCAATACTGCCGTCTTACCATCCAGAAGCTGCTGTGCGGCATAGCCTGCAAGCGCTCGACGCGAGAGTCGACGTGCCATTACTTCGCAGCCCCCTGGACCGCTTTTTTAATGAGTGCCGTATCGATATCTTTCTTCGCAACCACATCACCGACAACTACCTCTGTCGCGGCCGTCACAAGATCGATAACATCGTTATGTAGCGTCTTGCGAACATCAGCAATCTCTTTATCGATATCGTCACGTGCCGCAGCAATAATTGCCGCAGACTTTGCCTTCGCCTTATCCTCAGCAGCGGCAACTGCAGCATTTGCTTCAGTCTTAGCAGTTGCAACAATCTCGCTCGCTTGCTGCCGCGCTTCTGCAAGTAGACTGGCGACTTCTTCGCTCGCACTATCTGCCGCTTTCTTTGCCTCGTCAGCAGCCTTTGCGCTTGCAGCAATATCAGCCTCTCGCTTGTCGATGATACCGACGAATACAGGATAGACCCACTTGCCAAGCACAAAAACGAGGATGAGGAAGGCGATCGTCTGAAACAGTAATGTCCAGCCGTCAATGCCAAGCTTGCTTAGAAGATCATCTGAACCTTCTGTTGCCGCTGTAGCGAGTAAATATACGTTAGTCATCCCCATGCTCGCCTATGGATTAAAAGATTCCTGAAAGAATCGCTACGATGATACCGATGATAGCTAGTGAGTCCGCAAACACGATTGCCGTAATCATAAGCGTACGGATTTCCTTGAGCTTCTCTGGGTTACGTCCAAGCGCATTGAGGGCTGCAGCACCAATGATACCGACACCGAGTGCTGCACCAAGTGCTGGCAGTGCGTATGCAAGTGAAAATGCAAGTTGTTCCATAGTTGTTATTTCTCCTTTATTTAATTACCTATATTGTTCTATGACGTTCATTCCTGCTTCGTCGCAGTGTGCTTACGCTCGGAAAGGGAATGATCATCGTCATGGGCGCCATGCGAATCCTGCGCCAGGGAAGTGAAGATAACAGTCAGAATAAAGAACACGTACGCCTGAATAAAGCCGATAAACAGTTCGAATATCATAAATACTGGCAGTGCAACTGATGCAAAGTAGCTCGTCAAAAGGCCAGCGACCATCAAGAGAATTTCACCAGCAAAGGCATTACCAAAGAGACGGAAGCTCAGTGCAAGACCTCGAGAAAATTCACCAATCAGCTCAAGAAATCCTTCGAACGCACCGATTGGATCTTTGAGGGGATTACGCAAGTATCGCCCAGCATTACCCCAAACGCCAAGTGACTTGATAGCATAAATCTGGACCGCGATGATTGTTATAACTGCAAGCGCAAAGGTGAAATTGAGATCCGCCACGAGCGCACGAAAGACTGGCACACCATCCCAGGTAATCGTACCAACACCAGGCAAGATACTCAGCCAGTAATTAATCAAGACAAAGAAAAAGATAGTAATCGCAAGTGGTGCAATTGAGCGAGCCAGCTTACGGTCGGTAATAATATCGTTAACCTGACCATAGAGTGACTCAAACGCCCAGCGAAATAATCCGAGGAAACGATTTTTCTTACCCTGACGCGCCATACGTGTCACGGTTATCATAAGTACAAGAACAAGAATCGTACCAATCGCACCAAGGATCATAGAGTTTGTGATCGCGACGGGACCAATATGAAAGACCGGCTCAGCCGTCAAGCTCACATGCATGTCTGTCGCAGCAAAAAAATGTGTCATAACTTCTTATATACGTTTCTCATTAAAATTACTGTAATCACCAGCCCAAGGGCAATCCCTCCGACAACCCCCCATGGTGAGCTACCTACTCGCTGATCGAATAGGAGTCCAGCACCAATCCCCAAGAGTAGCGGCACAAACATTCGCCAGGTCACATCGCCTATATCTTTGAGCAATAAAATGACCGCGCTTAGTTCGGGCGGCGTAGGGGTTTCGTCAGATTTGTCAGGTGACGATTTCATCTACATCCATATGATAGCAAAGCAGCTTAAAAATTGCAAAGTAGCCGCTACAAATACCTAGAACGTGATTGTCTTTGGTGTATGTGTCGTCACCATCTGAGGCAGTCCCCAGCGACTCAATGTACCTGGACGAAGCGTTATGCCATTGTAAATATATCCGACCGCGGCCTGTCGTTGAGCCAATGTCATCGAAGATGTTGTTGCTGCGTCAGGATTATTAATAACACTGATATATCCATAACCCTGGTTTGCTACATACATCCTACCATCTGGCCCCGAGAGAACCTGACCTCCCCCTCGACCGCCCAGGTCTATCGAACTACCTATAAACTCCTCCGACGCCTTAATCGCCGTACTCGTGGCCATGCCTGCGATTTTATAGCGATACACGCGACCAGGGTAGATGGTTGCTGAATAGATATAATCACCACTTGGTGAGAAATCTGCTGCGTATCCAGCATTGACTTTTGCAGAATCCATCTGGCTTGTTCCTGCACTCCAGACAAAACGATTAGTTGGAGTTCCAGTCTTGGCATTAAAGTCTATTAGCCGTAGCAGGCCGGTGCGTGTTGAGCATGCCGAGCTGCCAGTACAATGGTCACCCGCCATCAAGACTAGTTTTGTATAATCTTCATTGAAGTTCAGTGTTGCATATCCAATACGCTCGGTTGTCTGCTTGGATATGCTTGTCCCGCTCGAAAACTCCCGAGGAGATGATCCAACAAGCCCTAGATGATTAAATTCAAATACCAGTAAATTCGTAGTGCCTGGACGAAACGTCACGACCCAAAACCCAGAGCCATCCGCCTTTGGCGCAGCAGCTAGCGCCTCTGATGTGTATTTCGTCGTCGTACCCCATAGTGGAAGATTTTTCTGACTCGAAACAACACCACCTCTTCCGCTGTCGAGTGTCATATCAATAACCGAATAATAAAGAGTGCCCTCATTTCCATAAAAATCTTCTGCATTATTTGTCACTACTACGTACTTCGTAAGGTTCTTATTGAGCGGAAAAAATGCCGCAGCTTGTGTTGTACTATTACTTGCATTTAAACCTGTACTACCTGACATCGTAGTGCCGTTACGATTCCATATAGACAATCCGTTCGTCCAAAAAAGAAGATTTCCATTACGATCGGTTGCAACAGTGCTACCCTCATCGGCAACACATGAGCTACCACACGAAGCGGTAACTGGTGTTGTCGTCGCTCCGCTCACCCCGAAGTCGAGTCCCGCACCATCACCAAAGTACCAAAAACGCTGTGACGCGCGAGCTTTTTCTACATCCTGAGTCTGTGCGGTAATCTCTCTTCCTGTGTACTCAACCGACTTCCACGGCGCTCCATTACTCTTCCTCAGCAGCTCAACCTTGCCAGACGCCGCAAACGTACGCGAATACGCATCTTCGACAGCATTACCGACACGAAATGTTGTGCGCATCGTCGGTGAATCAATCACTCCACAGCGTGTGTTTCGTACTGTGGTCGGACAAGACACTTGGACGGTACCATTGCAGTCTGTGTTTGGTCCAAGTGGCGTACTATCAGACCACGTTACTGTTGAGCCGTTTAGGTCAAGACAGCTTTCCGCATACTCCAGTCCGCTCTCAGCTGCCTGCCTGGCGAGCGTATTATAAAACTGGTCATTAAGTGCCGCGCGCGTCGTTGCCACGGCAGATACGGCCGTGACAAGCATAATAAGCATCACGACTGATGCAATCATGATAGAGGGTAGGGCAAAGCCAGTATATCTTCTATTCGCCATAAGCATTTTATGTCGTCTATTGTACAGCACTTTGCATCAGAGCGACAACTATCTTTTTTAAACAAAAATGCTACAATAGAAATGACTAAACGAGGGAGATAACAATCATGTCAGACACAGACACACCACAAGTAACCGTATACCGCACGAGCTGGTGCGCATTTTGCCATACAGAAATGCAGTGGCTCGAAAAGCTTGGCGTCAAGTTCGTCGCTAAGGATGTCGAGGCAGATCCAGCAGCAATGGAGGAGCTCAAAGCAAAGAACGGCGGAGATTTCTCTGGTGTTCCTGTCACGGATATTGCTGGTGAGATTATTCTTGGCTTCAACCGCCCAGCACTCCAGGGTGCCCTCGAGAAGAATAACCTTATCCAAAAGGTATAGATGCCTCGGAGACACCGACAGCCAAAGCACACACCGCTCACTTCTACGAGCGGTGTTGCTATCTGTGGGGCAAAGCGCCGTTATCAAAACAAGCTCGACGCTGAGCGTGCTGCCGACCTAAAGAACCTCGAAGACACAACACTCGACATCTCCGTCTACCAGTGCAACTACTGTAGAAAGTGGCACCTCACCCGACAATCACGAGACTAAACCCTACTTTTTACCAATCTGCAAGACCTCGCCACCGATCGCGCGACGAAAGTAGTCATCATGGCTCACATACAGTACAGCACCGTTATATTTTGCGAGGGCTGTTTCCATCTCTTCGATACTCGGAAGGTCAAGGTGATTGGTCGGCTCATCAAGGATGAGAAGTTGAGGATCATTTGCAAGCATTGCAATCAGCTGGAAACGCGCCTTTTGACCACCACTCAAGCGCTTAATTGGCACTTTGCCATCACTTTCAATAAAAAGGTAGTCGCTCATAAGTTGGCGAATCTTCGTTGCGCTAATTGGCAACCCCTTATCAAGATACATGCGCTCGATAGCCTCCTCGAGTGGCAGTTCGAAATATAACGGAGCTACCTCCTGCTCATAAATACCAATACGCGCTCGGGTATCGAGATTCAACTCGCCCGCAAAGAGGGTCGACGCTTCATCGCCAAGTAAACGCTTGATGAGAGTAGTCTTGCCGGCGCCGTTACGCCCGCGCAGCTCCATTGCCTCTCCCTCACGCAAATCGATATTAACCCCCTCAAAAAGCACCGTATCGTCATAGCCCAATGCCAAATCTCGTGCACTCACAAGTACGTGCTTACTGCGAGAGTCATCATTCTTGAGCCCGATGCGCACATTTTTTGCCTTGAACTTGTCGTACTGATTTGCAACTTTGTAGTTGAGAGAAGCGACAGATTCCTTATCAATCCAGAAGGTCGGCTTCTCCTTGGACTGCAATTCAGATAGCTCCTTCCTCGACTCCTCTTCGAGTCGTTTAAATTTCTGAATCGTGCCTGGATTGCGTGATTTTTCCTTGAGTCGCTGATAGTCAATGACTTTCTGCTTGAGATTGACAATTCGCTTTTCGATTAGCTCAAACTCATTCATCTGCGATCCCGTCGAAACTGCATTCTGCTTGAGATATGCATCATAGTTACCCTTGTAGCTTGTGTTTCCTCCGTCTTTGAGCTCAACAATCCGATCGACCTCAGCAAGAACATCTCGGTCGTGCGTTATGATGAGCACCGCCTCTCTGGCACTACGTATCCAATCGACAAACTGCTTTTTCGCGACATAGTCCATATGGTTTGTCGGCTCATCGACAAGCGCGAGATGTGCGTCAGAATGCATAATTTTGACAACTTCCACAAGGCGTTTTTGTCCGCCAGAAAGAGTAGAGAAGGGTCGGTGCGCAACATCAGGTAGCTGAAAATTATCAAGCTCTCGCGCAATCTGCTCCTCAATCTGATAAAAACCCTTATCGTCAAACCGCTGTAGTGCGGCGGTATATTCCTCAATCTTTTTCATATCATCGCCCATCGTCATCGGATACGTCTCGACAATATGACTCAGCTGCGAATACTCTGGAAGCCCAGCAAGTACATACTGAAGGACTGTCGTATCACCCATATCATGATGTTCTTGCGCTGTCGCGACAACAGTTGTGCCACGCTGATAGACAATATCACCCGTAAAATCTTTATCCTCACCAGCGAGAATGCCAAATAATGTCGACTTACCGACGCCATTCCGCCCAATAATACCGACCTTTTCGCCGTCATCAATCGAAAACTTCACATTACTCATAAGGAGCTTGGAGCCAAATGATTTTTCAGAAATTGTTATATCAGCAATCATACGTTCCTTATTCTATCACACCCCTGTCTCTAGGGCTGGGCTAGTGTACACTAATGATATGACCCAGACGATCATCATGATTCACGGCTTTCGAGGTACACATCACGGGCTCACGAAGATAGCCGATTCGCTACCAAACTCATACAACCTCCTCATTCCCGATATCCCTGGATTTGGCGAGGGGGAGCTGCTGGAAGGCTATAGTCTCGACGATTACACTGCATGGCTCCATCGTTTTATCAAAGCACAAAAGCTCACAGAGCCACCGGTTCTCCTTGGGCATTCATTTGGCAGTATCATCACCGCCACCTACACCTCCCAACACCCCGAGATGATCGAGAAGCTCATTCTTGTCAACCCGATCGGCACACCAGCCCTCGAAGGTCCACGTGCCATTCTGACGAAACTAGCGGTTGCGTATTACTGGATTAGCAGAAAACTACCAAAACCTATCGCGAAGCACTGGCTCTCTGCGAAACTCATGGTCTTTATCATGAGTACGACCATGGCAAAAACAACTGACAAAACATTGCGAAAGTGGATTCACCAAGAACACTATACGCATTTTAGTTCGTTCCAATCTGTCGCCTCGGTCTCGGATGCGTTCATTACGTCAATATCACACAATGTACGCGATGTTGCTACTAGTGTTCAGTTACCGACACTGCTTATTGTTGGTGACAGGGACGATATCACACCACTCCATGATCAAGAAAAGCTTCATAATCTCATGCCGACAAGTACACTTCATGTAATAAAAAACGTTGGTCACCTCACGCATTACGAGACACCCGACGAGGTCGCAGCAGCAGTTCAGGACTTTATCAAGCCAGTATAGATATCTTCGAATCGCTCCAGCGTTGTATTAATATCATGCGTCCGCGCAATCACGAGACTCTCTGCCGCATATCGAGCACGACGCACATCATCTGTCACGAGTTCATAGATACCACGCGTCACCTCCTCAACGTTGTCCTTTTCGCACAGATAGCCATTGCGATCGTCTTGGCACAACTCTCTGAGCGCCCCAGCATCAACCGCTACAATAGGCTGACCACTCGCCATTGCCTCAAGTGTTGCGATACTCTGCAGCTCAGCAGGCGATGGCATAACATAGACAGTACCTACCTTGTGTAGTGCTGCCAAATCATCACCAGTTACAACACCTGTGAATGTTACGCTATCCTCAAGTCCATATTTTTGCACTAGTCGCGTGAGATTCTCACGATCTGTACCGCCTCCCACCACCAAAAGATGTATGTCGCTGACATCAGCGTGAACATTACGAAACGCTTCTATCAATACCCACAGGTGCTTTTCGGCATCAAGCCGACCAATATACGTGATAATCTTCTTGTCCTGAGGTAGGTTGAACTTCTCATACACTTCACGTGGTGCATCTCCAGGGGTAAACTGTGACAGATTGATGCCATTCGAAACAGCATACATCGGCACATCAACCTTGTCGCTCGCCTTGAACATATCAATAGCCGACTGTGTCGGCAGCGTCACGATATCTGCTTTCGCATGAAAGCGCGCACCATACTCAGTCAAAATATAATTAATTGGACGTGACACTGGGGCGAGCAGCTTGAGGTTATCCATCAAATTCTCAGGCATGGCGTGATTCGTGCTGACAATTGGAATGCCGTTCTTGTTGCCAAGTTTCATTGCAGCCTGTCCAATCCACATGAGCATCTGGATATGAATAACGTCTGGATCAAACTCTTCGATAATTTTTCGTACCTCACGAGTCGGATTAAGCGAGATGCGAAAATTCTGGTAAAACGGAAAAGGAACTGAGACAGTGCGGTGAATCACGTAGTTACCGTCGATTTCTTTACACTTCTTTCCCGTCTGGCTTGGTGCAATCACATGAACCTCATGTCCACGCTCCGCCATACCGCGCGCCAAGTTTCGGCTAAATGTAGCGACACCATTGATGGTTGGCCAGTGAAGGTCAGATGCAATAAGTATTTTCATACGTAATACAATAATTATATCATAGCCGTCAAAAATAGCTGCCCAGGATGCTACAATAAGAATAATATGAAGGTCTTTTATGATGCCCGCTGGATACCAACCGACGATCGCTTCGACGGGGTAGGGCGCTATAGCTACGAACTTGCACACGCCCTTAGTCGACAGCCCGACATTGAACTCGTGTGGATTGTTCACGACAAAAATCAACTCACCAAACTCCCAAAGAATAAGCATATTATTGCGAACAATCCAAACAACGGCTTCGCCGAACTTCGCCTCCCAAGACGGCTCAACAAGGCTGGGGCAGAGGTAGTTTATTCACCTTTCTTCGTCATGGGGACACTAGGTAAAAAATACAAACTCGTCCTCACAATTCATGATATGATCTACTTTAAGTATCGCACACCCCCTCAATGGCTTCCGCGACTAACCCGATTGGGTTGGTGGTTATTTCATCTGACATACTGGCCGTTGCGTTGGCAGCTCAATCGTGCTGATCATATCGCGACTGTCAGCCAGACTGCTCGCGATGATTTACTTGCTGCGCGTGCCACCAAACGAACGATTACGACCGTTACAAATGCCGCCAGTGACGCATTTACAACACCTGATCGCGACCATGCATCCAAGAAAAGTGTCGTGTACGCAGGGTCTTTCACACCATACAAAAACGTTGAGTGTCTGATTGCCGCAGCCGCACTCGTACCTGATGTAACCCTTGATCTGCTCGGCAATCTTCCCGACAGCCGTCGTCCCGAGATCGAAGCATGTATCCATAGGCATGATATCAAAGATCGCGTCATCCTCCATGGCCTTGCAGACGGCGACCAATATCGAAAAGCCCTCGCAAATGCCCGCTGCGTCATGAGCGCTAGCCGCATCGAAGGCTTTGGCTTGCCGCTCATCGAGGCACAACAAGCCGGAGTACCTGTCGCCGTCGCCGACACACCAATATTTCGCGAGGTAGGGAGTGATAGCGTGCTTTTCTTCAATCCAGACTCACCTCAAGAAGCTGCAGAATGCATCCGCATGTTCGCCGATCCCGAAATCAGCCAAGATTTTATCAAGCGTGGCCGCAAAAATACCGCACGGTACACATGGGAGCAATCTGCAAAAAAAGCTATTTCGATCATCAATAAGGTGGTGGGTAGGTAAGATGAGCGAGCACACCCCGCTACTCTCTACGCGCACTCTTGTGGCAGAGAATGATAAACTGCTTCTCGTGCAGCGTCCGCAAGCCTCTGACGCGACAGGGGCTTTTTCTTTTTGTTTGCTACAATAGACCAGTAATGTCCCAGAAAAAGAAACCGACCCCAACCGCCAAAGCCATCATCAACCGCCGCGCTCGGTATGACTATACACTTGGTGATGAGCTTGTCGTAGGGCTGGAGCTGACAGGACAGGAAGTGCGTGCAGCTCGTGATGGACACGTCCAACTGCGAGGATCATACGTCTCTATCAGAGACAATGAACTTTGGTTAACAAATGCAAGCTTTAGCCTTGCGCTCAATGAGCGCGGTAATGCAACTGACCGCGTCATCGACACACGTCCGCGCAAACTCCTTGCAAATCGAAAGCAAATCGACACCCTTGCCGCCAAGCGAAAAGAGGGAAGCACAATCGTACCACTTCGACTTATGACGGGTGGACGCTACATCAAACTCACCATTGCACTCGGTGCAGGCAAAAAACGCTACGACAAGCGCGAGACACTCAAACGCCGCGACCAAGATCGCGACACCAAGCGCGCGCTCGCACACCGCTAATGTGCTACACTGAGACTATTAATTATTGACTCGTCAAGGAGTATGATCATGACAGAAAAGCAACCTGACCCAACAACACAACCGGTCGCAGCAAATACACCACAGCCAATGCCCTACCAAGGACAGCCCGTACCACAGAATGTTCAGTATGTCGTTCAAGAACAATCCCTTAATGGACTTGGGGGCTGGCTGGCCTTTTGGATGACACTATTTACGCTCGGTAGTCTTATTTTTATTGTTGCGTTCTTCGGTGCAATTGAATCAGGCGTCGATGAATCAAGTTCTGTTCTTCTGATGGTCTTCTCGCCACTCCTCGCGGCAAGCTATATTGCAAGTACCGTCTTCATCGCATTGCGCAAGAAGATTGCGAAATGGATCAGCCTCGGTGCACTCTGGCTCGGGTCGCTCTACGTAATCATCAATACTGTCGTTATCGCCTCAGAGCAAGATCTCACAATGACAGGCGTTGTTGCAAGTATCCTTACGTCTCTCGTTCTTACGGGGCTGATGTCGCTCTACTTCATTGTCTCAAAGCGTGTCGCACAAACACTCGTGCGATAAGTAGTCCAGAAGTCAGTAGCCCGCCACAACTGTGAAGTCGTGGCGGGCGTTTTGATGGAATGAGGGGGGGTGAGGACTAGTACCAGGCCCCTGAGCCTGAGTACGAGGGCGCCTTCGAGCGCCGAGCAGGTGCACGCGATGACTCGCCGGCCATCTTGAGCTGACGCCGCTTCTTGACTTGCAAAGTGGTGATCATGTCTCCACTCCACGTGAGCCGCAGGGTAAACTGATGCCCTGCAGCTTCGTCGATAGCACAGCACTCATTGCGCGAGTAGCCATCCCGACCGCGAACGAAGAAAATCTTCGTTTCACCCTCACTGAGAGTGAGCTGGACCGGGATATTGTTCGTGAACGTTGTGTCGATCGTAACCGACCCAGTCGCACGCACCATCCTCTCCGACTTCCTTTTTTTCCACGCATTGTCAATGATGAGACTCAACGTCTCGAGCAGATCTTCTGCGCTCATCTTTCTCCTATCCTAGACAAATCAAAGACAATATATATTATACAGTATATACGTAAATAAATCAATACCTGCAGTCATGCTACACTATACACATGAAACTCTACTCGTGGAATGTCAACGGTATTCGAGCCGTTATCAATAAAGGTGCCTTTCAATCGTTTATCCAGGAGCACGACCCAGATATACTTTGCCTCATGGAGACAAAAGCAAAACAAGGCCAGGCGGAGATTGACCTCCCTAATTACTATGAATACTGGAATAGCGCCGAAAAAGCTGGCTATAGCGGCACCGCAATCTTTTCAAAAGTAAAACCGCACTCAGTTGTCAACGGCTTTTCTGACACAATAAACGAAACATACGACCTCACAAACGACACCTACGGAGATCCGACAAAAGAGGGCAGGGTGTTATCTGCCGAGTTCGATGACTTTTGGGTCGTGGCTGTTTATACGCCAAATGCCAAAGGTGATAATAGTCGATTAACTCTTCGCCATAAACAATGGGATCCAGCCTTTCTCGCGCACATCAAAGAGCTCGAGAAGATAAAACCTGTGCTTTTTTGTGGTGACCTCAATGTTGCTCATCAACCGATTGACCTCGCACGTCCAAAAGAGAATGTTGGCAAACATGGCTTCACCGCCGAGGAGCGTGAAGGGTTTGATAACTTTATCAAGGCGGGCTTTGTTGATACCTTTCGCGCAGCCTTTCCCGAACAAACCGACGCCTACACATGGTGGACACACTGGGCAAATGCTCGCGCGCGTAATGTCGGTTGGCGTATTGACTATTGGCTAGCAAGCGGCCATATCGCCGACCGCATTATCAATCCGCAAATCCACCCTGACGTTATGGGATCAGATCATTGCCCCGTTAGTATCGATATATTATAACCTACAGCATTACGAGTCCACCACACACGAGCTACACCCCATGCTATACTAAAATAACTATGAAAAAGAGATTTGCCGCCTTTGATATCGACGGAACGCTTTTTCGAAGCGGACTGTATCGAGAGGTCTTCTATGAACTCTATAAGATGGGCGTTCTTCCGAACGATCTCACCGAGCAAACAACCGACAAGCATCGTAAGTGGCGCCACCGTATCCATGGCAATGCGTTCGAGGAGTTTGAGCAGCTCATGGTAGTAGGGCTTGACGCGCATCTCAAAAAGCTTCGTATTCATGACTACGAAGAGGCTGTCATCCGTGTCCTGAATAAAAAAGCCGAAAATGTCTACGTCTACACGCGCGACCTCCTAAAAAAGCTTCAAGATGAGGGTTATTTTACGATTGCTATCAGCGGCTCGCAACATGAGCTTGTCGAACCATTTGCAAAACGATACGGCTTCCATGCATGGGTTGGTGCCGAGTGGGAGCGTGGCGAGGAGTTCTTTACTGGAAACGTCACCCGAACCCACACCGACAAGGACCTGATCGTACGACGACTCGTTGCGGAGTACAACCTCACATTCGATGGCAGTTACGCAGTTGGTGACAGCAATGGGGATAGCGGCATGCTGAAGCTTGTAGAAAACCCGATTGCGTTCAATCCCACGCATGAATTGCTGGAAAAAGCACTCAAACATGCATGGAAAGTCGTTGTCGAGCGTAAAAATACCAGCTATGAATTAGAAAAGAGGGAAGATGGAAGCATCGTATTGGCGCAAACAAATCGCCACTAAGCCACTCTTTCCAGACATAGAGTGGAGCAAACCCGAGCGTCGCGACCAGGCAGGTCGACTAGGTATTATTGGCGGCAACAAACTTGGTTTTTCAGGGGTCGCTGAAGGATATGCGAGCATCCTAAGCGCAGGCACAGGGGAGGTTCGCGTACTACTTCCCGACACCCTCAAGCGCACCATTCCACCTAGCATTACCGATACTATATTCGCTGCTTCAAATCCAAGCGGGAGCCTTGCGCGCGGCGCTCTCAGCGAGATGCAAGCACTCGGAGCGTGGGCTAGCGGCATTGTATTGATCGGAGACGCAGGGCGCAACAGCGAAACAGTACTCGTCTATGACGATTTTATATCGAGCTACACGGGTCAGCTCACCGCTACTCGTGATGCTATTGATCTAGTAAAAAATAATGCTACGCTTCTCGTTGAACGACCCGACACTCTTCTTGTCGCTTCATTTGCACAGATTCAAAAAATCTTTCAAAGTGTCTACTACCCAAAAATTATCACATTCAGCATGCATCTTGGACAGCTTGTCGACGCTCTTCATAAGTTCACAATCACATACCCCGTAGCAGTCATGACACTCCATCGTGATACGCTTATTATCGCGCACAACGGATTGGTCATAACACAAGACTGGGACAATGCTATGGCGATCTGGCGCGGTCAGACTGCGGCACGAGCAGCAAGCTATTGGGCCTGGAATGCAACAAAACCAATCGAGGCGATCGCTGCAAGCATAGTCGCCTCATCAAAATAGCCATCACGACATTCGTAATGGCTATACATCTTCTGGTATTCTCTTGTGGTACCGCGAGCCGGAATCGAACCGGCACGTCCGTAAGGACACGAAATTTTGAGTCTCGCGTGTCTACCAATTCCACCACCGCGGCACAAAAACGACTCACTCTGTATTGTACAGTATGTCATTATTTTTCACCAGAACACACACCCTAGGCCATCCGAAACAAGCAAAACCATATCCACATAGGTACTGCATATAGTATACTAGGTATAGTAGGAATCTATAGATGAGGCCAGAAGATAATCAACAGAGTGGGAGAGTGGGCACACCGCAAGCAACGGGGCGGCCATACATGCACACACCCCCGTCTCGAGACCCTCAATACAGACAGCAAGAGGCGGCAGCAAATATTGTCCGGTCACAAATTGACTCGATTTTCTCAGGCGAAGAACCGTCTCGAAGCACAATCACCACCAGCCAGACAACCCCACAAAATACCCCAGCAACTGTAAATACACCGACGACTACGCCGGTACAGCAAGACCTAACAGTCCAGAGCCCGTACGAGCGAACTCACACGCCGCAAACAAATATTCAACCCGAACAATGGAAAAAGTACCACAGCGCCTGGCAAGATTACTATAAGCGTTATTATGAGGGCTATTATACACAGCAGCTTACGTCCGCAAAGCGCTCCCTCGAAGCAAGTCATACACCCTCTGCGCCAATACAGGCAACTGTCGAGGCCCCTGAGGGATCGCAAAAAGAAGGTGCACCACAAGCCAATCCGGTAACCCGCAAGCAAGCAATGCAAGATCTTCGCTCGAAGCTTCTCGCACAAGTGGAGAAATCCGCCAAGAAGGTTCGCAAAAGTCGACACTTCATACCCATCACTGCAGCACTTGTTGTACTCCTCATTTTTAGCTTCCTCCAGTATAACCAAGTGCTGATTGCAAATGTCAAAGCCTACATCACGCCTGGAAATATTGATCCTCAGAACATTATTGTCGACCCGGCAAGTACGGTCAAAGTCGGTCCAGAGCCGCGCCTTATTATCCCAAAGATTAACGTCGATACACCAGTATTCTACGACATCCCGACAGACAAAGCGTCTCAAGATAAGGCAATGGAAAACGGTATCGCCCACTTCGCCATTTCGGGCGCTAATAGCCATCCAGGCGAAATAGGCAACACCGTCCTCTCCGGACACAGCAGTAATGATGTTTTTGCACGCGGCGACTACAAGTTTATCTTTATGCAACTCGATAAGCTCCAGGTTGGCGATACAATCTACGCCAACTACAAAGGAACTCGCTACACATATGTCGTCACCAAGAAGCGCGAAGTCAGCCCGACTGATGTCGGGGCTCTTATCTACAAGACCGACAAGCCCGAAATGACACTCATCACCTGCACGCCCCTCGGCACAGCACTTCGACGACTCCTCGTCACGGCAGAGCAGGTTTATCCAACAACCACGAAACCTGCACCAACAAACTCATCATCGAGCACCGAACAAACTATCCCAGGTCAAGGACAGCCGACAATTATTGAGCGTATATTCAGCTGACGTATACTACTTTAGGATCATTCGTATTCTTTGGAAGTCCGCTTCACCATCTTTTGATGATGAGAAAGAGTACAAGTATGTTCCGTTCCGACTAAGCACCGCAGGTACAGTACTCTGTCCGACGGCATTCAGCTCCGTACTATTTGTGCCATCGATGTTACGCATCGTCACGACCCGATCAGTCGTCAGCCCTAGATGCATCGCATCAATCCAGAAAAAATCTTCTGTAGAGACATTTCCCGAGAGGGTAGTATGTGTGAATAGGTTTCGATCAATACCGTAGCTTGCAAATGCTTTATTGGATCGCAGCAAAACATGCGAACCTGTTGCATTGAATTCAGCTGATTCAACATCGTGCGTGAATGTACGCGAAGCCACAAGCTGCAATCCCTCCATTCCATGATCATAATGACCCTTGTACAAATAGAAGTCTTTCCCCTCGGTCATGACAGTATAAACAGTACCGTAATACCGATAGCTAGCAATAGACACCGGCACCTTTTCGCGAGTAACTGTTCGGAGCACAATTGGCACCTCATCGCCCTCACGATAGACGCCTACTTCACGAGTACCCGTGCTCCTGTCTGGCTGCGAAACATATGTAATCACGGTATCGCCCTGTAAGGTATAGTGCGCGACTTGCCCAACAAGACTCCGCGAAATTGTCCCTCCTGCCATATCAAGCTTACGAATGTCACCGTCAATCTTTGCATAAAGAACTTTTCCTGATCGCCCAGAAAAGATAGCATCCTCAATGATAACCGAAAGTGTACGCGATACGTTCACGGACTTTTTCCCATCCTCAGTATTAAGAACAATGAGCTCCCGTGATTTTCCTGCAATACGCCACATCGATACAAACCGCCCACTCTCATCCCATGAGCCAAGCTCATAGCGAACCGTCACCTTCTTTTTTATTTCATCACTTGTACGACGAACGATAGTGTCGGGTAACGTCACATCTTCTCCCTTTGGTGTGTCGCCAGATATGTCAATAAGTCGAAATGTTGTTGCATCCAGTGATGTCTGCACAAGAATTGAACGCTTAGATGGTGCTGGTAGGGCGGACACAAATTGTTCGTAATGATGTATCTTCTCGACAGGGCGATCTTCTGGCACGAGACGTATATAATTCAGCCAGACAAGACTACCCTGGGGAATGTGCGTCTCCAAGGTCCACAGCTGGTAGCCTGCGCGTTGCACTTCAAATACATGACTACCTGGCGCAACCGATGACTTGGTTGCTGTCCGCGCAGCAAGCTGGTTGCCATCAATCTTGACCGATGCGCCCGAAGGAATTGACGCAAACTGCACAAGCCCGCGCTGCTCAAATGTACCCGTCTTCTGGTTATAGCCATAGTTTGCTACAACAAAAACAAGAAATGTGACAAAACCTAACACCGCTACTGTCATGATTGTATAGAGTATTGTGAGTTGTATTCGCTGAATATGTTTAGGAGGTCTTTTGTACATAGTAAATCACCTATAGTATATCATATTTATCCCGACTCAACCTCTGCAAGACAAGAAGTATGGGGTTATATTTTCCGGGTTGCATATTTATCCTGAACGCTCTACCATAGGTAGTAATAGGAAATGCATGAGCGTTTTCCCAATAACTGCGAGACCCCATGAAACAGCAAAATAACACAGTCACCGTTAATGGCCAGTTGTATGACACAAAGACTGGGCTACAGCTACCCCCGCAATCATCGGGTATATCGAACGGTTCTGCAGAAACAAGGCGATCACAACCAACGACGGCGCACACACTGCACTCACCTCAGCGAAAATCAACAACGCTACGGCGTAGCTCAGTAAAAAAACAACCGCCAACATCACAACCCCAGAAAAAAGGGGTGTCGCCAGACATCATGCCTCGAAAACGACCTGGCTCAGCAGCCAAAGCAACACCTCGTAGTGCTGTTATTAAAAAATACTCTCCTCAGACGAAACAGCAGCATACTGAGACGACTGATATTAAACCTCGATCACACCCTCATGAAGTAAGAGCTCGTCAAGTGCGCCGCACAGCCACGAAACCAGCCGGACCACGTCAATCGGCCAAGGAGATCAAAGAGGCAGAGATCGCCAAGGCACTCCGCAATGCAAAGCCGACCACTTCGCATCCGACACAAAAAAAGAAACACACAAAATTAGTTCGTATCGGTTCAATTAGCGCTATCGTCGTGCTGATCGCCGCTGCTGCTCTTTGGATTAATTTACCGAAATTATCTGTTACAATCGCATCTGCACAGTCTGGCGTTGCAGCGACCATACCGCACTTTCGGCCCGACGGATACTCATTGCAGATTCCTATCACTGCAGAGGAAAATAAGGTCATTATCACATTCGCATCAAATCAGAACGACACGTCTTTCACGCTAGCGCAGGAAAAAAGTTCATGGGACTCTCAGGCTGTACGCGAGCTTGTCGAGAAGCGCTCTAGCGGACAGTTCCTCACAACTAATGACCGTGGGCTGACAATCTATACGTACAACGGCAGTGCAGCATGGGTCAACAAGGGCATCCTCTATACAATAGCTGGAGATTCGTATCTGTCGAATGATACAATTCTTCGAATTGCAAATAGCCTATAACCTATTACACTCCTGACGCCTCAAGTGATATACTGTGACACATGACTACAATTCGCACACGCTTCGCTCCTAGCCCAACAGGATACCTACATGTTGGCGGTATCCGAACGGCGCTTTTCGCTTTCCTCGTTGCGCGCCAGACGAATGGACAATTCATCCTAAGACTCGAGGACACCGATAAGGCTCGTGAAGTTGACGGTAGCGCCGAGCACCTTATCGCCAGTCTCAAGTCGCTCGGTCTCCACTACGACGAAGGCCCGGATGTCGGAGGACCCTATGGCCCATACAAACAATCAGATCGTCTTGCCACGTATACGAAGTGGGCTCAAAAACTCATCGATCAGGGCAGGGCTTATGCAGACCCCTATACTCCCGAAGAAATTCACGCACTTCGAGAGCAAGCAAAGAAGGAAAAGCGAGCATTTCGCTATCGCGACCACAGACCAAAAAATCCACCCGTATGGGATGGTACACAGCCGCTCCGTTTTAAGAGTGAACCAAAGAGCTACACGTATCACGACGAAGTCATGGGAGATGTGACGACTAGCCCTGAAGTTGTCGACGATTTCATCCTCATAAAGTCTGACGGCTATCCGACCTACAACTTCGCACACATCGTCGATGATGCTGAAATGCTCATTACTCACGTCATCCGCGGTCAAGAATTTATTTCATCAATGCCAAATTACCTGGCGCTCTATGAAGCACTCGGTATTCAGCGTCCGATTTTTGCACACATGCCGCACATTATGAACGAGCAAGGTAATAAAAAACTAGGAAAGCGCGATGGCGCAAAAGATGTCCTTGACTACATTCGTGATGGCTACCTTCCGGAAGCGCTCGATAGCTTTATTGCGACGATGGGGTGGAATGATGGAACAGAAAAAGAAACGTTTACAATGGATGAACTTATCGCATCATTTAGTCTCGCACGCGTTCAACGGAGCGGTGCACGTTTTGATGAAAAACGTCTTCTCTGGATGAATGGACACTTCATCCGTACACTCCATATCGATGAGCTATACAAGCGCGTTGAATTTTTCTGGCCAGAAAGCGCCAAGAAGGCTTCCGAAACCTATAAAAAGCAAGTCCTGACCCTCGCACAAGACCGACTCAAGACATTACGCGACCTCGCGGGTCTGACGAGCTATTTCTTTGAGACACCAAAGGTGGATTGGTCAATATTACATGACTCCAAGCAACTCAAGAAGGTGAAGCATACTGAACTTGTCTCACTCCTTGAAGCTGCTCGAACAAAGTTTGAGGCAACCGAGTTCAACCCGGACGCCATCCAAGAGGCGCTCAACCAGCTCCTTGTGGAGACGGGACAGAAGCCTGGAGTTCTCTTCAGTATCATTCGCCTTGCTGTCAGTTGGGCGCCATTTAGTCCTGCACTACCAGACACATTGGCACTCCTCGGTAGCGACCAGGCACTTGAGCGCATCACCGAGGCAATACAGGCCGTCCCTCCTGAAATAGAGCGTGCTGCGTAGCAAAAAGCATAAGCTCTTTGCTATACTGTACCGTAGATGAAGTCCCGAAAACAAAACAACATCCTCACATGGATTCGTACACACCAGCGAGCGTCTATTATCATGGTAGGTAGCATCCTTATCTTGAGTGCCAGCGCTCTAACCGCTTTCCTCCTCACAAGACCTATACCAAGCACCCCAGCACCTCCAGCGTCTATACCTCAGCCAGCGCCCGAACCAACGGCCTATTATTCACCGCTGACTGGGTCTGTTGTCAAGAATGAAGCGACAACAAAGCGCGCCGTTACCGCAATTATGATCGAAAATAGTCCTGATGCGAGGCCGCAATCCGGCCTCAAAGAGAGTGGCGTAATCTTTGAGGCAATCGCAGAGGGCGGCATTACTCGTTTTCTCGTACTCTACCAGCAAGAGCAGCCAAAGCTTATCGGACCCGTACGAAGTCTCCGCATGTACTATGTCGACTGGCTTGCACCGTTTAATGCAAGTGTCGCTCATGTTGGCGGTAGTCAAAAATCACTCAAGGAGATTCGCAATGGTCACTACCGGGATATTGACGAATTCTTTTATGCTAGCACCTATTGGCGTGCGACAGATCGTTATATGCCACATAATGTCTATACAAACTTCAGTCGCATCAATGCTCTCAATAAAAAAAAGGGCTATACGACATCATCGTTCACAGGATTCAGTAGGTCAGACGAAACATCATCAACTTCTACAGCGCCTGCAACAAAAGTAGCTATCAAGATCAGTAGCGACCTCTACAATAGCAGCTATACATATAGCAAGAAAACGAACCTATACAACCGATCGCAAGGAGGCGCCAAGCATCTTGATCGAGAAAAGGGCCAGATTAGCCCACGTGTAGTTATCGCTATGATTGTTGATCAGCACACGGTTATTGAAGATGGTCCTCGTGAGCAAATCAAGGCAATTGGCAGTGGGACTGCCCACATATTCCAAAATGGCAATCACCAGAAGGTAACGTGGGAGAAAAAGAATCGTCGTGCACAAATCACCTTTACCGATAGTAGTGGCGACGACGTACCTCTAGCTCGCGGACAGACATGGATTACGGCTATACCAAAAAATAGCGGAAAGGTGACATGGAGATGAAGCAACCAAAGCCGCTCATTAAAGACTACGCTAGCGTTATGTGGCACCGCGTGTGTATTGTTGCAGTAGTCATAGGAGTTGCTGCGACAGCACTAAGTACTCTTCTGATATCGTTCATCACTCCACCCCTCATGTTCGCACACCTAGCATTAACAGGAGGTGTTGGAGTGGCCATACTACTGAGTATTATCGGTGGCGCCTATATCGTACTACGTCCACTTCGAACGATCATGCACGCTATCGCACACACCAACGGGGAGCAGCTTGCCGTTACAATCCCAAATCCTCACGATAAAAAATATGAAACAACCGGTCTCGGTACGGCAATTCAGGCAGTCTACACAAAAGAGCAACCCATCAGCTCCGTCGTCACGTCAACAAATCCTACGATCGCCACAACGTCCATCAATCGCATGCATGGCGCCATTATGACACTTGATGAAAATCGAGCTGTCGTCTACGCAAGCGGCAAAGCCCCCACCTACACTGTGAACGGAATCCTTCGACCTCAGCTTCTCTTCAATGGTAGCGATTCCCTCGATGAATGGCTCGACGAATGCGCCGAGACAGCAGTCAAAGCAGAGCGACTCTGGCAGCGTGTTCCAGATAAGCCTGCAGATACTAAAGGGCAACGTATCTTTGATGTGTATGCTTCATACGAAAAAGGTGCCGCCCATGAAACGGTCCTTACTGTCGTCGATATGACGAGTCGCTATCAAGAGGACGAAGATAATCTCAACTTTATTGCTTTTGCTGCGCATGAGCTTCGTGGTCCGATTACGGTCATTCGAGGATACGTTGATGTCCTACAGGATGAGCTCGACGAAACACTCGAATCAGACCAAAGAGAACTATTCCGACGCCTATCCGTTTCTGCAAACCGACTCTCTAGCTATGTCAATAACATTCTCAATACCTCACGGTATGATCGACGTCACCTCAACCTCAACCTAACACCAAATCAATTGGCATCTATCTATGCAACGATTAGCGATGACATGAATTTACGGGCAGCTTCACAAAATCGACTTCTCTCAATATCGATACCGACTGACCTTCCAGAGATCGCTGCAGACCGCGCCAGCTTAAGCGAAGTTATTAGTAACCTCATAGACAACGCAATCAAATACAGCCATGAAGGTGGTACTGTTACTGTGACAGCAGCCCAGCAGGGCGACTTTGTCGATATTACCATTGAGGACCAGGGTATCGGCATGGCAAGTGATGTGGTCAAAAATCTCTTCCAAAAATTCTACCGCTCACACCGATCCCGAGAGACAGTTGCAGGTTCAGGTATAGGACTGTATATTAGTAAGGCAATCGTTGAATCGCACGGTGGCGCCATCAGTGTGCGTAGCACAGAAGGATACGGCTCAACATTTACCGTATCAATCCCGACCTACGCATCAGTCGAAAGTAAACTATCTGTCGATGGCGGCAACCAAAATCTTATATCTCAAGGTAAGGGTTGGATAAAAAATCATTCAATGTATAGAGGGTAGTATGACAGCAATTAAGACAGTACTAATCATCGAGGATGATCGATTTATCGGAGAAATGTATGTGCGTAGCCTCAAAAAAGCAGGCTACGATGTCGACTGGATGATCGACGGTCATGATGGTCTCGTCGCGGCTCGTAATAAGCCTTACGATGCACTCCTTCTTGATGTTATGCTGCCGGAGATGAGAGGTGGAGATATCCTCAAAGCCCTCCGCGGCAATGGCGAAAATCTTATCCCCGATACGCATGTTATCGTACTGACAAACTTTGAGCAGGACGATGAGTCCCGTCTCGCTATGCAACAGGATGCTGATGCTTACCTCATCAAGGCAGAAATCACGCCTCGAAAACTTATCGAAATCCTCAAAAACCTTGACGCATCATAGACAACACTATATTACTTTGTTACAATATGGACTGTTATCTTATTAACACCTCCTGACGACACAATAGCCCAACCAATGGCCTCATCGTCTAACGGTTAGGACACCAGGTTCTCATCCTGGCAATCCGGGTTCGATTCCCGGTGAGGTCACCAATTTGGACTATTGTGTCGACATAAAAAATCTTTTATGTATAAAAGGGGTATCTCATAGATAGCAAGCGTCCGTTACGCGGTATCAATCTCGGCGGCTGGCTCATTCCAGAACCCTGGTTAACGCCAGGTGTTTTCGCATCAACCAAGACAAACGACCTCCACAGCCTCTTGTCATCAGAACAGGGAAGGCGAGCTTACCGGTCTCATATTAAAACATTTATTACTGACGATGATTTCATCTGGATGAAGCAGCGTAATATCGAACTCATCCGGCTTCCGATTGGCTACTGGGATAGTGAACCAGATGACCCGTACCCCTCAACACTAACCTACATCGACTGGGCTATGGACCAAGCGGCACATCACAACATCAGCGTACTACTCGACCTTCACGGTGCACCCGGCTCACAAAACGGCTACAACCATAGTGGCAGGCAGGGAAAAGCATCCTGGTGGCACGACCGAACACACAGACTGCGCACCTTGCGTGTTCTTCGCGATATGGCCACTCGTTACGGCGCATCCCCTGCACTTTGGGGTATTGAGCTGCTGAATGAGCCGCGCATGCCGTGGTATCGGTATTTCTTACTTATCAGGTTCTATCGAACAGCATATAGAGAGATTCGAACACGTATCCGCCCTGGAGTCTGGACAATCTTTCACGACGCATTTCATCCGATCCTCCTCGCGGGATCACTCCATACCCGAAAAAATCATCCTATCGCTATGGACATACATTGGTACGGCTTTCCGTCGCGTCACGTCAGACGATTCTCACTCGCTACATACCTTCGGCTCCAAGCTATCTATCTCCGCACCCTCATCTGGTGGGTACAACGATGGCAACCAGTCATTATCGGCGAATGGAGCGCCGTTGCACCACAAGACTACATGGAGCGTCGTCCCAAAAGAGACTACCCACACATCTGGCGAGAAAACGGTAATCATCAACAGGAAATCTTCCGGCGCAGCAACACCATCGCCACCTGCTACTGGACATATAAGGGGCAGGGACGTGGTGTATGGCACGGGCGCTCACTCGATGAGGACGATATCCTGACGCTGTAGTGCACACGAACCCCAGCACAGCGCACTAGTTTCGCCAAGGGCTGCACACTATGAGCAAGCGATGATATACTAGAGTAAGAAAATGCTTATGGATACTCAACAATCACACACAATCACTTCGCCAGAAGGAAGGCTTTCGCTCCGCGTTAGCGTCACATCGGGACTCGTATACTACGAGCTTCGACGTGACGATACAGTCATAGTCGCTCCGTCTCCCCTCGCACTCTACGATCAACACGAGCGCAATCTTCTCACGATCGAGCATCAAGTAGATTACTCATTCGTTGAATCATCACACGACGAAACCTGGGAACAGCCCTGGGGTGAACAGCGCTACGTACGCGACCATCACAACCAACTCACACTAACCACAAGCAACTTCTCAATTCGCTTCCGGCTTTTTAATGATAGCCTCGGATGGCGCTATGAATTACAAGGATCTGGCAATCATGTCATCTCGCGAGAAGAAACGACATTCAACATCGACTCATCCGCATCGGCATGGTGGATTCCAGCGCTCGGACAAAATCATTACGAACACCTCTACAAGCAAACGGCTGTTCACGACATCGCTACTGCTCACACACCACTCACCGTTCAACTGTCAGACACCTGCTATATTGCCATCCACGAGGCTGCACTTTATCATTACGGTGCAATGAGCCTCATCCCATCAGAAACTGGGCTTGTTAGTCGTATTACGCCTCGTATCGACGGATCGGCCGCACATATCACACTGCCATTCAATCTCCCGTGGCGCACCATCATCATCTCCGATGCAGCACATGAGCTCAGCTTATCCAAGATTATGCTCAACCTCAATGATCCGTCAAAAATAACCGACACCTCATGGCTCGAACCGATCAAATTTATGGGCATCTGGTGGGCTATGTTCATCAGGTATGCAACCTGGGGGAGTGGAAGCAAGCACGGAGCAACAACAGCAAACGCCCTACGCTACATCAATGCAGCCGCTGAGCTCGGTATCAAAGGGCTCCTGATCGAAGGATGGAATGAAGGCTGGGATGGCGACTGGACAAAGAACGGTGAGATCATGAACTTGATGCAACCATATCCCGATTTCGACATCAAGACCGTCACGTCATATGCCAAGGAGCGTGGTATCGAAATTGTCGGTCATCATGAAACATCAGGCAATATCTCACACTACGAATGGCAACTTCCAGAAGCATACGACTACTACCGGCACCTTGGTGTCCGCTATATCAAAACAGGGTACGTCAGTCCTCGACTTAATACAGGTGACTTCCACTCGTCGCAAGTCGGTGTCGAGCATTATCAAAGAACTGTAGAGCTGGCAGCCGAACGCCAGATAGTCCTCAATATCCACGAACCCGTCAAGGGAACAGGCATCGAGCGGACCTGGCCAAATCTCATGACAAGAGAGGGTGTTATGGGGCAAGAGTATGAAGGGGGTGCTATCACACCAGAGCACACAACCGTTCTGCCATTCACTCGACTCCTTTCAGGGCCGCTCGACTACACCCCAGGGTTATTCAACCTAAGCGGAACATCACGAAAGGTCAGCTCAACGCTCGCAAAGCAACTTGCATTTTACGTTGTCCTATATAGCCCAATGATGATGGCTGCCGACCTCCCCGAGCACTATAGTGACCATCCTGCCTTTACATTTATTCGCGACGTTCCGGTCACATGGGAGCAAACCATCCCACTTGCTGGAGTGATCGGTGACTACTACGTAACTGCTCGAAAAGACCGTGACAGCGACGACTGGTATATCGGAGCAGTCACTGACGAAAACGAGCGCTCCATTACAATCGACTATTCTTTCCTTCAGTCACACACCCACTACCGAGCAACTATCTACCGTGACGTCGATGAAACACACTGGCAGCATAACCCCGAAGCATACACAATCGAACAGCAGCGCATCACATCAGACTCGTCCACCTCAATCCGCCTTGCTCCAGGTGGTGGCTTTGCAATTCGTATTACACCAGAAGATACGACATCCTACCCGTACCCGTCATTCGCGTAGCACTTGTCGATGCACGCATTTTACGTCATACTAGCAGCAGGCATTATGAAACTCAAGTAGGGGGCACTATTAAACCGGTCGCGATAGACAGTTTCTGGCATAAACGTATCGATGAGGCGATTCTTTTTCTTGGTCTGGCGGTTTTTTTGCTTTACATTTGGTTCGCATTCCTCAGCCCCAATCCCAGCCCTCATAATATCTCACTCACAACTGTATTCATGGCATGTGCAGCAGCTGGAGTAGCTGCCGTTTCGCGAATATTTACCGAGGTTCGTGGCGCACTAATACGCTCTCTCGTCAGCTACCTCCTCCTCATCATAACTATTGCTCTTCTCGTCTATGATACCGGTGGCATATCTTCTCCATATATCTTTATGTGGACACTGGCGGCTGTCTTCGCAGGGCTCTTCGGAGTATGGGGCTCTATACCTGTATTTCTCATTGCATCTGGTTACTTCGCATTACTCATCTTTACACAAGCACTCAAGAGCCACGAACTTGTGCCAACCCTCTTAATCGTTGGCGTTCCTATCGTCTTCAGTATTATTGTTTGGTCACATATAAAAAAGTTATCGTCACTGAAACAAGAGTACGGACGTGACCCCGCAGCCTATAGGCAACAGTCGTCTGAGATGTCTACTCTCATCAGCGAATCCGAACATGTCCTTGATGCAATTGGTGATGGTGTCCTCGCAGTCGACTCGCAGGGCATCATCCAGCTTATCAATCCAGCCGCCCAAACAATGCTTGGTTGGTCAAAGCACGATGCAATTACTCTCCAGTATCAATCCGTTCTCAAGCTATCTACCGAACAGGGTGAAAGTCTTGCTGATAAAGATGATCCCGTCACACAAACACTCAATACCAACCAAGAAACTCGTGCTAAATTATTACAAATTGAAACAAAAAATAATAAAAAGATATTCGCCTCACTTGTCGCATCACCACTAGGAGAGAGCGGTAGTGGCGTTATCGTCATCATGAGGGATGTCACAAAGGAGCACTCAGAAGAACGCGAACAAGCTGAATTCATCAGCACAGCGAGTCACGAGATGAGGACTCCAGTTGCAAGCATCGAAGGCTATCTCGGACTCGCACTTAATCCAGCCACAGCAGTCATTGACGACAAGGCTCGCGACTTCATTACGAAAGCCCACGAATCTGCCCGGCATCTCGGACGACTCTTTCAGGATCTCCTCGATGTCTCGAAGGCCGAGGATGGCAGGCTCTCTAATGTTCCGGTCGTTCTCGATATTGTCGAATACGCGGGAGTTATCGTAGAGGGGCTGCAGCAAAAAGCTACAGAAAAAGGTCTCAATCTCATCTATAAACCCGCACCAAAGGCAGGTGAAAGAGGAGAGCGAAATCTTCGCCCTGTCCTCTACGTCAACCTTGACAAGGACCATATCCGTGAACTTATCAGTAATCTCACAGAAAATGCCATCAAATATACCCCTTCTGGCGAAGTGTCAATCGACATCACTGGCAGTAATGAACACATCACGATTAGTATCGCAGATACAGGCCTTGGCATTCCTGCAGAGGATATTCCGCATCTTTTCCAAAAGTTCTATCGTGTCGACAACACCGACACTCGAGAGATCGGCGGCACTGGGCTTGGGCTTTATCTCTGTCGACGGCTCGCTGAGACACTCGGCGGACGTATATGGGTTGAGAGTGTCTACCAACAGGGAAGTACGTTTTATGTTGAAGTGCCTCGCATCGATGCGCAGGAGGCTCAACGACTGCTAGCACTACAGTCTCCAGCTCCAGCTCCAGCTCCAGCTCCAGCTCCAGCTCCAGCTCCAGCTCCAGCTCCAGCTCCAGCTCCAGCTCCAGCACCAGCTCCACCTCCA